>Ga0126362_10000075_pt1 | contig 115980 bp, 112 predicted proteins | sample ANMtaG_FD_126269 | JGI IMG/M metagenome (GOLD analysis project Ga0126362, IMG submission 126269) | Continental margin sediment microbial communities from North Pacific Ocean - ANME2c_DSS_Sorted | ecosystem: Environmental > Aquatic > Marine > Continental margin > Sediment | place: Pacific... | reverse complement strand
GCTACAGCGTCGAATCCGTCCGGCTCCCCAGTCTTTATTGCGGGTTGGTCGACCCAAGGAGGAGCACGGGTTCGCCGGACGGGCTCCCTTCAGCGCTACGGGAGCGGGAGAAACAATATCAGGAGGAGCTTTCATGACCATGCCCTGGCCCTTGTTTCTCCTGCTGCTGAAGCTCCTGGGCCGCCGTCGCCGATTCGAGAGCATCGAAGGGCTGCGCGCGGCCGTGGAGCGCGACCGCAAGACCGCGAGCGCCGAACCGCCCGCGTCGGTGCGCAAGCGCTGCGCGATCGGCAGGCGCCAGGTGGGCGGCCATGATTGCTACACCCTCGCGCCGCTTTCCGGCGCGGGACCGGTGCAGCTCCTTTACCTGCACGGCGGTGCGCACGTGGCCGAGATCTCGCCGTTCCACTGGCGCCTGCTGGCGGAATTCGCCGAGACCACGGGCTGCGTCGCGCACGTACCGATCTTTCCGCTCGCGCCCGAGCACACCTACCGGCCTGCCTACGCGATGGTGAACGAGATCTACCGTGGGCTGGCCGCCGTGCACGACCTCCGGCAGCTGGTGCTGATGGGCGATTCGGCGGGCGGCGGCCTCGCGCTCGCGCTGGCCCAGGGCTTTGCCGCGCTGGGCCAGCCGCAGCCGCGCGACATCGTGCTGATTTCGCCCTGGCTCGACCTCACGGTGTCGAACCCCGCGATTCCGGCACGCGAAGCCGACGATCCGTGGCTGGCCCGCCCCGGACTGGCTGAAGCGGGACGGTGGTGGGCCGGCAGCGAAGATCCGGGCCTGCCGCACCTGAGCCCCGTGCACGGTCCGCTGCAGGGGCTGGGCAGGCTCACCGTGTTCATCGGAACGCGCGACCTGCTGCTGGCGGATTGCCTGGCGCTGCGTGATCGGGCCGCGGCGCAGGGCGTGCATGTCGAGATGCATGAGGCTCCCGGCATGGTCCACGTCTGGCCGCTGCTGCCGGTGAAGCAGGCGATGGCGGCGCGTGCCGCCATCGCTGGGATCGTGCGGGGCCGGGACTGACCCGGCGCGTGCTCGCACGCCGGGGTGTCGGAGCCCAGGCCCGGGCACTTGCCGACGGACCTGTCGTGCCTGCGTGGCGATTGTTAAACGTCGTATAAACTTGAACGACGTTCAAAATTCAAGGGCGGAACCTTGCCAGCACCCGAACTCCCAGGCCGCCGCGAACGCCGCCGTGCCCAGACGCTCGACCACGTGGCCGCCATCGCCATGCGCCTCTTCGAGTCGCAGGGCTACGACGCCACCACCATGGAGCAGATCGCCCAGCAGTCGGACCTTGCCAAGGGCACGCTCTACAACCACTTCCCGACCAAGGACGCGATCCTCGCGCACTGGGTGCATCTGAAGCTCGCGGACGACACCCGGCGCCTGCATGCGGCCATCGACTGGCAGGCGGGCTTCGGCGAGCAGCTTTCCCGCCTGCTCGAGGAGTCGGCGGAATGGACCGGGCAGCACCGCGACTACCTGCTCGACTATTTCCGCTTCCGCTTTCTCAACGTCGAGAGCGAGCTCCAGGGTGGCGGCGCGGAGAGCGGCAGCGGCGACGAGCTCCCGCGCGATCTCATCGGTCTCTTCGACGCACTGATCGCGGCGGCCCAGAAGAACGGCACCTTGCGCACCGACGTCTCGCCCGCGCACCTCGCGTCGCTGCTGCACCACCTGTACTTCGGCGCGCTGATGCGCTGGCTCACGCTGCCCGGCCTGGTGCTGCGCGAGGAGTTCGCGGTGATCGCCGATCTCTTCATCGCCGGCGCGCAGGCAGGCAAGGACGCGAAGCCCTCGCGCAGGAGGCAGCAGCCATGAAGATCGCCGTCGTCACCTACGGCACCGAGGGCGACGCGCGCCCGCTCGCCGCACTATGCCGTGCGCTCGACGACGCGGGCCACGGCTCGGTGCTGCTGGCGGACGCCTCCACGCTCGGCGCGGCGCACCGGCTGGGCGTGCGCTCCCAGCCGCTGGCCGGCGACATCCAGGGCACGCTGGCAAACGTGATCGCGCTCGGAGACCGTCCGGCGGCGGCCATGAAGGCGCTGGCCGCCATCGCCAACGACAACGCCACGGCGTGGCTGCGCCAGACCGTCGAGGCGGCGAGCGGCTGCGATGCCATCGTGTGCTCGGGCCTCGCCGCCTTCACCGGCCTCTCGGCGGCCGAGGTGCTGCGCGTGCCGGCCATCGGGGCGGGCATGTTTCCGCTCACGCCGACGGCCGCCTTCGCCTCGCCTTTCCTGCCGCCCGCGCGGGTGCCTCGACTGCTGCGCCGCGCGAGCCATCACTTCATCAATGCGATGCTCTGGCGCGCCTTCCGGCCGGCGATCAACGCTGCGCGCGCGACGGTCGGCAAATTGCCGCCGCGGCGCGTGATGTGGAACACGCACCCGATGCTCTACGGCGTTTCCCCGAGCCTCGTGCCCCGGCCGGCCGACTGGCCCGACAACGCCATGGTCTGCGGCCAATGGATTCCGCCTGCACAGGACTGGCGTGCGCCGCCTGATCTGGAAGCCTTTCTCGCTGAGGGCGAGCCACCCGTCTACGTGGGCTTCGGCAGCATGACGGGCTTCGACAGGCAGCGATTGCGAACCGCGGTGATCGACGGCATCGCCGGTCGCCGCGCGCTGCTGAATCCCGGCTGGGGCGGCATCGACACGCAGGGCCTGCCTTCCAACTTCCATGTGGTGGGCGACACGCCGCACGACTGGCTGTTCCCGCGCACCGCGCTGGTGGTGCATCACGGGGGATCGGGCACCAGTCACTCGGCCGCGCGCGCGGGCGTGCCGTCGGTGGTCGCGCCCTTCGCGGGCGACCAGCCCTTCTGGGCACAGCGGCTGGCTGAAGCCGGCGTGGCGCCTCCTGCTGTGGCGGGCGGGCGCCTGCGGGCCGACGATCTCGCGCGCGGCATCGCTTTTGCCGGCGGTGCGCAAGTTCGCGCACGGGCCCGAGCGCTGGGCGAGCGGAGGCGCGCGGAAGACGGCCTCGGGCAGGCCGTCGGCGCGATCGAACGCATCGTGCCGACCGCCTGAGGCCGTCCGCGGCAAGCCCTTTCAACGGCAGGCGAAGCTCGCGGCCTTGGTCACGTCGCCGCCCAGGTAGGCGATCTTCTTCGGATAGGTGCACAGCGGCCGTGCAAGCGACTTGTCCGAGTTCTGCAGCACCAGCGCGTCTGGCGTCACGCCCTTCTCGACCCAGTCGGTGAGTGCCGTGAACAGCTGGTTCGGCGCCGGCAGCGGCGGGTTGGCCGTGGGGCTCGTGCCCGCGAGGCCGTTGACCGAGCCCACGCCCGCGCAGTGGCCCATCGCCGGAATCTCCACGTAGCGATAGAACTTCTGCAGCGCATCGATGCCGCCCATCGCCTTGGCCGCGCGCTCGTAATAGTTGGCGGTGCCCGAATTCGGAATCAGCTGGTCGGCCAGCCCGTGGTACGTCAGCAGCTTGGCACCTCGGTCGCGGAAGCGCGCGAGGTCGGGGTTGTCGGCATTGATGTTCGCGAAGGCCGTCTGCAGCGCCTTGCCGCGGTCGCTCGCGTTGGCGAGCTGCGCGTACGAGAGCCCCTTCCACTTGTCGGCTCCGTTGCCCGTGGCGTTGATGAAGTCCGGCGTGGCGAGCGTCGGGTCCTGCAGGTTCAGCGCCACCTGGTGCGCGGCGATGTGGAAGGGGGCGGGCACGCCGCCCACCGAGTCGGCCAGCGAGAAGCCTGGGGCGCCGGGGCTGTTGAGCGCGGTGCCGCGCGTGAGTCCGTACCAGAGCTGGTTCGACGCCAGCGTGGCGCCGTAGCCGTTGTCGCTCGCGGGCGCCGGTGCGCTGCCGTCGCGCGTCTGTCCGTACCAGATCTTGTTGACCGCCTGAGCCTGCGCCGTGCTCAGGCATGCGGCAGTGGCGTTGGTGCCGCCGCTGCCGGTGCACAGCACGGCTGTGTCCTGCGCAGGGTCGTACTTGCAGGCGGCGGGGTCGCTGATGAAACCGTCGTGCTGGCCTGTGAGCGTGCTGTCGCAGGCGCTCACCGCCGACGAGGACACCAGCGCCAGCTGGTCCGGCGTGAGCGGCGTGCCGCCGAGGTCGCGCTGCATCACGACCTGTGGATAGAGCTCGGCGGTGATGAAGTTGGTCCAGTTGATCGCGCTGTTGCCGGCCAGGATGCCATCGAAGTCGTCCGGGTTCACCTGCGCCTGCATGTGGCCCTGGCGGCCGCCGGTGGAGCAGCCGTCCCAGTAGGCGTACTTCGCGTCGCGCTGGTAGAAGCCCGCTGCCAGCGCCTTGGCCTTGACGGCCATCTGGTGGATGCCGCGGCTCGCGAAGTCGGTCCACAGCGTGGTGTTGACGGTGCCGTCGGGATTCATCGCGAACGAGCCGTCGACCGAAGGCAGCGGGGCCTTCGACGCATGGCCCGCGTCCGTCACCGCGCTCACCGAGCCTTCGCCGGCTGCGATCGCGGCGGCGTTCGCGCCGCCGATCTGCGTCTTCGCGCTGATGCCCGCATCGCCCACGAAGCCGCCGCCGCCCAGCACGCGGATGCGGTTGTTCCACGAGGCCTGCGAAGGCAGCCACACCTCGATGCCGATGCCCGGCGAGGTTGAGGGCGCATCGGCCGGTCCCACATGGCCCGGCCCCACGTTGAGCTTGACCATGCAGACATCGCTGGCTGCGACCGTGCCCGAGGCCTTGCCGTCGAGGTTCAGGTCGTCGCCCTTGCGGAACTGCTTCACCACGGTCACGGTGGTGTCGGCATCAGGCTTGAACGCGGTCTTCAGGCTCTCGTCGCAAGCCAGCGCCACCGGTGCGGCGGCAGGCGGAGCCGGCGCGGGAACGAAAGGCAGCACGGCGGGGCCGGACGAATTGCTGCCGCCGCATGCGGTGAGCGTGGCCGCGGCGACAAGGCTCAGGCAGAGGGCGGTCGCCGCGCGGGCGGCTGGCGTGGGTGTTGGCATCTTCTCGTCTCCTGTTATGTAGAGACATGAATTTGCCCGCGCCCTCCGCCGCGGTATATCGACATGCGATCACCGTTTGCAGGATTCCTTCACCCGCCACCGGGACTTACCCGCGCCGCGCGCGCGCCGGCGTGGTGCCCACCAGCTGGCGGAACACCTGCGTGAAATGCGCCTGGCTCGAGAAGCCCACGGCCTGCGCGATCTCGGCGAGCGTCTGGCTGCCGCCCAGCAGCGACAGCGCATGGCGCACGCGCTGCTCCATCACGTAGCGGTACGGCGTCGCGCCCGTGCTGGCGCGGAAGAGCCGGGTGAAGTGCACCGCGCTCATCTGCAGCTCGGCCGCCAGCTCGTCGATGCCGAAGTCTTCCGACAGGTGCTGCATGACCCAGTCGTACACCCTGCGCAGATCGCTCTGCGAGAGCCGTCCGCGCGGGCGTCGTGTGTTGCCCGTGGCGCCATAGCGGTTCTGCAGGTAGCTCGCGAGCGCCATCGACAGGCCCTGTGCATGCAGGCGGCCCGAGCTGCAGCCGCGCTCCACTTCGTCGCGCATGGCGACGACGAGCGCCGACAGCGTCGCGTCGGTGGTCGACAGGTGCGTCTGCAGGTGCAGCTCGCCGTCGCCCTCGGGCATGAGGCTGCGCAGCGCCTCGGGTCGGATCTCGAGCACGATCGTTTCGGTGAGCTCGCCGGTCCACGTCGCGCGGTCGACCTCGTAGCCCTGCTCGAAGATGAACATGCCGCCCGCATGCGCCTCGAAGGAGTGGGTGCGCCGCGCCCGCGTCATCGCGCCCTTCACATGGCCGCGCACGCACAGGCCGATCAGCGGATGCGGGTTGTAGCAGGCCGGGTTCTCGCCGTCGCCCGACATCGAGCGCACCTCGAGCGCGAAGCCCTGCCACGCGGTGGCCTGCGCGTTCATCAGCATCCTGCCGTCGAAGGGCAGGGGCTTGCCCGATGCGTCGAGGAGGCTGATCTCGCGCGTCATGGCGAGGCCTACACGCCGAGCAGTTCCTCCAGCGCGTGCGGCTCGGCCAGCAGGTCGGCCGAGGCGCCGTGCCGAACGATCTGCCCCTTCTCCATCACCACCGCGAGATCGGTGTGCGCGAGCACCTTCTTGTAGTCGCGGTCGACGATCAGCGTGGCGATGCCGGTCGCGCGGATCTCGCCGATCACGCGCCAGATCTCGGCCACGATCAGCGGCGCCAGGCCCTCGGTGGCCTCGTCGAGAATCAGCAGGCGCGGGTTGGTCATGAGCGCGCGGCCGATCGACAGCATCTGCTGCTCGCCGCCCGACAGCTGCTGGCCGCCGTGCGACAGCCGCTCCGACAGGCGCGGGAAGGTGGCCATCACGCGGTCGAAGGTCCATTCGCGCCGCCCGTCGATGCCGGCGCGTTCGCTCATCACGAGGTTCTCGCGCACCGACAGGTTCGGGAAGATGCCGCGCCCCTCGGGCACGTAGCCGATGCCCAGGCGCGCCATCTTCTCGGGCGGCAGGCCGGTGACGGTGCGGCCGTCGACCTGCACTTCGCCGGAGGCCGGGCGCACGTAGCCCATCATGGTGCGGATCAGCGTGGTCTTACCCATGCCGTTGCGCCCAAGCAGGCCGACCGATGTGGCCGCCGGAATGCCGGCATGCACGCCGCGCAGGATGTGGCTGTTGCCGTAGTAAGTGTTGAGGTCGCGGACGATGAGCATGTCAGTGATCCTCTCCGAGGTAGGCGGTACGCACTTCGGGGTTCTCGCGGATCGCGGCCGGGTTGCCGGTCGCGATGACGGCGCCGTTCACCATCACCGTGATGCGGTCCGCAATACGGAACACCGCGTCCATGTCGTGCTCCACCAGCAGGATTGCATGCGTGGCCTTCAGCTGCGCAAGCAGCGTGAGCATGCGGTCGGTTTCCTCGGCGCCCATGCCGGCGAGCGGCTCGTCGAGCAGCAGCACGCGCGGGTTGGTGGCCAGGCACATCGCCACCTCGAGCTGTCGCTGCGCGCCGTGGCTCATGGTGCCGGCGATGCGCTGTGCCTCGTGCGCGAGACCGGCGGCTTCCAGTGCCGCATCAGCCGAGGCGCTGCTGGTGGCGCAGCCTTGCGACGATTGCCAGAACGCCCAGGGCTTCGGCGTGGCGGCCTGCGCGGCGAGCCGGCAGTTTTCGTGCACGCTGAACTCTGGGAAGATGGTCGTGCGCTGGTAGCTGCGGCCCACGCCGTCGCGCGCGCGCTTCCACTGCGCGCGGGCGGTGATGTCGACGCCGTCGCGCGCGATGCGGCCTTCGCTCGCCTCGATCTCGCCCGAGAGCATATTGATGAGCGTGGACTTGCCGGCGCCGTTGGTGCCGATCACTGCGTGGACCTCGCCCACGTGCAGGTCGAGCGTGACGCCGTTGACGGCGGTGAGGCCGCCGAAGCGGCGCGTGAGCTTTTCGACGGAGAGCAGTGCTGTGGTGCTCGTCATGCAGCCCCCTTCGGCGAGAGGCGCTGCACAAGGCCGATCAGGCCCTTGGGCAGCAGCGCCACGAACACGATGATCGTGAGGCCCAGCGTCAGCTGCCAGTGGTCGGCCAGCGGGCCCATCACCGCGTGCGTGGAGAAGATCTCCTTCAGCAGCGTGAACGCGATGGCGCCGATCACCGCGCCGCGCAGGTGGCCGAGGCCACCGAGGATCACCATCAGCAGCACCTCGCCCGAGTTGTGCCAGGCCATCAGCTCCGGATTGACCACGCCGTCGCGCGAGGCCAGCAGGAAGCCCGCGAGCCCGGCCAGCGCACCCGCCAGCACGAAGGCCGCGAGCTTGTAGCCGTACACCGCGAAGCCCGCCGCGCGCATGCGCTGCTCGTTCACGCGGATGCCCGCCAGCGCCGCGCCGAAGCGCGAGCGCCGGATGAGCGCCAGCAGCCCGTAGGTGAACACCAGCGAGGCCAGCACCACGTAGAACAGCACCGTGCGGTTCTCCATGTCGAGCGCGCCGATGGCGGGCCGCACGTACATGTAGATGCCGTCGCTGCCGCCGCCCACCTTGGTGTCGTGGAACACGAAGAAGGCCATCTGCGCGAAGGCCAGCGTCACCATGATGAAGTACACGCCGCGCGTGCGCAGGCTCAGCGCGCCGACGAAGAGGGCGTAGAGCGCCGCCGCGCCCATGGCCATCGGCAGCAGCAGCGCGAAGTTGCCGCCTTCGCTGCCCGAGGCGAGCACGGTGACGTAGGCGCCGATGCCGTAGAACGCCGCGTGGCCCAGGCTCACGAGGCCGGTCATGCCCACCAGCAGTTCCAGGCTCAGCGCGAAGATCGACAGGATCATCACCTTCACGATGAAGTCCGATGCGTAGTTGCCCATGAACGGGCCGGCGATACCGATGGCGACCGCGCAGGCCACGGGCAGGAGGAACGCTCCCTTCTTCATGACTGTCATGGCCGCCTCCCCATCAGCCCCTCGGGCTTCCAGATCAGCACGATGGCCATCAGCAGGTAGATGCCGATGCCGCTCAGGTCGGCGAAGAACACCTTGCCGAAGGTGTCGACGAAGCCCACCAGCAGCGAGGCCACCAGCGCCCCGGTGATGGAGCCGATGCCGCCGATCACCACCAGCACGAAGCAGATGATGAGCACGCTCGCGCCCATGTTGGGATACACCGAGGACATCGGCGCGGCGATCATGCCGGCCAGCGCCGCGAGCGCCACGCCGGCGGCGAACACGATGCGGTAGAGCCGCTTCACGTCGATGCCGAGGCCGCGCACCATGTCGCGGTTGCTCGCGCCGGCGCGGATCATCATGCCCAGCCGCGTGCGGTTGACCACCCAGTACAGGCCCACCGCCAGCACGATGCAGGCGGCCGAGGCGAAGAGCCGGTACCACGGGTAGCTCATGACGCTGCCCAGTGCGAAGCTGCCGTCGAGCCACGCGGGCACCTTCACGCCGTGCACGTCGTTGCCCACGAGGATGGAGCGCAACTCCTCGAACACCAGGATCAGGCCGTAGGTCATCAGCACCTGCTGCAAGTGGTCGCGCTGGTAGAGGTAGCTGAAGAAAGCCCATTCGAGCAGGTAGCCGAAGACCGCCGCCAGCACCACGCCGGCCACAAGCATCAGCAGGAACTGATCGCCGAAGACAGGCGCGAGCGAGAACGCCATGTACGCGCCGATCATGTAGAAGCTCCCGTGGGCGAGGTTGATGACGCCCATGATCCCGAAGATCAGCGTCAGCCCCGAGGCCACGAGGAAAAGAAGCAGTCCGTACTGAACCGAGTTCAGACACTGGACCAGGAAAGTGCCGAAATCCACGTGGAGGTTCTCTCTGGGCGGGATCGTTGTTCAATGGGAGTGCATTGCGCGTGACACCGCGGAACCGGCTTTGCCGGGCCGCAGGTGTCGCCCCCTGCAAGGGGGTTGGCGCAGCACACGAAGTGAGCGAAGCCTGGGGGTGAGCCTTACATCCTGCAACCGCGAGCGGGGTCGGCCAGGCCCTTGATGGCGGTGCTCACCAGCTTGTTCTCCTTGCCTTCCACCTTGCGCAGGTAGATGTCCTGCACCGGGTTGTGGGCCTTGCTCACGGTGAAGGTGCCGCGCGGGCTGTCGATCTTGGCCTTCTCGACGGCGGCCGAGAACTCGGCCTTCTTCGAGATGTCGCCCTTGGTGGCGTTCAGGCCCACGCCCAGCATCTGCGCGGCGTCGTAGCCCTGCACGGCGTACACGTCAGGCTGCAGCTTGAACGACTTGGCGTACGCCACGCGGAAGGCGTTGTCGCGCGCGGTGTTCAGGCCGTCGGCGTAGTGCAGCGTGGTCAGCATGCCTTGTGCCGATTCGCCTTGCGCGTCGAGCGTGCCGTCGGTCAGGAAGCCGGGGCCGTAGAGCGGAATGGTCTTGTTCAGGCCGGCGGCCTGGTAGTCCTTCACGAACTTCACCGCGCCGCCGCCCGCGAAGAAGGCGTACACCGCATCGGGCTTGGCCGCCGCGATCTCGGTCAGCAGCGCCTGGAACTCCACGTTGGGGAAGGGCAGCGTGAGCTGCTTGTCGACCTTGCCGCCGGCCTTCTCGAAGCCTTCCTTGAAGCCGTTGACCGACTCTTCGCCGGCCGCGTACTTCCAGGTGATCGTCATGATCTTCTTCTTGCCCTGCTGCTTGGCCGCCACCTCGCCCATGGCGTAGGCCGGCTGCCAGTTGCTGAACGAGCTGCGGAAGATGTGGGGCGCGCACATCGGGCCCGTGACCGCGTCGGCGCCGGCATTGGGCACGATCAGCACGGTGCCGCTTTCCTTCGCGGCCTTGGCCATCGCCATTGCCACGCCCGAGTGCACGGTGCCGACGATCACATCGACGTTGTCGCGCTTGATGAGCTTGTTGACGTTGTCGGTGGCCTTGGCGGGGTCGGATTCGTCGTCGACCTTGAAGTATTCGGTCTCGCGGCCGGCGAGCTTGCCGCCCTGCTCGTCGACGTAGAGCTTGAAGCCGTTCTCGATGGCCACGCCCAGGGCGGTGTAGGTGCCGCTGTAGGGCAGCATCAGGCCGACCTTGAGCTTGCCTGTGCCCTGGGCTGCAGCGGCCGTCGCCAGCGAGGCGAATGCGATGGCCGTGAGGGCCAGGCGGATGGTCGAGGCGGTGCGAGTGGTCATGATGTCTCTCTCCGGTTTTTGGTGATGAAGGAAGTGGCCGCGACGATGACACGATCCGGCTGATCGCGATGCGGGGAATGCCCGCATTCAGGGATTTCGAGCAGCTCGCAACCGCCGACGCGCGCGGCGATGCCGCGGATCTGCGCGAGCGTGCCGTACTCGTCGTCGATGCCTTGCACCGCGAGCACGGGGCAGCGGATGCCGTCGAGCTCGGCCTCGATGTTCCAGTCGCGAAAGGGCGGGTGCAGCCAGATGCGGTTCCAGCCCCAGAAGGCCGAGTCGGCGCTGTCGTGGTAGCGGCCGAGCTTCTGCGGCAGATCGGTGCCGAGGTAGGCGGTGCGCGCGTTCTCGATGTTCGCGACGGTCACGTCCTCCACGAAGATGTGCGGCGCCAGCACCACGAGGCCCGCCACCTTGTCAGGAAAGCGCGAGGCGTACAGCAGCGAGATCGAGCCGCCGTCGCTGTGGCCGAAGAGCCAGGGCTTCTCGTGGCCGAGCCCGAGCGCGGCGAACAGGGCGGGCAGCACTTCGTGCGCCTGGCGGTGCATGAAGTCGGCGTCCCAGATTTCATCGTCGGCGCGCGGCGTGGAGCGGCCGTAGCCGGGGCGCGAGAACACGAGGCCGCGCACGCCGGCGGCTTCGCAGACGCGTGCGGGAAAGTCCTTCCACATCGCGACGGAGCCGAGGCCCTCGTGCAGGAAGACGACGAGCGGCGCATCGCTGCGCTCCGGCGCGATCCACTGGCACTCGATGCGCACCTCGCGGCCGCGCCAATCGATGGTGGCGAACGCGGGCGCGCTCATGCTTGCTTTTCCTTCTCGCGCAGCCGGAAGCGCTGGATCTTGCCCGTGGCCGTCTTCGGCAGCTCGCTCACGAATTCCAGGAAGCGCGGGTACTTGTAGGGCGCCAGTCGTTCCTTGACGAAAGCCTTCAGTTCTTCCTCGGTGACCGTTCCGCCATCCTTCAGCACGACGAAGGCCTTGGTCTTGGTCAGTCCGTCGGCGTCTTCCTTGCCGATGACTGCCGCCTCGAGCACGGCGGGGTGCTGCATCAGCGTGGCCTCGACCTCGAAGGGCGAGACGTAGATGCCGCTGACCTTGAGCATGTCGTCGCTGCGCCCGGCGTAGGTGAAGTAGCCGTCGGTGTCGCGGGTGTACTTGTCGCCGCTCTTGGTCCAGCCGCCCTGGAAGGTCTCGCGCGACTTCTCGCGGTTGGCCCAGTACATCAGCGCCGAGCTGGGGCCGCGGATGTAGAGGTCGCCCACTTCGCCGTCGGGCACGGGGCGGCCGTCCTCGCCGCGCAGCTCGACCTCGTAGCCTTCCACCGGCCGGCCGGTGGTGCCGTAGCGCACGTCGCCGGGGCGGTTGGAGATGAAGATGTGCAGCATCTCCGTGGAGCCGATGCCGTCGATGATCTCGCAGCCGAAGTGCGCCTTGAAGCGCTGCGCGATCTCGCCGGGCAGCGCCTCGCCAGCCGAGGAGCACATGCGCAGCGCCACCGCTTCGCGCGTGGGCAGCTTCGGCGAGGCGAGCATGCCGGCGAAGCCGGTGGGGGCGCCGAAGAAGACGGTCGGCTTGTGCTCCACCCAGCGTCGGAAGGTGGCGTCTGGCGTGGGGCGCTCGGCCATCAGCACCACGGTCGCGCCCACGGAGAGCGGGAAGGTCAGTGCGTTGCCCAGGCCGTACGCGAAGTACATCTTGGCGGCCGAGAAGCACACGTCGTCTTCCGTGAGGCCGAGCACCGGCTTGCCGTAGAGCTCTGCCGTCCACCACAGGTTGGCGTGCGTATGGACCGTGCCCTTGGGCTTGCCGGTGGAACCGGAGGAGTACAGCCAGAAGCCCGGGTCGTCCGAAGCGGTCGTCACCGGCGATGCCAGGGGCTCGACGGCGGCGAGCGCGGCGTTGAATTCCTTCGCGCCATCGGGAAGAGCGCCCGTGGGCTGCGAGACGAAGAGCGTGCGCACCTCGTGCCCGCCACGCACCATGGCCTCCTGCAGCGTGGGCAGCAGCGCGCCCGACACCAGCACCGCCTGCGCGCGGCTGTGGTCGAGCATGTAGGCGTAGTCGTCGGGCGTGAGCAGCGTGTTGACGGCCACCGGCACCACGCCGGCATAGAGGCTGCCCAGGAAGCTCACGGGCCAGTCGTTGCCGTCGAGCATCAGCAGCAGCACGCGCTCCTCGCGCCGGATGCCGGCCGCATGCAGGGCAGCGGCCAGCCGGCGCGAACGGTCTTCGAGCTGGCCGTAGCTCAGCGTGCCGCGGTCGTCGATGTAGGCGGTGCGCGAGGCGCGTTCGCGGTTGAGGTCGAACAGATGTCCGGCGAAGTTGAATCGTGGGGGCGGGGTCATGGTCTTGTCTCCTTCGGCCTTGCGTGTTCTTCTTCTAGAGGCCTAGTGCGGCGAGGACGCCGGGGCTTGCCTGCACCGCGGCGCGGCGGTGATAGAAATCGAGCGCGCGCAGTCCGCCCAGCTCGGCGCCGCCGCCGGCGCGGCCGGGGCCGCCGTGCAGCGACATCGGCATCACGTTGCCGTGGCCGGTGTGGGCCTGCGCCACTTCGGGCGTGATGACGTGCACGCGGCCGTGGCTCGGCGCGACGGCGAGCGCGGCCTGCGCCAGTGCGTCGTCGTCGCTTCCATATAGAGAGGTGACGAGCGAGCCCTGGCCGCGGTGCGCGAGCGTGATGCCGTGCGCGAGGTCGCGGTAGGGCAGCAGCGTGGCGACGGGGCCGAACACTTCGACGTCGTGCACGCGCTGCGCTGCGTCGGCATCGCGCGCGCCCAGCAGCACGGGGCCGATGCAGGCGGCGATGGCCGGGTCGGCGTCGACCAGGGGCTTGTCGCGGCCGTCGTGCAGCACGGTGGTCTGTGCGGCGAGTGCGTCGAGCCCTTCGCGCACCGCGTTGAGTTGCGCGCGGCTCACGAGCGAACCCATGCGCACGCTCTCGTTGCGCGGATTGCCGACGGTGATGCCCGCGAGCTTGGCGCCGATGGCCTCGGCCGCCGCGTCGTACAGCTCTGCCGGCACCAGGATGCGGCGGATGGCAGTGCACTTCTGGCCCGACTTCACCGTCATCTCGCGCACCACTTCGCGCACGAGCAGGTTGAAGGCATCGCTGCCGGGCGAGGCGCCGGGCAGCAGCAGGGCGCTGTTGAGGCTGTCGGCCTCGATGTTCACGCGCACCGAGCGCTGGGCCACGGCCGGGTGCGAGCGGATCACCGCCGCCGTCTCGGCCGAACCGGTGAACGAGGCCACGTCGAAGGGCTGCAGCGCATCCATCAAACCGGCCGAGCTGCCGCAGACGATGGAGAGCGCGCCGGCGGGCAGCACGCCCGCGTCGACCACGTCCTTCACCATGCGCTGCGTGAGCCAGGCGGTGGCGGTGGCAGGCTTCACGATCACCGGCACGCCCGACAGCAGCGCGGGCGCGGCCTTTTCCCACAAGCCCCACGAGGGGAAGTTGAAGGCGTTGATGAAGAGCGCCACGCCGTGCGTCGGCACCTGCAGGTGCTGCGACTGGAACACCGGCTCCTTGCCGAGCTTCACCGCATCGCCGTCGCGCAGCGCGCGCACGTCGCCGAGCGCATCGCCCCACTTCGCGTACTGGCCGAGCGTGAAGATCGCGCCGTCGATGTCAACGGCCGAGTCGTTCTTCACGGTGCCCGAGTTGGCGGTGGCGATCTCGTAGTAGGCGTCGCGGTTGGCCTGCAGCACCTTCACGACGGCCGCGAGCAGTGCGGCCCGCTGGCGGTAGGTGAGGGCGCGCAGCGCGTTGCCGCCCTGTTCGCGGGCGAAGGCGAAGGCGGCGGGCAGGTCGAGGCCGGTGGCATCGACGCGCGCGAGCTCGGTGCCCAGCACCGGGTCGAACAGCGGCGTGCCGACGCCCGATCCGCTTTGCCAGCGGCCGGCGACGTAGTTGGAAAGAAGCTCGGTCATTCGATGGATCTCAACGTGGGCAGATTCGGGGAACACCGCGGAACCGGCTTTGCCGGGCCGCTGGTGTTGCCCCCGGCGAGGGGGTTGGCGGCCACACGAAGTGGGCAAGCCTGGGGGAGTGCTTCATACGGTGAACTTGATCTGCCCTTCGGGCAAGAGATACAGGACGAGCGCGCGGCCACTGGCCACGGTCGGGCGATGCGCGGTACCGGGCCCGTAGACGCACCAGCCCGCGGGCCGTCCGTCGAAGGTGGCGACTGCGCCGTCGAGCGGCATGATCAGGTCGATCTCGCCGTTGGGATGCGTGTGGTGCGGGCCGGCGATGTCCTGCATGTCGACCACGTCGACCGAGAAGCGGTGCAGCGCGTCCTCGGCCTTGAAGACGCGGCCGTACTTGATGCCGCCGCCTTCGCGCTCGCAGAGCCAGCCTTCGGCGACGCCGCCGATGCAGGCCTGGCGCAGCTGTTCGAAGCTGGCGCTGCCGGCGCCGTGCTTGGCGTTGAGCCACTGGTCGAGCGAGCCGTCGAGCGGCTTGCCGGCGATCTCGGCGGTCAGGCCGGCGATCAGCTGGTGAAATGCTTCCTTGCCGGTGGCGGGAGTGCTGCTGCTGTCGGACATCGTGGGGCCTCGAACTTTGGAACTACCTTGCAGGATCACTGCGCGTGCAGTATCTTGCGTGTGGCCGAACAATAAGCATCGAGACAATGAGTGTCAAGCAATATAGTGCATCTATGGTGTTTACCCTGAGCGAGCACAATCCCGGCGAAGAACGAGGAATTGCATGAATGAGCATGTAGACGCGGCGCTGGCCGCCGCGCTGGAAGGCGGCAATGGCGGCAACGGTGCTGCGCCCGCCGGGGAGGCGAAGAATCCGCTGCTCGCGGCGCTGGGCGACCGCGTGCGCAACCTGCGCGCGCAGCGCGGCCTCACGCGCAAGGCGGTGGCCATCGCCGCCGACGTGTCGGAGCGCCACCTGGCCAATCTCGAATACGGCATCGGAAACGCGTCGATCCTGGTGCTGCAGCAGGTGGCCGGCGCGCTGCACTGCTCGCTGGCCGAGCTGGTGGGCGACGTCACGACGAGCTCGCCCGAGTGGCTGCTGATCCGCGAACTGCTGGAAAACCGCAGCGAAGCCGACCTGCGCCGCGTGCGCGTGGCGATCGGCGAGCTGCTGGGCACCGCCTCCGTCGACCCGGCCCGGCACCGGCGCATCGCGCTCGTGGGCCTGCGCGGCGCGGGCAAGTCCACGCTGGGCCAGATGCTGGCCGAGGACCTGGAGATTCCATTCATCGAACTCAGCCGCGAGATCGAGAAGCTCGCGGGCTGCAGTGTGCGCGAGATCCACGACCTGTACGGCACCAACGCCTACCGCCGCTACGAGCGCCGCGCGCTGGAAGAGGCGGTGCAGATCTACAGCGAGGTCGTCATCGCCACGCCCGGCGGCATCGTCTCCGACCCGGCCACTTTCAACGAGTTGCTCGCGCACTGCACCACCGTGTGGCTGCAGGCCGCGCCCGAGGAGCACATGGGCCGCGTGGCCGCCCAGGGCGACACCCGCCCGATGGCCGCCAGCAAGGAAGCGATGGAAGACCTGCGCCGCATCCTGAACGGCCGGGCCGCCTTCTATTCGAAGGCCGACCTGTCGGTGGACACCAGCGGCAAGACGCTGTCGCAGAGCTTCCAGGCACTCCGGGCGGTCGCCCGGCAGTCCATGGGGCTCGCTTAGCTCACCCCCAGGCTTCGCGCACTTCGTGTCGCTGCGCCAACCCCCTTACGGGGGGCAACACCAGCGGCCCGGCAAAGCCGGATCCGCGGTGTTCCTGGAAAAGTCCCTGGAAGCCTGAATCGGGCTGAAATCTGAAAAAAAGTGCAGCAGGCATTGACTTGCCTGTTTGCATGCAGCATGATGCATGTCATCGGAGCAAGAAAGTGCACTATCTTTCCTGTTCACGGTTTCCGAACACTGCCCCACAGGAGACTTCCGCATGACCGACACCACCACGCTCCAGGCGCCCCCGCGCGTCGACTACCGCACCGAACCCGGCCAGTACCGCCACTGGTCGCTGAGCTTCGACGGCGCCATCGCGCGCCTCGTGCTCGACATCGCGGAAGACGGCGGCATCCGCCCCGGCTACAAGCTCAAGCTCAACAGCTACGACCTGGGCGTGGACATCGAGCTGAACGACGCGCTCAACCGCGTGCGCTTCGAGCATCCCGAGGTGCGCAGCGTGATCGTCACCAGCGGCAAGGACCGCATCTTCTGTTCGGGCGCCAACATCTTCATGCTGGGTGTGTCCAGCCACGCCTGGAAGGTCAACTTCTGCAAGTTCACCAATGAGACGCGCAACGGCATCGAAGACTCGTCGAAGCACTCGGGCCTGAAGTTCCTCGCGGCCGTGAACGGCGCCTGCGCGGGCGGTGGCTACGAACTGGCGCTGGCCTGCGACGAGATCCTGCTGGTGGACGACCGCTCCTCGGCCGTGTCGCTGCCCGAAGTGCCGCTGCTGGGCGTGCTGCCCGGCACCGGCGGCCTGACCCGCGTGACCGACAAGCGCCACGTGCGCCATGACCTTGCAGACATCTTCTGCACCAGCGTCGAAGGCGTTCGCGGCCAGCGCGCGGTCGACTGGCGCCTGGTCGACGCAGTGGCCAAGCCCGCGCAGTTCGCAGCGGCCGTGCAGGAGCGTGCTTCGCAGCTCGCCTCCGGCAGCGATCGCCCGGCCAGCGGCAAAGGCGTGGCGCTGACCCGCCTCGAGCGCACCGACAGCGCCGACGGCATTGCCTACTCGCACGTCAATGTGCAGATCGACCGCAGCAAGCGAACCGCCACGATCACCGTCAAGTCGCCCACCGGCGCGCAACCGGCCGACGTGGCCGCCATCGAAGCCGCCGGCACCGCCTGGTGGCCGCTCGCGGTGTGCCGCGAGCTCGACGACGCGATCCTCAACCTGCGCACCAACGAGCTCGACATCGGCACCTGGCTGCTCAAGACCGAAGGCGACGCCGCCGCCGTGCTCGCGTCGGACGCGGTGATGCTCGCCAACAATGACCACTGGCTGGTGCGCGAGACCATCGGCGCGCTGCGCCGCACGCTGGCGCGCCTCGATGTTTCCTCGCGCAGCCTGTTCGCGCTGGTGGAAGCCGGCTCGTGCTTCGCCGGCACGCTCGCCGAGCTGGCCTTCGCCGCCGACCGCACGTACATGCTCGCGCTGCCCGACGACGCCGACCGCGCGCCGAAGCTCGTGCTGAACGAATTCAACTTCGGCTTCTTCCCGATGGTGAACGACCAGAGCCGCCTGCAGCGCCGCTTCTATGAAGAGGCCGCGCCGCTCGAAGCTGCGCGCGCCGCCGCCGGCAAGGCGCTCGATGCCGACGAGGCGCTGAAGCTCGGCCTCGTCACCGCCGCGCCCGACGACATCGACTGGGACGACGAGATCCGCATCGTCATCGAGGAGCGCGCCGCCATGTCGCCCGATGCGCTCACCGGCCTCGAAGCCAACCTGCGCTTCGCGAGCAAGGAGAACATGGCCACGCGCATCTTCGGCCGGCTCACCGCCTGGCAGAACTGGATCTTCAACCGCCCGAACGCCGTCGGCGAGAAGGGGGCATTGAAGGTCTACGGCACCGGCCAGAAAGCCGGCTTCGACATGAATCGGGTATGACCCCCAGGGCTTCGCGCACTTCGTGTCGCTTCGCCAACCCCCTTCCAGGGGGCAACGCTAGCGGCCCGGCAAAGCCGGTTCCGCAGCGTTCCTTGAACAGACATCTCTCCAGCAACCATTCGACAAAGGTTTCGCCATGAGCACGATCAACTACAGCGAGAAGATCCCCAACAACGTCAACCTCGGCGAAGACCGCACGCTGCAGCGCGCGCTCGAAGGCTGGCAGCCCAACTTCATCAACTGGTGGGATGACGTGGGCCCCGAGGGCTCGACCAACCACGAGGTGTACCTGCGCACGGCCGTGAGCGTCGACCCGCAGGGCTGGGCCCAGTTCGGCCACGTGAAGATGCGCGACTACCGCTGGGGCATCTTTCTGAACCCGGGCGACGCCAACCGCGAGATCCACTTCGGCGACCATAAGGGCGAGAAGGCTTGGCAGGACGTGCCCGGCGAGCACCGCGCCAACCTGCGCCGCATCATCGTAACGCAGGGCGACACCGAGCCCGCTTCGGTCGAGCAGCAGCGCCACCTGGGCCTGACCGCGCCCAGCATGTACGACCTGCGCAACCTGTTCCAGATCAACGTGGAGGAGGGCCGTCACCTGTGGGCCATGGTCTACCTGCTGCACAAGCACTTCGGCCGCGACGGCCGCGAGGAAGCCGAGGCGCTCTTGCAGCGCACCTCCGGCGACGAGAACAACCCGCGGATCCTGGGCGCCTTCAACGAGCGCACGCCCGACTGGCTCGCGTTCTTCATGTTCACGTACTTCACCGACCGCGACGGCAAGTTCCAGCTGTCGGCGCTGGCCGAGAGCGCCTTCGATCCGCTGGCGCGCACCACGAAGTTCATGCTGACCGAAGAGGCCCACCACATGTTCGTGGGCGAGAGCGGCGTGTCGCGCGTCATCGCGCGCACCGCGCAGGTCATGAACGAGCTGAAGACCGACGACCCGCAGAAGGTGCGTGCGGCCGGCTGCATCGACCTGGGCACCATCCAGCGCTACCTGAACTTCCACTACAGCGTGACCATCGACCTGTTCGGCGCTGACCAGTCGAGCAACGCGGCCATCTTCTACAGCTCGGGCCTGAAGGGTCGCTACGAAGAAGGCAAGCGCACCGACGACCACGTGCTCAAGGGCCAGACCTACAAGGTGCTCGAGGTGAAGGACGGCCAGCTCGTCGAGAAGGACGTGCCGATGCTCAACGCGCTCAACGAAGTGCTGCGCGACGACTTCATCAAGGACTCGGTGGCCGGCGTGGGCCGCTGGAACAAGGTGCTGGAGAAAGCCGGCATCCCGACCCGCCTGGTCGTGCCGCACAAGGCTTTCAACCGCCAGATCGGTGCGCTCGCCGGCATCAAGATGTCGCCGGAAGGCCGCGTGGTGAACGACATGGAATGGGCCGCCAAGCGCGACGAGTGGTTGCCCAGTGCCGAAGACTTCGCTTTCGTGGCATCGTTGATGGGCCGCGTGGTGGAGCCGGGCAAGTTCGCGGGCTGGATCTCGCCGCCGGTGATGGGCATCAATCGCCAGCCGGTCGATTTCGAGTACGTGCGCTTCGGCTGAACGCGTGAATTGAATCCCTCGTCCCCACGGCGAGGGGATGGAGAACAACATGGACATGGCCGTTGAAGCCGGGGTCATCAAGCAGCACCTGATCGACCCCGAGATCTGCATCCGCTGCAACACCTGCGAGGCCACCTGCCCCGTCAATGCGATCACGCACGACGACAACAACTACGTCGTGCGGGCCGACATCTGCAACGGTTGCATGGCCTGCATCTCGCCGTGCCCGACGGGCTCGATCGACAACTGGCGCACCATGCCTCTGGTGCGCGCGTATTCGATCGAGGAGCAGTTCACGTGGGAGTCGCTGCCTGCGGAGCTGTCGCCCGAGGAGCTCGAGGCGGCCGGCGTTTCGGCGGATGTGGCGGGCGACCCCGAAGCCGCCGTGCCCGCGCAGACGCAGGCACAGGCCCAGGCGGCGGTCGAATCGCTCGAGCCGGCCTTCAACTCCGCGCAGTACGGTGCCACCGTGCCGCCCTGGTCGGCCGCGCACGCCTACACCAACCTCTTTCCGCCAAAGACGCCGACCACGGCCACCGTGGTGGGCAACTTCAACTGCACCGAGGCCGGCTTCGACAGCGAGACGCACCACATCGTGCTCGACTTCGGCGTGGTGCCGTTCCCGGTGCTCGAAGGCCAGTCGATCGGCATCGTGCCGCCGGGCGTCGACGCCATCGGCAAACGCCACCATGCGCGCCAGTATTCGGTGGCCAGCCCGCGCAACGGCGAGCGGCCCGGCTACAACAACGTCTCGCTCACCGTGAAGCGCGTGACCGAGGACCACGAAGGCGAGCCGGTGCGTGGCGTGTGCTCCAACTACGTGTGCGACCTGAAGGTGGGCGACACGGTGCAGGTGGTGGGGCCCTTCGGTTCCTCGTTCCTGATGCCGAACCATCCCCGCTCGCACATCGTGATGATCTGCACCGGTACCGGCAGCGCGCCGATGCGCGCCATGACCGAATGGCGCCGCCGCCTGCGCAAGAGCGGCAAGTTCGAGGGCGGCAAGCTGATGCTGTTCTTCGGCGCGCGCACGCAGCAGGAGCTGCCGTACTTCGGCCCGCTGCAGTCGCTGCCCAAGGACTTCATCGACATCAACCTCGCGTTCTCGCGCACGCCGGGGCAGCCCAAGCGCTATGTGCAGGACCTGATGCGCGAGCGCGCCGCCGACCTGGCCGCGCTGCTGAAGGACGGCAGCAGCCACTTCTACGTGTGCGGCCTGAAGAGCATGGAAGAGGGCGTGGTGCTCGCACTGCGCGACGTGGCGAAGGAAGCGGGGCTCGACTGGGACACGGTGGGCGCCGCGCTGAAGCGCGAAGGCCGCCTGCACCTCGAAACGTACTAAGCTGCGGCGGATGAAGTTCGCCGACTTCCACGCCGGCCAGGTCATCGAGGCCGGGCCCTATGTGCTCACCGAAGCCGAGCTCCTGCAGTTCGCGCGGGCCTACGACCCGCAGTGGTTCCACACCGATGCGGAAGCGGCAGCCGAAAGCCCTTTCGGCGGACTCATCGCGAGCGGCTGGCACACCTGCTCCATCGCGATGAAACTGGTGGTGAGGGCGGCGCTCGCCGGCTCCGAATCATTCGCATCGCCGGGCCTGGAGCACGTGCGCTGGCCCAACCCCGTGCGCCCAGGTGACGCGTTGCGGCTGGTGGCCGACGTGATCGAGGTGCGCCGTTCCGGGAAGCGCCCGACGCTCGGCATCCTGCGCTGGCGCTGGCGGCTATTCAATCAGCGCGAACTGATGGTGCTCGACACCGAGGTCACGAGCCTGTTCAAGCTCAAGCCGGCGGACTGATCGACCGAGCAAGGAAAAGGCCCGCGGCGCACCGGCACCGCGGGCCTTTCTCATCGGGCTGAAGTCGTCGTTACTTCTTGATGTCGACCGCGCCCGAGCCCTGGGCCTTGCCATGAGCCTTCGCACCGACGGCAGGCGCCTTCACCGCGCCGCCGGCCGAGCCGACCGCTCCGGTCGCGCCGTCGAGCGTGCCGCCCACGGTGTTGGTCACGCCGCCGACGGCATTCGTCGCTCCGCCGACCGCGTTCGTGGCGCCGCTGACGGCACCAGTCGCGCCACCCAGCACGCCGCCGACTGCATTGCCCGCGGCGCCCGTTGCACCGCCGGCGTTCGTGTTCGCGCCGGCCCCGGCATTGGCGCCGGTCGCTGCGCTCGCGCCGCTGCGTGTGCCCGTGCTCGAGCCCGACGCATTCACGTCGGCATTGACCCCGACACCGACCCCGACGCCTTGCGCCTGGGCTGCGCCGCCGATGGCCAGGAGGCCTGCGAGCAGGGCGCCGAGAACGATGCGGTTGTGTTGCTTTTGCTGCTTCATGGGTGACTGTTCCTTTCGTAGCATGGTCACGGTTTCAACGAACCGACCGGGGTTCGATCGGTTCGGGGGCAACCATGGCCGGGCCGCGATCTGTCGCCATGTGCGCCACAGTCGTCCGTGCGTGTGGGAATCGGCTGTCGGCGGAATCGGGGGCTCGGACGTTAGCCCCGACCTGCTCAAGGCAGCAGATGCGCGCTGAAGAACGCCGTTGTCTTGCGGTTCACTTCCGGCAGCACGCCCGCGCGGTCGAAGCCGGGTGGGTCGTCGAGCATGTCGCCGACCAGCCCCGTGAGGCCCGGAGGCGGGGGCGAGAGCAGTGCGCCGTGGCCACCGGTGGGCATGTCCGCGATCAACTCGCAGCGCGGCAGGCAGGCCGCCAGCACGCGGTCGCTGTGGAAGCGCGGGATGAGCCATCGGTCATGCCGCGCGGTGATCAGGCCCAGCGGCACGCGCGGATTGGCCAGCGAGGCCATGTCGAAATCGGCCGACGAGGGCGCGCCCGCCACGATGGCGGCGATGCGCGGGTCCGTGTGTTCGCGCGGCGCGGCGTCGTCGAAGCGATGGCGGATGACGAACAGCGCGGCCCATTTCCTGATGCCGTCGAGCGGGCCGCCGGTCAGTCGCGTGATGAGTCCGACGCAGGACTGGAAGTCGTCCACCAGGTTCGCCTCGCAATGCTGCATGAACCCGGCCGGCGACCAGCGCCCGCCCGCGAGGCTCAATGCCGTGTGGCCGCCCGCCGACATGCCGTACATGCCGACCTTGTCGAGCTGCAGCAGCGGCGCGAATCGCGGGTCGCGCCCTACCGCGTCGATGGCGCGCGACACCTCGGCCGGACGCATCGACCAGCTGTCGGGGCCGGGATTGCTGTCGTCCTTGTAGTTGTCGGCCTTGTGCTCGGGCATGGCGACGATGAAGCCGGCCCCGACCAGGCTGCGCGCGATGTCCGCGTGCACCCACGGTGCGCCACCGGAGCCATGCGAGACGATGACCAGCCGGCCGTTGCCACGCACCGGCGTGCCCTGCACGGCGAGGTCGAAGGTGAAGCGCCCGCGGCGGGTGGGCTGGGCCGCGTCGGCGGACGGGTAGAACACCGTTACCGGGCCGTCGCCGGGCGCGGCGGGAATTTCCGCGAGTCCCATCGAGGCGTGAACCCAACCGGACCACAGCGCCAGCAGCAGGCACAGGAAATACAGACGTCTTCTCATCGAACCAACTCCTTGTCGTCATCGAGGGCCCACGCCCACGGTGACCGCACGATGCCGGGCGATGCGGCCCGCGTCTTGCCGAAACCCGCAAGCGCGGCTTTCGGCCAGAGATTTCAGGAATCGGCCAGCTTTTTCTTGCGGAATTCGGTGGGCGTGAGGCCGGTGGCGGCCTTGAATGCGCGGTTGAACGGGCCGATGGACTGGAAGCCCGCGGTCAGTGCGATGGTCAGCACGGGAAGCTCGCGTTTCGAGGAATCGGCCAGAGCAGCCGTCGCTTCGGCCAGCCGGAAGCCGTTGACGAAGGCGTTGAAATTGCGATGGCCCAGCCGCCGGTTGATGAGCCGGCGCAGGCGGTACTCGGGCGCCGACAGCCGGGCGGCGAGGCTGGCGATGCTCAGGTCTTCGCTGCGGTAGGCGTGCTCGACCGCCATGGCGTGCTGCAGCGATTCGGCGAGGCGGTCTTCGGCGGGGTCGGGGTTGAGCGTGGGCTCCGGGGCGGGATCTGACCCGGGCCTGGCAAGTGCGGGCGCCGCGGCGGGCTGTTCTTCGGCTGCTTCCCTTTCTTCTTCTTCCGGCGCCATGACCGGAATCGCAACGGGCGCCTGCATGACAGGAAAGAGCTCCGACCCTGCCAGCCGGACCATCCGCCAAGTCACCACCGCCACGATCAGCAGCAGCATCGCCACGTCGGCGGTGGCCGAGAGGCTCGACAGCTGCCCGCGCGGCGAGGCGAGCCGCATGGCCAGCATCCCGACGCTGTAGCCGATGCCCGTCACGACGATGAACACACGCAGCCGGCGGCGCCCCTCCACCAGGTCTGCTCGCCACTGCGAAGCCGCCGCCGTCGCGGCCAACACCGCGAAGACCAGCGGCACGGCGCGCTGAACGCCCAGCGTGACCGGTGCAAGCACTGAAGCACTCCCCGCGACCACCGCGCAGTTGAGCGCCGCCACCGCGGCCACCACGAGCCACGCAGCGACGTGCACGGGCCGCAGCCTGAAGTCGTCGTCGAAAAGCGCCTGCACGAACACCCAGAACAGCACCGCATTGCCGACCGAGACAGCGACGAAGGGCGACTGCCACGCGCGCCGCACCGACGCCTCGAACATCGGCGTGGAACCGATGACCTGGACGCAAAGCCCCATCGCGAGCAGCACGCCGGCGCGCGCGACCGCCAGGCGCGGGCGGTCGCGGCCGAGGATCAGGGCGAGCACGAGCAGCAGGGCCAGCAGCACGCCGCGCAGGGCGGCGTCGAGCAGGCTTGACGAAAGTGGCAGCGCTGTCATCGGGTGGCGTGCGTTTGGCGGCGGCCGACGATAACAGGTGGCTCGGCCTCTTGCCCGCTTCTAAAGCCGCATCTTTATCTTGTAGGCCCGAAGTTGCCGGACTCGTGCAAGGAAGCGCTCATCGATCTGTGCATTCGCTGCCGCTTTGCCGATGAGGCTATTGATTGTTTCCAGCCTTTCCGCTGGATCCAGCATGCTCAGAGTATTGATCGTGTTCCATAGTTCAAGCTCGCGCCTCGGCTGAACAGCAATGCGGTCCCCGGCGATCAGCACTCCCGTCACAACCTTGGGCTGACTCGCCGTGTAGACACGATCACCGTGGTATTTGAACCCATGGCGGTGAACTATTTGCTTTGCCGCCCAGAGGAAGCGAGGAGTTGCGTTCACGCCTGACCAAGTCAGATCGTCGACGTAATAGCTGTCCCTGACTTCGTGTCTGATCGAGTGCCGGTGTAACTCATCAAACATGGGCTTCGCCGAGAAGAAGGCCAACAATTGACTAGCGCTGCTTCCTATGGGGAGGTGACCGTTCGCAGTGCAGAGTCTTGCCAACAGGCCCGATACGTCGGGACCGCATTGAAGACCACCATGAAAGAACCGATATACGTGAGCGGATGACACCGAGGCGTAGAACTTCTTGATGTCGAGTTTGACGAGGGGAACCGAACCAACATGAACTTGAGCGTTCGTAATGTAAGAGCGCTGCTTGCACCCCGAGTGCAAATAGTCGGGCTTCTCGATGTAGTCGAGTATCTGGAAGATGCGCCTGTGCAGCCGCGCCAATGCGGGCTTTGGAAGTTCCACTGATCTCTTTTTTCCGGCGTACACCACATCGAAACGCCGATAGTTGTCCGTTTGATTTGCCAACGCCTCTAGCTTTGGCAGACTGGAAAAAAGAACTGCGGCCAGCGTTCGTCGGCTTCGAATCTTGTAGAGCGGGCTCTCGTTGATCGGATAGCGTCTTGAAGCGGGCAAGTGGTCCTCACGTCAAAAGGCAGGCGCGGATCAGAACTCATGCATAGTTGACTTCGACGCAGCAGGCGTCACCGAGGTCTCCATTCGCTGAATATGCGGACCAGAGGACATCCCTCAGCTTGTCCCAGATTTCCAGAAGGAGGACGATGAACCTCGCGATCCACACTACGCTCCGTGCAATCTGGCTAAACATCGGCTTTGTCGATGCCCGCTGGCGACTTGGGCGCCTACGCTTCTTCTTAGTCATGTCATGACTCCTTCTTCAACCCGGCCTCGCGACGTGCGAGGCCTCTCGTCCGAGTTGGAGAAAGTGGGAGAGCGCCAGCAGTTTTACCTCTGGACCACTAGTTTCGGCTTCAAACTCGCCTGAAGCCGAAGCTGCCAAGACAAGCAGTCATCGCGACGACTTCGTCACTAGAAATAAAGGTCTTCGCAAAGACTCCGTGCCCCGGCAGATGCCAGAAATCTTTCGATTTCCACGGGCCCCGTCACCGTGGCCCCGCTCTTGACGAGTGCACCCTTTAGCCCAAGCGAGAGGAAATCTACATCTGTCTGTTAGCTCATACAAGAGGGCTTTCCTCTGTTGCTTGCGACTCCTGCCGTTCTCCAAAGACCCACCTTTTCTCAAGGGTTCAGTGCCCGTCTGACTACGCCTTCATAATTATGCAACTCATAATGTTGCATGAAACGAGACAGCAAGCTTTCAGCCGTCCTGCACGTGCTGCTGCACATGGCCGAGATGAAGACGCCCGTCACCTCCGAGTCGCTCGCGATCGCGATGCAGACCAATCCGGTCGTGGTGCGCCGTCTCATGGCGGGCCTGCGGCAGTCGGGCTTCGTGAGCTCGGCCAAGGGCCACGGCGGCGGCTGGGTGCTGTCTTGCACCTTGTCGGCGGTGACGCTGGGCGACATCCACAACGCCGTCGGCGCGCCCGCGCTGCTGGCGATGGGCACCCGCACCGAGAGCCCCGGCTGCATCGTCGAGCAGGCCGTGAACGCGGCGCTCGACGGCGTGTGCGACGAGGCCGAGGCGCTGCTGCTGCGGCGCTTCAACAGCATCACGCTGGCGGATCTTTCCAGGGACTTCCATCGCCGCATGACTGGCGGCGGCTTCACATTGAAGGACATCGAACATGCGTCATGACGCTCTGATCGTGGGCGGCAGCTTTGCCGGCCTCTCCGCTGCCATGCAGCTCGCCCGCGCACGAAGAAAGGTCTGCGTCGTCGACGCGGGCGCGCCGCGCAACCGCTTCGCCGCCGCGTCGCACGGCTTCTTCGGGCAGGACGGCGTGCCGCCCTTGAAGATGATCGCCGACGCGCGCGACAAGCTGCTCGCGTACCCCAGCGTCGAGTTCATCAAGGCCAGTGCGGTGGACGTGAGTGCTGACGGCGAAGGGGGATTCACGGTGTCCCTTGACAGCGGCGGGCAGCGCTCGGCCGGCAAGCTGCTCCTGGCCTTCGGCGTGCAGGACGGCCTGCCGGACATTCCCGGCATCGGCGAACGCTGGGGCGAGAGCGTGCTGCACTGTCCCTACTGCCATGGCTACGAGTTCAGCGGGCGTCCGCTGGGCGTGCTCTATCACCATGGCGCGCACCCGCCGGACCATGCGCTGCTGATTGCCGAATGGGGACCGACCACGGTCTTCCTGAATGGCGGCGAGGGGCCCGATGCCGAAGCGCGCGCAAGGCTGCAGGCACGCGGCGTGACCATCGAGCCGGGGCGAATCGCCGGCCTGGAAGGCGAGGGGCGGGACCTGGCCGGTGTGCGCATCGACGACGGAAGGCTGGTGCCCATCGAGGCGCTCTACGTGGCGCCGCATACGCGTCCGGCAAGCCCGCTGGCCGAAGGCCTCGGCTGCGCCTTCGACGATGGTCCGTTCGGCCGGGTGCTGCGCGTCGACGCGATGAAGATGACGACCGTGCCCGGCGTCTACGCTGCGGGCGATCTCTCGATGATGTTCTCCAATGCCACGCTGGCGTCGGCGGACGGATTGTTCGCCGGCGTGTCCATGCACCGGTCGATGGTGTTCGATGCCTGAAGAAATGGACAAAGAAGAACTTTTTTCCGGGATTCGGAAAAACGGCCTCAGATCACCCTATAATCTGAGGCTCACGCGGGAATAGCTCAGTTGGTAGAGCGCAACCTTGCCAAGGTTGAGGTCGAGAGTTCGAGACTCTTTTCCCGCTCCATATTGCAAAAAAAGGCCACCTCATCGGTGGCCTTTTTCATTTGGGCGCCTGCTCAGCGGTCCGCGTGCTTCAGCAGGTAGCTGTTCGAGATCGCCTTGAACGACAGTCCGCCGTCCAGCCGCTTGAACACGACCCCCTCGCGCGAAGTGCCCGGGTTCAGCGACGGCCCTTCGGCGTACGCCAGCACCTCGGCCATCGACCCACCAACGCGATCGAGCGCGCTCACTTCGAGCAGCGGCACGGTACGCACCGTTGCTCCCAGCACGCGCAGCGCATCGATGATCGCGTTGCGCTCGTCCATGCCGCAGTAGTCGCCACGGTCGATGTCGAATACATCGAAGACGTGGAACTGCTGCCCGCGCAGCTTCTCCGGATTGCCCTGGATGCCCTCGCCGACGATCTCGCCCTGCAGCGCCACGCTGCGGCCCAGCGTCGAGAGCGCTTCCAGAAGTCGGTCTTCCCGCGCCACGCGCCACAGGCTGTTGCCCGGGGTTTCGCGCAGCTGCCAGTTGCGCCCGCACACCCCCACGGCACCTGCGTTGTGAAACGCGGTCATGCTCGATCCGTCGAGCTTGACCGTGACCTCGAACGCATGTCCGTCGTTCGCAGCAAGCACCTCCGGCAGGTTCTGGATGCGCTCCTGGTCGGTCTTGGCGATGAAGAGCGGGAACGGGCCCTCCACCTCGCCCGACAGGCAGGCCGGGATCACGGGCTCCCACTTGCCGATGCCCAGCAGCTCTGCCCAATCGCGCTGGCGCAGCATCGGATCGGCCAGCGCGAGCGCGTCGATTTCCGAGAACTGCGACAGCGGCAGGATCAGCCCCTGCGAGATCTGGCCGCGCAGCTTCATCGTGCGAAGCCGCACGCCGCGTTGTTCGTTCCAGGTGATCGCAGCCTTCTCCAGGAAGGCGAAGCGCGGGTCGTCGAGCGGCAGGAAGGCGTCGATCTCGAAGAAGACGCAGCGGTCGCCAACGGCGAACTCTCCCTTCTTGATGACGACGGTCCAGCCTTCGACGACGGCGCATTCGATGGCATCGGCCCCGGCAATGGGGCGGACGACGTCGACGGTGCGGACGGTGACAAGTTTGCGCATGGTTGTTTTCTCCCTGTGGTTGATGGTGACGCAAAAAGAAAAAAGGCCCGGAACCAATCGGTGTCCGGGCCTCTTTGAAAAGAAAGAGTTCTGAAGCGGTGCGCGCTATGCGCCGACTCCACCCGGTGAGGCCTGGTTGCCCGTTTGTTGCTGGCCGATTGCATGGCCCGCGACGTACGCGAACGCGTGACCCGTTGTCGGGTTCGCGTTGCTGACGTTCTTGGCGATGACCAGTGCGGTGCTCACGGAGTGGCTTTCGGATGAATGCGGATGGTGTTGTCCGGGATCTTCGCAGCGATGCCGCGAAGGGAGCCGGACTGTAAAGAGTGTTTGCGCCGGCGTCAACCCCTCGCCGGCAACACGGTCCCCCGGCTCTCTCCAAACCCGATGCGCGCATGTCCCGGCTTCTCGCACCAGCCGCGCAGCAGCACCGCGTCGCCGTCTTCCAGAAAACCGCGCTGCTCGCCGTTGGCCAGTGTCACGGGGCTTTGCGCCGCGCGCGTCAGTTCGATGATCGCGCCGGCCTCGCCTTCGCCGGGGCCTGAAATCGTGCCGCTGCCGAACAGGTCGCCGGGGTTCAGGCTGCAGCCGCCCATCGTGTGGTGCGTGACCATCTGTGCGACGCTCCAGTACTGGTGCTTGAAGCTGGTGGACGACAGGCGCGACGGCCCGGTCTTGTCCTTGCGTGCCTTCTCGCTTTCGAGCCAGACCTCCAGCCGGATGTCGAGCGCGCCGCTCTCGCGGTTCGCCGCGTGCTCCAGGTATGCGAGCGGCTGTGGCTCGCTGGTCGGGCGCGTCCATGCCTGCCGGTAGGGCGCGAGTGCCTCCATCGTCACGATCCACGGAGAGATCGTGGTCGCGAAGTTCTTCGCGAGGAAGGGGCCGAGCGGCGCCATCTCCCAGAACTGGATATCGCGCGCCGACCAGTCGTTCAGCAGGCAGATGCCGAAGATGTGCTCCTCCGCGCGCTCGAGCGGAATGGGCTCGCCCTGCGTGTTGCCGGTGCCGATCCACACGCCGAGCTCCAGTTCGTAGTCGAGCCGCGCGCAGGCCTGATAGGTCGGTGCCTTCGCGCCCGGTGCCATCGCCTGTCCCATCGGCCGGTGAAAGCGCTGGCCGCTCACGCCGATGGTCGACACGCGCCCGTGGTACGCGATCGGGATCCAGCGGAAGTTGGGCGTCACGTCGCCATCGGGATTCATCAGGCGGGTAATGTTCAGCGCGTGGTCGATCGATGTGTAGAAGTCGGTGTAGTCCCCGATGCGCGCGGGCACGGTGTATTCGGCTTCGGACTGCGGCACGAGGCAGTCGCGCACGGCTTGAACGGTGGCGACGGGTGCGTCGTTCTTCAGCAAGGCGAAGAGTGCGTGGCGCAACGCTTTCCACGCCGCGTTGCCGAGCGCGAAGAAGTCGTTCAGCGCAGGCTGCGCGGCGGCCTTCGCCGCATCGAGCGCGAGGCCGTCGAGCTGCTGCAGCCTGACGAGTGCCGCGAGGTCAAGCACCTGGTCGCCGATGGCGACTCCGCCGCGAAATGCCTCGCTGCTGCCGGCGCGACGGAACACTGCATGCGGCAGGTTCTGGATCGGGAAGTCGGCGCCCGTTGCGTTGGCCGATTCGACCCAGCTGCGCGCATGGACGTCGTGCGTGTGGTTGAGTGTGATGCTCATGATGAACGGAACCTCACACCGATGCCATCAACGCTTCGTCGAAGATCGCGACCGCACGCGTCCAGCCGGCCGACGCGCCGCGGATCTTGTGCGGGAAGCAGCTGATGTAGAAGCCCGTGGGCGGCAGCGCTTCGAGGTTGTGCAGCTTCTCGATGTGGCAGTAGCCGATGTCGCGGCCGGCCTTGTGGCCTTCCCAGATCAGCGATGCATCGTGCGTCTCGCCGTACTTCTTCGCGGTGTGCACGAAGGGCGCGTCCCAGCTCCATGCGTCGGTGCCCGTGAGGCGCACGCCGCGCTCCAGCAGGTACATCGTCGCCTCGTAGCCCATGCCCGCGCCGGCGGAAACATAGTCGGGGTGGCCGTAGCGCGAGCCGGCGCGCGTGTTGACCACGACGATCTCCAGCGGGCTCAGCGTGTGACCTATGCGTTTGAGCTCGGCCTCGACATCGTCGGCCGTCACCACGTAGCCGTCGGCGAAGTGGCGGAAGGCGAGCTTCACGCCCGGCTGGAAGCACCATTCGAGCGGCACGTCATGGATGGCGATGGCGGGCTTCTTCTCGCCCAGCGCCTTGTCCATGGTCGAGTGAAAGTGATAGGGCGCATCGAGGTGCGTGCCGTTGTGCGTCGACAACTGCACCAGCTCCACCGCCCAGCCCTCGCCGTCGGGCAGGTCTTCCTTCTTCAAACCGGGGAAGAAGGGCTCGATCTGCTCGTAGGTCTGCTCGTGCGTGAAGTACTGGATCTTCGGTGCGAAGGCCGGCGGGTCGGAGAGCACGTCGTTCTCCAGAAAGATCGAGAGGTCGACGAATTTGCGTGGCATGTCGGGGCTCCTTGTGGGGTGTTCGTGTTGGAAGAGAAGGAAAGAGAAAAAGAAGGAATCAGGGCTGCTGCCAGCGCAGCAGGCGCTTCTCGGCAAGGGCCAGCAGCGCGTTGCTCACGAAGCCGATGAGCCCGAGCAGCACGATGCCGGCGAACAGGTCGCTGGCGCGGAAGGCGCGCGCAGCCAGCAGGATGGCCTGGCCCAGGCCGCTTTGCGAGGCGATCATTTCGCCCACCACCGCGACGATCAGCGCGATGGTCAGCGCGAGCCGCATGCCGGCCAGGATGTCGGGCATCGCGTTGGGCAGGCCCATCTTCCAGATGTACGCCGCGCGCGACATCTGCAGGCAGCGCGCCACTTCCGACAGGCGCGGCTCCACGGCCGCGAAGCCGTGCACCGTGGCCAGCAGCACCGGCCACATCGCGCCGAACGCGACCACGAAAAGCACCATGCCGGGGTTCAGCCCGAAGATGGAGATGGCCAGCGGCAGCAGCGCCGAGGCGGGCAGGGGGCGGATGAATTCCAGCGTCGGCTGGATCCACGCCCGGACCTGGGGCGACACGCCGATGGCCGCGCCCAGCAGCACGCCGAAGAGCGATGCGAGCAGCCAGCCTTCGATCATGCGGCCCACCGTCGCTTGCGTGAAGGCGATCAGCTCGCCATTGCCATTGCCTCCCGCAAGATTCAGTCCTTCGAGCAGGCTCGCGAAAGTGGCTTGCGGCGTAGGCAGGAACACGCGGCTGACCCAGCCCGCGTTGCTCGCCACCCACCACAGCGCGACAAGCGCCAGCAGCACGCCCGCCGAGCCGAGCCGGTACAGGCCGATGCGGTCGTTGTTGCCGGTCATGACTGCACTCCCATGCGCCGCGACACCGCGCGCTGCAGCATCAGCATGCCCGCGTTGACCGCGAAGCCCACCACGCCGATCCAGCCCAGCCAGGCGAGCATCAGCGCGGGGTCGAAGCTCTGCTGCGCGATCATCATCGCGTAGCCCATGCCGTTGGGGTTGGCCGCGATCTCCACCGTCACGGCCACCACCAGCGCCACGGCAACGCCGAGGCGCAACGCGACGAACAGGCGCGGCACGATGGCGGGCAGCACGATCTTGAAGGCACGCTCGCGCGCCGACAGCCCCAGCACCCGGCTGACTTCGAGCAGCCGGGGCTCGACCTGCTGCACCGCCGACTGCACCAGCACCAGCAGCGGCCAGAAGGTGGCGAAGGCGACGATGGCCAGCTCCATGCGCACGCCGAAGCCGAAGCCCAGCATGGCAAGCGGAATCAGTGCGACGGAAGGCACGGGGCGCAGCACCTCGATGGAGACAGACCCGAGTTGCGCGGCTCGGCGCGAGAGCCCGAGCACGACGCCCAATGCGATGCCGAGCACCGCACCCAGCAGCAGGCCCAGCGCTGCCGTGCCGAGCGTGAAGCCGGTGGCCTGCCAGAGCGAGCCGTCCATGGCTGCGCCGACAAACGCCTTGGCCGCCGCGCTCGGCGGCGCGAGCGCATCGCTGCCCAGCGCGGCCGCGCGCCGCGCGTACCACTCGAAGGCGCCGATCAGCACGACGGGAAACACCCACGGCCGCAGCCAGCGGAAGAGGCGGTTCTCAGTCATGGCCCTGCTCGATGAAGGCGAACAGCTCGCGGCGCAGCTGCAGGTATTCCGGGTGCTCCTTGGTCGAGAGCTGATCGCGTGGGCGGGGGATCTTCACGTCGATCATCCGTGCGAGGCTCGGCCGCCCGGGGCCCGGGTTGGCCTGCAGCGCGATCACGCGGTCGCCGAGGTAGATGGCCTCTTCCAGGTCGTGCGTCACGAACAGCACGGTGAGCCCGTCCTCGCGCACCAGCCGTGCCAGCTCGTCCTGCAGGCTCTGCCGCGTGAGCGCGTCCAGCGCGCCGAAGGGCTCGTCCATCATCATCAGCTCGGGCTTCTGCGCAAGGCAGCGGGCGATCTGCGCGCGCTGCTGCATGCCGCCCGACAGCTGCACCGGAAACTTGTGTGCGTGCTTCGCGAGGCCGACCTTGCCGAGCACGTCGGCGATGCGCGGCGCGCGCTCGGCGGCGGGTACGCCGGCCGCTTCCAGCGCGAGGCTCACGTTGCCCTCCACCGTGCGCCAGGGCAGCAGGGCGCGACCGTAGTCCTGGAACACGAAGGCCACTTCGCGCGATGGCTCGGTCATCTTCGCGCCGTTGCGCCGCACCTCGCCCGCGCTCGCGGTGACGAGCCCGCTGGCCGCGCGAAGCAGCGTGGTCTTGCCGCAGCCGCTCGGGCCGACGATGCAGACGAACTCGCCGCGCGCCACGTCGAACGATGTGGGCGACAGGATCTCGCGCCCGCCGAGGCGGATGGTCACGCCGTCGAAGCGCAGGAAAGGGGTGGCTTGCATCGTGGGGCTGGCTGGCGAATGAAAGGCGCTCGCCGACAGTGCGGCACGCGCAGTAACGGGGGCGGGAGCAGCGATCACTTCGCCACCAGCTTCGCCACGTCGATGCTCGTCTTGAGCATTTCCTGATCCTTCATCAGCCCGGTCCAGTAGGCGAGCTGCTTTTCCGTCACCACGGGGCCGGGCGGCGAGACCTGCACCTTGGCCAGCACGTCCGGCGGCAGCTTGATGTACTTGCCGATCGATGCACGCACCTTCGCGTCGTTCTTCGGCTGCTGCATGAACGACGCGGCCTCCACCAGCGCCTCGCGGAAGGCGCGCGCCGCCACCGGGTTCTTCGCCACCCACTCGCGCTTGGCCGCGTGCACGATGGTCTGGTTGTTCTCGGGCAGGAAGGTCGAGTAGTAAGAGGCCACGTAGCCCGCGCCGCTCTCGGTGATGCGGCTCATGAACGGGTCGGCCGACACCACCGCGTCGACCGAGCCGCCGCGCAGCAGGTCGGCATGCTGCGGGAACGCGGCCTCGACGAAGTTGACCTTGCGGTAGTCCACGCCGCTGTCCTTCAGCCAGGCGCGGAAGGTCACGTGCAGGAAGGCGCCCAGGCCCGGCACGCCGATCTTCTTGCCCACGCAGTCCTGCGGGCTCTTGATGCCCGAGCCCGCGCGCGCCACCAGGCCGAAGCCGGTGATGGTCTTAGAGGGGAGGCCGCCGCCGGCCACCAGCACCAGGTCGAGACCGCCGTCCACCGCCTGCAGGAACACCGAGGGCGTGGGGCCGCCGATCTGCAGCGAATCGGACTGCAGCGCCGCCGGAATGGTCGAGTTCAGCGGGATGAACTTGAGCTCGACGTCGAGGCTGCGCTTCTTGAAGTAGCCCTCCTCGGCGGCCACGAACACCGATGCGAAGTCGGTCACGGCCGTGTAGCCGAACACGATCTTCGTGGTGGATTGGGCGCGCGAAGGCAGCGCGGCGGCGGCCGATGCAGCGGCGAGCGCCGACAGCAGGGTGCGTCGTTTCATCATGTCTTCTGTCTCCTGGGGGTGGTTTTCTTTTGCGTGGGCCTGGCTGTCTTCGGGCGCGGCAGCGCCGCGCGCAGGCCGCCGACGATGAAGTTCACGAGCATCGGCGCCACGGCCGGGTCGGCGCGCCTGTTCTCGCCGCGCGTGAGGCGTTCGATGCGGCTGTCGTTCAGGTGGTGCAGCAGCGCGCCCAGCGCGAACTGGTAGCCCCAGGCCGCCTGGCTGCGCGTGGCGTGCGGCAGCGCGATGTGCAGCGCATCGATGTAGGCCTCGGCCAGCGGGTCGAAGTAGGCGCGCAGCACGCGGTCGGCTTCCTCGGTGGCGTGGTACAGCCCGCGCGCCACCAGCAGCGCGTAGTACTCGCCCTCGGAACTCGCGCGCAGCGCGAGCACGGGCGCGGTGAAGGCTTCGATGATCCGCTGCAGCGTGCGCGGGTCGTCGGGGTCGTTGTTCACCGCGGCCAGGCCCGCGAGCCGCGCATCGATGGAGTGCGACCAGTGCTCGAAGATCGCATGGAAGAGCTCGTGCTTCTGGCCGTAGTAGTAGCCCACCAGCGCCAGCGGCACGCCGGCCTCCTCGGCGATCTGGCGGATCGTCACCACGTGGTAGCCATGCTGCGAAAAAAGCTTCTCGGCCGCCAGCAGGATCGCCTGCTTGCGGTCGGGCCGCGCAGTCTCGGTGGCGACTGCGGCGAGGGCTGGCGTCGCGGCACGCGAGGTGCCGCGCCTTGCGGTGGGTGTGCGGGTGCTCATCGGGGCGTATTGAACGCTTGTACAAAAACATTGAACACACGTACAAACCCTGAGGTCAACCCTCATTGAGCACGGTCGTTCGCAGCGCTACGCTCGTGCCATGCCCGCTCCCAATATTCCCCAGATCCGCCTTTACCGCGACTGGCTGCGCGAGACGCGCGGCCTTGTCTTCGACAGCTACGACGCCCTGTGGCGCTGGTCCGTCACCGAGCTCGATGCCTTTTGGCAGAGCATCTGGGACTACGCCCGCATCGAGTCGCCCACGCCGCACACGGCGGTGCTCGCCGAGTCGCGCATGCCCGGCGCTCGCTGGTTTCCCGGCGCACAGGTCAACTACGCCCGCGAGGTGCTGCGCCACGTCGATGCGGCGCACGCGGCCGGCATGCCCGCCATCGTGAGCGACAACGAGCTGGGCCAGGTGCGCGAGATGTCGTGGCCCGAGATGCGCCGCCAGGTCGCGTCGGTGGCGCTCACGCTCAAGTCGCTCGGCGTGCAACGCGGCGACCGCGTCGCGGCCTACATGCCGAACGTGCCCGAGACCATGGTGGCCTTTCTCGCATGCTCCAGCATCGGCGCGATCTGGAGCGTGTGCGCGCCCGACATGGGCACGGCCGCCGTGGCCGACCGCTTCAGCCAGATCGCGCCCAAGGTGCTGATCGCCGTCGACGGCGTTCACTACGGCGGCAAGCCGCTCGACCGCAGCGCCGTGCTGCAGGAGCTGCGCGGCCAGCTGCCGAGCGTGCAGAAGCTGCTGCTCGTGAAGTCGCGCTATGCCGCCGGCGCCGTTCCGCACGATGTCGACTGGACGCAGGCCGTGGCGCGCAACGATGCAGAGGTCGCGGCCTTCGAGCCCGAGTGGCTGCCCTTCGACCACCCGATCTGGATCGTCTATTCGAGCGGCACCACCGGCCTGCCCAAGCCCATCGTGCACGGGCAGGGCGGCATCATCCTCACCATGCATGCCTGCGGGCTGCACAACGACGTGGGCGCGAGCTACGGCGCCAACAACTACGGCGAGCGCTACCACTGGTACAGCTCCACGGGCTGGGTGATGTGGAACTCGCAGCTCTCGGGCATGGCCTTCGGCGCCACCATCTGCATCTACGACGGCAATCCGGCGGGCAGCAAGGAGAAGCCCGACTGGAGCGTGCTGTGGCGCTTCGTGGCGCGGCACAGGGTCACTTTCTTTGGTGCAGGCGCGGCCTACTTCACCAACTGCATGAAGGCGGGTCTTGTCGCGAAGGAGTGCGGCGACCTCTCGCGCGTGCGCGCGCTCGGCAGCACCGGCTCGCCGCTGCCCGAGGAAGTGCAGCGCTGGGGCTCGAAGCAGATCCTCGACGCGGGCTCCAAAGATGTGTGGTGGTGCAACATCTCCGGCGGCACCGATTTCTGCGGCGCCTTCGTCGGCGGCAACCGCGACCTGCCCGAAGTGCCGGGGCAGATGCAGTGCCGCGAGCTCGGCCACGCGGTCGAGGCGTGGAACGAGCAGGGCCAGCCGGTCATCGGCGAAGTGGGCGAACTGGTGTGCACCAGGGCCATTCCTTCGATGCCGCTCTACTTCTGGGGCGACGAGGGCAATGCGCGCTACGTGTCGAGCTACTTCGACACCTACCCCGGCGTCTGGCGCCACGGCGACTGGATCAGGATCGGCGAGGACGGCGGCTGCATCATCTACGGCCGCAGCGACGCCACCATCAACCGCCAGGGCCTGCGCATGGGCACCAGCGAGATCTACAGCGCCGTCGAGGGCCTGCCCGAAGTGCTCGACTCCATGGTGGTCGACCTCGAATACCTGGGCCGCGAAAGCTACATGCCGCTGTTCGTGGTGCTGCGCCCCGGCACGACGCTCGACGACGCCATGCGCGCGAAGATCAACAACGCCATCAAGACATCGCTCTCGCCGCGCTTCGTGCCCAACGACATCTTCCAGGTGGCCGAGGTCCCGCGCACGCTGTCTGGCAAGAAGCAGGAGCTGCCGATCAAGAAGCTGCTGCTGGGCCAGCCCATCGAGAAGGTGGTCAACCGCGAAGCCATGGCCAATCCGGGAAGCCTTGACTGGTTCGTGGCTTTTGCCGCACGGCGTGCGGAGGCCGCCTCCGCATAATGCGGCGCATGAAAAGACGAACCAGCCTCCTCATGTTCTCCGCCATCGCAGGTGCCTCGTTGCTGAGCGCTTGCGCCGTGCCTTCCTCGCCATCGGCGGGCGGTGGCAGTGCGGCGCAACTGCGCGTGAGCGGCACCGTCACGTACCGCGAACGCATCGCGCTCGACCCCGCGGCCGAAATCGTGGTGCAGCTGCTCGACGTGTCGCTCATGGATGCGCCCTCGAAGGTGCTTGCCGAGCAGCGCATCAAGGCCAACGGCAAGCAGGTGCCCTTCGCCTACGAGCTGAAGGTGGATGCCGCGCGCATCGACCCGCGCATGCGCTATGCGGTGTCGGCGCGCATCACGCGCGGCGATCAGCTGCTGTTCATCAACGACACGCAGTATTCCGTGCTCACGCAAGGCGGCGCCAACAGCGCCGACCTCGTGCTGGTGCGCGTCACGCAGGCTCCGCGCTGAGCGGCCCGCCGGTCCACGGACCGGCTTCGGCTCCGGGCAGGAGCTCGTAGAGCACCAGGCCCGTCTGGCGGCCGCGCAGTTCCACCAGCTCCTCGATGCGCCGCGTGCGCAGCCGGCCATCGAGCCCCGCGAAGGTGGCCTCGGACATCAGCGTCTGCGTCCCCAGCTGCTTGTTGATGCCCTCGATGCGGCTCGCCACGTTGATCACGTCGCCGAACGCGGTGTAGGACAGCCGGTCGTTCGAACCCAGTACCCCCGCGATCACCTTGCCGGTATGGATGCCGACGCGCGTGCGGAACACCGGCAGCCCCTGCTCGCGCCACTTCCGGTTGAGCGCGCTCATTTCCTCGTGGAGCTCCAGCGCGGCAACGCAGGCCCGGTACTCGGCATCCTTCAGGTCGGAGGGCGCGCCCCACAGCACCATGATGCCGTCGCCGATGAACTTGTCGACCATGCCGCCATGCCGCGCGAACACGCCCGTCGCGAGGTTGAAGTATTCGGTCAGCATGCCCACCAGCACGTCGGTGTCGAGCGACTCCGAGATCGATGTGAAGCCCTCCACGTCGGTGAACATCACCGTCACGCGGCGCGGCGAACCCGAAGGGCCGAGCGTGTGACCCTCGTCGATCAGCTGGTTGATCAGGCCCACCGGCACGAACTTGCTGAAAGCCTTGAGGCTGCGCGCGGAGTCGTCCAGGGCCTGGTCGAGGTGTTGTATCTCGAGCACGCGGCTGGGCTCGCGCGGCAGGTTGTCGAGCTCCAGCAGGCCGATGCGGCGCGCGATGTGCGAGAGGTTCTCCACCGGCGCGGTCACCAGCTTCGACAGCTTCAGCGACAGGAACAGTGCGATCGCCAGGAAGGCCACCGCCAGCACCAGCCCCCACAGCACCGTGCGGCGCAGGTCGCTCAGCAGCACTTCCTCGGGCACCCAGCTCACCAGCTGCCAGCCGGTGCTCGGGATGAGCGAGGTCTGCACCAGGTAGCGGTGGCCTTCGTAGGCGAAGGCGAACGCCGTGTCGCTGCCGCTGCCCGCCGTGCCGGTGGCCACCATGTGAGCGTGCAAGGCGCCGAGCACGCCGCTCGGCGGCTCGAGCTTGTGCAGCACGCCGGGCATGTCGCTGCGCGCGAGCACGCGGAAGTCGGCGCTCAGCAGTGCGCTGTCGCCGTAGCCGTCGTTGTTGAACTGGCGCACGAAATCCGAAAGCCGCCCGAGTGACACGTCGCCCGCCACCACCAGCGCCTGGGCGCTGCTGTCGGCGTAGCTGCGCTTGCTCGGCAGCGCATAGGTCACGCCGAGTTCCTGCGCGGCGGCGAATACGTAGGGCTGCGTCCAGACGGGCCCGCCCGCGTCGTGCGCCTGCGTGTACCAGCTTCGCTTCGTCGGGTTGTAGTCGCTGCGGAACGCGTCCAGGCGCTGGGTGGCGTAGCGCTGCTGCACGCTGGCCTCGGCGTCCAGCGGCAGCTTGTATTGCCAGGTCTCGGTGGTGAACTCTTCGCCCCGCTCTATGTGGCGCATGGCCGGCACCGGGTAGCGCAGCGCCATCAGCATCTGGCCCTTCTCGTTGCTCACGTAGATGCTGTCGAGTTCGGGCGACTGCTGCAGCAGGGTCCAGAGCAGTTCCGAGGTCTTTTCGGAGTGCTCGCCCGCGGGGCGCAGGCTGGGGGCGCTGCCCACCGCGTTGATGACCGACTCCGCCTTGTGCAGGAAGGCCAGCACCTTGTCCTCGGTGCGGTCGTGGTTGGCCTTGTGCGCGGACACGCCGACGCGTGACACCAGCCGCTGCGACCCCCAATAGCCGAGAGACACCAGCAACAGCGATTGCGCCAGCGCCACCGCGCTGACGATGGTGCCGACATCGACCCGGAAACGGCGCGAGCGCCCGGGCGGTGCGACCAGCGATGCCGTGGGCGGCACCGTGCCCCCGGCGGATTTGAGCAACGGCTTTCCAGCCGCTTCCGGATTCCCGGACCAGTTCTTGTTCATACAACTCCCTGACGATCACTCGGACGCGCCCGCAAGGCCGAAGCCGCGGGCCGGCCTCCGGCAGATCCATGGCCCCGATCATTGGCGTCGGGGTCCGTGGGTGCTCGGAAGCGGGCGTGATTCTCGCTCTACTTCGGCTTTCCGTGCGGTATTGCACGGCGCCGTGGAGGCTCAAGCCTGTCTAGACCAGATCGTGGGAGCTGCAGGGCGCGGGCCCGTCAGCGCGCGTCGTGGAAGACGATCCCCAGCGTGTGCCGCCGCCCCGAACGCACGCGGCTCACGCCGTGGCGCATCGTCACGCGGTAGCTGCCGCGCGTGCCGGCCACCGGCCGCTGGTTGACCGCGAAGATCACGGTCTCGCCCTGCGCGAGCGACACCACCTCGGCACGCGACTGCATGCGCGGGCGCTGCTCGGTCAGCACGAACTCACCGCCGGTGAAGTCCTCGCCGGGCTTGCTCAGCAGCACCGTGAGCTGCAGCGGAAACTGAAGGTCGCCGTACAGGTCCTGGTGCAGGCAGTTGTAGTCGCCCTCGCCATAGCGCAGCAGCAGCGGGGTGGGGCGCTGCTGGCCCGCCGCGTGGCAGCGCGCGAGATACGCGGCGTGGTCCGGCGGGTAGTCGGCCGGCAGGCCCATGGCCGTGGCCCAGGCATTGGCCAGTGGCGCGAGGCGCGCGTACAGCACGCTGCGGCACGCCGCGAGCTTCGGCGGCAGCGGGTTGGCGAAGTACTGGTACTCGCCCTGCCCGAAGCCGTGGCGCTGCATCACCACGCGGCTGCGGAAGCGCTGGCCTTCGTCGTACATGGCCACGAGCGCGGCGCATTCCTCGGGGGTGAACAACTGGCCGGTGACGGCGCAGCCGCGGGCGGCAAGGTCCGCTTCGATGCGGGGCCAGTCGAAGGCGTCGATCCGGGAGAGCTTTCTTGTCATGCCGCCAGTGTCCCGCCGCCGGACCGGCACGGCTCGCCATTTCCGGACGCGGGTTTCCGGCACGGGCTTTGGCCCGCGCTGCTGCGGACGCCCCGCGTTTTGAGCGATCATCCGGCCATGGCACGAGAAAAAACCATTGCACGCGAAAGCTCGACAGGGCAACTGGTCCAGGGCCGGTCGGTTGCCACGCTGGGGCGCGGCATGGCACTGGTCAAGGTCGGCAAGGCTCCGCGTCCGGTCGTGCGCCCCGAAGACAACACCACGGTGCTGCTGAAGAAAGCGGCCCGCGCGCTGAACAAGCCCGGCATCGACAGGTCGGTCGTCTTCCGCGGCCCCAACGCCGCGAAGATCTTTTCCTACTCCGCCTATTCCCAGGACCCGACCCTGGTCGTTCGCGAGGCGGCCGACGGCACCAAGGTCATCGGCCGCATGGTCGACGGCAGGTTCCGCGCGAGCAAGGCGTGAGCCGCCGTCCCCCGAAGCTCGACAAGCTCCTCGAGCAGACGCAGGGCCCGCGTCCGGTGGCCTTCGTGCTGGCGGGTCACAACGGCTCCGGCAAGTCGACGCTCTGGTATTCGCGCCTTGCGCCGTCGCTGCGCCTGCCACTGGTCAACGCCGACCGGATGATGATGTCCATCCTGCCGGATGCCGATCCCGCCACGGGGCACATCCCCGTCTGGGCCCAGCGCCTGCGCGACGACGACGAGAAATGGCAGGTCCTGTCGCAGGAAGGCGTGCGCGCCTTCAAGAGCCTGGTGATGGACCAGCGCATGCCTTTCGCATTCGAGACCGTCTTCTCCCACTGGAAGCCGCTGCCCGGCGGCGGCCACGAGTCGAAGGCGGACGACATCCGCGCGATGCAGGAGGCAGGCTACTTCGTCGTGCTGCTCTTCGTCGGCCTGATCTCGGTGGACATGTCCGTCTTCCGCGTGAGCACGCGCAAGCAGCAGGGCGGCCACGACGTGGACCGCAAGAAGCTCATCGAACGCTTTCCCCGCACGCAGGCGGCGGTCGGCCACGCGGCGCAGATCGCGAACATGACGCTCATGTTCGACAACAGCCGCTCCGAGAAGGACGCCTTCGCGCTGGTGCGGGCGCAGGCGAAGAAATCGATTCTTTTCGACGCGCGCGATCCCCAGTTCGACGTGGACCCCGGACTGCGGGCCGTCTGCGACCCATGGCTGGAGAAGGTGACGGGGCCGTTCAGGCCGCCGCGCACTTCGCAGCCGAAGAAGACAACCCAGCGGCAGCAACGACAAGAAGGCCGGAGCACCTCATGAGCACCTCGAATCCATCCCCCGACCAGGCCGACGGCTGGCAACTCCCCTGGACCGGCGGCTGCCGCTGCGGCCAGGTGCGCCTGCGCATCACCGCGCCGCCGCTGCTGTCGATGGCCTGCCATTGCACCGGCTGCCAGACCATGAGCGCGAGTGCCTTCTCGCTCTCGCTCGCCATTCCCGCGCAGGGCTTCGAGGTGGTGTCGGGCGAGCCTGTCATCGGCGGGCTGCACGGCGACGATTCGCACCACTTCTTCTGCCCGCACTGCAAGAGCTGGATGTTCACGCGCACCGAAGGCCTCGACTACTTCGTCAACCTCCGGCCGTCGATGCTCGACCGCCACGGATGGGTCGAGCCCTTCGTCGAGACCTGGACCGACGAGAAGCTGCCCTGGGCCACGACGCCCGCGAAGCACAGCTTCGGCGCCTTGCCTGCGATGGACGCCTTTCCGGCGCTGATCGAGGCCTATGCCCGGGAAGGCGCCCGGCCTGCGAAGGCTTGAAGCGATGTCGGTCCGCCGCCGCGCTCAGAGCGGCGCGATCGGAATGCAGATGTCGCATTCGAAGGCGCCGGTCTTTTCGTCGAATGCCCCGCACGGCGGGTAGTGCTCGAATGCCGGCCGGTTGTCGATCTGGAAGCCGCTGGCCGGCAGCCAGTCGCGCAGCACGCTGGCCCAGGCCTCGTTGATCTCCTGCGGCAGACCCTTGAACTTCATCGCCGCGTAGCGCCCGCCGGGTAGCACCGTCTTCTGGAAGCCGCCGTCGGGCACGAAGTCTTCGGGCACTTCCACGGCGGCGTCGTAGCGCGACTGCTCCGGCGCCGTGATGCTCGGGTCGTCGTGGCTGATGCCGTAGCGCGGGTTCGGCCACAGCTGGTGCGCACCGATCCACGGCGCCACCTTCGTCTCCCAGAAGGCGCCGATGGGCGCGCCGAACGGGCCGACGTAGCGCGGGTAGGCGATGGTGACGGGCGGGCGGGTGATGAGTTCGACGTTCATGGGCTTGGCCTCCGTTGGCGCGGTGTCGCGCGACGAGGGCTCATTCTTCGTGAAGCCGTGCAATGCGATCTGATCAGGATTGCTTTCCGTGTCGGACGGCGACCATCGGTGAGCCGCGCGCCACGCCGTCGGCGAACTGCCGAAGCGCGCGCGGAATGCCCGCGAAAAGGCCTCGCCCGAGCCGAAGCCCACCGACAGCGCCGCGTCGAGCACCGACACGCGCGGCTGCGTCGCCAGCCGCAGCGCGGCGACTTCCACGCGCCGCCGCCGCACGTAGTCGCCCAGCGTTTCGCCGGCCCAGGCCGCGAACAGGCGGTGGAAGTGAAAGGCCGAGAAATGCGCAACATCGGCCAGTTCGGCGAGTTCGAGCGGTTCGTCCAGGTGCGCGTCGATGTGCGTCAGCACCTTGTGCATGCGCCATTCGTATTCGGATCGGCTGTCGCGCGTCATGGAGTACTCAGACTTGTCGGGCCTGCTCCAGCAGCCAGTCGCTGAAGAACTTCAGCAGCGGTCGCTGGTCGGCTCGCTCGGGCGTCACGAGATAGTAGTTGCGTTCGCCCGAGAGCGGTCGCGCGCATGCCACCACCAGCTCGCCGCGCGCCAGTTCGTCGGCGACCAGCATCGTCGGCATCAGCGCCACGCCGAGCCCGTGCGAGGCTGCCGCGGCGAGGATGGAGAACAGCTCGTAGCGCGGACCGCCGCGCGCGTTGGGCGCGTCGATCTGCTGCGCGTCGAACCACTGGCGCCAGCCGTCGGGCCGCGTGCTCTGCTGCAGCAGCGGCATCTTCGCGATGGCGGCGGGCGTCACGGCCTTGCCGCGCGGCAGCAGCGACGGGCTGCACACGGGCACCACGTCCTCGTGCATCAGCAGCAGCGCGCGCGTGCCGGCCCAGTTCTCGACCTGCGCGGGCGTGCCTGCGTACAGCGCGGCGTCGAATTCCGCGTCGGCGAAGAGAAAGGGGCGGGTGCGCGTCTCGATGTGCACCACCACGTCGGGCTGCAGCGCCGCGAAGCCCTTCAGGCGCGGCATCAGCCAGCGGGTGGCGAAGGTGGGCACGGCCGCCAGCGAGAGCGAGCCGCCTTCGCCCTGGTGCGCCATGGCGTCGAGCGTGTCGCGCTCCATCGCCTCCAGCCGTTTGCTGATCTGCCGAGCGTAGGCCGCTCCGCTTGCCGTGAGCGCCACGCCGTGCCGCGTGCGGCGGAACAGCGCTACGCCCAGGAAGGCCTCGAGCGTGCCGATCTGGCGCGACACCGCGCTCTGCGTGAGGGCGAGCGCCTGCGCGGCTCGGGTGTAGCTCTCGTGGCGCGCGGCGGCGTCGAAGCACACGAGGGTCTGCAGGGGCGGGATCTTGCGGCGCATGTATGCCTCGGCTGTATGTATGGAATCGAGGGCTCATCAATGGAGAAGCCGCTCGAACATCTTGCAAGACATTCTACGAACGCATATCTGGGTGAGGAATCATCGTTTGCGTCATGGTCCCCGCGTGGCTAGCATCGGCCGATCCCCCTCTTTTTTCTTTCCTCCCCCTTTTCCGGAGACAGCCACATGGCCGCCAAAGCGCAATTCCACTGGGACGACCCCCTTCTTCTCGACCAGCAGCTGACCGACGAAGAACGCATGATCCGCGACGCGGCCAATGCCTACTGCCAGGAGCGCCTCGCTCCCCGTGTGCTCGAAGGCTTCCGCACCGGCGAGACCGACCCGGCCATCTTTCGCGAGATGGGTGCCCTCGGCCTGTTGGGCCCGACCATTCCCGAGCAGTACGGCGGCCCCGGCCTCAACTACGTGGCCTACGGCCTGATCGCCCGTGAAGTCGAGCGCGTCGACTCGGGCTACCGCTCGATGGCCAGCGTGCAGAGCTCGCTGGTGATGGTGCCGATCTTCGAATTCGGCTCCGAGGGCCAGAAGCAGAAGTTCCTGCCCAAGCTCGCCACCGGCGAATGGATCGGCTGCTTCGGCCTGACCGAGCCCGACCACGGCTCCGACCCCGGCAGCATGGCCACGCGCGCCAAGAAGGTTCCCGGCGGCTACTCGCTCACCGGCTCGAAGATGTGGATCAGCAATTCGCCCATCGCCGACGTGTTCGTGGTGTGGGCCAAGGAAGTCAGCGAGAGCGGCGCCGTCGGCCCGATCCGCGGCTTCGTGCTCGAGAAGGGCATGAAGGGCCTGAGCGCCCCCGCCATCCACGGCAAGGTCGGCCTGCGCGCCAGCATCACCGGCGAGATCGTGATGGACGGCGTGTTCTGCCCTGAAGAGAACGCCTTCCCCGAAGTGCAGGGCCTGAAGGGTCCCTTCACCTGCCTCAACAGCGCCCGCTACGGCATCTCGTGGGGTGCCCTGGGCGCCGCCGAAGACTGCTGGCACCGCGCCCGCCAGTACACGCTCGACCGCAAGCAGTTCGGCCGCCCGCTGGCCGCCAACCAGCTCATCCAGAAGAAGCTGGCCGACATGCAGACCGAGATCACGCTGGGCCTGCAGGGCAGCCTGCGCCTGGGCCGCATGAAGGACGAGGGCATCGCCGCGGTGGAAATCACCTCGATCATGAAGCGCAACAGCTGCGGCAAGTCGCTCGACATCGCCCGCATGGCGCGCGACATGATGGGCGGCAACGGCATCAGCGACGAGTTCGGCGTGGCCCGCCACCTGGTGAACCTCGAAGTGGTCAACACCTACGAGGGCACGCACGACATCCACGCGCTGATCCTCGGGCGCGCCATCACCGGCATCGCAGCGTTCTCGAACTGATCCGCGCATGACCGCCAAGCCCGCAGCACTCGACGGCATCAAGGTTCTGGACCTCTCCCGCGTGCTCGCGGGCCCGTGGTGCACGCAGATCCTCGCGGACCTGGGCGCCGACGTCGTCAAGATCGAGCGCCCCGGCGTCGGCGACGACACGCGCACCTGGGGCCCGCCCTTCATCAAGGACGCGAACGGCAACGACTCCGACCAGGCCAGCTACTTCACCGCCTGCAACCGCAACAAGCGCTCGGTCACGGTCGACATGGCCACGCCCGACGGGCAGGCGCTTCTGAAGCAGATGGCGGCGCAGGCCGACATCGTGGTGGAGAACTTCAAGACCGGTGGCCTGAAGCAGTACGGCCTCGACCACGAGAGCCTGCGCGCGGCCAACCCGCGCCTCATCTACTGCAGCGTGACCGGCTTCGGCCACGACGGTCCGTACGCCGAGCGCGCGGGCTACGACCTGATGATCCAGGCCATGACCGGCATGATGAGCATCACCGGCCGCCCCGACGAGGTGCCCGGTGGCGGCCCGCTGCGCGTGGGCGTGGCGCTGACCGACCTCTTCACCGGCGTCTACGCCAGCACCGCCATCCTGGCCGCGCTGCAGGTGCGGGACCGCACCGGCGAGGGCCAGCACATCGACATGGCGCTGCTCGACGTGGGCATGGCCATCCTTGCCAACCAGGCAAGCGCCTTCCTCAACACCGGCAAGGCGCCTGGGCGCCAGGGCAACACGCACCCCAGCCTCGCGCCCTACCAGGACTTCCCGACGCAGGATGGCGCGATGCTGCTGGCCATCGGCAACAACGGCCAGTTCGCGCGCTTCTGCGAGGCCGGTGGCCACCCCGAGTGGGCGACCGACGCGCGTTTCGCCACCAACACGCTGCGCGTGAAGCACCGCGGCGTGCTCATTCCGATGATGGAAGAGCTCACCCGCACGCGCACCACCGCCGCGTGGGTCACGCTGCTCGAGGACAAGGCCGTGCCCTGCGGCCCGATCAACGACATCGCGCAGGCCTTCGACGACGCGCAGGTCAAGGCGCGCGGCCTCGCGGTGACGCTGCCGCGCGACGCGGGCGACGGCATTGCCAGCATCACCGGCGTGGCGAGCCCGCTGCGCCTCACGGCCACGCCGCCGGTGCTGCGCCATGCACCGCCGGCGCTGGGCCAGCACACGCAGGAGGTGCTGGCGGAGATGGGCATCGACGCCGCCCGCTTCGAGGCCCTGCGTTCGGCCGGCGTGGTCTGACGAAGAAAGAGAAAAGAAGGAAGAGGCCATGGTCAGCCCGATGCCCATGCCCGCTTTCTCGGTGCTGCGCATCGACCACGTCGTGCTGCGCGTGAAGGATGCGGAACGCTCCATCGCCTTCTATCGAGGCGTGCTGGGCTGCGCCGTCGAGAAGCGCCGCGACGACCTGGGGCTCGTGCACCTGCGCGCGGGCACCAGCCTGATCGACCTCGTCACGCACGATGGCCCGCTGGGCAGGCAGGGCGGGGCGCTCGCCGGCGCGGAAGGCCGCAACGTCGATCACCTCTGCCTGCGCATCGAACCCTTCGATGAAGCCGCCATCCGCACGCTGATGGCCGAGCATGGCGTCGCGGTGCATGGCGAGGTGCAGAACAACTTCGGCGCGGAGGGCAACGGGCCCTCGATCTACATCGCCGACCCCGACGGCAACACCATCGAGCTCAAGGGCCCGGCCGCCTGACGGCGGGCGCTTTTTGTACGCCAATGTGTCCGGCCGCCGGCCGCACACACGGGCATGCAAAAGCATGGCTTGCCCGACACATCGCGGATACAGCCGGCCGATTCAATCCATGCATCGCCACCGAGGCGACCCGTACGGCGAATTCCTCGTCCGGCGGGCAACCACTGCAAGGAACATCCATGAGCTCCACCGCGAAGATCCTCTACACCGGCAAGACCCACACCACGGGCGGACGCGACGGCGTCTCGCGCAGCGACGACGGGCGCCTCGACATCAAGCTCTCGTCGCCCGGCACCTCGGGCGCGGGCACCAACCCCGAGCAGCTGTTCGCCGCCGGCTGGTCGGCCTGCTTCATCGGCGCGATGGGCAAGGCGGCCGGCGCGATGAAGATCAAGCTGCCGGCCGACCTGTCGGTGAACGCCGAGGTCGATCTCGTGCTCGACGAGGGCCAGTACTTCCTGCGGGCGCGCCTGAACGTGAGCCTGCCCGGCCTGGACCGCGAAACCGCGCGCGCCGTGGTCGACGCGGCGCACCAGACCTGCCCCTACTCGAAGCTCACGCGCGGCAACATCGACGTCGAGCTCAACCTGGTCTGAGCGACGCGGCCTGCCGCAGCGGTTTGCAACCGAAGACGGCATCGGCAGGCGCTGGAAGTCCGGTGCCGGTAACCCATTCGGACTACCGTTTCGGCTCTCGAGCTTCACGCAGAATCAGCCTGCGCCATCTCGCGCAGAACGATTATTCGAGGGAGCTTCCGATGTCCGGACATTCATTCGCCGCGCGCGTTGCCGCGCGGCTTTCCACGGCCGTGGCCGCCGCCACGCTGCTCGCCGCCTGCGGCTCGCGCCAGCCGGCGCCGCCCGAGCCGCCGCCCGCGACCGCCACGCCGCGCAACAGCGTCATCATGCCCGCCATCGCCTACGGCACCACCGCCAAGGGCCTGCAGCTGTCGAAGGCCGACGATGCGTGCGACGTGCCGGCATCGCTGCGGCAGGCGGTGCAGGACCAGCTGCTCGATCCCTACGAGTTCGTGCTCACGCCGCCGGCGCCCGATGCGGCGCAGGCCGCACCCGTGCTGAAAGTGGAGATCACCGACCTGCTGGCGAATGCGGGCGGCCTCTACGGCGGCCCCAAGATCGTCCAGCTGCGCGGCACGCTGGAGCGCCAGGGCGAGGCGCCCGCGAAGTTCACCGCGCAGCGCCAGATGTTCATCTATTTCGGCATGCCGCGCAGCACCTGCAGCATGGTCGGTGTCGTGACCTACAAGCTGGGCGAGGACATCGCGCAGTGGCTGCTGAAGCCGGTGGACGGCGCGGTGCTGGGCGAGCGCTGAGGATTCTTGGACGATGACTCGCGTAGCAAAGGTCGAGGCGGTCCCAGTACCTACCGCATTCGATGGCCGCGGCGCTTGGGAGATCGTGCGCATCGACTACGCGCCGCATCAACTCACAGTCGTCGCCCAGGACGCAAAAAGGGAGACGTCGATCTGTGCAAGGTTCGACGGCGTCGTGGCCTACCGGGTCATGGATGAGCGCGATCTGGGCGAATACTGGCCGGCCTGCTCCTTGCCGGACGTCTGGGTGTTCTTGATTCAATCGGGTGGGTGGTTGGCACAGGAGTTGGTGCGTCCCGACAGCTGCATCGGATTGTTCTATGGCGATGTCCGTGAATATCTCGTTGCCGGATGCACCGATTGCGTCTCCGTGCTTTGTACCGGCGCGCTGCGGGTCGAGTTGGAGTGCGGCAATAGCTAACCGGCTCGCCCGACGGTCGCCACGCCGAACACGATCACGCCCAGCGCCAGGTTCACCGTCACCAGCTTGCGCACCGTGTTCAGCCGCGCGGCCGCCACCGGCCAAGCGCTTTCGTCCACCGCGCGGCGCATGGCCCTGAACACCGAGGCGCGGATGTAGACGTAGATGGCGAGCATCACGATCGCGATGCTCATCATCGCCTCGATGCGCCAGTGCAGGCCGCGGAAGCCGCCGGCCGCGAGGATCATCGTCACGCCGGTCACGAACAGCAGCGTGACCGACGCGTCCACCCCCACGAAGAAGCGCCGAAGCGTCGCGGCCATCATGCGCAGGCGCAGCGGCGGCTCCAGCGTGGCGACGGCCGAGGGGCGCACCGCGAAGTGCATGGTCGCCATGCCGCCGACCCAGAAGGCGGCGCAGAGCAGGTGGATGAAGAGCGGGATGACGTACGACATGGGGCCCGATCAGAACACCGAAAGGGCGCGCCGCGCAATGTCGCGCCTCATGCGGCGGCATGCCGCCGCATGTCGGCCACCACGCAGCGCAGCAGTTCGGCCGCGGCCGGCGACAGCATGCGGCCGTGCCGCGACACGATGTGCGAGCGCCCCTGCGACAGCAGCGGGTTCTTCATCGGCAGCTCGACCAGCTCGGGGTTGGTGGCGCTCGGCGTGAGCGAGATGCGCGTGCCCAGCGCATAACCCAGCCCGGCCGACACGAAATGGCCAAGCGCGCTGAACGAGGTGGTGGTCAGCAGCGAGGGCAGGCGCACGCCCTCGCTGATCTCGGCGGCCTCGATGTGCTGGCGCACGCCGAAGTTGCGGTGCAGCGTGGCGCCCGCGTAGGGCAGCAGGTCGTTCAGCTTCAGCGGCCGGCCCAGTTGCGCGAGCGGGTGCGAGGCCAGCACCAGCGCCTGGATCGGCTGCGAGTGCGACTGGTGCGACGTGAGCCGCTCGTCCTTGGGCGGCTGGAACAGCATGCCGATGTGGGCGCGTTCCTCGACCACGCGCTGCACGATCTCGTCGGTGCTCGCCACGTCGAGGTCGATGGTGATCTTCGGGTGCGTGGTCATGAAGTCGCGCAGGCTGTGGCGCATGAGCCAGTCGACGTATCCCTCGCCGGCCACGATGTCGATGTGGCCGCGCTCGATCTTGCGGATGCCGTCCATCTGCGCCATCAGGTGCTGCTTCTGGCTGTTCTGGCGCCGCACGTAGCCCGCCAGCATCTGGCCCGCGTCGGTGGGCACCACGCCGCGTCCGTGGCGCTCCAGCAGCGGCAGGCCGCACTCCTGCTCGAGGATGCCGATGGCGCGGCTCACGGCCGAGGGGTCCATGTCGAGCACCTCGGCGGCGCCGCGCACGGAGCCGCTGTCGAGCACCTGCATGAAGTAGCGCACGCGGCGCGTGTCGAGCCTGTCGTCCATGGCCCGGTCTCCTGAGTGTTGCATTGAATGCAACGAATATGTCGATTCACGGCCATTGATGCAATAGGCCCGCACCCTGACACTCGCCGGTACCCCGCAGGTACTGCGCCACAAGATGCCCCACCGATGACATCCGCCGCCTCCACCACGCTCGCTGCCGTCGCTCCTTCCTCGGCTTCCGGAAAACTCCGGCTCGCGCTCGTCACATTGGCCATCGTGGCCGCAGCCGAACTGATCGGGCCGGTGCAGTTCAGCGTCGGGCCCGGCAAGGTGGCGCTGCTGCCGATGCTGTGGGCGCTGCTGATCGCGGCCGCATGGGGCATCGCGCATCGTCGCGTGCCGGGCGTGGTGCGCGTGGCGACCGCCGAGCAGTCGTTCGCCGGCGGCCTGCTGAACGCGGGCCTGCTGCTCTTCGTGGTGAAGCTGGGTCTTACGGTCGGCGCCGCGCTGCCGCAGGTCAAGCAGGCCGGCTGGGCGCTGCTGTTCCAGGAGTTCGGCCATGCGCTCGGCACCCTGGCGCTGGGCCTGCCGCTGGCGCTGCTGCTGGGCATCAAGCGCGAGGCGGTGGGCGCCACCTTCTCGGTGGGCCGCGAGGGCAACCTCGTGATCATCGGAGAGAAGTACGGCATGGCTTCACCCGAGGGCCGTGGCGTGCTGGCCGAGTACATCACCGGCACGGTGCTGGGCGCGCTCTTCATTGCGGTGCTGGCGGGCTTCGTCGCCAGCCTGCATATCTTCGATCCGCGCTCGCTGGCCATGGGCGCCGGCGTGGGCTCGGGCAGCCTGATGGCGGCGGCGCTGGGCGCCATCGCCGCGCAGCAGCCGGCCGAGATGCTGCCGCAGCTCACCGCGATTGCCGCCGCGTCGAACCTGCTGACCACCGTGGCGGGCTTCTACTTCACGCTGTTCCTGTCGCTGCCGCTGTGCTCGTGGCTCTACGGCAAGCTGGAGCCGGTGCTGGGCCGCTTCTCGAAGCGCGGTGCGCAGGATGCCGGCACCGGTGCCGTCTCGCAGGTCAGCGTCGCGCATGGCGGCGCCCTGCCGTTGCGCGACACGCTCATCGCCTGGGCGGTGGTGGGCGGCGGCGTGCTCATCGGCAATTCGCTGACCTACAAGGTGCCGATGCTGGTGTCGCTCGAAGGCATGGCCGCGGTGGTGGCGATTGCGCTGATCGTCGAAGGCATCAAGCGCCTCGTGCCGCGCCTGCCGATGGTGCTGGTGCTGTCGGTGGTCGCCACGCTGGCCGGCATTCCGGGGCTGTTTCCGTTCTCCGACGCGCTCATCGCCATCACAGCCAAGCTCAACTTCCTGGCCTTCACCACGCCGGTGCTCGCGCTGGCCGGCTTCTCGGTCGCGAAGGACCTGCCGGTGTTCCGCCAGCTGGGCTGGCGCATCGTGGTGGTGTCGCTGACGGCCACCGCCGGCACCTTCCTCGGCGCGACCGTGATCGCCGAATTCTTCCACTGACCCCGTCCCACGAGAGAACCCCAAAGCCATGTACCGCGACCCCGAAATCGCCGAAGACACCCGCGCCCGCATGCTGAGCTGGCGCCGCGACATCCACGCCAACCCCGAGACCGCCTTCGAGGAGCACCGCACCGCCAACGTCGTCGCCAACGCGCTGATGCTGATGGGCCTGCCCGTGCATCGCGGCCTGGCCGGCACCGGCGTGGTCGGCACGCTGAAGAACGGCGAGGGCCCGGGCATCGCGCTGCGCGCCGACCTCGACGCGCTGAACATGCAGGAGCTGGGCACGCAGCCGCACGCCTCGAGGTGCGCCGGCAAGATGCACGCCTGCGGCCACGACGGCCACACGGCCATGCTGCTGGGCGCGGCCGAGCACCTGTCGCGTCACAAGCCTTTCAAGGGCACGGTGCATTTCGTGTTCCAGCCCGCCGAGGAAAACGAGGGCGGCGGCCGCGTGATGGTCGACGAGGGCCTGTTCGAGCAGTTCCCGGCCGACGCCGTTTACGGCATGCACAACTTCCCGAGCCTGCCGCGCGGCCGGTTCGCGATCCGCAAGGGCACGATGACGGCCTTCCTCGACACCTTCGAGATCGTCGTCACCGGCAAGGGCAGCCACGGCGCGATGCCCGAGACCGGCATCGACTCGGTGGTGGTCTCGGCCCAGCTGGTCAATGCGCTGCAGACCATCGTGAGCCGCCGCACCGGCGCCACCGACTCGGCCGTGGTGAGCGTCACGCAGATCCACGGCGGCGACACCTGGAACGTGATTCCCGAAACCGTGGTGCTGCGCGGCACCGTGCGCACGCTCGACCCCGCGATCCAGGACAAGACCCAGGCCGCCATGCAGCAGATCTGCGACGGCGTGGCCGCCACGCACGGCGCGAAGGTGGCGCTCGACTACCGCCGCGGCTACCCCGGCGTGGTCAACACGCCCGCCGAGACCGATGCCGCCATCGCCGCGGCCGCCAGCCTGGTGGAGCTCGCGCAGGTGCACACCGACATCCCGCCCGCCATGGGCTCGGAAGACTTCGCGTTCATGCTGCAGAAGCGCCCGGGCGCCTACATCGGCATCGGCGCGGGCGAGGGCCCGAACGACCCGAACGTGCACAACCCGTACTACGACTTCAACGACAACATCCTGCCGCTGGGCGCGGCCTATTGGGTGGCACTGGTCAAACAGCAGCTTCCGGCCGCATGATGCGCTGATGCTCTCAGTCTTCGACATCTTCAAGATCGGCATCGGCCCCTCCAGTTCGCACACCGTGGGGCCGATGCGCGCGGCGCTGATGTTCGCGCAGTCGCTCGAGCGGCGCGGCGTGCTCGCGCAGGTGGCGCGGCTGCATGTGGACCTGTTCGGTTCGCTAGGGGCCACCGGGCACGGCCATGCGACCGACCAGGGCGTGATCCTCGGGCTCTTCGGCGACGCGCCCGACACCGTGCGGCCCGAGACCGTGCAGCCCCGGCTGGAGGCGCTGCGCCGCACCGGCCAACTGAGCCTTCTGGGCACCACGCCCATCGACTTCGACCGCGTGCGCGACATCGCCTTCCGCGGCGAGGAGTCGCTGCCCGAACACCCCAACGCCATGCGCTTCACCGCCTTCGCGGCCGATGGCGGCGCGCTGGCCGAGGGCACGTATTTCTCGGTCGGCGGCGGCTTCGTCGTCGAGGGCGGCCAGGCCGTGGCCGCCACGGTGGCGGCGGCGGCCGCCGTGCCGCATCCTTTCTCGACCGGCGACGAACTCATGGCGCAATGCCGCGGCAACGGCCTGTCGGTGGCAGAGCTGGTGATGCGCAACGAATGCGTGTGGCGGCCCGAGCCCGAGGTGCGTGCCGGCCTGCTGCGCATCTGGAGCGTGATGCAGCAGTGCGTGCAGCGCGGCTTCGGCATCGACAACCCGCTGGCCGCGCAGGCGCTGCCCGGCCCGCTGCGCATGCGCCGCCGCGCGCCCGAGCTGCACCGCGAACTGCTGGCGCAGGCCGGTGCGGCCGATCCGCTCGCGGCGATGGACTGGGTCAACGCCTTCGCGATGGCGGTGAACGAGGAGAACGCCGCCGGCGGCCGCGTGGTCACTGCGCCCACCAACGGCGCGGCCGGCGTGGTGCCCGCGGTGATGCACTACTACCAGCGCTTCGTGCCGCAGGCGAGCAACGAAGGCATCGTCGACTTCCTGCTCACCGCCGCGGCCATCGGCATGCTCTACAAGACCAACGCCTCCATCTCGGGCGCCGAGGTCGGCTGCCAGGGCGAGGTCGGCGTGGCCTGCTCGATGGCGGCCGGCGCGCTGGCCGCGGTGCTCGGCGCCACGCCGGCGCAGGTCGAGAACGCGGCCGAGATCGGCATGGAGCACAACCTGGGCCTCACCTGCGACCCGGTCGGCGGCATGGTGCAGATACCGTGCGTGGAGCGCAATGCGATGGGCGCGGTGAAGGCCATCAACGCGGCGCGCATGGCGCTGCGCGGTGACGGCAGCCACTACGTGTCGCTCGACGCGGTGATCCGCACCATGAAGCAGACCGGCGAGGACATGAAGGCGACCTACAAGGAAACCTCGCTCGGCGGCCTCGCGGTCAACGTGGTGGAGTGCTGAGCGCCCTCAGGTCGCGCCGGGCTCAGGGCACGAACATGTCCCACGGCCCCTTGCCTGCGGGTAGCCGGGGTCGCGCGGAGAGCGAAGCCAGCGGCTCGCCGGCCTCGTAGCGCGCGGCCAGCTCGACGGGGTCGAACACCACGCCCATGAAGTTCTCGGCGTAGGCGCCGCCCGCGAAGAAGCCGTCGACTTCCTCGGCCGTCTCGAACACGTCGTGCTGCAGCTCCAGCCGGTGGCCGTCGGGGTCGCGGTAGTACATCGAGATCGTCGGCCCGTGGTTGATGCACCAGTAGGGCAGGATGCCGTGGGCCGCCAGCCGCCGGTGGTTGGCCAGCAGCTCGCCGAGCGAGCCGTAGGTGAAGGCGATGTGCTCCAGCCCCGTGCTCGCGTCGGCCTCGTGCTTCAGCCCCGGCGGCGCGATCAGGCCGACGCGGTGGTGTTCGTCGTCGTAGCTCAGGAAGCACAGCATTGCGTTCTCGAAGGCCACGCGGGCCTGCAGCACTTCCAGGTACCAGTCGCGCGAGCGCTCGAGCTCGCCCACGCGCAGCACCACGTGCGCGAGCTTGACGGGGCGCAGCGCGGTGCGGGCGAAGTCGGGCAGGGGCCGGCGCGCGGGCAACGCGATTTCGTCGTTCATGGGTGTCTCCTTTTCTTCTTCGAATGGCGGTGCGTTCAGGTGGCGTCGGGCTCGGCCATCACGCGGTTCTCGATGCGGCCGATGCCCTCGATCTCCACGCGCACCACGTCGCCCGGAACCAGGTAGCGCGGCGGGTCCATCAGGCCGCCGACGCCGGCGGGGCTGCCGGTGCTCAGCACGTCGCCCGGCTCCAGCGTGAAGGCGGTGCTCAGCTCGACCAGCATGGCCTCGATGCGGTGGATCATCTGCGCCGTGTTGCCGTCCTGCCGCAGCTCGCCGTTGACCCAGGTGCGCAGTCGCAGCGCGTGCGGATCGGCGATCTCGTCGCGCGTCACCAGCCAGGGGCCGAAGGGCCCGTGCGTGTCGAAGGACTTGCCCAGCGTGTGCGTCGGCGCGCGCATCTGCCAGTCGCGCACGCTCATGTCGTTCACGACCACGTAGCCGGCCACCATGGCCATTGCGTCCTCGGCGCGAACATGGCGGCAGCGCCGGCCGATCACCACGCCCAGCTCGCCCTCGTAGTCGAACTGGTCGGACACGCGGGGCTTGTGCACCGCGTCGAAGGGGCCGGTCACGCACGAGACCTGCTTGTTGAACCATACCTGCCCCGGCGGCCGCGTCAGGCCGAGCTTCGCGGCTTCCTCGAGGTGCGAGGCGTAGTTGCCGCCGAGCCCGAGGAACTTGCGCGGCGCGGGAATCGGCGCGGCCAGCCGCACCTCGGACAAGGCCAGGCGCGGCGCATCGGCCAGCGCTGCGTGCAGCCAGGCCATGCCTTCGTCGCCGCGCGCGAGCAGTTCGAGCAGCCCCGCCGGCGCGCCGGGCTGCGCGCTCAGGTCGGCGATTTCATCGTCGTTTCGGACCACGCCGAAGCGAAGCGTGTCTCGATGGTGGAAGCTGGCGAGTTTCATGGCGTGTGCGCGGGCAGGTGGTTGACCGGGAGGTGTCCGATCGATGATGCTGGTGGAACGAACGCGGAGCAATTCGCCATAAGAGAACGGATCGTTCCTCCAGCAGAACGAAGAAGACCTAAAAAGACCGGAAGAGACATGGAAGACTTCAACGACCTCGCCCTTTTCGCCCATGTGGTCGAGCAGCAGGGCTTCAGTGCCGCGAGCCGGCACCTGGGCATTCCAAAGTCGCGCCTGAGCCGGCGCGTGTCGCTCCTCGAGGAGCGCATCGGCGTGCGCCTGCTGCAGCGCAGTTCGCGACGGCTGCTGCTCACGAGCGTCGGACGGCAGTTCTACGAGCGCTGCCAGGCGACCGTGGCGGCCGGCGAGGAAGCCTTCGACGTGGCTCGGCAGGCCACCGCGCAGCCGCAGGGCCTGCTGCGCGTGAGCTGCCCGTTCACGCTCGCGCAGTTCTGGCTCACGCCGCTGATCCCGTCCTTCATGCGCGCCTTTCCCGGCGTGCGGCTGCAGCTGGAGGTGAGCAACCGCCGCGTCGACCCGCTGCAGGAGAACATCGACGTGGTGCTGCGCGTGCGGCGCCCGCCCTTCGAGGATTCGAGCCTGGTCGCGCGCCCGCTGGGCAGCACCGTCGACGTGCTGCTTGCCAGCCCCGCGCTGGTGGAGCGGCTGGGCATGCCGCAGTCGCTCGCCGACCTGGCCGCGTGGCCCGTGCTGTCGCTGCCCGCGGAGAACGAGCGCTACCGCTGGGCACTGGAGCGCGGTGCCCAGTCGCATGATTTCGCCTTCACGCCGCACTTCGTGACCGACGACATGTTCGCGCTGAGGCACCTGGCGGAGCAGGGCATGGGGCTCGCGCTGCTGCCCGAGATCATGTGCCGCGATGCCCTTGCCGATGGCCGGCTGCTGCGCCTGTGCGGCGAGTGGGCCTGCGCGGCGAGCGAGATCCAGGCCGCCTTCGCCTCGCGCCGCGGCATGCTGCCGGCGGTGCGCGCCTTCATCGACCACCTGCTGCAAAACCCGCCGGGCGCTGCGGAACCGGGGGCCGGCGTATCCTGACCGCCCTTCCTGCCGTCCTGTTTTCTCACCCACGCAACAAGAAAGAAAGCCGAACTCCGCCATGACCCGCACCATCGCCGAAAAACGCGCCGACTTCCGCGCGCTCCATCAACAAGGCTGCTTCGTCATCCCGAACCCCTGGGACACGGGTAGCGCGCGCTTTCTCGAAGGGCTGGGATTCAAGGCGCTGGCCACCACCAGCTCGGGCTTCGCCTGGTCGCAGGGGCATGCGGACGGCGCGATGTCGCGCGAGCACATTCTGGCGCACCTGCGCGAACTCGTGGAAGCGACCGACCTTCCGGTGAACGCCGACTTCGAGAACGGCTTCGCCGCCGACGCGCGCGGCGTGGCCGAGAGCGTGAGCCTCGCCATCGAGATGGGCGTGGCCGGCCTGTCCATCGAGGACTCGACGGGCAACGCCGCCGATCCGCTCTTTCCCATCGACGTGGCGGTCGAGCGCCTGCGCGCCGCGCGCAAGGCCATCGATGCATCGGGTGCAGACGTGCTGCTGGTCGGCCGCGCCGAGAACTTCTTCGTCGGCCGGCCCGACCTCGACGACGCCATCGCGCGGCTCAAGGCCTATGCCAACGCGGGTGCCGATTGCCTCTACGCCCCCGGCATCAAGACCCGCGAGCAGATCGCCGCCGTGGTCGCCGCCGCGGGAGGCAAGCCGGTCAACCTGCTCGTGGGCGCGCCCAGCGAACTCACGATGAAGGACATCGCCGAACTCGGCGTGCGGCGCGTGAGCGTGGGCGGCGGCCTGGCGCGCGCGGCCTGGGGCGGCTTCATCCGCGCCGCGCGCACGCTGGCGGAGGGGCGCTTCGATGGTTTCGCCGACGCAGCACCGGGCGCCGAGCTCAACGCTTTCTTCAAGCCCTTCGCCGGCTGAGTCCGTGGAAGCGCTGCTGGCCGAGGTGCGCGCCTGCCGCGTGTGCGAGGCGCACCTGCCGCTGGGGCCGCGCCCCGTGGTGCAGGCCAGCACGAGCGCCAGGCTGCTGATCGTTGGGCAGGCGCCCAGCCTCACGGTGCACCAGACGGGCGTGCCATGGAACGACCGCAGCGGCGACCAGCTTCGCCGCTGGCTCGGCATCGACCGCACGGTGTTCTACGAAGCCGCGCGCGTGGCCATCGTGCCGATGGGCTACTGCTACCCGGGTCGCGGCAAGAGCGGCGACCTGCCGCCGCGCAGGGAGTGCGCCGAGCTCTGGCACGACAGGTTGTTCGCGCAGATGAAGCAGATCGAGCTGACGCTGCTCATCGGCCAGTACGCGCAGCGCCACTTTCTGGGCAGGAAGGCGAACGCCGGTGTCACCGAGACCGTGCAGGCCTTCGCCGACTACGCGCCGCGCTTCATTCCGCTGCCGCATCCGTCGCCGCGCAACACGGGCTGGCTCAAGCACCATCCGTGGTTCGAGAGCGATGTGCTGCCGGTGCTGCGCGAGCGGGTGCGGGGCGCATTGGCCCTGAAAGGAGCGCCTCAGGGCGCAGGACCGCTTGCAGCGCCGAAGGGCTTCGCCGCGTACACCACGCGTCCGCCCACCACCGTCATCAGCGATGTCGTCTTGCCGATACGCGCCAGCGGCACGCTGAAGAAGTCCTGGTCGAGCACGGCGAAGTCGGCGAGCTTGCCCACTTCCAGCGTGCCGCGCCTTGCTTCGTCGAAGCTGAACCACGCGCTGCCGGCGGTGTACAGGCGCAGCGCCTGCTCGCGCGTGGGCGTCTCGTCGGGGCCGCGCATGGCCTTGCCGCTCACGGTCTTGCCGTCGAGCATCCACTGCAGCGCGACGAAGGGGTTGTACGAGGCCACGCGGTGCGCGTCGGTGCCGGCGCCCACGTTCACGCCGGAGCGCAGCGCGGTGCCTATGGGCGGCATGCGCCGTGCGGCCTCGCCGCGCATGGCGAGCGCGCGGTCGCCCTGGAAGTACATCGCGTCCTGCATGGTCCAGCCGATGCCCAGCGCCTTCATGCGCGCGAGCGTCTGGGGCGAGGCGTCGTCGAGGTGGGCTATGGACCAGCGCAGGTCCTTGATCGGCACTTCGGCGTTCAGCTTCTCGTACAGCCCCAGCAGATGGTCGACCGAGCCGTTCTCCTGCCAGTGGATGGTGACGGCCAGCTTGCGTTGCGCGGCCCACTTGATCAGCTCGTAGAACTTCGCCTTCGCCGCCTCGTCGGGGAAGTTGTTGTTGTACATCGCGAGCGTCACGCGTTCGCCCAGGCCGTTGAACTTCAACATGTCGTCGCCGAAGCCCATCGGCAGCATCTGCGTGAGATCGCGGAACTCCTGCAGCTCGGCGCCGGGCTTCTGCGCGAACACGCTGTAGGCCACGCGCAGCGTCAGCGCCTTCTCGCGCCACAACTCGAACAGCGCCGCGTACTGCGAAGGCGCGATGCTGAAGCCGCCCGGGTCCACCAGCCCGGTGATGCCGAGGCGGTTCAGCTCGGTGAAGAAGGCGCGCGTGCCGGCCAGGTTGTCGTCGTAGGTGGGCTTGGGCAGCTTGTCGAAGAGCGCCGAGATGCCGACGATGTCGCCGCTCATCCAGCCCGGCGCGCCGTCGGGCGTGGGCTTCATGCCGGCGGGCAGCGTGCCCGGAGCGACGCCCAGCGCTTCCAGCGCCTTGGGCGTCATCACCACTGCCTCGTAGAAGAGCTGCACGTACACGGGGTTGTTCGGCGCGGCCTCCTGCAGCTCGGCCATCGTGGGGCGGCGGCGTTCGGCGAACTGCTGCTCGGTCCAGCCGCCGGCCACGATCAGCCAGCCGCCGGGACGCGCGTTCGCCGCGGCGGTGCGGATGCGCGCCATCGCCTCGGCGATGGTGCCGGCGCCGATCCAGTTGACCTCGGTCGAGTAGCTCAGCGCCGCGCGCACCGCGTGCATGTGCGAGTCGATCAGGCCCGGAATGACGGTGCGGCCGCCCGCGTCGACGGTGCGTGTCGTGGGGCTCGTGAAAGCGCCCATCTGCGCCGCGCTGCCCACGGCCACGACGCGGCCGTCGCGCACCGCGATCGCCTGCGCCATGGTGCCGGCGGCGTCGAGCGTGGCGATCTTCGCGTTGGTGACGACAAGGTCGGCCGGTTGCGCCTGCGCCGCAACGGGCAGCAGCAGGCTGGCGGCGATGGCCGCCGCCGTGAGGAGCGTGCGTGCCATCTCAGTCGACCTTGATGCTGGCGGCCTTGACCACTTGCTGGGCCTTGGCCGTCTCGTCGACGATGAACTTGTTGAATTGCGCCGAAGGCATCGTGAACGGCTCGGCGCCCAGCTTCTCCAGTCGCTCCTTCAGCTCGGGCGACGCCATGATCTTTGCGACCTCGGCCTGCAGGCGGTCGACCACCGGCTGCGGCGTCTTCGCGGGCGCGAACAGGCCCACCCAGAACAGGTACTCGGAGCCTGGCACGCCGGCCTCCACCGTGGTGGGCGCATTGGGCAATGCCGACGAGCGCTTGCCCGTGCCCACGGCGAGTGCCTGCAGCCTGCCGGTCTGGATCAGCGGCAGGGCCGACACCATCGGCGCGAAGAACCAGTCGACGCGCCCGGCCATCACCTCGGTCATCGCCTCGGGCGTTCCGCGGAAGGGCACGTGCTGCGCGTCGACGCCGGCCGCGAGGCGGAACACCTCTGCGTTCATGTGCGTGGCCGAGCCGTTGCCCGCGGAGCCGTAGTTCAAGCCGCCGGGCTTGGCCTTCGCCTTGGCCACGAGGTCCTTCACGTCCGAGAAGTGCGAGGGCGCCGTCACCAGCACGTTGGGCAGGCTGGCCATCGGCGTGATGCCGGTGAAGTCCTTGATGGTGTCGTACGACAGGCCCTTGTAGATCCACGGGTTCACGAGGTGGCCGGCCGAGTGCACGAGCAGCGTGTAGCCGTCGGCCGGCGCCTTGGCCACGATGGCTGCGCCCAGCGTGCCGCCCGCGCCGGGCTTGTTGTCCACGATCACGCTGGTGCCCAGCGCGGGCCCGAGTTTCTCGGCCACGAGGCGCGCGACGATGTCGGTGCCGCTGCCTGCGGTGAAGGGCACCACCAGCTTCACTGGCTGGGTGCCGGGCCATGGGCCCTGCGCCTGCGCGCCGGTGAGCGCGCAGGCCGCGAATGCCGCCGCCATGGCCAGCGTCTGGCGGCGGCTCCGGTTGAAAGTCTTCTTCATGCGTCTTGTCTCCGTTGATCTATTTGGTTGAGCGATGAATGACCGGGAAAAGGAGGGGGCGGTTACACGGGTGGCGCGTTCGGCATCACCAGCGCCACCAGCACAGGCCGGTTGGTGCGGTTCTCGAGCTGGCGCTTCTCGCCGGGCGCGAAGCGGCAGCTGTCGTAGGGGCCGAGCACCTCTTCCTGGCGGGCGCCGTCGATCTCGCCGACCACGTGCAGCTGGCCCTCGAGCACGAGGTAGAGCTTTTCCATCGGCGAGCCGTCGAGGCCGGTGTGGCCGCCGGGCAGGATCTGGCTCATGCCCATCCACATCTGCGTGGAGGGGCCGGCTTCCTTGCCCTGCAGGCGCAGGCAGCGCATGTCGAAGTGGTTGGGCGCCTCGTAGTGCGGCGCCTCGCTGAAGCGGGTGACGTGCATGGATGTGCTCCGGAAAGAGTTCAGGGGCGAAGCACGACGCGGTCGGTGCTGCCCGAGAGCACCAGCCGGTAGGCGTCGATCGCTTCGTCTAGCGAGAAGCCGCGCGCGACGGGGAAGGGCTTCAGCGTGCCGCGCTCGAAGCCCTCGCGCATGGCGTCGAGCTGCGCGGTGCTGGCGACGCAGTCCATCGCCAGCGAGTCGATGCCCACGTAGGTGTGCATGCCCCGGTAGAACGCGAAGATGTCGAAGGGCACGGCGCGGTCGTGCGTGGCGATGAAGATCTGCGTCGCGCCCTTGGCCATCGCCTTGTTGGCGGCCTCGAAGTAGGCGCTGCCCACGGTGTTGTAGACGATGTTCGCGCCGCGCCCGTCGGTGAGTTCGCGCACCCGCGCGCCCACGTCGGCATGGTGGCGCGCGTCGATCGTGTCCACCGGTCCGGCCGCGAAGCCTTGGAAAGGCCCGGCGTGCCGCTGCACAGCGATCACGCGCGCGCCGGCCTGCGAGGCGAGCTGCACCGCCGCCTGCCCGACCTTGCCGTTGGCGCCCAGCACCAGCACCGTCTGCCCGGCCTGCGGCATGCCGCTGCGGCGGAAGCCTTCGTAGGCGGTGACGAAGGGCACGCCCACCGCGCCGGCCTCGTCCATCGAGATGCCCCGGGGCTTGGCGCGCAGTGCCTGCTCCGGCAGCACGAGATAACGTCCGTGCGAACCGTCGCGCGTGATGCCGACGTCGCCCCCGGAGCCGTAGACCTCGCGGCCGATCCACTCCGAAGGGCCACTCACCACGGTGCCCGCGAAGTCGCGGCCCGGCGTCCGGGGCCAGACCGCCTGCGGCATGATGCCCAGCGTGGCCTTCACGTCGCTGGGGTTCACCGCGGCGGCCGCGATGCGCACCACGGCATGGCCGGGCGGCGGCACCGGCTCGGTCTGCGGCGCCGCTTCGAGCCGCAACGCGTCGAGGTCGGTGGCTTTTTCGTTCACGCGCAATGCGCGCGAGCTGTGGGTTGCATGCATGGCTGCTGCGCTCATCGTTCAGCTCCTCGCATCGGGCAGGCCCAGCATGACGCGGGCCTCGCGCGGGTTGGCGACTTCGCCGCCCAGGCTCAGGAGGATGTCGCGCGCCTTCGCCACCAGCTGCGCATTGCTCTCGGCGAGCACGCCTTTCTCAAGGTAGATGTTGTCCTCCATGCCCACGCGCACGTGGCCGCCCAGCAGCCAGGCCTGCGCGACGATCGGGAACTCCATGCGGCCGATGCCGAAGGCGCTCCAGAAGGCGCCGCGCGGCAGCATGTTGCGCGCATAGAGCAGTGTCTCGGGCGTGGGCGCGAAGCCGTACTTCACGCCGAGAACGAAGGTCCACATGGCGGGGCCGTCGAGCGTGCCGTCGGCGATGAGGTCGAGCGCGAGGTTGATGTCGCCCGAGTCGAAGATCTCCAGCTCGGGCTTCACGCCCGCCTCGCGCATCACCTTCGCCATGCGCCGCACGTTCTTCGGCGTGTTGATGACCACGTCGGGGCCGGAGTTCATGGTGTTCAGGTCGAGCGAACACACGTCGGGCCGGATGAGCGCGATGTGCTCCACGCGCTTCTCGGGCGGCAGCAGCGTGGTGCCGGGCGCGGCGACCTTCGGGTCGTCCTCGCTCGGGATGAAGCGCCCGCCCGGGCCGGTCGTGAGGTTGACGATCAGCTCGCGGTTGCCGCGGCGGATGCGGTCCACCACCTCGCGGTAGAGCTCGACTTCCATCGAGGGCTTGCCGGTCTCGGGATTGCGCACGTGGATGTGAACCTGTGCGGCACCGGCTTCGGCCGCCGCGAGGCATTCGTCGGCGATCTGCACCGGCGTGATCGGCAGGTGCGGCGTCTGCTCCGGCTTCACGAGGTTGCCCGTGACGGCGCAGGTGATGAGGGTCTTGGCGTTGTTCACAGGTGGCGCCCTCCGTCGACCACGATGCGCGTGCCGGTCACGAAGCGCATGGTGGTGGCCAGCGCCTCGACCGTGGCGGCCACGTCCTCGGGCTGGCCGATGCGGCCCAGCGGCGTGGTGCTGGCCATCTTGCTGGCGAACTCCGCGCCGCGCCCGGGCACGAAGCCCGATTCCACCGCACCCGGCGAGATCGACACCACGCGCACGGCGGGTGCCAGCGCCTTGGCCAGCGCATCGCCCACAACGTCGAGCCCGGCCTTCGCCGCCACGTAGGCGAGGTTGCTGCCCACGCCCGTGAAGCCCGCGATGGACGAGATGTTGGCCACGAGGCCGTCGCCGCTCGCCTTCAGCATCGGCGCGAAGGCGCGGATGGTGGCGAACACGCCGCGGAAGTTGGAGCGCACGATGTCGTCGATGAGCTCGTCTGTCAGCGCGTCGAGGTCGGCGGCCGGCACCGGCTTCGTGTGGCCAGCGCTGTTGACGAGGATGTCGCAGCGCCCGAGCGTGGCCTTCACCTCGGCCGCGGCGGCGACGAGGCTCGGCGTGTCGACGATGTCGGCGCGGATCGCCGCATGGCGCTGGCCGTTGGCCGAGGGCAGGGCGGCCGCGCGGGCCGCGGCATCGTCGCCCTTGCGGTGCAACAGCACGCAGGTGGCGCCGAGCGCTGCGAGGCGCGTGGCCGTGGCGTAGCCGATGGCGCCGAGGCCGCCGGTGATGACGGCGACCTTGCCGTCTAGTCTGGAGACAGGATCGAAGCTCATGTCAGTATGGGAAGTAGTTCAAGGAATGGGGGGACGCGGGAACTTCATCTCGCCGGGCTCGAGCTCGAAGTCGTGGTGTAGCGAAGCGCTCTTTCCGTCAGGCGCGAGCGCGAAGCGGCCGATCAGCCGGCGCGTCACGCCGAAGGTCGGGTCGCTCTCCAGGTTCTCGTCGTCATCGGCGAAGACCTGCGTGATCAGCACCTTGTGGCCCGGCTTGCTCACCATGAAGTGCAGGTGCGCGGGCCGGTTCGGGTGGCGCTTCTGCGCGCGCAGCAGCACGCCGCAGGGGCCGTCGGTCGGCACCGGGTAGCCGGCGGGGCGCACGCTGCGGAAGTGGAAGCGGCCCTCGGCGTCGGTGGCGAAGCGCCCGCGCAGGTTCATGTCTTCCTGCGCCGGGTCCTGGTTTTCGTAGAGGCCCACGGGCGAGGCCTGCCACACGTCGACGGTGGCATCGGCCACCGGCCGGCCCTCGTGGTCGCGCACCGTGCCCGTCACCTCGAGCGGAACGCCCGGCGTGCCCGAGCGCGCGATGCTCTCGCCCAGCGTGCAGGCCGGCGCATTCGCGCGCCAGAACGGCCCGAGCAGCGCGGCCGGTGATTCGCCGTGCGGGTCCTGGTTGTTCTGCAGCGCCACCACGGTCGACACGCCCAGGATGTCCGCCGCCAGCACCACCTCGTTCTTGGTCTCGCCGGTGGCGTGGCCGATGGCGACGATGAATTCGAGCGCCTGCTCGAACTCTTCTTCCGTCAGCTTCACTTCCTGGACCAGCGCGTGCAGGTGGCGGGTGACCGCTTCCATCACGGTGCGCAGCCGCGGGTCGGGGGTGTGTTTCATGGCGTCGAGCACATGGCCCAGCACCGAATGGGGGGAGGTGGCGATGTTCATGGCAGGTTTGTGCAATCGTTTGCACGATATTAGTCCAAATCCCGGAAAAGTAAAATGGTGGCAATCCGGAGCATGCCAATAGGGGTAAGCCACTCAGAGCCGTCGTGCCCGGCGACAATCGTTTGCACCAATGAGCACCAACCTGCCTTCCCCGTCTGCTCCCGTCACCATCCGCGACGTCGCCCGCGCCGCCGGGGTGCACGTGTCCACCGTCTCGCGCGCGCTCAGCCCCGAGAAGCGGTCATTGATCAGCGACGAGGTGCTGCGCGTGGTCGAGGAGGCGGCGCAGCGCCTGGGCTACCGGCCCAACCGCGCGGCCTCGGCGCTGCGCACGGGGCGCACCCACCCCATCGGCGTGCTGGTGCCCGACATCACCAACGCGGTGTTCCCGCCGATCCTTCAGGGCATCGAGGCCAGCGCAGCCGCGCGCGGGTACTTCGTGTTCGTCACCAACGTGGTCGACCACGCGCTCGCGCGGCCGGTGCTGGAGCGCATGCTGGCGCAGCGCGTCGACGGCGTGGTCATGGCCACCGCCACGCGCGACGATCCGCTGGTCGACTTCGTCACGAAGGCCGGCATGACGGCCGTGCTGGTCAACCGCGCCGACGAAACCGGCCGCTTGCCGGCCGTGGTGAGCGACGACCGGCTCGCGATGAAGCTCGCGGTCGATCACCTGGTGGCGCTCGGCCACAAGCGCATCGCGCACCTCGCGGGGCCGCAGACCATTCCCACCGGCGTGGGCCGGCGCCTGGGCGTGGAGCAGGCCCTGCGCGACCATCGCATGAAGCCCTTCCGCGTGACCGAGTGCGCGAGCTACAGCCGCGAGGCCGGTGCCGAGGCGATGAAGCAGATGCTCGCGGCCGGCGCCGCGCCGCAGGCCGTGGTGTGCTGCAACGACCTCGGCGCGCTGGGCGCCTACGACGCGTTGCGCGAGGCGGGCTTGCGCGTGCCGCAGGACATTTCAGTCACCGGCCACAACGACATGCCGCTGGTCGACATGGTCGACCCGCCGCTCACCACCATCCGCCTGCCGCACCGCGAGCTGGGCTGGCGCGCGGCCGAGATGCTGTTCGAGGAGATCGACGGCCATTCGATGTCGGCCTCGACCGTGGTGCTGCGTCCCGAGCTGGTGGTGCGCAAGTCGACCGCCGCGCCGGCCGGCGCGCGCTGAGCCGCGGCAGGCCTGCGGCCTACCACCACCAGCGGGCGATGTCGTCGCTCAACCCCATGTAGAGCAGCAGCAGCGCGACCAGCGCGACGATGCACTTGGTGCGCAGCGACATCTTCTGTTTGGGCGCGAAGTCCGCGGCACTGCCGACGAAGTGCACGCCGCAATGGGGGCACTGCCGCACCTTGCCGTAGATCAGCTCCTTGCAACGCGGGCAGGGCATTTCGTCGGGGCCGGGTTCCGGCGGCGAGCCGCCCGACGGCTGCCTCTCGTGTTGCTGCTGCAGCCGGGCGCGGCGCTCGCGGTGCGCGGCCAGGTCGATGGGGTCGTTGGGCTTGTCGGACATGCTCGGATCGAGGCGGGTCTGGCTAGCGTACTGCTGCTCGCGGCGCGGTCTTCTTTCGCGCGGCCGGCCGCCGGGGCGGCTTCGCCTCCAGCACCAGCTCGGCAGGGAGCGTGTCGTTCCACGATTCGGTGAAGTAGGCGCGGTCGCTGGGCACCAGCTGGGGCAGCGCCTCGCGCAGCAGGGCCAGCGATTGCTCGGCCGCCTTCAGTTCGCCGGCATGCGCCGCGTACCAGGCGTGCTCGAACAACAGGCTGCAGTGCTGCAGGCCCGGGTATCGGCGGCGGCCGGCCTGGTGGTCCGCCAGCCGCGCCTGCGCCACCTGCACCCAGCGCGCGGGCCAGTTCGTCGCGTCGAAGGCGTCGGCGAGCGGTCCGGCCAGCTTCGAGATGGCGGCCGGGTCCAGCGGCTTCTGAGCGCGGAACTGCGCGAGCGTTGGCTGCTGCTCGGGCCGGCAGTGGCCGCGCGCGATGCGCATCAGGTAGATCGCGTTCCACGCCGAGCGGCCCTGGCCGTCGGTGTGGCCGCAGAGCCATTCGCTGAAGGCGATCCATTGCACCGCGCGGCGGGTGGTGTCGGCGTTGCCGTCGTGGGCCAGCGTGGGCAGGTCGGAGAGGCCTACGCGGTCGAACAGCCACGCGGCCATGCCCATGTTGGCCGCCACGTGCTGTGCCGCGTCGAACGAATGCGACTCGAAGGCCGCCGCCAGCGCCTCGCCGAAGCGTTGCAGCGACTCCTCGGCCAGCGCGGCCGCGGCGGGCTTGTCGTCGGCCGACAGCGCCAGCGCGCGCGAACGGCAGGCCAGCGCCCACAGGTTGCACCACTCGAAGCGCACGTCGGGGTGGTGCCGCAGCACCAGCCCGCGCGCGCCGTCCTCGGCCATGCCGCTCAGGAGCGACTGCGCCAGCGGCAGGTCGCGCGCGGTGTAGGCGCACCACGCGGAGACGATGCATTCCATCGCGCCGAGGTAGTCGTTGCCCGCCACGTGATGCGCGAGCCGCTGCTTCTTGAGTGCCTGCAGCCGGCGCCGCGCCTGCTCGTTGTCGCCGAGCCGGCGCCACAGCATCGCCTCGTTGAGCGTGACCAGCGCGCGCTGGAAGTCGGTGGCGGCCAGCGTGCCGGCCAGGCGTATCGATTCGAGCGCGCTGCCGCTGCCGTCGCTGCCCGCCACCGGCGCCATCAGCCGGCCCTGGCGCGCCGCCTGCTGCGAGGCGACCAGCTGCTTCCAGAAAGCCGCGTCCTGCAGGTGCACCGCGTCGGGCGGCGGCGAGCCGGCGGACTGCTGCGACCTGCGCGCGCGCAGCCCGAGGAAGGACGCGACTTCGGCGGCCGTGGCCGCCCGGCCTTCCACCAGCACGCGCACCCGCTTCGCCTCGGCGGCGGGCAGCCAGAACGGGCCCTGGCTGCGCCGCTCGGCGTTGAGGAAGCGGGGCTCGCGTTGCATGTCTTCGCCCCAGCCGACTTCGATGCCCCAGGCCTTGAAGTCGCGGAACGCACGGCTTACGACCATGCGCAGGGTGCTGGCGTCGGACACCTCGCCGCGCAGGTCGGCCAGTCGCACGACGCCGGCGCCCGTCGCGTGGGCGTGCTGCATGCGCGCCAGCAGCCAGAGCGACTGGAAGGCCGCGCGCCGGCCGTTCACCGACTGCGGCGAGGTGAGCTCGATGGAAAGCGAAGCGAGAGAGGAGGCGGGCTTTGGCACGCCCCCGATTTGAACCTCAAAACGGGCGCCGTACCTGAAGGGCGTTCAGTACCGGTGCCGGTCCAGCGGGGGCTGCTCCATCAGCGCGGGCAGCTCGCTGCGCCCGATGCCCAGGTCGCGCAGCTCGTGCTCGCTCATGGAGGAAAGGTGCTGCGAGTCGGCGCGCGTGCGGCGGCGATTCACCACGCGGCGGCGCCAGCCGCGCAGGGCATGGATCAGGCGTTGATGAAAGGACGATGGCTGCAGCGCGTTCACGATGTGCTCCTTGGTTGGGTGCACTCATCTTCTTGCGGCGCGTGATATTGTGGAAGTTGAGAATTCTGACTCCATCAATCAGCCTTCCTGATACCAACAGGCACGACGCCATGCGGCAACTCAATCTCGACCAGCTGCGCACCCTCATCGCCATCGTCGACCTCGGCACCTTCTCGGCCGCGGCCAGGGCGCTGCACCTGGCCCAGCCCACCGTGAGCCTGCACATCAGCGAACTCGAATCGCGCCTCGATGCGCCGCTGGTGGTGCGCGGCAACCGCCGCATCACGCCCACGGCAGCCGGCGCGGCGCTGGTCGAACGCGGGCGCAAGCTGCTGCGCGACACCGACGACGCGGTCGAGGCGGTCAAGCGCCAGGCCGAGGGGCGTACGGGCCGCGTGCGGCTGGGCACCTCCACCGGCGTGCTGGTCGACCTGCTGCCGCAAGTGCTCGAGGCGCTGGGCACGGAGCACGCGGGCATCGACGTCGAGGTGAGCATCCGCGGCTCCTACGAGGCCATGGAGCGGCTGGCGGCGGGCACGCTCGACATCGGCCTGGTCGCCATTCCGCAGCCGCCGCTGCGCGGCATCGTCGTCACGCCCTGGTGCGAGCAGCCCATGATGGCCTTCGTGCCGCGCCGCTGGAAGGCGCCGAAGCGCGTCACGCCCGCGTGGCTGGCGGCGCAGCCGCTGATCTTCAACGAGGCGACCACGCACATGTACCGCCTCACGATGGAGTGGTTCGCCGCCGCCGGCTTCGCGCCGCGCGCGCGCATCGAGCTCAACTACGACGCCGCCATGCGCAGCCTGGTGGCGGCCGGCTACGGCGCCGCGCTGCTGCCGCTGCAGCAGTCCACCGACATCGTGCCCGCCAACGACCGCATGCAGATCCTGCCGGTGAGCCCGAAACTCACGCGCCGCGTCGGCATCGCGCACCGCCAGCACGCGCTGCTCGACGGCGCGACGCTGAGCGTGCTCAAGGTGCTGAAGACGTTCAGCCAGGTCTGAGGGGCGGCCTGCAGCTCAGCCCGCGTCGGGCTTGTAGCTGCGCATGCCCAGCGAGAGGATCTCGTTGGCGTTGACGATGGCCGTCGCGATTTCTTCCGTGGTCGTGCGCTTGCTCATCGCCTGGTCGCGGATCAGGTCGTAGGCCTGTCCCTCCGACACGTCGTGCGTCTTCATCAATATCGCCTTGGCCTCGGCGATGCGGCGCTGCCCCAGCAGCTTGGCTTCGACCTTGCGCAGCCGCTTGGCCAGCGAGCGCGCTTCCTTGTGCGCCTCGCGCGCCACCACCAGCGTGGAGAACAACCCGAACGAGCGCACCGGCGAAGGCAGCACCGCCTTGGCGCCGATCTCCAGCACCGCCTCGATGATGGTCGGGTTCTCGTAGGTCACCACCGCGATGATGGCCGGCGCGTCCTCGCTCTTCGTCCATTCGAAGCGCATGTTGATGAAGTCGGGCTGCACCGCCATGAAGGCCACGTCGATGCCTTCGGGCAGCACCTGCACCGGTGGCCAGAAGGCCTGCACCTGGCAACCGATGCGCTGCAGCTGCTGGGTGAGCTGGCGGCCATCGCTGTCGTCGGGGTGGATCACGGCGATCTTCAGCAGCCGCAGCTCTTTCAGCTGCGGCGGGGTCACGCGCAGGGGGTGGCGTTTGGGGGCGGCGCCGTCCACGCTCAGGCCTCCAGTGTGTCGAGCTTGGCGGTCCAGTCACCCAGCGAGTGGGTGACGAGATAGGGGTCCGGGTACACCGCCCGCGTGGCCTGCCGCACGATGGTGAACTGGCCGTGCGCGTCGACCCGACCGATGCGCGGGTACAGGCAGGTGTGGTGGTTGGTCGGGTCGATCTTCACCAGCCCTTGCGGCGCGTCGAATTCGCTGCCCAGGATGTGCGGAAGGATCTCCGCGATGCCGTCGCTGCCCGCCTGCCGGTAGGCGTTGGCGAAGATGTGCATCTGGAAGTACGAAGCCTCCCAGCACAGGTTGGGCACGCAGCCGTCGCCGAAGCGCGCGCGCAGCATCGCCAGGCAGCGCCGGTTGGCGGCCGAGTCGATCGACTGGAAATACGGCGCCGCCGTGAAGTGCCCCGTCGCCACGCCGTGGCCCATCTGCGAGCTCTCGGCCTCCGAGGTCGTGAGGCTGGCGATCGGCATGGTCTTCGGGTCGAAGCCGGCCTCGGCGTACGCGCGGTACAGGCTCGCGGTGGAGTCGCCCACCACGGTCGAGAAGATGAAGTCGGGCCGCTTGTCGCGGATGTCGTCCATGATGGCCCGGTAGTCGCGCTCGCCGGCGTCCAGCGCCACGTAGCGCTCGCCGAGCTTCTCGCTGCCGGGGCGCTGCATCACCAGCTCGCCCATGATGCGGTTCGACTCGTAGGGGTAGATGTAGTCCGAGCCGATCAGGTACACGCGCGCGCCGAAGTTCGTGGTCATGAACTCGGCCAGCTGCACGCTGTTCTGGTTGGGCGCGGCGCCGGTGTAGATCACGTTGCCCGAATACTCGAAGCCCTCGTAGAGCGTCGGGTAGAACAGCAGCTTGTTCCACTTCTCGATGACCGGGATCACGGCCTTGCGGCTGCTCGACATGTAGCAGCCGAAGATCACGTTCACGCGGTCCTGCACGATCAGCCGCTCGGCCAGCACGGCGTAGCGCGCGGGGTTGGACTGCGGGTCGTAGCGTACGGCCATGATCTCGCGGCCGTCCACGCCGCCGGCCGCGTTGATCTCCTCGATGCCGAGCAGCGCGCCCTGCAGCTGCGAGAGTCCGATGGTCGATGTGACGCCGGTTTCCGAATAGAGGATGCCGACGCGTATGGGGTCCTTGTCAGCCACGCTGAAGTCTCCTGGGGTGTCGAATCATCATAGTCTTCAGTCAGTGGGCCGAGGCAAGCCGTGCGCTCATGCGAGAGAGCCGGGCGGGCAGGCTGCGTGCGTCGTCAGCGATGCAATAGTTGCGCCAGCCGAAGATGCGCCGCACATAGGCGTCGGCCCCGCCGTCCACCGCGATGCAGGCGGTGCGCACGCCGGCATCGCGCGCCTCGGCGACGGCCTGGCGGGCGTCCTCTATCAGGTAGCGCGGGTCGTGCACGTCGATGTCGGCGGGCGCGCCATCGGTCACCAGCAGCACCGCGCGCTGGCCCGGTGGTTCGGCGCGCATCAGCGCGGCGGCGTGGCGCAGCGCGGCGCCCATGCGAGTCGAATAGCGCCCGCGCAGCGCGCCGATCATGGCGCTCGTCGGTTCGTCAAGCGGTCGTCCGGATTCGAGCAGGCGGTAGTAGTACACCTCGGCGCGCGTGTTCGACGAGAAGCCGTGGATGGCGAGCCGGTCGATGCCTCGTGCGTTCGACGCAGCCAGCATCAGCGCGGCCTGCTTCTCGATGTCGAGCAGCGAAGCCGCATGCGGCCCGGGGTCGTTGGCCGAGGCGGACAGGTCGAGCAGCACCAGCACGCTCGAAGGGCGCGGGCCCTTGCCCGGTCGCATGAACAGGCGCGCATCGGGCCGCAGTCGCAGGCGGCGGTCGACCAGCACCTCGATGGCGGCATTCAGGTCGATGTCGTCGCCTTCCCATTGGCGGCGCAGGCGGTGCGTGCGGTCGAGGTGGCGCGCGCGGGGCAGGGCGAGAGGCGCAATGCGCTCGCTGCCGGGCACGGCCTTTTCGCGCTCGGCCAGGAGCCCCTGCCATGCTGGCAGCTTCTCGATCACCGTGCACCAGTCGGGACGCAGGCGTTCGAGCTTGCGGTCCCATTCGGGATACGTGTAGCGGCCGAGTTCGATGTCGCCCGCGGCATCCGGCGGCGGGGCGCTGCCCTCGTTCTGTGCATCGGAAGGCGGCGATGGCCGCGCACCCGTGTGCTGCAACGCGATGGCCTCGTCGGGTGCGGTCTCCGTCTCGGCGAAGTCCCACAGGTAGCTGTTGTCGTCGCGCCAGGGCGCGGGCACGACGTAGTCCTGGGGCTCGAAGCGCACACACATCTGGCCCAGGTCGTTGGCGAGGATCGAGGCGATGGCGCGGAAGGCGTCGTAGTCCTCCAGGCCCGCGCTGGCAGCGGTCTCGTCGAACAGGCGGCGCGCCTTGTTCACCCAGTGGTTGTCGTCCTGCGCTTCGGGCATCAGCAGCAGGCGGTCCATGCGGGCGACCAGTGCGGCGAAGCGCAGGTCGAGCGCGTCGGGCACCGGCGGCAGCGATGCGGCGAACCAGCCGTGCAGGCCGGGGAAGTCGCGGCACAGCAGCCGCTCGACGCGCGCATCCTCGATGGCCGAGACGATGGCGATGCCCATGGGCCTGAGCGTGTGTGCCGGGCGTGCGGGTTGCGAGTGGCGCAGGTGCGCGACCGCATGCACGACCATGGCGCGGCGAAGGCGCGGCTCGTTGGCGCTTTCAGGCAACAGCAGCTTGCGGCCCGTGAGCACGGCGCGGGTGCCTGCGCCAGTCAGCGCCTGCACTTCCACGTCGACGCCCGCCAGGCCGCATGCCAGCAGCGCCAGCGCACCGAAGCCGCCGCGCCCGTCGTTCATCCGAACTGCGCCTCGACGAAACCCTGCAGCGCGCTCGCCATATCGGGGTCGTCGGTCAGCGCACGCGTCATCGTCATCTCGCAGCTCTCGCGTGGCGTCACGCCGTCGCGGATCAGCACGCCCGCGTAGATCAGCATGCGCGTCGATACGCCCTCGTCGAGCCCGCGGTGCTTCAGCTCGCGCGAGCAGCGCGCGATGGCCACCAGCTTCGCCGCGAGATCGAGCTCGACCCCGGCCTCGTGCGAGACGATCTCCGCCTCGAGCGTGCTCGCGGGGTAGTCGAACTCCAGCGCCGCGAAGCGCTGGCGCGTCGATGGCTTCATGTCCTTCGCGCTGCTCTGGTAGCCGGGGTTGTACGACACCACCAGCTGGAAGTCGGGGTGCGCGTGCACCAGCTCGCCCTTCTTGTCGAGCGGCAATATGCGACGCGCATCGGTCAGCGGGTGGATCACCACGGTCGTGTCCTGCCGCGCCTCCACCACCTCGTCGAGGTAGCAGATGCCGCCGTGCCGCACCGCCAGCGTCAGCGGTCCGTCGTGCCAGGCGGTGCCGTTGGCGTCGAGCAGGTAACGCCCGACGAGGTCGGACGCCGTCATGTCCTCGTTGCAGGCCAGCGTCACCAGCGGCCGGCCCAGCGACCACGCCATGTGCTCCACGAAGCGCGTCTTGCCGCAGCCGGTCGGGCCCTTGAGGATCAGCGGCATGCGATGGCGGTACGCCTGCCGGTAGAGCGCCACCTCGTTGCCCGCGGGCCGGTAGAAGGGCTCGGACTCGATGCGGTAGGCCGCGAGCGGATCGGGAACCGCCGCGTTCATCGGTGCTTGGCCGTCTCGTTCGGAATGCCCTCGATCGGGCATTCGGGCGTACCCACCGTGCTGCGCGTGAACGACTCCACCATCTCGCGCGTGCCCTCGGGGTCGTTGATCCACTTCGTGTAGCAGTTGTAAGGGCAGGCCGCCACGCCCTTGTCGCCGTCGCCGGAGTTGATGGTGCCGGTGTAGCCGCGGTGCACCAGCTTGAACAGGTGGTTCTGCGACTGGCCGTTCTTGCGCGCGTCGCGGATCAGGCCCATCGAGAGTTCGGCGTAGTTGATGCCCATCTCCTCCTCGCCGCATTCGCCGAGCGTGCGGCCGTCGAAGCCGATGAGCGCGGAGTGTCCGAAGTACGAGTACACGCCGTCGAAGCCCGCCGCGTTGGCCACCGCCACGTAGGTGTTGTTCATGAAGGCCATGGCCTTCGACACCATGATCTGCTGCTCCTTGGCCGGGTACATGTAGCCCTGGCAGCGGATGATGAGCTCGGCGCCGCGCATCGCGCAGTCGCGCCAGATCTCGGGGTAGTTGCCGTCGTCGCAGATGATCAGGCTGATCTTCATGCCCTTGGGGCCTTCGCTCACGTAGGTGCAGTCGCCCGGATACCAGCCCTCGATGGGCACCCACGGCATGATCTTGCGGTACTTCTGTACGATCTCGCCCTTGTTGTTCATGAGGATCAGCGTGTTGTAGGGCGCCTTGTTCGGGTGTTCCTCGTGGCGCTCGCCGGTCAGCGAGAACACGCCCCACACGTTCGCGCGGCGGCAAGCGTCGGCGAAGATGGCCGTCTCCTCGCCGGGCACGGTGGCGGCCGTGTCGTACATCTCCTTGGCGTCGTACATGATCCCGTGCGTGGAGTACTCGGGGAACACCACCAGGTCCATGCCCGGCAGGCCCTTCTTCATGCCGACCAGCATCTCGCCGATCTTGCGGGCGTTGTCCAGCACCTCGGCCTTGGTGTGCAGGCGGGGCATCTTGTAGTTGACGACCGCGACGCCCACGCAATCGTTGCTGCTCGAAATATCACCGTGTCTCATGGGACTGCTCCTGAAAGAGGGGTTGAGGAAAAAGAAGAGGGCTACACGGTCAGGAACGACCTGACCTTGTCCTGGTCGAGCGTCGCGCGCGCTTCGTCGTGCACGAGGCGCCCGCGGTCGATGACGAGAAATCGGTCGGCCAGGTCGAGCGCGAAGCTCAGCACCTGCTCCGACACCACGATGGCGAAGCCGCGCTCGGCGCGCAGCACGTTCAGCGTCTGCGCGATCTCCTTGATGATCGAAGGCTGGATGCCCTCGGTCGGCTCGTCGAGGATCAGCAGCTTCGGCTCGGAGATGAGCGCGCGCGCGATGGCCAGCATCTGCTGCTGGCCGCCCGAGAGGTTGCCGGCCTTGCGCTGCTTCATGTCTTTCAGCACCGGGAAGAAGCGGTAGAGATACTCGGGCACCGTGCGGTGGCCCGACTTCGCGGCGCCCGAGAGGATGTTCTGCTCCACCGTGAGGAACGGGAACACCATGCGCCCCTGCGGCACGAAGGCCAGCCCCTGTGCCACGCGCTGGTAGCTGGGCAGCCTGGTGATGTCGGCGCCGCCCAGGCGGATGCTGCCGCCGCGCGCGGGCAGGAGGCCGATGAGCGACTTCAGCAGCGTGGTCTTGCCCATGCCGTTGCGGCCCATGACGGCGACCGCCTCGCCGGGCGCGACGCGCAGCGACACGTCGCGGATGACATGCGACTCGCCGTAGGCGACATCGAGTTCGGAGACTTCGAGCATTGTTTTTCTCCTTTGCTCAATGGCCGAGGTACACGTCGATCACGCGGGGATCGGCCTGCACCTCGGCGGCCGTGCCTTCGCTGAGCAGCCGGCCCTGGTGCAGCACGGTCACGCGGTGCGCGATGCGCTTGACGAAGTCCATGTCGTGCTCGATCACCACCACCGACTTGCCGGGCGAGATGCGCCGCAGCAGATCGCCGGTCTGCTCGCGCTCGCGCGGGCTCATGCCGGCCACGGGCTCGTCAAGCAGCAGCAGCTCGGGCTCCTGCATCAGCAGCATGCCGATCTCCAGCCACTGCTTCTGGCCGTGGCTGAGCTGGCCCGCGCGTCGGTCGAGCTGGTCGAGCAGGAACACGTCGGCCGCCATCGCGTCGATGCGCTCGCGCAGCGCCGCCGTGCGGCGGAAGGCCAGCGACTGCAGCAGGCCGTGCATGCGCGGCAGCGAGATCTCGAAGTTCTCCAGCACCGTGAGGTCTTCGTAGACCGAAGGCGTCTGGAACTTGCGGCCCACGCCGGCGCGCACGATCTCGTGCTCGTTCAGGCGGGCGAGGTCCTGTCCGTTGAACAGCACCCGGCCCGAACTCGGCTTGGTCTTGCCGCACACCATGTCGAGCAGCGTGGTCTTGCCCGCTCCGTTCGGGCCGATGATCACGCGCAGCTCGTTGCGCTCGACCGCGAGGCTCAGGCCGTCCACCGCCTTGAAGCCGTCGAAGGACACGGTGAGGTCTTCCACGCGCAGGATCTGCTCGCTCGACGGCGGCACCGCCGAAGCCGCCTGCGGCAGGCCGCCGTTGGGCATGGTCATGGTCGCGTTCATGGCGTAGCCTCCGCGCCGCGACGGCGCAAGAGCCTCGCGCCCAGGCCCGCAAGGCCGTCGGGCATGGCCCAGACCACGAGGATGAACACGGCGCCCAGGAAGTACAGCCAGCCTTCGGGAAAGGTCTCCGACAGGTAGGACTTGAGAAAGCCGATCAGCAGCGCCCCGATTACCGCGCCCGGAATCGACAGCCGCCCGCCGACCGCCGCGTAGATCACCATCTCCACCGATGCAACGACGCCGATCACGCCCGGCGCGATCAGCCCCACCTGCAGGCTGTAGAAGGCTCCGCCGATGGACGAAAGCACCGCTGCCACCGCGAACACGAAGGCCTTCATGTGCGCCGTGTTGTAGCCGCTGAAGCGCACGCGGTCTTCGCGGTCGCGGATGGCGATGAGGATCTTGCCGAAGCGGCTGCGCACGATGACGAGCGACACCGCCATCACCAGCGCGATGGCCAGCACCTCGACGAAGTACATCGTGCGCTTGGCGTCATCGCCCGCGATGTCCAGGCCCAGCAGCGTGCGGAAGTCGGTGATGCCGTTGGCGCCGCCGGTATCGCCCTGCTGGCCGATCACCACCACGGTGAGCGTGAGCGCGAGAGACAGCGTGACGATCGCGAAGTAAACGCCGCTCACCCGTCGCTTGAAGATGGCGTACGAGAACACATACGCCAGCACAGCGGGAACGGCGAGGATGCCCACGATGGTCCAGCCCAGCGAGTGAAACGGAATCCACCACGAAGGCAGCTGCTCCACGCTGCTCCACACCATGAAGTCCGGCAGCTCGGGCGCCGAGGCTTCGAGCTTGAGAAACATGGCCATCATGTAGCCGCCCAGGCCGAAGAACATGCCCTGGCCCAGGCTCAGCACGCCGCCGTAGCCCCAGGTCAGCACCACGCCGACCGCGACGAAGGCGAAGGCCAGGTACTTGCTCACGAGGTTCAGGCGAAAGGGATCGAGCGTGGCAGGCAGCACCACGGCCAGCAGCAACAGCACGGCCGCCATGCCGGCGAGATCGCTCCTGCGTTGGGAAGAAAACTTCATGCCCATGCCGTCAGCTCCTCGAGCGCGTGGCGAACAGCCCGTTGGGCCGGAAGTACAGCACCACGATCACCAGCAGCAGGATCGTCGCCTTGGCCATCGAGCCGCTCATCAGGTACTCCAGCCAGGTCTGCGACTGCGCGATGGAGAAGCCCGAGAGGGCCGTGCCCACCAGGCTCTGCACGCCGCCGAACACCACCACGATGAAGGAGTCGACGATGTAGAGCTGCCCCGTGCCCGGGTTGGTCGAGCCGATCATCGTGAACACCGCGCCCGCGATGCCCGCGAGGCCGGAGCCCAGCGCGAAGGTCATGGCGTCGACGCGGTGCGTGTCGATGCCCACCGCGCCGGCAATCGCGCGGTTCTGCGTCACCGCGCGCACCTTGAGCCCCCACGATGTGCGGTACAGCAGCAGGTACACGCCGGTAGCGACCAGCGCGGTGAGCCCCACGATGAAGATGCGGTTCAGCGGCAGCTGGATGCCCGCCGTCGGCTCCCACGCGCCCGCGAGCCAGGAGGCCAGCGGGACGCTCACCTCCTGCGCGCCGAAGATCGAGCGGTAGGCCTGCTGCAGCATCAGGCTCAGGCCCCAGGTGGCGAGCAGGGTGTCGAGCGGGCGGTCGTAGAAGAAGCGGATGAAGCCGCGCTCCAGCACGTAGCCGAACGCGAAGGTCACCGCGAACGCGAACGGAATCGCGGCGAACAGGTACAGGTCCATGAAGCCCGGCGCGAAGTGCTCGAAGAAGCGCGCGGCCAGGTAGGTCATGTAGGCGCCCAGGGCCATCAGCTCGCCGTGCGCCATGTTGATGACGCCCATCAGGCCGAACACGATGGCCAGCCCGATCGCCATCAGCAGCAGAATGGTGAACAGGCTCACGCCGTTGAACACCTGCATCACCGCGATGTCGAAGTTCATCGCGTTCAGACCTTCGGGAAGGGGTTGGGCTCGACGAGCTGGGGCGATTCCCACACGATGTCGAACTGGCCGTCGGGCCGCGCGCGGCCCACGCGCACCTTTTTCCACACATGGTGGTTGGTGGCGTGTATGCGCACCGTGCCTTCGGGCGCCTCGATCTCGACGCCCGCGGCGGCCGCCGTGACCTTGTCGACGTCGAAGGACTTGGCCTTCTCCACCGCCAGCTTCCAGAGGTACACGCTGTTGTAGGCCACTTCCATCGGGTCGCCGATCACGCGGTCCTGCCCATACTTCGCCTTGAAGGCCTTCACGAACTTCTCGTTGGCCGGCGACTTGATGCTCTGGAAGTAGCCCATGCAGGCGTAGTAGCCCGCGGCGTTGTCCTTGCCGATGCCGTCGATCTCGTTTTCCGACACCACGGTGGACAGCAGCACCTGCTTGGCGCCGTCGAGGCCCGCCGCGCGCAGCTGCTTGTAGAAGGCCACGTTGGAGCCGCCCACCACGGTGCTGTAGATGCAGTCGGGCTTTGCGGCCTTGATCTTGTTGATGATCGAGGAGAACTCGGTGTGCCCCAGCGGCGCGTACTCTTCGCCGAGCACCTTGCCGCCGGCCTTGGCGATGGCCGGCTTGGCGATCTTGTTGCAGGTGCGCGGGTAGATGTAGTCCGAGCCCACGAGGAAGAAGCTCTTGCCCTTCTCGCGCGCCATCCACTCGACCGCCGCGATCACCGACTGAGTGGCTTCCTGCGAGGGGTAGAACACGCGCTTGTCCTGCTCCTGGCCTTCGTAGTAGGTCGGATAGAACAGCAGGCCCTTGGCCTGGTTGAGCACTGGCAGCAGCGCCTTGCGCGAGGCCGAGGTGTAGCAGCCGATGATGGCCGCGACCTTGTCGCGCTCAAGCAGCTTGCGGGCCTTCTCGGCGAACACCGGGTTCTCGCTCGCGCCGTCTTCCACCACGGCTTCGATCTTCCTGCCCATCACGCCGCCGGCCGCGTTGATCTCCTCGATGGCGAGCTTCTCGGCGTCGACCAGCGAGGCCTCGGCGATGGCGATGGTGCCCGAGAGCGAATGCAGCAGGCCCAGCTTTACGGGGCCGCTGTCCTGCGCCGAGGCGATGCCGGCCACGCCGCCCGCGGCGCCCAGCACGATCATCGAGCCGCCGGTCTTCACGATCTGGCGGCGGTTGAAAACGTTCGTCATGTCAAATTCCTTTGTGTTTGTGCGAGTCATCAGGAAGATCCGACCTTCGGAACCGCGCGTTGGGTGTCTCCTCCCGCGGCGCGGCCCTGCAAACGAGCGTTCGGCTGCCAGTGCGGTTTTCTCCGGGCAAGGCTCCGCCACCGGATGCGGCGCATCCGTTTCGAAAAAGCACTCTTGCGGCCGAGAAAACAAAAAAGCCCGAACCGGTGGTGAAACCGATTCGGGCTTTGTTGCCCGACGCCTCGCTGGCAGCACTGGCAGCGGGTGTCGTATGACTGGTAACGATTGCTCGTTGGGGCGGATTCTTCTCGACTCACCCCGGCATGAACATACGCTTTTTCGCTAATTGGCGAAAAAGCGATTCATGTGTTATTCGCGCTCAGCGCGGGCGCGCGTAGCCCGACTCGATCCATGCGCTGGCGCTTGCGGCCGTGAGCCTGAAGGCAGGCGACACGTTCACGCTGGCGAGTTCGGAGTCGTCCGCGTCGTCGTACGCCGTGAGCGTGGCCGAGGGGTTGTCCTCGTCGGGCACGATGGCCAGCGCCACGCGCACGCGCCGGTCGTCGCGCGCGGTGACGGTCACGCTCTTGTTGAGCGTGGCGTGCAGCTGCTGCTCGTGGCGGCGGATGACTTCGGCGGCGGTCTTCACCAGCGTGGAGAAGGCGGGGCCGTCCAGCGGCTTGGGGTTCTTCTTGTCGCGGCCCATGGTCCAGGGGCCGATCAGGGCGGGCTCGGGATCGCCGTGGCGGGTCATCTCGACGGCCCAGCCGTCGTCTTCCTGGTTCTTGATGATGCGGGCGGTCCAGCGGTCGTCGCGCCAGAGGCGGTCTTCCTGCAGGGGTAGGGTGTCGGAGTCTGTCGTGTGTTCGGTCATTCGGTCGCTATCGTTCTGGCACGGAGCATTTTCGCCCCGGTCCCGGCCCCGCCGATGTAGCGCGCGAGGCCCTCGGCCAGCGCGTCGAAGGTGGCACGGCAGCGCGGGCTGCCGCGCAGGTCTTCGTGCATCGTGACCCAGGTGTCGAGCTTCAGCGAGAAGCCGCGCGGCACCAGCCGCACCAGCGCGGGGTTGGAGGCGGCCAGCGCCACCTGGCAGATGCCGATGCCGGCGCCGGCGCGGATCAGCGCGAGCTGCGTGAGGTCGCTGTCGGTGCGCAGCGAAAAAGTGTCGCGCGTGAAGCCCTTGAGCGACTTGCCCGCGTCGCGCACGAAGGCCGTGGGCTGGTCGTAGCCGATCAGCGAATGCGCGGCGAGTTCTTCGAGCCTGCGCGGCGTGCCGTGGCGGGCGAGGTAGTCGCGATGCGCATGGAAGCCCAGCTCGATGTTGCCGATGCGGCGCGCCACCAGCTGCTCCTGCCTGGGGCGCACCATGCGCACGGCGATGTCGGCCTCGCGCCGCAGCAGGTCCTGCACGCGGTTGGTCGACACCAGTTCGACCTTCAGCGCCGGGTGCGTCTCGCGCAGCCTCGCGACGATGGGCGGCAGCACCTCCGCGCAGACCACCTCGCTGGCCGACACGCGCACCACGCCGCGCACGCCTTCGCCCTGGCTGCTGGCGGCGCGCTCCAGCGAGGCCGCGGTGCTCTCCATGGCCTCGGCATGCGTGCGCAGCGCCAGCGCCACCTCGGTGGGCAGCAGCCCCGTCTGCGAACGCGTGAAGAGCACCGTGCCCAGTGCGTCCTCGAGCGCCGCCACGTGGCGCCCGGCCGTGGGCTGGGTGATGCCGAGGGCGCGCGCGGCGCCCGAGAGCGAGCCCTCGCGCAGCACGCCGAGGAAGGTGCGGTATAGCTCCCAGCCGATGTTCGAAGTCATACATAAATGTATGGCCGATAGATCATGTTCGGCAATTCCATTCGAACCCGCCCGAACCCAGAATTCGTCCATCGACAACTGTTCTGGAGCATTTCATGGCACGCAACGACACGGTTCTGGTTCTTGGCGCGACGGGCGGCATCGGCGGCGAAGTGGCTCGCCAGTTGCACGATGCGGGCTGGGAGGTGCGCGCACTGAAGCGCGATGCGCAGGAAGGAAAACGCGAAGGCATCACCTGGATGGCCGGCGATGCGATGGACGCGCAGGCCGTGCGGCGGGCGGCCAAGGGCTGCTCGGTCATCGTGCATGCGGTCAATCCGCCGGGCTACCGCAACTGGTCGGAACTGGTGCTGCCGATGCTCGACAACACCATCGCTGCCGCAAAGGCCGAGGGCGCGACCGTCGTGCTGCCCGGCACGGTCTACAACTTCGGTCCCGACGCCTTCCCGCTGCTGGCCGAGGAATCGCCGCAGCGCCCACTTACCCGCAAGGGCGCGATCCGCGTCGAGATGGAAAAGCGCCTCGAGGAAGCCAGCCGCCAGGGCGCGCGGGTGCTGATCGTGCGTGCCGGCGATTTCTTCGGCCCGAAGGCGGGCAACAACTGGTTCTCGCAAGGGCTGGTGAAGGCGGGGCAGCCGGTCAAGGCCGTGAGCTATCCCGGCAGTGCGGGCGTGGGCCACCAGTGGTCGTACCTGCCCGACGTGGCGCGCACCATGGTCGAGCTGCTGGCGCGGCGCGACCGGCTCGAGCCCTTCGCGCGCTTCCACATGGCCGGCCACTGGGACGCCGACGGCACGCGCATGAGCGACGCCATCCGCAAGGCGGTGGCGCGCCGTACCGGCAACAGGGTCGGCGTGTCGGCCTTTCCGTGGTGGCTGCTGACGCTGGCCTCGCCCTTCGTCGTCACCTTCCGCGAAATGCGCGAGATGCGCTACCTGTGGCGCACGCCCGTGGGCATGGACAACGCGAAGCTGGTCGCCTTTCTCGGCCGCGAGCCGCACACGCCGCTCGACGAGGCGGTGGAAGCGGCGCTCGACGGCGTGGGCTGCCTGGCGACGGCGCCGGTGGCGGCCGCAGCCTGAGCGGTGCCGCTCAGAAGACCGACAGCCCCGTGCGCGTCACGAACAGCTCCAGCGCCTTCATGACCAGCAGCGAATTGCCGGTGGCGTCGAGCGCGGGCGACAAGACGCACAGCGTGAGCTTGTCGGGCACCACCGCCACGATGCCGCCGCCCACGCCGCTCTTGCAGGGCAGGCCGATCGAGAAGGCCACGTCGCCCGCCGCGTCGTAGGTGCCGCAGGTCAGCATCAGCGCGTTGATGCGGCGCGTCTGCCGCTCGCCGGTGATCTCGGGCTCGCCGTCGATCGGATGCGCTCCGTCGCGGCACAGAAAGGCGGCGGCGCGCGCGAGCTGGCGGCAGCTCATGCGCAGTGCGCACTGGTGGAAGTAGGTGTCGAGCACGGTCGAGACGTCGTTGTCGATCTTGCCGAAGCTCTTCATGAAATTGGCCAGCGCGACGTTGCGAAAGCCCGTGTCGGCCTCCGATTGCGCCACTTCGTCGTCGAAGGCGATGGGCTCGCCGCACAGGTTCGACATGAGCGCGAGGATGTCTGCCTTGGCGCTACCGCCGCCGGCCTTCGCCTGGCTCACCAGCCGGTCGGCCACCTCGATGGCGCCGGCATTGATGAACGGGTTGCGCGGCTTGCCCTGTTCGTTCTCCAGCTGCACCAGCGAGTTGAACGGGTTGCCCGAAGGCTCGCGGCCGATGCGCTCCCACAGCGCGTCGCCCATGCGCTGCATGGCGAGCGTGAGCGTGAAGAGCTTCGACACGCTCTGGATGGAGAAGGGCGTCTCGAAGTCGCCCGCGCCGGCTTCCTCGCCGTCGCAGGTGCGCAGCGCGATGCCGAACTGCCGCGCGTCGACGCGCGCGAGCGCCGGGATGTAGCTGGCCACGGTGCCGCCCTGGCCGAGCTGCGGCCGCAGGGTGGCGACGATCTCGTCGAGGACGGGCTGGAATTTGCTGGTCTTGCTGCTCATGCGGTGCGTTGTACCGCAGGCCGCCGGTTCACGAGCACGATGCCCAGCGCCACGCCGATGAGCGCCACGATCAGCTGCGCCGTGAGCGGCTCCTTCAGCAGCGCCACGCCGAACACCAGCGCGAACAGCGGCGTGAGGAAGGTGAAGGACGACATCTGCGTGGCCGGGTAGTGCCGCAGCAGCCACATCCACGCGAGGTAGCTGGCGAAGGCGCCGACCACCGTCTGCAGGCCGATGGAAGTCCAGGCCCACGCGGAATACGAGAAGCCCCAGTGCTCACCGAGCGCCAGCGACAGCACCGGGCACATCGCCGCAGTCACCGCCACCTGATAGAAGAGCGTCTTCTCCGCGCTGGCCGTGGCCAGGCGCGTGGTGCGCAGCGTGAGCGTGGTCAGGCCCCAGAGCATGCCGGCCGCCAGCGCCATGCCGTCGCCGATGAGCTGCGACGAGCTCATGTGGGCGAAGCCCTCGCTGAAGGCCAGCACCACGCCTGAGAACGCGATGAAGAGCCCCAGCCACTGGAAGCCGCGCAGCCGCTCGGCCGGCACCCAGCGCGGCAGCAGCAGCGACACCCAGAAGGGCGCGGTGTAGAGGAACACCGTGAGCCGCGAGGCGCTGGTGTGCTGCAGCCCCAGGTAGATGCCGGCGAATTCGCCCGAGAACAGCAGGCCGGCCAGCAGCCCGGGCCACAGAGTGCCGTCGCGCTCGAACAGCGGCACGCGCCGCCACACGCACCACAGCCACAGCAGCGCGGTAGCGCCGATCATGCGGATCGAGGCCTGCCACATCGGCGGCACCTCGGCCACGGTGGTCTTGATGAGGATCTGCTGCAGGCCCCAGAAGGCGCAGCAGGCGATGAGCAGGCCGATGGCGAGGCTGTCGAGGTGGGTCTTGCGCTGGATCATTCGGGGCAGTCGATGGCGGCGGATGGCCGCTCAATTCATCCGATGATCGTATCGCGCTGGCAAATTCCGCGCGGGCTCACTGGGCAAAGGCGTCCAGCGCGGGCAGCGGCGCCTGCCGCTCGAAGCGCTGGCCGATGGCCTGCAGCGCGGCCTCCAGGAACTGCAGGAACATGCCCATGGCCACCGTGGTCGTCTGGCCCGAGCGCTGGTAGAGGCAGCTGAAAGAGCGGGCACCGGCGTCGGCCAGTCCGGTCCACACCAGCGTGCCGCGCTCCACGTCCTCGGCCACGTTCTCGGGAATGAGGAAGCCGATGCCGGTGCCGCCGGCCACCAGCCGCCGTACCATCGCGACAGAGCTGGTCTCAACCAGCGGGCGCACCTTGCGGTGCTCGCGGTGGTCGATCTGGTCGACCATGGCGCGCAGCTCGGTGTCGGGCGTCATGAGGATCAGCGGGTGGTCCAGGCAGTCGCGCAGCCGCGGCAGCTTGCCGAGCGCCGCCAGTGGATGGCCCGGCGGCGTGACCAGCCCCAGGTGCTGCGGGAACGCGCGGATCTCCTCCACGCCGGGCGGCGGCTTGCGGCGCAGGCAGAAGCCGATGTCCGATTCGCCGTTGGCCACCCACTTCAGGATGTTCTCGCCACTGCCCGAGCGCACGCCGTAGGTCACGCCGGGGTAGTTCCTCATGGCCGTCTCGATGACCTCGGGCACCAGCTGCTCGGCCGACGAATGCGGCACCGCCACGTTGATGTGCCCCCGCCGCAGCGAGCGCAGGTCTTCCACCTGGGCCAGCGCGTTGTCGAAGTCGCGCTGCCCGCGCCGCACGGCCGCCACCATGATCTCGCCCGCGGTGGTCAGCTGCATGCCGCGCGGCAGCCGGTCGAACAGCGGCGTGCCCACCTGCTCCTCGAGGTTGAGCACCTGCTGGTGCACGGCGGCGGCCGTGAGGTGCAGCGCCTCGGCCGCCTTGCGCACCGAGCCGCGGCGGGCCACTTCGTCGAAACAGCGGAAGGTCTGGGAGATGGCGCGCATGGTGGCGGGAGTGTATGGATTTTCTATACGCGCCGTACGAAACAAACAGATTTTCCTGACGGGCGATGCGGCCTAGATTCGCACCTTCCTTCCATCTCCCGAGGTTCGTTTCCGTGACCACCACCACCGTCGACCAGATCACCCAGCGCCGCCGCGGCACCGGCCTGATCGCCCACGACCCGGCGCTGAGCGCCGGCGGCTACACCCTGATCGCGCCGCAGACCGACGACGGCAACGTCTACCTCATCGACATCGAGGGTCGCGTCGCGCACCAGTGGAAGATGCCGGTGCGCCCGGGCCGCGCGGCCGTGATCCTGCCGAACGGCAACCTGGGCTACAACGGCAACCACGCCGATTCGCCCGAGATCTACCCGGCCTGGTCGCTGTGGCACGGCGGCGATTTCTACGAGGCCACGCCCGAGGGCGAGATCGTCTGGCGCTACCAGGACCCGACGCACCACCACGACGCCCGCTGGCTGGCCAACGGCCACCTGCTGTACGCCGGCTGTGCGCCGGTGCCGGCCGGCTTCGCCGAACGCGTGCCCGGCGGCACCGCCCACGGCCCCGACGAGGCGATGTACGGCGACGTGATCCGCGAGGTCGACCGCGACGGCAGGCTCGTGTGGGAGTGGAAGGCCTGGGAGCACCTGGCGCCGGAAGACTTCCCGATCCACCCCGGTTTCGGCCGCACCCACTGGCCGCTGGTGAACGGGCTCGACGTGACGGCCGACGGGCTGGTGCTCATGAGCCTGCGCACCACCTCGGGCATCGTCGGCATCGACAAGGCCACGGGCGGCGTGAATCTGCACATTCCGCCGTCGGTGCTGTCGCACCAGCACGCGCCGGTTGCGCTGGAGAACGGCAACGTTCTTGCTTTCGACAACGGCAACTTCCGCACCGGCAAGCATGTGGCGTTCTCGCGCGTTCTCGAAATCGACCCGGCCTCCAACGAGGTCGTGTGGCAGTACGCGGACGAGCTGGTCAACGCGTTCTACACCGCCTACATGGGCAGCGCGCAGCGCCTGCCCAACGGCAACACGCACGTCACCGAGTCGGCCACGGGGCGCCTGTGCGAGGTCACGCCGGCCGGCGAGGTGGTGTGGGAGTACGTGATTCCGTGGTTCGCCGAGTACCCCGACGAGGCCGCGCGCAAGTACGTGCCCGGCCGCCAGAACAGCGTGTTCCAGACCTTCCGCTACAGCGCGGCGCAACTTCCCTGGCTCAAGGTTTCCGCATCATGATTTCTTCCGCTCTTCGCCGTCTGGCACTTCCGCTGGCCATGGCGCTGCCGTTCATGGCGCAGGCCGCCGATGCGCCCAGGCCCGTGCGCATCCTCGCCAACTGGTTCGCCCAGCCCGACCAGGCCGGCTACTGGCAGGCCCAGCAGGACAAGCTCGGCAAGGAAGCCGGCATCGAGATCAGCGTGCTGCAGGGCGGCCCGAAGATCCAGACCATTCCGCAGGTGGCCTCGGGCCAGGCCGAGTTCGGCATCGGCAATGCCGACGACGTGCTGCTCGCCCGCCTGCGCGGCGCGCCGGTGCGCGCGGTGTTCGCGCACCTCGACTACGTGCCTTACACGCTGGTCTATCACGCCGATCCGGCCGTGAAGTCCATCGCCGACCTGCAGGGCCGCACCTTCGCGGTGAACCTCGGCAACGCCTACTGGGAGTGGACGAAGAAACAGTACAAGCTCGCCGGCACGCGCGAGATCCCGGTGAGCGGCGACCTCAGCCTTTTCCGCAACGACCCGAAGCTGGTGCAGCAGGGCTACTCGCTCTTCCTGCCAGCGCGCATGGCCGCGGCCGGCGTGCAGGTGCAGCAGATCACGCTGGCCTCGCTGGGCTACAAGCCCTACAACGTGCTCTTCACCACCGACGACATGATCCGCAGGAACCCCGCGCTGGTGAAGGCCACCATCGCGGCGGTGCAGAAGGGCTGGGCCAGCTACGTGCGCGACCCCTCGGGGCTCAAGCCGCTGATCACCGGCATGAACAAGCAGATGACGCCCGAGATCTACGACGCGGCCAACAAGGAAATGATCGAGACGCTGATCTCGCACGACCTCGGCCGCATCGGCTGCATGACGGATGCGCGCTGGAACGAGCTGGCGGGCCAGCTGCGCACCGTCGGCTTCCTGCCGGCGGGCTTCGACGCGAAGCAGGGCTACGACCGCACGCTGGTGCCGGGCTGCAATCCATGAGCGGCGCGGCCGTCGGGCTGGAAGGCGTGTCGAAGCGCTTCGGCACCCGCAAGGACGAGGGGTTGCAGGCATTGGGCGCGGTCGACTTCGCGCTGCGCCCGGGCGAGTTCGTCTCCATCGTCGGACCCTCGGGCTGCGGCAAGTCGACATTGCTGCGCATCATGGCGGGGCTCATCGCGCCGAGCACCGGGCGCTGCACGCGGCCCGAGGGCATCGAGACCGCCTTCGTGTTCCAAGAGGCCGCGCTGCTGCCATGGCGCACCGTGGAGCGCAACGCGCAGCTGCTGATGGAGCTCGAAGGGCATTCACCCGACAGCTACCGCCCGCGCGCGGCAGAGGCGCTGAAGCTGGTGGGGCTCGCGGGCTTCGAGAAGTCGTATCCGCACCAGCTCTCGGGCGGCATGCGCATGCGGCTGTCGCTGGCGCGCGCGCTGGCCCTGCGCCCCGGCCTGCTGCTGCTCGACGAGCCGCTGGCGGCGGTCGACGAACTCACGCGCGACGTGCTGCAGGAAGAGCTCTCGTCGTTGTGGCGGCAGGCCGGCTTCACCGGCGTGCTGGTGACGCACAACGTGCACGAGGCGGTGTACCTGTCGAACCGGGTGGTGGTGATGTCGCCGCGGCCGGGGCGCATCCTGGACGTGATCGACGTGCCTTTCGAATTCCCGCGCGCGCCCGAACTGCGCGCCAGCGCGGACTTTGCCGCGCTCACGGGGCAGGTGACGTCGGTGCTGCGCGCGCAGCATCACGCGCAGGCAGTGGCTTGAGGGGATGGCGATGACCCGATCCGATTCCTCCCCGGCAATGGCCTTCGCGCGCAACGCCGCCCCCGTGCTGGTGGTCGCGCTGCTCGCCATCGGCCTCTGGTGGCTGCTGAGCGCCACCGTCTACCAGGGCAAGGGCTACCTGCTGCCCTCGCCGCAGGAAGTGGCGGCGGCCACCGCCGAGAACGCCGCAACGCTCGCGGGTGCCACGCTCTCCACGCTGAAGGAGGCGCTGCTGGGCTACGCGCTGGCCATCATCGTCGGCATCGCGGGCGCCGCGGTGCTGGCGCAGTCGCGGCTGCTGGAGCGCAGCCTGTACCCGTACGCGGTGCTGCTGCAGACCGTGCCGGTGGTGGCGATCGCGCCGCTCATCGTGCTCTGGTTCGGCTACAACGAGTTCTCGGTGGTGATCGTGAGCTTCATCATGTCGCTCTTCCCGATCATCAACAACACGATGCTGGGCCTGCGCTCGACCTCGCGCAATCTCGCGGAGCTGTTCGCGCTGCACCGCGCGGGCGGACTGGTGTCGTTCTGGAAGCTGCGGCTGCCGGGCGCGCTGCCGCACATCTTCGCGGGGCTGCGCATCTCGGCGGGGCTGTCGGTGATCGGCGCCATCGTGGGTGAGTTCATCATCGGCTCGGGCAATGCCGAAGGCGGGTTGGGCGTGCAGATCGTGTTCGCGCAGGGGCGCATGTACACGGCACTGCTCTTCGCCGAGGTGATCGCGGCCACGCTGCTGGGCTTCCTGTTCTTCCTTGTGGTGAGCGCGATCGGGCGGCTGCTGTTGCGGCACTGGCACGAGTCGGCGCTGTAGCGCCGGGACCGCGCCCCCTTCCGTGATGTTCGTGGTGAATGGACTGATAGAGGGCTGTCGCAGGTTTCCATTAGCATCGGCCATTCATTCCGGGTACCGCTTCCCTTCGCTCGGCTCTGCATCCGGTATAGATGCAGGGCCCGAGGGATATTCAGTGGGCCCGCAAACCTTCTCATGGCTGCTGCTTGCGGCCAGCGTTGCCGCAGAAGTCGCGGGGACGATCGCGCTCCGGCATGCAGACGGATTCACGCGCCTCGTCCCGTCCCTGGTGGTCGGGGTTTCCTATGCGACTGCGATCTGGCTGATGTCGATCTCGGTCAGGCCCCTGGAAACAGGACTCGCCTATGCGGTGTGGGCGGGCAGCGGCACCGCGTTGATCGCAGCGTTCGGCATCATCTGGTTCGGTGAGTCGGTGACGCTCCTTCGGGCGGCCGGCGTCGCCATGATCGTGGCCGGCGTCGTCGTGCTCAACCTCGATGCGCGCTAGTGCACAAACGGTCAGCGATCGGCCAGCGGATAGGGCGGCTTGCCCCGTGTGCCGGTCATCAGGTCGGGCACGACGGTCTCCACGTCGGCCACCGCGCGCGCCGCGCTTTCGAGCTTCTTCGCCAGTGCCGCGTTCGGCACACAGCCCTGCAGGTAGACCCAGCGGCGCTGGATGATGACCCACACGCTGCCTTTCTTCACGCCCGGCACGGCCAGCAGCGCGGCGCGCACCCTGGGCGCGAGCGGCTTGTCGTAGCGGTAGGCGTTGCTGTCGGCGCACTTGCCGGCCAGCCAGCAGGTGGTGCCGCGCTCGAGACGCGAATGGGTCTGCAGGCGGCGTTCTTCCGTCGTGTAGAACGGGCCTTCCGGCACGGCGCAGGCCGGCAGGCCCGACGACAGCTGGAAGAACGGGTCGTCGAACCAGTTCTGCTTGATCGGCGCGTTGGCCGGCCCGTTCGCTGCTTCCTGCGCCGTGCCGGTCTGCGCGGCGAGCAGCAGGACGAGCAGGAGCGCAGGGTGTCGGGTCACAAGGGATGCTCTGTGTAGAAGCGCCCGCCGTGGAACAGCAGCGGCGAGGCGCCCTCGTCGTGGGTGCAACGCTCGACCTCGCCCACGAAGATCACGTGGTCGCCTTCGTCGTAGCGGCTGCGGTTGAAGCACTCGAAGCTGGCCGCCGCGCCCGCCAGCACCGGCGCGCCGCCCAGGCCCTCGGTGAAGGCCACGTCGGCCCAGCGGTCGATGTTCTTGGTGGCGAAGCGCTCGGCCAGCGCCTTCTGGTTGGCCGCCAGGATGTTCACCGTGTAGTGCGAGCCGGCGCTGAGCGCTGGCATCGAGCCGGCCGCGCGCGACAGGCTCCACAGCACCAGCGGCGGCGTGAGCGACACCGAATTGAAGGAGTTGGCCGTGAGACCGACCAGTGTGCCGTCGGCCGCGCGCGCGGTCACGACGGTGACGCCGGTGGCGAACATGCCGAGGGCTTCGCGGAACTCGTCGGACGAAAAGGAGGGCGGCTGGGCCCGGCGGGGAGTGGTCACTGAAAAGACGCAATGGCGTGAAGGCGGAGGGCCATTTTGGCTCAGCGGTCGCCGGGCTGCCCGGCGCGGTCCATCAACTGCGCCACCAGCCGGGTGAAGGCGGCAGCGGCGGGGGAGGGCGCGCGCCCCGCCAGGGTCACGAGGCTGTAGTGCGTCTGCATGCGCGCCAGGCCCGCCACCGGCAGGGGCACGAGCGTGTCCGTATCGTGGCCGGGTACCGGGGCGACGGGCGCGAGGATCACCGCGTCGGCCGTGAGCGCAAGGTGCCGCAGCGTGCCGGCGTCGTCGCAGGTCACGTTGAACAGGTCGCGGTCGCCGCGCGGGGCCGCCCGGTCGAACTGCACCGAGACCTCCGCCGGCATGCGCGGGCCGGCGACGGGGTAGGCCATGAGCTTCTCGAGCGTGGGCGGCTGCCTGAGCTTGAGCAGCGGGTGCTTCGGCCGCACGAAGAACGACACCGGCAGGTTGGGCAGCCGCGCGAGCTTCAGGCCGGGCTGCTGCTTCGTCATGTCGCGCGTGTCGGCGACGAACAGGTCGAGCTCGCGGCGGTGCAGTCGCTCGCACAGGGTGGCGGTGTCGGCCACCTCCATGCGCATCTGCAGCTGCGGGTGGCGCTGGGTCATGAGCGACAGCGCCGCGCGGCCCAGCGTGCCGGCGGCGAAGGGGCCGAAGCCCACGGCGAGGCTACCGATGGCCAGGCCTTCGAGTTGCAGCACGTCGTGCGCGATCTGCTGCGCGTCGGCCAGCAGTTCGCGGGCGCGCGCCAGCACCAGTTCGCCGGCCTGCGTGAAGCGAACGCTGCCGTAGGCGCGGTCGACCAGGCGCGCCTGCAGGCCTTCTTCGAGGTTCTCGATGCTGCGCGAGAAAGCGGGTTGCGAAAGGTGCACCGCCTGCGCCGCGCGGCCGAAGCTGCCCTGGTCCGCGAGGGCGACGAGATGCTGGAGCTGGCGAAGCTGCATTTTGCGTTTTGCTTCAAAAGGAAGCTCATATTTTGCATTTGCCAATGCTTCTGGCGCTTCGCAGAATCGCCGGATGCAAGCCCCATCCCCTTCATACCGCTCCTTTCCCGTCGTGCTCGTTGCGTTGGCCTGTGCGCTGGGAGCCTCGCCGGTGTTCGCCCAGGTCGCGCCCAAGGCGCCGGAGCCTTCCACGCTGCAGGCCAACGCCGACATGGCGAAGACGCTGCCCTTCGCCAACCGGCAGGACTTCGAGGACGCGATGCATGGCTTCGTCGGCACCGTGCCCGACGCGCTGGTGCCGGGCTCCGGCGTGCGCCCGGTCTGGAACATGAAGCCCTATGACTTCCTCAAGGCCGACGCGCCGGCCGACACCGTCAACCCGAGCCTGTGGCGCCAGGCGCAGCTCAACGCGATCCACGGCCTGTTCAAGGTGACCGATCGCGTCTACCAGGTGCGTGGCTTCGACATCGCCAACATGACCATCGTGGAAGGCGACAGCTCGCTGATCGTGATCGATCCGCTGCTGGCCGCCGAGACTGCGCGCGCCGCGCTCGAGCTCTACTACCAGCACCGCCCGCGCAAGCCGGTGGGCACGGCGATCTACACGCATGGCCATGCCGACCACTTCGGCGGCGTGAAGGGCGTGATCGACGAGGCCGACGTGAAGGCCGGCAAGGTGCAGGTGCTCGCGCCCTCGGGCTTCATGGAAACGGCGGGGGCCGAGAACATCCTCGCGGGCAACGCGATGAGCCGGCGCTCGCAGTACCAGTTCGGCACGCTGCTGCCGCCGGGCGCGCGCGGGCAGGTCGACACGGGGCTGGGCAAGGCGCTGGCGCGCGGCACCATGTCGCTGATCGCGCCCACGTCCACCATCGACAAGCCGACGGAAGAGCGCACCATCGACGGCGTGCAGTTCGTCTTCAGGCTGGTGCCGGGCTCCGAGGCGCCATCGGAAATGCTCATGTACCTGCCGCAGTTCCGCGTGCTCAACATGGCGGAGGACGTGACGCACAACATGCACAACCTCTACACCATCCGCGGTGCCGAGGTGCGCGACGGCAACCTGTGGTCGAAGTACATCGACGAGGCGCGCGTGGCCTTCGGCGACAAGGCCGAGGTGCTGATCGCGCAGCACCACTGGCCCACCTTCGGGCAGGACCGGATCGTCGACCTGCTGAAGAAGCAGCGCGACATGTACAAGTTCATCAACGACCAGTCGCTGCGCCTTCTCAACCAGGGCTACACATCGGCCGACATCGCCGAGACGCTGCGCATGCCCGCGAGCCTGGAGCAGGAATGGTCCGCGCGCGGCTACTACGGCACGCTGCGGCACAACGCCAAGGCCGTCTACCAGAAGTACCTGGGCTGGTACGACGCCAACCCCGCCAACCTGAACCCGCTGCCGCCGGTCGCCTACGCGAGGAAGACGGTCGAGTACATGGGTGGTGCCGACGCAGTGCTGGCGCGTGCGCGCGAGGACTTCAAGAAGGGCGAGTTCCGCTGGGTGGCCAGCGCGATGAGCCAGCTCGTGTATGCCGACCCGACCAATCGCGCGGCCCGTGAGCTGGGCGCCGATGCGCTCGAGCAGATGGGCTACCAGTCGGAGGCCGGCACCTGGCGCAGCGCCTACCTCGTGGGCGCGATGGAGCTGCGCAACGGCGTGCCGAAGATCCCGGGCGGCAACAGCTCCAATGCCGATACGCTGAAGGCCGTGAGCAACGACCTGTTCTTCGACTTCCTCGGCGTGCGGCTCGACGCTGCCAAGGCCGAGGGAAAGAAGATGGTCATCAACTGGAACTTCACCGATTCCAACCAGCAGTTCGTGCTGACGCTGGAGAACTCGGCGCTTACGCACATCGCCGGGCAGCAGCAGGGGGCCGATGCCACAGTGGCGCTGAGCCGCGCCACGCTCGATGCGGTCACGCTGAAGGAGACGAGCTTTCCGGCGGCGGTGCTCACTGGCAAGGTGAAGATCGACGGCGACCGCGCGAAGCTGGCGGAGCTGATGTCGATGCTCGATACCTTCGAACCGATGTTCCCGATCGTCGAGCCCAAGGCTCAGCCGAAGAACCAGTAGCAGACCGCGACGGCCGCCACCACGCCGGCCAGCTCGGCCAGCAGCGCGCATGACACCGCGTGCCGCGTGCGCTGGATGCCGACCGCGCCGAAGTACACGGCCAGCACGTAGAAGGTGGTCTCGGTGCTGCCCTGGATGGTGGCGGCCACCAGCGCTGGGAAGCTGTCGACGCCCTGGCTCTTCATGGTCTCGATCAGCATCGCGCGCGCGGCGCTGCCCGAGAAGGGCTTGACGAGCGCGGTGGGCATGGCGTCGACGAAGCGCGTGTCGAAGCCGCTCGCGCTCACCAGCCAGCGCAGACCGTCCAGCGCGAAGTCGAGAGCACCAGAAGCGCGCAGCACGCCGATGGCGCACAGCATGGCGACGAGGTACGGCAGCAGGTTCTTCGCGATGTCGAAGCCTTCCTTCGCGCCCTCGATGAAGCACTCGTACACCTTGATGCGTCGGATGGCACCGGCCAGCAGGAACACCACGATCACGCCGAACAGCGCGAGGTTGCCCAGCAGCGACGACAACGAGGCGATGGCCGTCGCCGAGAGCGTGCCCAGCAGCGCCATGAAACCGCCGAGCAGTAGCGCTCCCGGCACCAGGTAGGCCAGCACGACCGGGTCCCACAGCCGCAGGCGCTGCGCCACCGCCACCGACAGCAGCCCGACCAGCGTGGAGGCGCTGGTGGCCAGCAGGATCGGCAGGAACACCAGCGTCGGGTCGCCCGCGCCCTGCTGCGCGCGGTACATGAAGATGGTGACCGGCAGCAGCGTCAGCGACGAGGCATTGAGTACAAGAAAGAGGATCTGCGCGTTGGTAGCCGTCGCAGGGTCGGGGTTCAGCCGCTGCAGCTCGCGCATCGCCTTCAGGCCGATGGGAGTGGCGGCGTTGTCCAGCCCCAGCGCGTTGGCCGCGAAATTCATTGTGATGAGCCCCAGCGCCGGATGCCCCGCCGGCACGCCCGGCATGAGACGCCGGAAGAGCGGCCCCAGCAGCCGCGCGAGCCAGCCGACCAGCCCCGCCGCCTCGGCGATGCGCAGGAAGCCCAGCCAGAGCGTGAGCGTGCCGAAGAGCAGCACCATCACCTCGACCGCCAGCCGCGCCATGGCGAACAGGCTCTCGACCAGCGCCGCGAACACCGTGGGGTCGCCTCCAACCAGCCACCGCCCCAGCGCCGCCAGCGCCGCCACCCCGAAGAAACCAAGCCACAAGCCGTTGAGCACGCTTCTTTTCCTTTTGTTTCGCTTCGATGATAGGCCCGCCATCCGGGGCCGCCGCGAGCTACAGTTCGGCCCATGCGCGCCTCCATCGTCCGCCGATTCGTCGCTCTCGCAACGGGCGCCGCCGCCCTTTGGCTGGCGGGCTGCGCGAGCCTGCCGCCGCCGCAGCCGCGCCCGGTGGTCACGGCGGTCACCGATGTGTCGCAGACCGAACTGGGGCAGCTCGCGGCCAAGGGCACGCCGGGCGGGTCGACGGCGCTTTCGGGCTTCCGGCTGCTGCCCGAGGCGGCGTTCGCGTTCGATGCGCGCATCTCGCTCGCGCGGCACGCCGAGAAATCGCTCGACGTGCAGTACTACCTGATCCAGAAGGACGACGTCGGCCTGCTTTTCCTCAAGGAGCTGCGCGAGGCCGCGGCGCGCGGCGTGCGCGTGCGGCTGCTGGTGGACGACCTCTACACGGGCGGCGAGGACGAGGTGTTCAGCACGCTGTCGGCGTTCCCGAACATCGAGGTGCGGTTGTTCAACCCGCTGCCCTCGCGCGCCGATTCGCTGGCGACGCGGCTGCTGTTCTCGCTGACCGACTTCGGCCGCATCAACCACCGCATGCACAACAAGCTGCTGGTGGCCGACAACAGCTTCGCGGTCTCGGGCGGCCGCAACATCGCCAACGAATACTTCATGCGCAGCACGGCGGCGAACTTCATCGACATGGACGTGCTGTCCAGCGGCCCGGTGGTGCGCCAGATGTCCGAGGGTTTCGACCGCTACTGGAACAGCGAGCACGTGCGTCCCATCGAGCAGATCGCACCGCTGCGCATGCCGGTGGAGCAGGCGCAGAAGCGCTTCGACGAGATAGCGCGCACCGCGGTGCCCGACGTGGCCATGCACCAGCGCGACGTGCTCGACAAGTCGCCGGTGGGGCAGCAGCTCATCGCCGGCAACGTCGAGCGCTACTGGGCGACGTCGACGCTGTTCGTGGACGACCCCGAGAAGATCACGCGCAAGGCCGACGCCGCCTACGCCGGCAGCGTGACGGAGGGCGCGCTGCACGTCATCAATTCGGCGAGGCGCGAGGTGAAGATCGGCTCGCCGTACTTCATTCCGGGCACGCGCGGCATGGCGATGATGAAGGCGGCGATCGAGCGCGGCGGGCGCATCACGGTGGTGACGAATTCGCTGGGCGCCACCGACGAGCCGCTGGCCTATGCGGGCTACGAGCGCTACCGCGCCGACATGCTGAAGATCGGCGTGACCATCTACGAGATCGCGCCCACGCTCACCGGGCGCTCGGGGCGCTTCGGCGATTTCGGCAAGTCGATCAGCCGGCTGCACGCCAAGCTGGCGATCGTCGACGACGATCGCTTCTTCGTCGGCTCGATGAACCTCGATCACCGCTCGGCTGCGGTCAACACCGAGATGGGGCTGGTCATCGACAGTCCGGAACTGGTGAAGGACTACGACAGGCTCATGAGCGGCGAGCGCGTCAACCTCGGCTACCGGCTGCGCCTGGGCCCCGACGGCCGGCGCGTGCAGTGGCTGGAGTACGACGATGCCGGCGGCGACATCGTCCATGAAGACGAGCCCGGCGAATTCCTCTGGCTGCGCTTCAAGAACTGGCTGCTGCTGCCCATCGTGGGCGAAGAGCTGCTGTAGCCGGTGCTTTCACTGCGCGCCCGCGGCGCGCAGGCTGCCGTGTGGCCGTGTAATACGGATTGCACACTGCCCCTCTAGATTGCGGCGTCCCACGACACAACAACCAGAGGGATTCCAGATGCGCGCAATGCCCCCGGTGCCGCCGGCACCGCCAGCCATGTCCGACCTGCGGTGGCTCGCGGGACTCACCATCGTTGCAGCCGCCGCCCTGTTGCAGGGCTGCGATGGCGGCGGTGGCGGCCAGTCGATCGCTCCCGGACTCACTTCCCTTCAACTCGACGCAGCGTCAGCCGACGCCAACTTGCAGGCCACCTGGGTGGAGATCGGCGACAACAATGCGGCCATCGCGCGCGCCATCACCAGCTACACCGCACCTGCCTCTGCCACCACGGCTGACGCCAATGCCGCGTGCCCACAGATCTCAGTGGACGGCAAGACGACGCGCATGACCTTGCGTGCCGGTGCCGGTACCGTGGCGCTGCGCACCACTGCCAGCGACCCGGCCGATTCGAAGCCCTCTGCCTTCCCCGTCTCGTCCTGCGAAACCACGCTGCCCGCCGACGCGACGCAGGCCACCATCGGCAGCCGCACGCTCCCGCTGCCCAAGACCGAGCCGCAGCGCGTGCTGGTACTGGCCGACACCGGCTGCCGCCTGAAGAAGGCCGACAACGCCTACCAGCCGTGCAACGACAGCACCGTATGGCCGTTTGCGCCGCTGGCCGTCACCGCCGCGAGCTTCAATCCCGATCTGGTGCTGCACATCGGCGACTACCACTATCGCGAGAACGAATGCCCGAAGGACATTGCCGGCTGCAAGGGCAGCCCCTGGGGCTACGGCTGGGACACCTGGCAAGCCGACTTCTTCAAGCCCGCTGCGCCGCTGCTGGCCAAGGCGCCTTGGATCCTGGTGCGCGGCAACCACGAGGAATGCGCGCGCGGCGGCCAGGGCTGGATGCGCTTCCTCGATCCGCGCCCGTACTCCGACAAGCGCTCGTGCAACGACCCGGCCAACGACAGCACCGGCAACTATTCGGAGCCGTACGCGGTGCAGTTGGGCACGGGTTCGCAGGTCATCGTGTTCGACTCGGCCAAGGCCGGCAAGGCGGCGCTGAAGACGGACGACCCGCAGTTCATCGCCTACCAGAAGCAGTTCCAGACCGTCGCCACGCTGGCCGCCAAGGCAGGCATCACGACCACGATGTTCACCAACCACCATCCGATCCTGGCCTTCGCGCCGATCGCGGGCTCGACCCCGGCATCGGGCAACCTCGCGCTGCAGTCGGTGATGGGCAACCTCAACCCGAAGGCCTACTACCCGAGCGGCGTGCACATCGCCCTGCACGGCCACGTGCACGACTTCCAGGCGCTCAACTTCGCCACCGACCATCCCGCCACCGTGGTGTCGGGCAACGGCGGCGACAACCTCGACGTGGCGCTGCCCGACCCGCTGGCCGCCGGCACCTCGCCCGCGCCGGACGTGACGGTCGACCGCATCACGCACCACAACACCTTCGGTTTCATGCTGATGGAGCGCAAGGCCGCGCCCGACGTGGGCTGGACCTTCAAGGCCTACACGGTGGCCTGCAAGCTGCTTGCCACCTGCGCGCAGACCGGCCGGACACTGGCTTGCGACAAGACCGGCTTCCTCACGCCGTGACGATGCGCGCTGCGCTGGCGGTGGTGGCCGCATGCCTGGCCTGGCCGGGTGCGACTGCCGTCGTCCTTGCCGCGACCACGGTGGAGATCAACCCAGGCGGCCCGCCGAGCGTGGTGATCGATCGCATCGGCGCCACGCCGAAGATCTCCGCGCGCGTCGATCCCACTGCCGCCACCTTCAAGCCCGACCCGGCGCTGGCCGCGCTGGGCAAGCGCATCTTCTTCGACACGCGGCTGTCGCAGCCGCAGGGCACCTCGTGCGCCAGTTGCCACGACCCGCTGCGCGCCTTCACCTCGACGCTGAACGCGCCTTCGCTGGCCGGCCCGCGCACGCCGCAGGGCAGCCGTCCCGGCCATTTCAGCGCGCGCACCGCGCCGTCGCTGCTGTACGTGCGCTATGTGCCGCGGCGGCATTTCTACCAGGACGACGACGCGCCGCTCGCCTCGCCCTTCGGCGGCCTCTTCGCCGACGGCCGCGCCGACACGCTGGCCGAGCAGGCGCGCGGCCCGCTGTTCGACCGCGACGAGATGAACAACGCCTCGCCGCAAAGCCTGCTGCGCAAGCTGCGCGGCACCGATCTCGCGCCTGCGATGTCGCTGGCCTTCGGACCCCGGGTGCTGCGCGACCCCGAGCAGGCGGTGAAGGGCATCGGACATGCGCTGCAGGCCTACCTGCAGAGCGACGAGATGGCGCCTTTCACTTCGCGCTTCGACGACTACCTGCGCAAGCGCACGCCGCTGAGCCCGCAGGAAACGCGCGGCCTCGCGCTGTTCAAGAACCCGGACAAGGGCAACTGCATGTCGTGCCACACACTGTCCGACACATCGAGCCGGCCGGAGCGCTCGCTCTTCACCGACTTCGGCTACGACGCCATCGCCGTGCCGCGCAACCTCTCGCTGCCCGCCAACCACGATCCGCGCCGCTTCGACAACGGCCTGTGCCGCACGGCCGCGCAGCTGCGCTGGCCGGAGCCCAACCAGTGGTGCGGCTACTTTCGTACGCCGGGGCTGCGCAACGTGGCGGTGCGCCAGAGCTTCATGCACAACGGCGTGTTCACCACCCTGCGCGATGCCGTCGCGTTCTACGCCACGCGCTCGACCGATCCGGCGAAGTGGTACCACGGCAAGCCGACCTTCGACGACGTGCCGGCGGCCTACCGAGGCAACATCAACGTCAACTCCACGCCGATGAACCGCCGCCCCGGCACCACGCCGGCGCTGACCGACGAGGAGATCGACGAGATCAGCGCCTTCCTCGGCACCCTGACCGACGCGCGCTATGTGGCGGCCATGCCGAAGCCGGCGACGAAGTAGCTGCCCGGGTCATCGCCAGCGAGGGAAGGTGCGTTACATTTCCTCCGAGATTGTGAACTTTTGTCACAGACGCCTTTCTTCTGGAGACTTCGACATGACCGTTCCCGTGCCGCGCGAGTCGATTGCGCCGCTTTCCACCAGCCGTCGCCGTGCGCTGACCGGGCTGGCCGCCGCAACCGCCGCCGCAGGCCTCGGGTTTCCGGCCCTCGCGCAGAACCGGCCGGTGCGCATCGGGACCACCTTCGACAACAGCAGCGTCGAGAAGGCCAACGGCCAGGGGCTCTACCAGGGTTCGAGCGCGTTCTTCAATGCGCTGAACAAGGCCGGCGGCATCAACGGCACCAAGGTCGAGCTCGTGATGGCCGACGACACCTTCAAGCCCGAAGTGGCCAAGGCCAACGCGCTGGCCTTCGAGAAGGACAGCTCCGTGCTCGCGCTGGTGCACCCGTTGGGCACGCGCCAGACGGCCGAGGTGATGGACGCGGTGCCCGGCATGGCCGTGGTGGGCCCCATCACCGGCACCATCTCGCTGCGCAAGAAGAATTCGCCCAACACCTTCTGGGTGCGCGCCAATTACGACCAGGAAGTCGAGAAGCTGGTGAGCACCGCCGCCGTGCTGGGCCAGAGCCGCATCGGCCTCGTGCATTCGAACGATCCGCTGGGGCAGTCGGTGCTGGCCGCCTTCAAGAACGCGCTGGCCAAGGCCAAGCTGGAGCCGGCGGTGATCGCGACCACGCCCAACACCACCAGCATGGAAGTGGGCCCTGCCGCAGAGGCCATCGCCAAGGCCAAGCCGCAGGTGGTGGTGGTCGGGCTGGCCGGCACTGCGCCGGTGTTTTTGAAGGCGCTGCGCGAGGCGGGCAACAGCAGCTCGGCCTACGGCCTGTCGATCACGGCCAGCGCGCTGTCGGCCATGGGCGACCTGGCCAAGGGCCTGGGCTTCGTGATCGTGGTGCCGTCGCCGTACTCGACCAAGTTCGAGATCGTGCGCCGCTACCAGGCCGACATGGTGGCCAACGGCGTCAAGGAGTTCTCGCTCACGAGCCTCGAGGGCTACATGAATGCGGCCGTGCTGGCCGAGGGCATGCGCCGTGCGGGCGGCTCGCTCACGCGCGCCTCGGTGATGTCGGGGCTCGCCAGCATCGAGAACTTCGACCTGGGCGGCGTGAAGATCAACTACGGCCGCACGAACCGCGAAGGCGGGCAGTTCGTGGACGTGGCCGTGATCGGCAGCCGCGGCCAGATGCTCAGCTGAACGCCCGTCAGGCTTCCTCGGCGATTCCTACGCCGAGCAGGCCTTCGAGCAGGTTCCTGTCGGCCGCGAGCTCCGCGCTCGGCCCCGCGTGCACCACGGTGCCGCGCTCCAGCACGATGGCCTTGTGCGTCATCTCCAGCGCGAGCACCGGATGCTGCTCGACCACGATCGAGGCGAGCCCTTCCGACTCGCACAGCCGGCGGATCGCCACGGCCAGTTCTTCCACGATGATCGGCGCGAGGCCTTCCATCGGCTCGTCGAGCAGCAGCAGCTTCGGGTTGGTCATCAGCGCGCGGCCGATGGCGAGCACCTGCTGTTCGCCGCCCGAGAGCTGGTTGCCGTAGTTGCCGCGCCGCTCGCGCAGGCGCGGGAAGAAGTCGTAGACGCGCTTCAGGTTCCAGCCGCCGAGCCGCGAGATCACCGTGAGGTTCTCTTCCACCGTGAGCGAGGGGAAAACCTCCCGCTCCTGCGGCACCCAGCCCAGCCCGGCACGCACGCGCTGGTGCGAGGGCCATCGCACGATGTCCGTGCCCTGCCAGCGGATCGCGCCCTGCATCACGCGGGTGTTGCCCATCAGCGTCTCGAGCAGCGTGGTCTTGCCCACGCCGTTGCGCCCGAGGATGGCGAGGCTTTCGCCCTGCTGCAGCGAAAAGTCGAGCCGGTCGAGCACCACGGCGTTGCCATAGCCGGCGGTGACATTGTCGAAGGCGAGTGCTTCAGGCATGGTGGTGTGGTTGGTGATGGAGGTGCGAGCTGCCCAGGTAGACCTCGCGCACGCGCGGGTCGGCGCCGATTTCCGAGGGCGTGCCCTCGTTGAGGATGCGGCCACCCACCAGCACCGAGATGCGGCGCGCGAAGCGGAAGACCAGCTTCATGTCGTGCTCGATGAACAGCACGCTGATGTCCTGCGGCAGCGCCGCGATGGCCTCGAACAGTTCGCCGCTCTCGTCCTCCGGCACGCCGGCGGCGGGTTCGTCGAGCAGCAGGATGCGGGGCTTTGCCGCGAGCGCCAGAGCGATCTCCAGCAGCCGCTGCTTGCCGTAGGCCAGCTCGGCCACGGGCACGTCGGCGAGGCTGTCGAGCTTCAGCGTGCCCAGCAGTGCATGCGCCTCTTCGAACACGGCAGTGCAGCCCTTCAGCGGCCGCCACCAGGTGGCGCCCAGCCCCTCGCGCTCGCTGATCGCCAGCACCACCGACAGCAGCGGCGTGAGGCTGGGGAACAGCGTGTTGATCTGGAAGGTGCGTGCCAGTCCCATGCGTGCGCGCTTGTCGCCGGGCAGGCGAGTGATGTCGCGCTCGCCCATGTGGATCGATCCGCTGGTGGGCTTGAACACGCCGGTCAGCAGGTTGATGAGCGTGGTCTTGCCCGCGCCGTTGGGGCCGATCAGCGCCTGGCGCGCGCCGGGTTCGATCGACAGGTCGACGTCGCCCACGGCCTGGAAGGCGCCGAAGCGGATGCCCAGGCCGTGCGTGCGCAGCGCGTGGGTGGTGGCGGAACTCATCGCGCTCTCCCCGTGCGCACGAAGCGCGAGAGCGCACCCATGATGCCGCCGCGCCCCAGCATGACGGCCGCGATCAGGAAGATGCCGAGCCAGAACATCCAGTACTGCGGGTTCATGTCGGCGAACCAGTCGTGCACCAGCATGTAGACGATGGCGCCGATCATTCCGCCGTAAAGCCGCCCCGTGCCGCCGAGCACCAGGATGATGAGCACCTCGGCCGAGCGGTTGAAGCCGATCGACTCGATGCCGACGAACTGCGTGGTCTGCGCCAGCAGCGCGCCGGCCACGCCGGCCACAGCAGCCGAGAAGGCGTAGGCCATGCGCAGCCGTGCCTCCACCGGCGAGCCGATGGCCGTCATGCGCTTGCGGCTGTCGTGGATGCCGCGCAGCGCCAGGCCGAAGGGCGAGCGCAGCACCAGCCGCACGAGCAGGAACATCGCGAGCACCACGCCGAAGGCATAGCCGAAGGCGGTCTTGCCGTAGAGGTCGAAGTCGAAGAGGCCCAGCACCGGCGCGATGACCACGCCTTGCAGACCGTCCGTGCCGCCGGTGATGCCCGAGAGCCGGTTGGCCAGCTCGTACAGCAGCACGCACACGCCGATGGTGATCATCAGCCGCGTGAGGTCGGCGCCGCGCACCACGAGGTAGCTCAGCACGTAGCCCAGCACGCCGCACACCGCCAGCGCGAACAGCAGGCCGGTGAAGGGCTCGCTCCAGCCGTACTTGGCGAGCAGGCCCGCCGCGTACGCGCCCGCGCCGAAGAAGGCCGCGTGGCCCACGGTGAGGATGCCCGCGTAGCCCAGCGCCATGTCGAGCGACACGGCGAACAGGCCGAAGATCATGACCTGGCTCATCAGCGTGAGCTTGTCGGGCAGCAGGAAGAAGCTCGACGCGAGCGCGAGCCAGAAGGCGGCTTCCGCGATGCGCAGCTGCGCGGGAGAAAGATTCAGGGCCTTCGTCATCATGCGAGCCCCTTCTTCGCGACGATGCCGTTCGGCCGCACGAGCAGCATGACGATCATGAAGACGTAGATGAGAAAGGCGCCCGCCTCGGGCAGGTAGTACTTGCCCGCCACGTCGACGATGCCGACCAACAGCGCCGCGATGAAGGGCCCGGTGACGGTGCCCGCGCCGCCCACGCAGACCACCATCAGGAAGTAGACGAGGTACTTGAGCGGGAACGAGGGCTCCAGCCCCAGCATGCCCAGGCTCAGCGCGCCTCCGAGTCCCGCGAGGCCGCAGCCAAGCGAGAAGGTCAGGAAGAAGAGGCGCTGCACGTGGATGCCGGTGCCGCCGGCCACGCGCTGGTTGTCCACCGCCGCGCGCACCATCGCGCCGTAGCGCGTCTTGCCCAGGCCGAGCAGCAGCGCGGCCAGCACGGCCACGCCGCAGACAATCAGGAACAGGCGGTAGCGGCCCACTTCGAGGCCCGCGAGCGACACCTGCCCGTCGAGCGCCGGCGGCAGCGTGAAGGGCTGCATCGTCGGGCCGAAGAAGTAGGTGAAGGCGGCGATCGACACGAACACGACGCCGATCGACAGCAGCACCTGGTCGAGCGGATGCGCGCGGTAGAGGCGCCGGTAGAACGCGAACTCCAGCACCGCGCCCGTGACGGCTGCCGCCACGAATGCGGCCGCCAGCGAGAGCCCGAAGCCCAGACCGAACTGGTTCATGAGCACGCTCGCGGCGTAGCCGCCCACCATCGCGAAGCTGCCGTGCGCGAGGTTGACGAAATTCATGAGCCCCATCGTGATGGACAGGCCCACGCCGATGAGGAAGAGGAGCATGCCGTAGGCCACTCCATCGAAGATCACGATGCCCATGAATTTCCTGCTGGCTGACGAACTGGCTGGCTTACTTGGCTGCGGCTTCCTTGGCCGGGTCCTTCACGCGGTCGAACTTGTCGAACTCCACGTTCACCAGCTGGCCGTTCACGCGCTCGGTCTTGCGGATGTAGACGGTCTGCACGATGTCGCGCGTGGCGGGGTCGATCTCGACGGGGCCGCGCGGGCTCTCGAAGCTCAGGCCCTTGAGCGCGTCCATGAACTTGTCGCCGGCGGTGTCGCCCTTGGTCTTGGCCAGTGCGAGGTCGATGGCGGCCATGGCGTCGTAGGCGGTCACGGCGAAGTAGCTCGGGCGCAGCTTGGTGCCGTTGTCGGCGGCGAAGTCCTTCACGAACTTCTGGTTCTTGGGCGAGGGGTGCGCGAACGAGTAGTGGTGGCTGGTGACCAGGCCCAGGGCCACGTCGCCGGTGGCGTCGAGGTAGCTGTCGTCGGTGGCTTCGCCGGTGGCGTAGAGCTTGATGCCGGCCTGCTCCATGCCGCGCTCCTTCCACACCTTGAGGAAGGCCGGCGGCATCACGCCCGAGGGGAAGAAGAAGAACACGGCCTGGGGCTTGGCGTCCTTGATGCGCTGCACGTAGGCCGAGAAGTCGGGGTTGTTCATCGGCGTGCGCACTTCGCCCGACACCTTGCCGCCGCCGGCGGTGAAGGTCTTCTTGAAGGCGGTCTCGGCGTCGACGCCCGAGGCGTAGTCGGCGACCACGGTGTAGGCGTCCTTGATGCCTTCCTTGAGCATGTAGCGCGCCATCGGGTCGGTGACCTGCTGCACGGTGAACGACAGCCGCGCCACGTAGGGCGAGCTGGTGGTGATGGCCGACGACGCCGCGTTCATCACGATGGTCGGGATCTTCGCCTGCGTCGCGATGGCGCCCACGGCGTACGCGTTGGGGCTGAAGTCCAGGCCGGTGAGCACGCTCACCTTGTCGCGCACGATGAGCTCCTGCGCGATGCGCTTGGCGGCGTCGGGCGCGGGGCCCGCGGTGTCCTTCTTGATGATCTCGACCGTGCGGCCGCCTACCTTGCCGCCGTGCTCCTTCAGGTAGAGCGCGATGCCGGCGTCGAACTGGCGGCCGTAGTCGGCGTACGGACCCGAGTAGGTGGCGATGAGGCCGATGCGCAGCGGCTCGCCGGCCGCATGCGCCGTGGCGCCCGCCAAGCCGAGGCCGGCCAGCAGCAGGGTCGAGAGGAGGGTTCTCTTGGTCATCATTGGGTTCACGGGAAAACGCCTTTCAGGTGGAGTGGATGCGCCACGTCGGCGCCGCTGTCATGTAACCGAATATGTAAACAAAGCGGGCGATGATGCCCGAGCCGTGCTTCAAACCTGGGTATCGGGCACGCGGACCGTGAGGCCATCGAAGGCCGCGGTGATGCTGAGCTGGCAGCTCAGGCGCGAGCCGGGCCTGCGCTCGGACGCGACGGCATCGAGCAGCGCGATCTCCATGTCGTCGGGCGGCGGCAGCAGGTCGATGAAGGCGTCGTCCACGTAGACGTGGCAGGTGGCGCAGGAGCAGCAGCCGCCGCACTCGGCATCGATGCCGCGCACGTTGCCGCGGATGGCGGTCTCCATCACGCTGGCGCCGACCTTGGCGTCGACCTCGCGCGTGGTGCCGTCCTTGAGGATGTAGTGGATCGTGGGCATGGGTTTCAACAGAAATGGCGGCCGCCGCCGGGCCGCCCCAAGGCGGGCCGCGCCTCCCCCTTGGGGGGTGGAGTTACACGCAGCGAAGCGGAGTGAAAAGCCGGGGGGCTCATGGTCTTAGAACATGTCGAAGTACTCGCGGTGTTCCCACTCGCTGACTTCGAGGTTGAAGCGGGCGATTTCCGCTTCCTTGATGTGGCAGAGGTAGTCGACGAAGACTTTGCTCATCTGCGTGTTGAGCATCTCGTCCTTGCGCAGGCAGGCGAGGGCGTCGCTCAAGGAGCGGGGCAGCTGCTCTGCCGGCGTTTCGTACGGCGCATCGGCCGAGGGGCCGGGGTCGATCCTGTTGCGGATGCCGTCGAGCCCGGAGAACAGTTGCGACGCGAGATACAGGTACGGATTCGCCGTCGGCTCGCCCACGCGGTTCTCGATGCGCGAGGCGCTTTGCCCCACGCCGCCGAGCACGCGGAGCATCGCGCCGCGGTTGTCCTTGGCCCAGATCGCGCGGTCTGGCGCGAGCGAGAAGGGGCGGTAGCGGCGATAGCCGTTGATGGTGGGGCTCGCCAGCGCCGCCGCGCCGCAGGCGTGCGCCTTGAGGCCGCCGAGGTAGTGCATGCCGAGTTCGCTGAGGGTCTGGCCTTCGGTCTCTGGCATGAACGCGTTCACGCCGTCGCTCTTGCGCCGCAGCGACTGGTGCAGGTGCCAGCCGCTGGACATCACGTTCGGAATCTTCGGCCGGCACATGAAGGTGGCGTGCAGCCCGTTGCGCTGGCAGATCTGCTTGATGGCGCTGCGCAGCAGCACCATGGTGTCGGCGGGCATCACGCCGGCGGTGGGGCCGAAGGTCAGCTCGAACTGGCTCGGGCCGAATTCGATCTCCAGCGAGCGAAGCGGCAGGCCGAGCGCCATGAGGTTCGAGCGCAGCAGCTCCATGAGTCCGTCGACGCGGTCGTAGCGCAGCTCGGTGAGGTACTGGTGGCCGTGCGAGAGCAGCGACACGCGCGGCGGCTCGCCGGGCTGGCCGGAGTCGGCCAGGCCCATGCGGGCGTCGTCGAGCTTGAAGACGTGGAACTCGACCTCCAGTCCGGCGATGAAGTCCAGCCCCAGTTCGTCGAGCTGGTGCACCGCGCGCTGCAGGATCTGCCGCGTGGCAAAGGGGCAGGGCTTGCCGTCTGCCATGTAGGCGTCGCACATCACCCAGCCGGTGCGCGGCGACCACGGCAGCACTTTGAAGGTGGCGGGGTCGGCCACGATGGTGAAGTCGGCACCGCCCTGCAGGCCTTCGATGGCGAAGCCGCCGCCTTGCGTGAAGACCGGGAACACGGTCTTGTGCGAGGTGTCCTTGGCAAGCAGCGTGGAAGTGAGGTTCACGCCCTCCCACAGGGCCGAGCGCGCCTCGGCGGCGACGAGCGTCTTGCCGCGCAGGATGCCGTGCTGGTCGGGCCAGGCGAAGCGGACGAGGTCGACCTCCCCGCTGTCGATGCGGCGCACCAGTTCCCTGGCCTGCGCGTGCTGGTCGTCAGACCAGAGACCGAAGCGGTCGACGAATGTGTGGCTGCTCATGGCGCGTGCGTGCTCAGGCGGCGAGCCGTGCGGAGGCCCAGTCGGACTTGAGGCGGCGCGCGCGGTCGGCGTCCTGCCAGTAGGCCTCGGTGGCCGCTTCGTCGCTGACGTTGCGGCCGATGCCGTCGATGGAGGGCGGGCCGGTCATCGCGCTGGCCTGCGCGGCGTCGATCAGCATCGGCGCGGTTTCGCCGGCGAGCGTGGCCTCGATCGCTTTCACCAGCACGCGGCGGTAGGCGATGATGCCCTTGTCGGTGCTGCCCAGGTGCTCGCGCGTGCGGTCTTGAATGGGGCCCTGCGACTCCACCGCCCACTGGTCGTGCACGTTGATGTCGTCGCCCATGCCGGTGTAGGTTTCGGTCAGCTGCTCCTCGATGCTGTAGCCGTAGTTGTTGCGCTTGTTCTTGCGCGATGTGTAGTCGGGCAGTTCGTAGAGCTTCAGGCGCTGGTCGCGCATCTGCTGCTTGTCGACCGGGCCGGTGAAGCTGGTGAAGATGGCGTACCAGTAGCAGTGCGTGTCGTCCACTGGCACGTGCCATTGCGAGATGGTCATCTCGGCGCTCATCGGGATCACGAAGGCCTGCGGGAACACCACGTTGGTCACGCGCACGTGGGTGGTGTCTTCCGACAGCTTGCGCAGCGCCTTCAGGCGGAAGCCGTAGTCGGTGGGCTCCACGCTGATGTCGGGGCGGTCGTATTCGCGCAGCACCTTGGTGATGGGCATGTCGGAGTCGGCCGAGGCGCCGCGGAACTGCTTGCCGTAGCTCTCGGAGGTGTCCTCGTCCTCGAAGAAGCGGTGCAGGTACGAGGCGTGCGCCGGGTCGATGCCCACTTCGAGCGCCTGCAGCAAGTTGCACTCGAACAGGCCCTTGAACGCGAAGGTGTGGCTGTCGGGCGCGACGAAGCAGTCGAAGTCGGGGAAGGCGGGCGGCTCGCCCTCGCCGATGTACGCGAAGATCGTTCCGGCCTTCTCGACCACCGGATAGGCCGACTGCTTGATGCGGCTGCACAGCTTGCTGGTGGCGGGCTCGGCCGGGGTCTCGAGGCAATTGCCCCTGGCGTCGAACAGCCAGCCGTGGAAGGCGCAGCGCAGGCCGCCGTTCTCGAGCCGACCGAAGGCGAGGTCGGCGCCGCGATGCGGGCAGTCGCGATCGAGCATGCCGAGCTGGCCGCTCTCGTCACGGAACAGGACGAAATCCTGTCCCATGAGCTTCACGGGCTTGACCGGGCGCGGGCCCGCGAGTTCGTCGGCCAGGGCCACCGGCTGCCAGTAGCGGCGCAGCAGCTTGCCGGCGGGGGCGCCGGGTCCGACGCGGGTGATGAAATCGTTCTGCTCGGCGCTGATCATCGTGCGGGCTCCATCGTGGGGACTGTGGAAAGAGGCTTGCAGTCATTGCATGCAACTGTATGCATTGTCTTGGTGATCCTCGATCCTGGTCAAACTTTCATCTGCGATTTCGCCCCGATATGGGGCTTGAAGAGGCAAAAATCAGGGTAAACGCTGAGCGTAGCGTCAGTTTTTGACACTTGTTGTGGCGTAATGCATGCAACAACCGAGCCAGCGTAAATACGCTGCGTGCAATGCCTGGCCCGTCTCCTAGAATTCGTCGATGGACTCCCAACAATCCCGCGTGCTCGTGCAACTGCGCGACATGATCCTCAAGGGCGAATGCGTGCCTGGAGAGCGGCTGGCCGAGATCCCGCTGGCCGAGAAGCTCGAGGCTTCGCGCACCCCGGTGCGGCTCGCGCTGGCCAGCCTGGAGCACGAAGGGCTGATCGAGCAGTCGCCCAGCGGCGGCTACCAGATGCGCCGCTTCACATCGCAGGAGGTGGCCGACGCCATCCGCGTACGCGGCGTGATCGAAGGCTTCGCCGCGCGCCTGCTGGCCGAGGACGGTGCGTCGCGCCAGTTGTTGCGCGACCTGAAGGAGTGCCTCGAAGACGGCGACCGCGCCGTGAACAAGCCCAGCATGGAGATCGACGACTACGCCGCCTACGTCGAGATGAACGACCGCTTCCACAAGCTGATCATCGAAGGCTGCGGCAACCTCGCCCTCAAGCGGGTGATGGACATGCTGGGCGGCCAGCCCTTCGCCGCGCCGAGCGCGATGCTGCCGATGCAGTCGTCGATGGAAGAGGGCCAGCAATGGATGCGGCAGGCGCACCGCACGCACCACGCGATGGTGCAGGCCATCGAGCGCGGGCAGGGCTCGCGGGCGCAGGCGCTGGGCGAGGAGCACGTCGAGATCGCGCGCATGAACCTCGACTACGCGCTGGAGCGGCCCGAGCTGGCGGCCGAGCTGATGCCAGGCATCAAACTGGTGTCGAAGGGGCGCAGCGCCTGAGTGTCCGCAACCGATCAGTTTTTAATAGACTGATCGGTCTTTCGGCATCCGCATCGTCTGCCTGGCGACGGGCGCGACTAGAATTTCCGGCATGAGCGCCACCGCCCCCGCCAAGACCTCGTTCAAGGAACAGATGCTGCAGGCCCGCGAGGAGGCCATCGTGCAGACCGCCAATCGCCTGCTCGCCGAAAAAGGCTTCGAATCGATGACGGTCGACGAAGTCGCCGCATCCGTCGGCATCGCCAAGGCCAGTCTCTACAAGCACTTTCCGAGCAAGGAAGACCTGGCCGCCGCCGCCATGGTGCGCATCATGCAGCGCACGCTGGATTTCCTGGCCTCCGTGCCGGCCGACGATGCACCGGTCGCCAAGCTGCGAGCCGTGGTGCGCTGGGCCATGGAAGTACAGCTGGCCGGCGAGATGCCCTTGCTGCCGCACCAGAACTCCAGCCTGCGCGCCGCGCTGATGAGCAACAAGGGCTATATCGACCGCCTCGTGACCATCAGCGACCGGCTCGGCGGCTGGATCCAGGCGGCGCAGGCCGACGGTTCGCTCAACCCGAAGCTGCCGGCGATCGCCGTGCTCTCCACGCTGTTCGCGCGCGCCTGCGATCCGGTGCTGGGCTTCCTGAAGGTCGGCGGGCAGCAGAGCGACGAGCAGATCGTCGACCTGGTGCTCGCGACCTGCTTCGACGGCCTGGCCGCGCGCTGAACGGACTGCTGGGCCCGAGCGCCTCGCGTCTCAGCTGCTGCTGAGCGCCCGCCGCGGCGTCACCACGGCCTCCACCGCCGCGCCGACCGCGAGCAGCCGGTGGTCGGTGTTGCCGATGCTGGCAATCATCAATCCGACCGGCGCCGTGCCCGCGTCGTGGCAGGGCACAGAGAGCGCGCAGCCGTCGAACAGGTTCACCACCGAGGTGTTGCGCAGCATGCGGCCGTTGATTCGGTAATAAGTGTCGTCGTCCTTCAGCACCTCGGCGATCGGCGGCGCGATGTCGGGCGTGGTGGGCATCAGCATCGCGTCATAGCCCACGGCGGCCGTGTTGATCGAGCGGATGAACTGGCGGCGCAGCGCCTGCAGCTGCAGGTAGTCGGGCGCGGTGATGGTTTCGCCGGTCTTGATGCGGGCGAGCACGCGCGGGTCGTACTTTGCGGCGCCGGTCTTGATGAAGTCGCGGTGCCAGGCGAAGGCCTCGGCGGCGGTGATCATGCCGCGCGGATTGATGGCCGGCGCCTTCGAGAACTCGGTCATCGGCAGCTCGGTGACCGTGGCGCCCGCGGCCGAGAGCTTGGCCAGCGCCGACGCGAAAGCCGCGGCCACGGGCGGCGACAGATCGTCCTGGAAGAAGGTCTTGGGCACCGCGAAGCGCAGGCCGCGCATCGGCAGCACGCGCAGCGGCCGCTGCAGTTCGGCGGCCAGCACGGCGTCCAGCAGGGCGCAGTCTTCCACCGTCCATGCCATCGGGCCGGCCGAGTCGAAGGAGGTCGACAGCGGCATCACGCCGTCGAGTGGAATGCGCCGCTGCGTCGGCTTGAAGCCCACCAGCCCGTTGAGGGCCGCCGGAATGCGCAGCGAGCCGCCGGTGTCGGTGCCGATGGCGCCTGCCGCCATGCCGTCGGCCACCGAGATCGCGCCGCCCGAGGTCGAGCCTCCGGGAATGCGGCCCGTCGCGCGGTCGTAGACGTTCTTTGGCGTGCCGTAGTGCGGGTTGATGCCCAGGCCGGTGTAGGCGAATTCGACTGTGTTGCTGCGTCCGATGACGATCGCGCCCGCGCGCCGCAGCCGCTCCACCACGAGCGCGTCGCGCGCCGCGGGCGGCTGGCCGGCCAGCACCATCGAGCCGCCGAGCGTGGTGACGCCGGCTTCGTCGAACAGGTCCTTCAGCGAGATCGGGATGCCGGCGATGGGCGAGGCGGCCGGGCGGCCGCTCTTGCGTTCGGCGTCGAGCCGGGCCGCGGTGGCGCGGGCCGAATCGGCATGCACGCGGATGAAGGTGCGCGCGCCTTCGCCGGCGGGGTTCTGGATGGCGGCCAGGGCTTCTTCCACCAGCTGGCTGCTGCTGAGGCTGCCGGCTGCGAGGCGCCGCGACATCTCGGCCATCGACAGCTGGCCCATCGCCTTTCCGGCGGTCGAATCGGTCGGCCCCTGGGCGAAGGCCCTCGGCCAGAAGGAGAGCAGGCCTGTCGCCGCGGCTGCGCCGGCGGTCTGCTGCAGGAAGTTGCGTCGTTGTTGTGTCTGCTGCTGCGTCATGGCGCTCTCCTCCATCTATCAGATGGAGTTGGGCCAGTCTACACAGCCGTGGTGGCGAACTCGTTGCCGGCCGTTACCGTGTGCCGGGCACCTCGATCAGCAGCTGGGGCTTGTAGCCTTCCTGTTCGCCGTTGCGGGCGTAACCCAGCGGGTTGGCAACCACGCGGCAGCCGTTCTTCACATAGTCGGAAGGGCAGTGCAGGTGCCCGTGCAGCCACAGCTGCGCGTGAGGCAGCAGCTCGTCGAGCGCATTGCAGAAACCGGCCGTGCCGGGCGTGAGGCCGTACCGCGGATCGCCGCTTTCGAGGCTGGGCGCGAAGTGAGTGATGGCCACCGTGGTGCCGTCGAAAGGCTCGGCCAGCGCTTGCGCGAGCCAGGTCTGGCAGGCCAGCGCCTGGTCGCGCAGCTGGGCGGCGAGGAAGAGTTCGCCGTTACGCATGGTGGCCGCTTTTTCAAGATAGAAATCGGCCGCGCGCATGGCCTTGCCGCGCTTCTTGAGCGCCTCGGCCAGGCTGTCGGCCGGTTCTGCCAGCGCGTCGAAGTCGGCCCATAGCGTGGTGCCGACGAAGCGCACGCCTTCGATCACCCGGGTTTCGCGCTCGAGCCAGAGGATGTCGAGCTCGTCGCAGAGCGTGCGCAGCCGCTCGTGGGTTTCGTCGAAGTCGACGTTGTCGTATTCGTGGTTGCCCGGTACGTAGATCACCGGCACCGGCCAGCCGTTGCGGGGCGAGAAGCGGCCCAGGCCGAAGTCGGTGTCGGTGAGGCGGGAACCCTGCTGGTAGGAGCCGATGTCGCCCGCCAAGATCAGCATGTCGGCGCCCGGGACGGGGTCGGCATGGAAGCGGGGATGGGACTCCAGATGCAGGTCGGAGAGCAGTTGCAGCTTCATCGTCGGGCCAGTCTAGGTGAATTTCCCCATGCATGACGCGCATAATGTCGAGCTTGATTTGATAGGGTTAACCCTTATTCTTGGAGCATCAACCACTCCAGCGCAGTCACGAGCCGCGCACCATCATGTTTAGCCTCATCGCCCAAGTGGCCCGTTTCTTCCGTTCTTCCAGCGCCAATGCCCCGGCCAGCCACGCCGCCGCGCTGATGGAAAGCGCCGACATGCGCGCCGGCCGCGGAGCCCACGACGCGCAGGAACTGCGCGCGGCAGCCAGCGCCTGGCTCAGCGTCGTCCGCTGAGTCGGTTCGATCCGGTCAACCGGGCACCTTCTGCCCGAGGACCGACCCGGCGAAAGCCGCGGCCGCCGAGCGCAACAGCGCATCGCGCAGCCATTCATGAGAATGCCCGTGCTGGGCGCGCCGGTGCCAGATGGCATCCACATGCACCGGCGGCTGGTCGAAGGGCAGGTCGCGCAGCACCAGCTGGTCGTCGATGCCGGTCACGGTTACGAAGTGACGGGGCAGCACGGTCAGCAGGTCTGAATTGGCGACCACCCGGCCCGCCGTGAAGAACTGGTTCACTGTCACCACGATGCGTCGCTCGCGCCCCATGGCGCCCAGCGTCTGGTCGATGAAGCCGTAGGGGCGCCCCGAGAAGCTCACCAGCAGGTGGCGGGCGGCGCAGTAGTCGTCCAGCGTGAGGGGCGCATCGGCCAGCGGATGGCCGCGTCGCATCACGCATACATATTGACCCAGATAGAGCCGCTGGGTCTCGAACGGTACCCCCACCCCTGATTGCCCGCGCGCCGCGAGGCTCGCGATCACCGCCGGGAAGTAGCCGACGGCCATGTCGACTTCTTCCTGTTCCAGCATGCGGCGCGGATCGCGCGTGGTCAGCGGCAGGACGCGCAAAGAGATGGCGGGCGCTTCCTTTTCCGCGATCTGCACCAGGCCGGGGATCAGTTCGGCCGCGGTGGCGTCGGCCATGGCCAATAGAAATGTGGTGTCGGCGGTGCCTGCATCGAACTCGCCGGGGGCCAACGTGTGCTGCAGCTGGCGCAAGGCATCGCGCACAGTCGGCCAGAGGGCCAGCGCCCGAGGCGTGGGCTCCACGCCGGCGCCGGAGCGGCGCACCAGTTCATCCCCGAGCACCTCTCGCAGGCGCCGCAGCGCATTGCTCACCGCAGGTTGCGTGATCGACAGGTTGCGAGCGGCACGCGTGAGGTTGCGCTCTGCCATCACCTCGTCGAAGACGCGGAGCAGGTTGAGGTCGAGCGTGCGAAAGTTGACGTCCATCAGTCTTGTGAATGATAAACATCAGAAAGATAAAGTAGATAAACACTAGGGTAAGCCCTAGTATCACTGCATCGGCCTTGTTCGCCACCACTGATTACCACTGTCCCAGGAGGGATGCATCATGACCAGCTTCGTTCACGTTGACCAACCTACCGTCCACCCCGGCGTACGTCGCGCCGAAGTCCTGTTCGGCCAGATCCAGGCCGCTCGCGCGGGTGCCAAGGGCGCCCGCCCGCTCATCGCCTTGCTGATCGTCGCCATCGCTGCGGCTGTCCTGGTGGTGACCGAAGCGCTTGTTTCCAACTGGAACGACGGCGGCCTGCTGGCTGTCTGGACTGTGTTCTGCGTCGCGGCCATCGGCCTGTTCGCGCTCTTCGCTGGTTCGATCAGCCAGGGCTCCATCGGCGCCGCATGGCGCGCTGCCGCACAACGCCGCGCCGCCGCCCGTGCTGACGCGCGCTTCCTGGAAACCGCCAAGAACGATCCGCGCGTGATGCAGGATCTGCAGGCTGCAATGTGGCGTCAGCAATCGGAAGGCGCCGTTCCGGCCGCCGAGGCCGCCAAGATCGACGCGCTGGCCCGCATGAGCGCCCGTTCGCAGGAAGTGCGCATGCCCACGCTGTACGAAGCGATGCGTCGCATGAACAGCTCGCGCTACTATTAAGAAGAAGCAGCGATTCGCTGAGTGAAGAAAGCCGCCTTCGGGCGGCTTTCTTCATTTATGAGGGGAGGAGTCCGAGGCTTCGCAAGAAAAAGTGCTCTGGAGTAGACGGAGGCTCAAAATCTGTCATATACTCGTGGGCTTCGCTGCTGAATGCCCATGGTGTTCAGGTCCAGCCGGTCTCTTCGGGGTTGGTTGGATGGGTTGAAGAAAAAGTCTTCGAAAGTTGACGCGGTTTGAAAAAACGGTGCATAATCGAAGGCTTCGCTGAAACGAACTGCTTCAGTGGCTTGCGATGAGAGTTGCGGGTTGCGAAAAAGGTTGGTTGAAGTGAAAAGCCAAGAAAGTTTGGTGAGATTTGAAAAAATCGTGCTAGACTACAAGGCTCCGCTGAAATGACTTCGGTGGCTGACAATGAAAGTTGTGAGCTGCGAATAACGAAGAAATAGAAAGCGAAAAAAGTTTGATGATTCTTTAAAAATCATGCTAGACTACAAGGCTTCGCTGATCGCAGCAAAGCAAACGAAGTAAACGACAAGTTGCTTCGAGGTTCGTTAAAAAATTACAGCCGATAAGCGTGGGCGTTTGAAGGTAATTGCACAAGTTCTTCGGAACAAGTCGCAAGACTTAAAACGCTCATGAGAATAGAAGTGAAGTTCACTTCAATTCCGTTT
>Ga0126362_10000074_pt1 | contig 117157 bp, 120 predicted proteins | sample ANMtaG_FD_126269 | JGI IMG/M metagenome (GOLD analysis project Ga0126362, IMG submission 126269) | Continental margin sediment microbial communities from North Pacific Ocean - ANME2c_DSS_Sorted | ecosystem: Environmental > Aquatic > Marine > Continental margin > Sediment | place: Pacific... | reverse complement strand
AGCAAGTCCAACCCAAGAAGGAGAAAACCAAGAACTTGTCCACATCGTGAGCCATCAGGCTTACAAAGAGGGTGGGTCAATATTCGATGGAAATGCCGGGTCAGGATTCCATGGAAATCAACAGCAAGCAGCCAGATCGCGGCGCGTTCCCGGCCCGCACGGATGGCGTGGTGGAGCAGGGTGCCGAGGTGCCGGTAGGCATCGGGGTCCGCGCCGGCCTTCATTTGCTTCGCCAGGTAGGCGATCAGGGCAGTCTCGTTGCGCGCCGGCTGATCATCGGGCTTCGGAAAATCCCAGTAACCCTGCTCCGGTTCGGCGCCTGGCATTGAAAGCAAGGCGGCGAATGCGTTGTCCGTGGCGTCGCCGGAAAAGGCGTTCGCCGTCGTGGACAAAAGTGCGACCGACAGCGCCATCATGACGCTTCGCCCGAGCCTCAGGACTTTCTTGTGCATGGATTCCTCGCAGGTCACTGGATCGCCATGATGGCGGCCTCATCACCGCATCGAATGAAGACGGTGAGAAGCCCCGTGAAATGGAAACGGCGAGGTCGAGATCATCGGATGAGCGCGTGGGACGAGATTCCACCAATCTACTCAGCGGAGTCCACTTCGGCGCGAGGAAGGTCATGCACACTCCGTACCGACGTTCCACACCGCTCGATCCTGCTTGCCCTGCGACGTCCGAATCGATCACTGCCTTCGATCCGTACGGGCGGAACTGGGAGCCCGTCTCGCGGAGGTAGGTCGCCAGTCGCAGCGGTCATGGATCCTTGCAGCACAAGTGGTGTGGCAGTGTCCTCTGGAAGGACGACGACCGGAGCAGGCAAGAATGAAACATACACAGGAAGCTCAAGGATGAAGCGACTCGACGCAAGCCCCTGCTTGCTGAGCGTGCTGGTACTGTGCGCGCCATCGGTCCAGGCGAGCGGACATTTGCCGCTCCGCCAGACTCCACCGGAATCATTCGCCAGCTTTGACGCATGCGTGGAGCGTCTGCGACAGCTGCACGCACAGAACAGGGTCGACACAGACAAAGGGCCCCAGCCGATCGAGAACGGTGCAACGCGCGAAAAGATCGTCGATACCAAAGGCGTCGTGGTCGACGGACGCGATGCAGCACACTACTACGCAGAGGTAGGCTGGTCGGTTCGCTCGCCTGGCGGTGACGGCGCGGGCAATCGCTGGATCCAGAGCAACTACACGTTCGAGCGCTGGGCGTGGACCTGCAGCGGTACGTCATTGAGCGGCACGATGGAAGGCGGCTTCACATCGCCGTCGTTCGAACCGCTGCGCTAGGGGGTGAGCGATGGCACGTTGTTCAACGGCAGTTTGCTTGCGCGGCGTTTGCACTTTTTCGCTTGCTGTTTATCTTCTCGAGCGAGCCATCTCGACGAACCTGCGTCGCTCGCAATGCAACCGCTGCAAACCAAAACAGAGTCACCTTCCATGAAAACGATATTTCTTGTCGCGGCACTCTTCAGTTCAACGGCGTTTGCCACGAAGCCCGTCATTTCGGTTTACGAGGGTCTTCCCTGCCGCACGGTCCTTGAGCACCGGCGAGACGGGTCGGTCCGCGCCCAACTGCATCAGTACGCGCGCGGCTACATCTCCGCGTACAACACGTACAACGCACAAAGGATCTACCCAGACCTCTCGGAGAAGATGGTCGTGGACTACGTGGTGAAGCATTGCCGTAAAAACCCCGGCTACGGCACATTGAACGCGATCAGGAGCATGGCGATCGAACTTGGAGCTGCAGATCTCCCTCGTACCAAGGAGCCATAGCCTCACTCGATCTATCTTGAGGAGGATAAACCGATGCCAAGACTCGCTTCTCCACCAATTCCCACGAAGCTTTTCGAACTGCTCAAGGACTATCCAGAACAGATCGCGCGTCTGCAGAAGGTACTCGACACATTCGCGGACCACGCCGCCCCAAGGCTACAGCCGTTCGATGAAGCCATCTGGTCGTTGGAAGATGAACTGGCAGATCTCGCGACCAGGGCACACGACGAACGGCAGGCAGCGGAGGTCAGCGGCGACACCGCCGCGATCGAGCGGACGAGGGAAAAGGAACGAGCGATGCTCCGGACGCGCTCCAAGGTCCGCTGGCTTGGCCATGACGGCTTTTGGAAGTACTTCCATGAGAACAAGGAGGCGTCCGAATGAGGCTTCCAGTGGACCGTTGGACGAGGCCCCAGCAGGCTCACCGGTCAATGGACTTCCCATCTTTTTGAAGGAGACGGGTGCGATGTCAAGACTTGCTCCTCCACCCATTCCTCCGCGGCTGCGCGACGTGCTCAAGGACTATCCGGTGCATCTCGAACAGTTGCAGCAGGAGCTCAACAAATTCGCAGAACGCACCGAACCGAGTCTGGCTCCCTTTGAAGAGGCGGCTTGGATCATCGAGTCGGCATTGGATGCTTTTGTCATCGACGCTATCGGAGAACAGAAAGTGGCGGAGGCATCTGGCGATCCTGCCGCGATTGCCAAGGCACACGAAAAAGCTGCGGTGATGGCCATCGCCAGCGGCAAGCGAACGTGGCTTGGCGATGGCAGTCTCCTCGACTATTTCTCGGGGGGCATCGGGAGGCCTTCAGAAGACGGCCTCTAAGACTCAGCTCAAAACTGCAGCTTCACGGTGCTTTCGGGAGCGCCCGGCCGCCGCTTCTTGGGTTTTGGCAAGGCGTACCGGAGTCTCGAACCCGTCTGACTTCTTGGTGGATTCGAGCTCAGGAGCGCAGGCGACGAGGAACGGGGGTTGCGTCGGCTTGCGCTTGATCCAGCAATGCCTGTGCTGCACGCCACGCGCGCGCGGCGGCTTTCGAATCGCCGATGGCCCGCGCGTCGGCGGTGGCTCCGCTGAGCAGCATCACGTAGATGCCAGCCAGCTGCCTGGCTGTGCTGCGGCCCACGACCTCGGCCAGCAGTTGTTCGATCATCGCCAGCAGGTCGTTGCGATAACGCACCGCCACATCGGTCACCGGGGGACAGGTCTCGCCGAACTCCGCCAGCGCACGCTCGAACAGGCAGCCCGCAAACGTCGGGCTGCGGAACCATGTCCCGTACCAGTCGAAAATCCCCTTCAGCCGGGCGGTGGCGTCAGGCAGTGGCCCGAGCTTGGCGGCCATGCTGTCCATGATGAAGGCGTAGCGCTGCTCGAGCACTTCCCTGATCAGGTCTTCCTTGCTCGAGAAATGATGGTAGAGGGTCATGCGGGCGACGTCCGCCTCGTCGATGATCCGCTCGATGCCGACTGGGTGAAAGCCATGACGGGAGAACAGCTCACCGGCCTTGTCCACCACCTGCTGGCGCTTGCTCGCGCGCATTCAATCATCTCCTCGTTGTGCGATGGCATCTTAGCCGAGCAGGGGCGCTGGGCATTTCCGTGGATTCCCGCGACTGTATGGGGCGCTGTCGCTGTCGCTGCCGTGTCCGCTACGCGGCGATGAACCGAGGAGACCAGAAATAGATACCGAGAGAGTTGACCGCCTGTCGGGAGCTGCAGAGACTACGGCGATGAAATCGCTTCGCCACCACGCCCTTTGTGCCGTCCTGAGTTTCGCGTCCGTGGCAGCGACAGCCGGTGGGCCCATGGAGAGTTCGAGCACTCGCCCGGGTCTGTTCCTCGCGTGGCTCTCGTCGGTGGATGACAGCGAATCGGTGAATCTCAATTTCAGCAGGCGTGCGGATTCCCGTGAGATCAGCGAGCATTGCAGGAGTGGAAGTCCCGTCTACCTTTGGGGGAAGAACACCCGATTCACGTGCAAGGCTGAACCGTATGAGGTCGACAGGCAGGACAGTTGGAAGACGCTCGCAGTCTCGGTGAAGGGCCCGACTCCGAAATCCGGCACAGCGCAGGTCGGCGTGTTTTCATTGAAGCCCACACGGACCACCCGTTGGAACACGAGAGCGGTCACGTCCGACGAGCAGGTGGCGGTGAAGGTATTGATCGCCGGAAGCAAGCCGCATTTGCGCCTGCCTGCGAAGCAGTTGAAGTTTGCCGCGGCCACAGCAGTCTCTGCGTCGAACGAAGGACGAACCACGATCATCGTGCCCGGCAATGTGGTGCGGGACGTTCCGGGCGAGTACTACGCACGACGCCACTATGTCTTTGTCAGGGAAGAAGGCGGGACCTATGCCTACCGGGGAATGATTCCCGCCAAGCCCGTGAACTACTTCGATCTCGACGGCGGCGATTTGCCCGCCATCCTCGTGGAGGAAGATTGCGACGGCTGGTGCATTTCCCTCTGGAGCATCTCCAAAGGCGTTCGCGTTGTCGCCGGCTTTTCTGGCCATTGACGGCGGCAACGGTACTCGCTTGGCGTGGACGAAAAACGGAGTGTTGAGGCCACGCGCCCTTCGGGATGCCGCAGCGCACTGGCTGGCGCGCCATGCCTTACCGAGGTGAGGCCGGATTCTGCGCGCGCTGCACAAGAATGCCGCGCTCGATCAGCAGCGCCAGCAACCCTGTGTAGGTCGGGCAGGCGCGGGTGGCATTGCGGACAAGCGCGTCGTCGATCCCCGCCCTGTCGTCGCGCACGCACGCATACAGCTTCGCATCCGAGGGGTGCAATCGACCAAACGCGCCGCACAACTGCACGAACGCGACGACCTCCTCGAACAGCTTCGTGTGTACTTCCATGCCGACCATCGTGTCGGAGGTGTACCCGCACGCCTCGTCCACCTTGGCGGCATAGGCGCACAGGTCGTAGCGAGGTAGCCAAGGCGGATCCAGCCCGTCCAAGCTGCGGGCGATCTCGTCAATGCTGGCTGTCAGTGTCATCGTGCAATTCCTCTGTGATGCCCGAAAGTGATGCGCCCCGGAAAGGCCTGTGCGCCTTGGGGGCGGATGGTTTCCTTGGCAAGCCGAATGCGGTGCAGCCACAGTGCAGCTCGGTGCACCGGTCGCCTGGTATCTCTGCGTCGACCCAGCCTGGAGGACGGGGCCCCTGAACGTGTCAGGCAGTGCTGATGCAAGCCATGCAACCAGCCAGAAGGATTTTGAGTCGCATCTTTATCCACTCTTCGTAAGCCATGACGCTGGCAGCCTCTAGACAGGGACCCGCGGCTAGGGGTCCCGTCTCGGCAGGCTGCAATCGGTGTAGTACACATGGCATTCGGTATCGCCATCGCTGCGGCAGACCGCCATGGCTCTCTGTATGGCCTCTTCCTTGGTGCCGGCGTAGGCCGTACTGAATCCACGACCCCCGACGATCATCGCTCCGCATCCATTGGCATAGGAAATCTGGAGCTTGCAGGGCGTCCCTCCCTTGGCCTGGCAATCCGCCAATGCCTTGCCCGCGGCACCTTGCTCGCTACGCTCCCCGGTGGCAGTCCCGAGCACGCCCTTCACTCCATCGGTGGCGATCGCCCCCCAACGAGACCCCAACTGGAGGGGGGCGCCACGGTCTCTGGGTTTGGGGGATTGCTGCGAATTGGGTGCGGGCCCGCAGGAAGTCGCGCTGTAGGGGATCCAACCCGAAGGGCAAGCCATCTGCGCGTGAGCCTGGGAACCGAAGAAATGCATGCTCAGCGAGGCCAGGAAAAATACGAGGAGTGCTCTTTTCACGATCTTGTGATCTCTCCGCTGCCATCAGCTTCAGAATCGGCCGGTCGAAACGCTGAACACCCGATCAGTTGTTGAGCACGCCGAATGGCAGTGTCCATCCGGGAAGTCCGTTCCCCGCATTCGACAGGGTGCCGGTCACGTGTCCGGCCGGCATGAACATCGGGCCGGTGCGATGTTCCATCGTCTCCTTCGGCGTATGGCCGAACTCGGCCTTGAAGATGCGGTAGAAATATTTCTCGTCCGAGAAGCCGTGGGTCCACGCGATATCTGCAATGCGCACATGCCGACGTTGCGGATCGCTGAGCATCTGATGCGCATGACGCAATCTTCTGCGCCGGATCTGCCGCATGATCCCGCCGTCAGCCTCGAACAGCTGGTAGAGCCTGGCGCGCGACAGGCCGACGTCCCGACAGATCTTCTCGGGCGTCAGGTCGGGCTCCAGCAAGTGTGCATCGATGTAGTGGTGAATCCGCTCAAGCAGTGCAGCGCCGATCGAGCTGCCGGCCTCCCGGATCGTTTCGGCGGTCGGGGACACAGCGGCGGCCATCAGCAGCAACATCGACTGGACCACGTGGAGCACGTCCTGCTGCCGCAGCGCGGAGAGATTTCGAAAGAGCGACAGGATCTGATCGCCCAGGAGACGCCCGACGCTGCTGCTCAGCGTGCGGTCATGCAGAAGCGCTGCATGGCCCGGCAGCAGGTACCTGGGAACGACAACGCTGATGACGTCTCCGGCTTCGACCATGCAGTCGTTGAGCTGGGCGACATCGTAGAAGAAGAGATCGCCGGCTCGCTTGATGGCGTCCGACCCCATGGCCCGGCGTGTGACTTGCCCGCCAAGCAGCAGCGTGAAGCGAAAGGAATCCTGGCCATCCAGCCGGATGCGCCGCGCGTTGCGGTGGACCAGGTAGGTCAGCGGTCGGGGGCGTTTCGGCCAGCGTCGTCCCGAGATGACCAGAGGGCCGAGCGCTGCGCCTGTTGCCTCCGCATCGAATGCGCCGTAACCGTCATCCTCGAATTCGCAGTCGCACAGATTGTCCTTGACCCACAAGTGGAAGCGATCCCGTTCGGGGTAGTCGGTCGTGGAGAACCTGAAGACGGGAACCGTGTCCGTCCGTTCGATGGCAACGAGCTTTCTTCCCATAACCTGAGAATCATCGCCGATCGGCGTGACGGTGCCGGTGAATGGCGCAGCTGATGCGCTCCGTGCAAACGGTGAATGCCGCAGACGGGTGGCGCATCGACTCAATGACGGCTTGCTTCATCGAGCAGAACCTTGGCCGACTGCCATGCGTGGTGCGCCGCCTCCGGATCCCCGTGGGCATGCGCCGCGGTGCTCGCACCGTGGAGAAGCATCGTGTAGGTGGTGGCCAGTCGAACGGCATTCTTGGCAGGGACCAAGGTTCGCAGCATGTCGGCCATCTGCTTCTCCAGCGTGCTCCGGTAGCGGATCGCCACATCCGAGATGCCCTCGGCCTCGACGCCGAATTCGGACAGCGCCCGCTCGAACAGGCATCCAGCAAAGCCCGGCGTGCGAAACCAGTCGCCGTACCAGTCGAAGATCCCTTTGATCTTTCCCGCCGGATCGGGAATCTCCTGCAGGCGCTGCGCGATGTCGGCCAGGATGTCGTCGGAGCGCTTCTCCAGGACGGCATGCACAAGGTCCTCCTTGCGCGGGAAATGGCGATGCATCGCGATACGCAGTTCATCGGAGGCACCGATGATTTCTTCGACGCCGACAAGGTAGAAGCCTCTTTCTGAAAAGAGCTCGGTTGCCCTGCCGATGAGCCGATCACGGCTCTCCTGCTCCATGCCTTGTCCTTCGAATCGCAACGATATGGCGACGATGCATCGATGGTGCTCATGCCGTCGCCGTATCGGACGAATCGTAGTTCAGGTGCCCCGGAGGCCCGGTGTAATCGCGTCCACATCGGGTGGAGATACGACGTCGCCCAGGGCGTCCACTCTCGGGCCGTGGAAAGGTTCAGCAGGGAACCCGGCCGCCGCCCATCATGCACCAACGCTGCGTTTCCTGTTGCGGCGGCGGGTACGGCAGCCCGGTCCTTGGATTGATCTGGTCGAGGCCTTGACCGCGGAGATTGTTCGTAGCGCGGATTGCCGCGGCTTCCGACAAGACTTTTTCAGTCGCCGCGCGCTGTTGCGCGAGGTCTGCCTTCTGTGCGTCATCCACCCTCTTGGTCATGGTCACCAGCCGCGCGAACTTCGGATCGCGGACATCCTGCAGAGGCGGCAGAGGCGGCACGACAGGCCCGATGAGTATCGGGCCATCGTATCTCGGGACAGGCAGCTTCGACGGCTTGCCGAAGTCTGCCGCCATGGCAATGTCCCACGCGGCCGCGTTCATTCCGAGCGCGTGTTCGTAGTCCCGATTCACATTTGCCAGCGTGAGTGGCTCTGCTGGAGCGGAAAGCGGCTGCAGGGAGGGCGGGAGGGCCTGTCGCGAGGCAGGGTAGATGGCGTGCATCCAACTCACCACGGCGAGGGAGTACTTGTACAGGAGCGCATCGTATGCGGCGAGTACCTGCGCCTGGCTGTAGCCGCCAGGGTTTTCGAAGAGCGGCTTGTAGGCGAGCAGACTCTGTGTGTACAGCTTGTTCGCGTTCTGCTGATCAATGACAAGCTGCTGCTGTGGATCGCTCGAAGCGGAAGGCGAGTTGGCAGCGCATCCCGAGAGCACGCCGACGACGATGGCCACGCCTGCCGCCGCCCGAAGTGCCGACTGAATTTGAAGTGAGGCTGCGGAAATTCGGATCATGTTGAGAACTTTCATCTCTGTGTCTTCGTCGTGACAGTGGTCGGGTTTCGCCGTGTTGAATAGCGCGGATGAATATATACCGATCGATCTAGTTTGAATAGAATTCGAAACGAGCAAACGGACGGACCCTGCGGAGGATTCTTGATGCCGAGAAGAAAGGTGGGCACGCTGTCACGCGATGCGCCAGCTCGATGTCCATTCACCATCTTTCGTCCAGCAGTATTTCGGAGAAGACGTATCGCATCAGTCATCTTCAGATGAATCTCCATTCGCCAGCACACCGTCGATCCTTTTCATACAAACGCAGCGCATAGAACCAGCGCTCACCTCAATCTCTCGCCATGCTGTCACGCCTTTTCCTGAATGCCCTCGAGGTACCCGCCGCGTTGAGTGCGGCACTCACGCTGAGCCTTGCGCTGACCTTGCCGGCAATGGCGCAAACTGCTGCGACAGCGCTGCGCGTGCAGTCCGATCTGAAGGACATCCGCATGAAGGCGATCGCCAGCCTGCCCAAGGCCGGCGGCAGCGCCGGCGAGCGCAACGGTTGCCCGTGGCGCGTTCTCCAGCCGAAGTCGGCAGCGGCCAGGCTGGTGGCTGCACAGGGTTGGGCCGTGATGGCGGATGTGCCGCTGGGCGCCTATCGGGCCGTCAGCTTCGCCGGCCAGATGGAAGCCGGCACCAGTGGCACCTGCAACATCACCCAAGGCAATGTGGCCGTGTTCGACGGCGACAAGCTCGTCGCGCTCGCCTACGGCAAGTCGGCCGAAGACACGGCCATCGGCAACCTGACCGCGCTCGAAGGCGGCGCGGTGCGTGTGTGGGACGGCGACATCGTCGGCTCGCCGGTGGGCGACCTGCGCGTGGAGGCCGACGGCACCGTGCGTCTGGGCAAGCTGGCCGACGAGGAATCCGTCTGCAAGGGCCAGGCCAAGGTGCCGAACGTCTACGGCATGCCGATCGACCAGGCGCGCAAGGCGCTGGCCGACAAGGGCTGGAAGCCCGTGCGCATCAAGCCGGATGGCGAGTCGCGGCAAGCGGGCTTGATCAAGCGCGGCATCGTCGAGGTCGAGTCCTGCGCGGGAACGGGCCTTGCCTACTGCAGCTTCAGCTATACCGGAGCGGCCGGTGCGCTGTCGGTCATCACCGCGGGCGAGAAGGGCCTTCCGAACGTTGTTGGCTACGACGCCAAGTGCCGCTGATCCTTCTTCCCGTCTTCACAGCTTCCAAGGAGCCCTCTTCATGCAACGCCTGCCCAGGATCGGTCTGTGGACGTTGTCAGCCTGCGCTCTGCTGATCAGCCTGAGCGCGTGCGAACCCGCCACGCCACCCAAGGGACCGGCAGCGCCGACCGCATCTACGGCGCCCGTACTGAACGCTCCTGCATCGGTCAAGACCGCAGCGTCGCCCCTGCAAGCGTTGCTCGGTGTTTTCGGCGGTCAAGCAGCTGCTTCCTGGTCTGCGTTTGACAGCGTTCCCAGCGTGCACTGGGATGACGCGAAGCCGCTGGCCAACCCCGACACCGTCTCGCCCGATGCCACACACTACCGCGGTGGGGACATGCTGCTCGCTGGCTTCGGCGAGGTCGATGTGCCGGACGGCAAGGTTGGCGCCGAGGCTGGCGTGAAGAAGGACAACGAAGGCCATGTCGGCGTGGTGCTCAACGGCAATGCGACCAGCGTGCTGTCGATCGTGCTGCAGAAGTTCTATCCGAGCGACGACGCGCAAGGCATCCTGCAACGGCAGTTCGGCAGCGACACCACGGTGAAGCCTATTGCCGGTACCTGCGCGCTCGACCACGGCACGACGGCACCGAACACGCAGAAGAACGTGTTCTACGAGGTCAGCCTCGCCGGTGTCGCCATGCCGGTGTTCGCAGAAACGTATGTCGACGAAGACGCAGGCAACCAGGGACCGGGCGCCACGAACTTCGTTTTCTACCGGACCAGGCCTCAGCAGCGCATCGTGGACATGCAGTGCAAGACATCCTGATCCTGAGCAGGCAGACACCCATGCGCCACACTCCATGCCACGTTGTCCGTCGTCACGTCCTCTCGATCGCGGCGACGCTGTCGCTGTGCATGGGTCTGGTGCTGGCAAGCTCTGCATCTGCCCAACCGTTGCAGAGCGGGGCCGCGGGCAATGCCACCGTCACTGATACCCCGCTGAAGCTGTTGCTGGCCGATTTCGTCAAGCAGACCCCGTATAACCCGTATGCGCCGCACCCCGGCGTGCGGTGGAAGAACAGCAAGGACGCAGGACCCGAGGCCGAGGGCGTGATCCAGTTGCCCGGTGCCCTCGGCAAGCCCTCCGTGCAGGCAGTCCTGACCATCCAGCGCGATGCAAAGGGCCGCACCACATCGATCGGCGTCTTGATCCCGCCAGCCAGCCATCAGAAGCCCACCACGCGGTTCCGTGAGATCCTGCGGCAGCAGCTCGAGCCCGGCGTGGATGTCGCGCTGGTGGCCGACAACTGTGCGTGGGACGAAGGCGGCATGGAGCCCTGGAGCAAGGATGTCTTCATGCGACTGACCTGGCCAGGGGAGCAGCGATCGCTGTTCGCGCGTGGCCGGCTCGAGGCCTGGCCCGATGCTGCATCCAGTGCAATCCACTCCGCGTTCTTTTTCGACACCGAAGATCCATCGGAGCTCATCAAGCAAATGGGCTGCCAACGCGCCAAGAAGCCGTAGGCCATAGGACGTCGAGCATGCGATCTCGCATCCCTCTACTCCTGCTGCTGTCGATGTTTGCCGCGTTGGCCTGTGCCGGGCCACAGGACAGCACGATCCAGGACAACCCGATGCCACGGGAACGCTACGAGGTCACGCTGCAGATCCATCGGCCGCCAGGCACCTTCGATGACGCGGCGCGTGGCTGGGTGCGCTACCGGGTGGGCAACGAACGTTGCCTGCCGCTGACGCCGTTCGAGGGCGCCTCGCTGCATCCCGAGAAGGTGGTGGAGTTCGTCGTCACGCGGGTGAGCGCCACCGTGTACCGTGGCACGGTCGTCCCAGATCGCCTGCAGGACGCGGACTATCACGGCCTGGGCGTGTGCCATTGGGCCATCAACACGCTGAATATCGAGCTCAAGGGTAACGGCGTCAAGTTCAATGCCGCCATGAGCGGCGGCGAGCTGCTGGCCGGAAAGCCGGCCACCACCTACTACGCGGTGGCCGACTACCAGCGCGCGTTCAACCATGCATACGCTGATGGATTCACCGACCGCGCACTCTTTCGCGCGACGCCGCCTGACGACATTTTCGATATGACATTGACAGCACAGTCATTGCCATGATGGGGCTGCGCATCCACGCACTTGAACAGGAATCGTCGCCACGCGGCTCAACGCTTGCTGCATTGAACCTGACCCACGAAATTGCCCCGGAAGTCACCATGAAAGCTCTCCTGAGATACGCCACCTGCATCACCTTGCTCGTCAGCACCGTCGCGGCGCATGCGATCGACTGCAGAAAGGCCAGCAACCCCGTCGAACGTACGATCTGCGCCGATGAAAAACTCAAGGCCGCCGACGCGGAGATGGGTAAAGTCTATGCGGCTGTCATGCAGCAGGCCGGCAATGACACCGATCTGCGCGCGATGCTCGTCCGCGGCCAGAAGCGCTGGATCGAAGCGCGTGACAAGCGGTTCGCGGATCCGCAGGATCTCGCCGGCGCGCCGAGCGGCAAGGCCCTGCACGCCAGCCTGCTCAAAGCGATTCGTCAGCGCACCAAGACAATGAGCGAACCCAGCAAGGCCAACCCCGCCACGCCACACCTGCTGGACACGGCGCTCCAGCAACGCAAGTTCCTGGCGCAATTCACGGGTGGGGCATTTGCGGGTTTCGAGACAGGATGCGATTTTCTGCCCGGCGGTCAGGAGCTGAGCTATGGCTGCTTCAGCGAACGCCGCTATCAGAACCGGGACCGGGTCTGCACCCTGATGGATGACTGGGCGAGCGGCGGCTACTACCAGACACGTCTGGTGGGCAACGTCGTTCAAGGTCGGCTGGAAACCGTGGCGGCATGCGGCGACGGGTCAGAAGGCGGCAGCCCATGCCCGGACACGGTGGACGATCGACGCAAAGCGAATGCAGGCTGGAATCTTCACCCAGGCCGCCCAGCCCTGGCACCCAAGGCTCTGCCCAAGTTGGATGCCGAAGTCGAGCTTGGTGCCGAAGACACCGATTGGCTGCACGCCTGTCTGGCAGACAGCCGCTACCCGCAGAACACCGGCGCGGTGCGTTGAGAGGGCGATCATGTTTTTTACCCCGCGTCGATTCCCGCCCGCCGGCACTTCCCGGTGGTTTCTCAAGGTCAATACTCTGATGAAAAGCAAACTCGCCTTGGCGCTCATGGTGACAGCATTCACATTCTGTACTCAAGCCTATGCAGAGGGCGGCTGTCCTCCTGGCACGGTTCCACAAGGTGGGCAAGGAGTAACTTCTTGCAGCCCTATCCCTGGGTATGGCCAGCCGGGGAATCAGGGCATACCGGGCGCACCGCTCAGTGTCACTTATATCGAGCGTTGGGGCGCAGTCGCTCTGGATGCCATGGAAACCGGCAACATTGGCGCTTCGCGTAACAAAGCAAGCCGATCCGAGGCAGAGAAGATCGCCATGAAAAACTGTCTCGACCTGGGTTCAAAGAAATGCGAATTGATCTCCGCCTACTCCAACAGTTGCGTGGCGGTAGCGAAGGCCGATACTCACTATAGCGTCGCAACCAGACCGACACAGCCCGAAGCCGAGAAAGCCGTTATAGGCCTGTGTGAAGATGCGTCATGCAAAGTTGTTTTTAGCAGTTGCACCATGGCGCTACGTCTTCAGTGAGTTCGGAGCATGGGCAGATCGCAAATCATGAAACGCTTGCAGATGTTGCTGATTTGTCTGCTGGGCGTTGCCGGCACAACGCTCCATGCCGAGGGTGGCTGCCCTAGCGGCATGGTTCCCGAAGGCGGCCCCGGTGCGTCGTCCTGCCGACCCATGCCTGGCTACAACCAGAACGGAGCTGCGACACCCGCAGTGCCGAGGATTACCTGGATCTCTCAATATGGCGCTGTGGCCATGGATACGACCGAGACGGGATTCATTGGCGCGTCTCACGACAAGCCGAGCAGAGCGGATGCCGAGCGCATCGCCATGCAGAACTGCCTTGACCTGGGCGCAAAGAAATGCGAACTGCTCAACTGGTATGCCGACGGCTGCGTTGCGCTCGCGCAAGGCCCCACCCTTTTCGCGGTAGCGAATGGCAACAGCCCCGCCGAAGCGGCAAACGCCGCAGTTGCAAATTGCAAAGAGGCGTCCTGCAAAGTGGTCTACAGCAATTGCAGCAAGGCCAAGGCCGTTAGATAGTCTTCTGGCCCAACTCGATCAGCGGATACAAAAACAAGGGATTGTTCAATGCAGACTTCGTGCTTCTGGCTTCGAGCGTCGCTGGTACTTGGCTTCATGGTTGCGCTTTCAACAGGGTGTGACGCTGCCGTGCCGCTTGATAATCCGCAGAACATCGAGCCACCTGCGTTGACCCGGCAAGTCCCTCTTCACTTTAAGCGCCACAACTTCGAGGCGCTTTGCTACAACACCATCGGTTGCACCGTTGTGTACAACGGTCACTATCAGGTGCACGAAGCCGAAGATGAAATCTCGCCTCCCAAGCCGGCTGGCATTGGCCGCAAGGCGTGGGGGTCAACGGAACTCGATATTCGCAATTTCCCGAAGCCGGCCGAAGTTCGCTGGAAATCGAAGGATGGCGTGGCGCATGTGGCGAGTATCGACATCGGCCAGATATTCAAGGACGAACTGATCTGGCACAACCTGCGCAAGGAAGAAATGGCCGACTTCTACGCCGGTCCGGTCGCAGGCTCGCCAGACATCTATCTCGAAGTAGACAACCGCACCATCAGCGTCTACACGGCGATGTCCGTTCCAACGCGGGACGAGCAGATTCCCGGCAACAAGGACAGCAATTTCCGGAAGGACATCTTTCTTGTCTGGAGCAGGACTTACTGATGGAGTTCCACGTGGACAAGAAGCTGCACGAGAGAAATTCATCAATCAGGCCTGCATCGAGATACGCGATCACCATGAGATTCCTGCATTCGTCGCTGCTGCCCTTCGCCAGCAGGGCCGCGGACCCGGCGCGTCAAGCATTTGAGGACTCCCCTCTGGGCACCAGGGCTGCCAATGAATCAAGTTGCTGCGCCTGGATATCAATGGTCATCCGACAGGCCTCGATGACCTGCGCTTCGACGCCACAGTCTTTCGCCATTTCAGGCAGAGCGGCAACCTTCGGCGCGAAGCGATGCAGGGCTTCGGCGATCGTGCCTCGCTCACTGTCGGCTACCTCCAGGCTTTCAACGATCTCCGTCCAGACGCGTTGAACCTTGCCGTCGCTGGCTTGCCAATGGCAACTGCGCGGAATGATCTCGGGATCAAGAAACATCGGAGCAAAGTCGAAGATGGGTGTGAGTTGCACCGTCCCGTCCGGTAGCCGCTGCACCGCCGTGTTGCGCGCGTGGTTGTCTGTGTTGCGCATCGCCAGATTCAGGACATCGCGCAGCATGAATTCGATCGTTTCGCTGAGCGGGGCGGCCACCACTGCCCGCAGGCCACGCAACAGTCCCTGCTGGCTCTTGGGCTGCCCGAAGCCACGCAGATCGCACACGCTCGCCAAGCTTTCTTGATGCAAGCGATGCAGGCGACCCTCAACCAGCAGGCGGTCAAAGCGACGCACGAACAGCACGTCACCGTGTAACTGTGGCGCATAAGTCGTGCGCAGCCCGCATGCCGCGGCCAAACGCAGATAGGCGGCTTCATTTCGCAGCACCGTCCGATCTGCTTTGCTCTTGCCGCGTGGCAGCTTGAGAAGCCAGTGCATGCGAGCGCGGTCGTCGGATAGTGCCATGTCCGGGAACCAGCGCCCCTCTTCGTCGGTGTTCAGAAGGTACTTGGGAGATACGCCCTGAACTCCGGTGGTGCCGGACGCCAGCATCGCATGCTCTGACAGATGGGACAGGAACTCCTCAGTGCGACCGAGCACTTCTTTCGCTGAGAACCCCACCACCGCTGCGGTGCCGCGGTCGTGCTGTGCTTCCTCATCGAAGAACTGTAGTGCCGAGTCGAATCGCAAGCAGCCAATGGGATTGAAGGCGCCGACCATGGCGAGCGGTAGGACCAAGTTCTCCGTGTCCTGAAGCCTCAAGCGCTGGAGAAGGTACTTTCGACCCTCGCTTTGTGGCACGAGGTCGTAGAGGAATGCGCAGGCTTGCCGATCGAACTCGAGGCCTGTTGGGCCGTCCACCAACCTGTCCGGCTCCAGCCCGAGGGAAAGGCCGAATGCGATCGACACCGGATCGTCGATGCCGAAGACGTACTCCGGGAGATATTCCAAGCGACAACGGTCAGAGCCCAGGGCCTGGATGGTGGCAGCAGTGCGCCATTGGCCGCGCAGATGGACCTGAATGGTCGTGGTCTCACGCGCAGGATCAGACATCGATGACATGCACTGGGTTGAGATCTTTATCGAACTCCTCGTGCTGACTCAAGGACCGGTGCAAGTAGCCAGGCGGATTGCCATGAAAGCGATCCGCTGCCCACTGGACGGCGCGCTTGGCCGGCGAATGAATGTCGCCGGCGAGGACGACAACATCGAATTCGAGATCGGGCACCGGCTCGAAGGGCGCGAACTCCAGGTGGAGATCGGAAAGGATCCACACTTTCATCGGGATGCCCTTTCAAAGCGCGCGCGAAGCTCGGCACTGGCCTTGTCGTCGAAGCCGGTGAACGATCCGCACGCCACCAGGTGGTCCTTGCAGTGATCGAACTGCCAGTAGGCATCGTCGAGCGCAACCCACGGCTCGTTGACGGCATCGTGGATCTGGAGCCAGGCGAGGATTTCTCCTTCACGCGGCCTGTACGGCGGAGGAAGTCCGCACCCCGGGTACGGGGTCATCCCCAGGATACGAGCTCGAATGTCACTGGAGAAGGGCTTCATCAATGTCTTGTAGCGGAGATGCTCGCGCCAGGACGAACTGATCACGATCTTCACGTGCGGGAACTCGCGCAGCAACGCTTCGAGCCGCGGCAGGAAGCAGAAGTCGACGCCGTTAAGGATGTGATCTTCCCCCTCCGGATGCAGCACGCCATCGAAATCGAGGAACAGGATCACTCTGGACCTCCCAGCCCACTTTCACCGGTCCTCATACGACACCGCCGTGTTGGATAGCGTTGAGCATCGATCGCACCTTGTCCAAGCCGCCCGCGGCTGCGAACACTGCGGGCGTCTGGCCGTTGAGCAGTTCATGGGGTTTGTCCAGCCAGGTTCGGGCCTCCGCGCCAAAGGTCTGGGTAGCGAGATCCAACAGGTCTTGTGGAAGACCATCCGACTCAAGCTGCCCCTGCGAGTCCAGCGGCCATGCCAGGTGCGAGCCCATGTCGATCCCGAAGGCGCGGAACGGTGCTGCAGCACTCTGCATCCCTGTAGCGCGATAGTCGATGTTCTGGTGATGGTGACCGTGAACTACGAGTTGGACGCCGAGCGTCTCGGCGAGCTCGTCGATCGCCTGCCAGCCATGCGGGTGGGCCGACGGCGCCTCGTGGGCCACCAGGATGTCGGCGGGACCACTGCGCAGCAGTCGCTGGTAGTCGACCGGGAAGATGGAGGATCGATGCTTGCGGGAAATGCCGTCGCGCCAGCGCTCCTCGCGCTTCATGGTTCGGCGCATGGCGTCGCTCGATTCGAACGCAGCCTCCTCGATCGGCCGCCGCGGATCCCAGATCTTGGTACGGAAGATGCCGCCCAGGCCCGCGATCTTGTACCCGGCGATGTCGACGATGCGTCCGTGGAAGTTGCGATCCGCAAGCTCTGATCCCCACAGGTTGTCGTAGTCGGTGTCCGAATCGGTATCGTGGTTTCCGTGAATGAACCAGACCTCAGTGAGATCCAGGATTGGGCTCAACTCAATGTGCAGCGGTTGGCGCGCCTGGATGTCGCCCAGCAGCACGATGGCTTCAGGCCGGCAGTGCTCGACTGCGGTGACCACGGACTCGAGATCGCCGTGCGGGTCGCCGAAGAACATCAGCTTGGGCACCGACTGCATGCGCTCGGATTGCGCGTGAAGGTTCAACGAGATGCGCGGTGTCATTTCATTTGCCGAATGGCGGCTCATCGGCCAGCCGCGAACCGCAGGAAGTGCGCGCGCAACTCCTGGCAGCTGTCCTGGTCGAATGCCCGTTTGGGATCGGTGACCACGAGCCGCGCGAAGCCCGCTTCAAAGCTCTCAGGCCAATCGTCGAGCGCGACCCACTCCGCGTCCCCGCGGCCGTTCCCCCAAGCCAGGCCTGGATCTCCAACTGGCGCCGATGCTGAACGGCCGCATCGGGGTCGAACTGCGGCGTGGCTCCAATGATCCGGTGTCCTGGAGACGCTCATGCCCCAACGCAGCGGCTCGGGATCGTGCAGGAGCGCGACTCGGTATTCCCCGAGGTCCTGGGCATCGACATGGATGTAGCCACCCGCAGCCTCCAGGTAGGTCTGCTCGTCGGAGGTCTGATTCAGGAAGTCGCGCAAGCGTTCTTCCCAAGCCGCCTGCGTCACCGGCAAGCGCTCGTTCTGGATGATCGAGCGCGACGAAAGCGCTTCGTCCGATGCATCGGTGAGGACCAGCGTGCATGTCGCACGCCGAGCCCGATCTCCATCCACCGTCAGGACGATACGGCCATTCAACAGGTCATCGATGGAGGGCGTCGGCGGGTGAACGTCCACGACCATCGCGTTGATGCCAAGCTTTCCCGGGGTCCAGGCGCTCGGTGGGCGCACATACAGGTTTAGCTCAATACTTCGCTGTGTCCTGGGGTATGGGCCGGTCGGCGAATCGACTTGTATGCGGGTCGCTATGGCGATCTTGTGACGTCCCACGCCCAAGTCTTCCAGCATGAAGCTCATGGTGGGCGCGTTGCGATCGCACTCGAAGACCTGCCTCTGCCCGTCGTCAATGGCGATCTGATAGGCATCGAACTCGTGATCGCGCGTGATCGTGAAGCAGGGGGTCTCGCTGGTGAGCCACACCCCGAGGCCGTCTTCTCCCCATTGCCGCGGCAGCAAGCCAAGGGGAGAAACACGAATCTTCGAGTGCGTGGAGATGCCCGCGCGTTCCAGCATGCGGGTCTGCTCTTGCGAAACGACGTCGTCCAGCACCAGTTCCACGCAGCTCACCCCGGCGCAGTTCAACGAGACGGGGCGCCCCAGGCCGGTGATCCGCGTGGCGTCCTGTGACACCACCAGGTAGGTTTCGCCTGCGGCGACGTGGGCGGTGGCGAGCTGCTTGGCGGTCCCATCGTCCAGCCGCCGGAAGAGCCAGACCTTTGCGAAGCGGATCTGGCATTCCGGGGTGACGATCTGGTCGAAAAACGGTTCAGCGGCGTTGAAATTCAGGACGCACTGGCTTTGCGCAGGCCAGCTCGCCAGGAGGCACTGCACCCCACTAGGTGACAGCAATGTGCGTCCGAGAAAAAGCGCCGTACCATGGGCAGGCATCGTGTAGCGGACTCTCTCCAGATGCGAGCCGAACTCGGGCTGAGCATCGACCAGGGGCTGGAATGACGGGACGTTAAGCACTGCATTCCATTGGTCGACGCCGGTTCGGCGCAACTCGATGGACGGCCGAAGCAATACCCCTTGCCGTTCTCCGATGGTGACTTCCGCCGGGGCGGCCGTGTTGTCCTGCGGGGATGACGGCCAGTACTGCTGCTTGATGTCCGGCAACTGGAATTGCAGCGTTGAGTACGCCGTCTGGGCCTGGCTGAGCCAAGTCCTCGCAAGGCCGCGCGAGTTCAGGTCCGCGGTGATTCGTTGCAGGGTCGGCCCATGGATCGAGATCTGCCCACCACCATCGCCCTGCAATAGAGTGTGCACGAGTCGGCCAACCAGATCATGCTGCGCCAGCAGAAACCGGAACCTTGAAGACGGGTTGTAGGCGTACTGGGCGATCAGCTTGCCGGTGGCCTCCGGATGCAGGTGCACGATGGTCCTGAGGTTGAAGCGCGCGTAGTAGATCGTCTGCGCGAGATGCTCTTGCAGATCCCGCGGAAGCAGCGCGTTCGCGATGGGCCAGGCGATGTAGTTGAAGTGCTTAGCCCACACGCCCTGAGGTTGCACACCGGCGAACTCCTTGCAGAAACTCCTGAACCAGTTGCGCAGACACGCCCGATCACCGTAGGACTCCCAGTTGTCCGTACGCTGGGCAAACGAATGCCAGTATTCCTGGCCATCGAAGTTGTACCCATGCTCCGCGGCGTGCACGATCCACGACAGCTTGAAGTCCCGAACCATCCCGCGCTTGCCGAGGCTCTTGCCGAGCTGTTTCGACAGAGTCTGAACCTCCTCTTGCTCAAGACAATGCTCCAAGGCGAAAAGGCGGTGCCCGCCCGGCGCCTTCGTTTGAGCCAGTTGGGAGAAGTGTGTCCGAAGGCGTTCTTCGAACTGCGCAAGCACTTCGCTCATTGCGCGAGCCAGTCGGAATCGGAAATCTTTTCAACCGCAACACACACAGCGCTGCGGTTTCCAGAAACCACCGTACCTGCCAATGTGGCTGGCATCCCCGTTGACGTAATGCAAGCGAGATTCCCTGCGCGAGCGAACGTCATCTCCTGGGGGACTGAATATCCCTCTTTCACCGCACCCCTCCAAGCGTCAACCGCTTCTCAATACAGTGCAGCCTTCGATGTCATCGATCATCCAAGGCGTTATCTTTGTGTCGGAATCTAGCCAAGAACTACGACTTTTGGAAGTCGTGTTTTCGGGATCTTTTTTTGAAGATCTGGACTTGCCTTGCAAATTTTGCGAAGGTTGTCGCACAAACGCGCAGCCATGGATTTCTTCACAAGAAGGTCTACCCCAGCCTCATTAGGCATCTGAGCCCGCCGCTTGGCATCACCAAATCAGGGGATGTCTTTCTCCTGTGACCAGAGCTAGATTGATCGAGCTTGGGCAGCGCTCGACGAGAAGAACGATCGAGATACCTTTGCCAGTAAGGACACGACCCTCGAAGGAGCGAGCGCCAGAATTCCAGATACTCTGGGTCGCCTAACCTCGAATTGCGACCGAGCAAATGAATGGTCGCCGTGGGAGAGAACATGAGGAGAAGAAACCCACTCTTACGCATCGTGCGATGGGCGCGCTGGGGCGCTCGGACCTTTATTGGCAGGCCCGCGGCCGATGCGCTGCGAGGGCTTGTACGTTGCCTCTTTCCGGTCGGTTCCCTGCTCTTGTGGTTCGGACTGATCTTCAGTGACCAGGGCAAGGACGTGCTGCGACACGTTGTCGAGGCACTGAGCCCGGGCGAGGAGTTCAGTCTCAACGACGCAACCTTCCTGGGCTTTGCTGCCATCGCGCTGGGGCTATCGATTTGGTACACGATGCTCTGGATGCTGACTGTGCAGCTGGCCGGTGTGTGCTTCCGGCGTGTGCGGCCAGGATGGTTTCGCGTCCAGCTGCCACGCGCGGCGGGCGCTGCGGTGCCGATGCTGGTAGCCGTGTGCGTGCTGCGCAATCTTCCTTCTGACTGCTGTGCTGCCGAGGCACCGGTGCGGATGGCGGGATACCTGATGGGCGCGAGCTTTGTCGCCATCGCCGCGGCGATGTTTGCCTTTTTTGTGGGTCGACGAAGGGTTTTTCGTCGGCTCGGCCAACCCACGACGTTGCCCATGCGCGCGCCCTTGCCGACTGAAACGAAGCTCGTGCTCTGGTGGGGCTCCGGCGTGCTCGTCATGCTGGCGCTGATCTTCACGCTGGTACCGCTGGCGGGGCCGCGAGTCGTGGGCAGCGCTGCGGCTCCCGCGCTGGCCATCGCGGCCATCAACCTGATCGGCACCTTGGTGCTGACCTACCTGCCCATGAAGCGGGGCGTTCCCTCTCTCGCGGTGGTGGTTCTTGTATGGGCAGTGCTGGCCGGCTTGCACAACGACAACCACACACTGCGCGATGCGCCCGATGCCCGCTACCCCGCAGCCGAGCGGGCCGATCTGAAAGAGGCACTGTGGGCATGGCTTGCCGCGCAAGGCGTGGCATCGAGCGCAGCCCATTCGGGGCCGGATAGGGTCTATCCGGTCATCATCGTCGCGAGCGAGGGCGGGGGCATTCGTGCGGCTTACTGGACGGCGGCGGTGCTTGATCGTTTGCACGAGCCAAGCCCTGTCGGAGCGTCTTTCGACGCCGGCCGCCATGTCTTCGCGCTCTCGGGGGTATCGGGTGGCTCGCTGGGCCTCGCGTCCTGGCTGGCCGTCAGGCGAGGCAGGCTGTGCCCGCCGCCAGCTTCCGCCGAACCCCCCAGTGATCCGCCAACGACCGCGACGGTGGCGCTGTCGCGGGACTTCCTCTCACCGGCGCTGGCGGGGCTCTTCTACTACGGCCTGATGCAGAGTTTCTGGCCCTGGCCTTACCCGTGGTTCGATCGCTCTCGTGGGCTGGAGGAAGGTTGGCAGCGCGCGCATTCGCAAGTACCGGGACGGCCTTTCGAGCACACGCTGGGCGCGCTTTATGCGGGGTGCCCGCAGCTGCCCCTTCTATTCATGAACACGACCGTGGTGGAAACCGGCAAGCGCGGCATCATGGCGCCGGTGAGCCTTACCTTCATCAAGCCGCCGCCTGGCGGGGCCACACACTGGGGCCGCGACGTGGAGGACTTGATGGATGCCAAGTGGACCACCGCGACGCAGCCGCTGAGCGGGCTCGTTCACCACAGCGCGCGCTTTCCCATCGTGAGCCCGCCCGGTTCGGTCGAATACAGTGAAGATCGCGATGGGCAGGGGGGAACGCGATATGAAGGGCGCCATCCCGAAGACCGCACCGAGGCCTTTCGCCGGCACCACCAGCCTCACACGCGCATGCGTCTGGTCGATGGGGGGTACTTCGACAACTCCGGAATCCAGACGGCGCTGGATCTGTTCATCGCCTTGAGCGGGCTTCAGGAGGAGCTCAAGAAGGAGGTGCCCGGCGTCCAGCTGCGCCCCGTGTTGCTGGTGATCTCCAACAGCGCAGCCGCCGATCCTGGTGAGGCACCGAAAGACAAGCCTCCGCCGGAGCTTTCTGCCCCTCGCCTGCTGCATGATTTGTTCTCGCCAGTGCGCGCGCTGGTCGGTGTGCGTGACTCGCACACGCGCATCATGCTGGCGGAAGCCCAGATGCGCTTCGGCCCAGGCAACGTCATCAAGATACCGATGCCGGCGAATGCGAAAGGCGCCGACCCTGCGCTCGGCTGGTCGCTGTCCAGGCAGGCGGTCCGATTCATGGACGACGCGGCGCTTGACGTGGTTCAGAAGGTGCGCGAGACGGTTGCAACGGCGGCGTGCAGCCGAACGTCAGCCAGCGATGTCTGCGAGCCCAAGCCATGAAGAGCCGGATTCTGGTGCGTCTTCTGCGTGAGCGTCTTCACCGGGCGCGTGGACCATGGCTGCTACTCGCGTGGGTTGCGTTGCTCTGTGGTGCCGGGCTGGTCTACTGGATGACGCCTGGCAACGCGCTGGAGGCGCTTGGCCAGGCTGCACGCCCCTTCGAGTTCTCGCAAGTACGTGCCCGCTGGGGAGAGTCGCTCGTACTGCTGCGGCGCGTGCTGCTCGTCGACTCGATGCTGATCGTTCCTGGCTACGTCGGCTTGTTCATCTTCTTCGCGAGGCGTGTGTTCGCGCGAGTTGGTCGATTGGATGATGGCCGGGATGACATCAATCTGTCATTTCATCTGGCGATCGCGATACAGGTCTTCGCGGGGCTGGTCGATTTGGTGGAAAACGGCGTCATCATGCGCGCTGCCGAGGATTCGAAAGCGGGGGTGCTGGCCGATGCGATGCTGGTGGACCTGCGCCTGCTGACGGCTCTCAAATGGGGCACTCTCGGCGCAGCGTGGCTAGTGCTTGGCTGGAAAGCCTTCTTTGCACGTCTCGCTATCCCAGCGCTTGAGCGCAGCGAAGCGCTGGCTTGGCGCTTCGCGGGACTCCTTGCGGTGGCGGGGGGCTTTCTGTTAATAGGCTACGCGCTCGGCGAGGCGCAGTGGCGCACGGTGGGCCTGCTCACCTGGCTCGCAGCGCTGCTCGCGTTCACCAGCGCGGAAGTGGCTGTCCAGATTGGACACGGAATTCGCGCACTGATATCGAAGCTTGCGCCGCAGCGGGCGGCGCGGGATTGAGGCTTGCGAGGAGTGCGTACAAGCGAGGCCCCTGAGCACTTATTGCAGCGAGGCCCTCTTCACCTCGCCATTGGTGTCGAACGAGATCGCCAGTCTCACGCCTTCCGAGGAAGACAGCATGCGGTCCAGGCGCTCGTTCAGGTTGAGGGAGAAAACCTCATAGGCTCGAAGCTGTTCCAAGCCGATCTTCTGGAATTTTTCCATCTTCAGATTGACCTTGTCCTTGCGCGCCTGAAGAATCTCATCGCTGTTGAATCGTGACTTGATCAGTTGGTCCGCCTTCGATGCAAGATCGCTACGCAGGCGGCTCAAGAGCTCCTCCCACTGGGGCCCCTCGGCCTGTGGCCGGGCATAGTTCTTTTTCAGCGGATCGATGTAGATGAGCAGGAAGTCCAGAAGCCTCATGAATTCGGTGTAGAGGCTATGGCGCGTTGCCAGTTTGTCCGTGGTCTCAAGATGCGAGAGGAGTGCCTGGAAGGTGTTTTCCGTTCCGCCCCAGGTGTCCGCGTCCTGTTGACTCTGGATGCGCGTGGTGAGGCTGCGGACATCTTCAAAGAGCTTCTCGCGCCACACATTGGAGGACATGACCAATTGAGCGATGGTGACCTGCATCGGCATGCTCAGCTGATCCGGGCTTCCATTCGACTTGAGGAGCTCTGAGACGCTCTGCAGATAGGTGAGGCCCCCCTTGATGCTGGCTACTTCAGAGGCCTCGAGACTGTCCTGGATCTGGCTGATTCCGCCCTTCAATGCACTCAGGGAACGCTCTATATCCGCGAGGTGGGACTGGGCTACCGCGATGCTGACGAGCTGAAAGGCGCCGGCCGCCAGTTGTTTGACCTGTCCCGTTTGGACGATTCGCCCTTTTCCAACGACTTGTTTGGACGTGCTACTGATGGCGTCCGCCAGCACCTCGCCGGTTTCGGTCTTCATGAGGCGAAAGGTGCCATCGCGCAAGCCCTCCTGGATGTGCGGTTGAAACACGATCTCCACCGTCTTGCCTGGAATGCTGACCGCTGCCTTGAAGAAGTCGCTCGCGAGCCGGGTGACAAGCTTGCCGGTACCGTCGGTGGGACTTAGTTCCAATCCGCCCTTGGGCATGGAATCCAGTTGCCTGCTGGCGATAACAACCTGTCCTTGATCGTCCAGGAGCTCGAAGTTGGCCGATTCGATGTCGCTGTGCCGAGTGAGTGCTGGAGTGGGCGTTGGCGTAGCCGGTGGAGACGCAAGTGCCGCTCTCTGCGCTGTGGTTTTCTTCCTGCCGAGCAGGAAGGCCCCATAGACGACCCCGAGCAAGACCACCAGGCCGATGGCCATCAAGACAATATTTTCCAAACCCTACCTCCGATATGTGGACGATCCCGTTCAAGAGAATACTTGGCGCTGCGAACTGGCAGGCCGCGTGCGGGATTTCGCGCGGCATGTTCGTGCAGACGCAGGGGGCGTGCCCTCCCGTGTTTGTGGGAGGCAAGCGAAATCCGATGCTCGTAGGCTGCAAGGCGATGATGATCGCTTGCACTAATGATGGTGGTGTAGGTCCAGTGTCGTCCGGTCGTCTGGAAAACTCTTACAGGGCGGGAGGATTGGTATGTACAAAATCACTGCTACGCGCGCATTCATCGAGGCGTTCAAAGCGAGGAATTTTGTTTGGACGCTGCTGGTCGCATCTTTTGGGGTAGCCGGCCAGCAAACCTCAGGATCTGGGCTTCCCATTGTTCGTTCAGGTGAGGCTCCCAGCGGAGTAAATCCCTGGCACACAACGCCCGGCCCGGGGTCGCTACCTGTCCTTCCTCCTCCGACTCCCGTCACGGGCCCGTCTCCCTGGCAGATGCCTGGAAAGGAGCGGTTCTATACCGATTCCGACGAGCTGAAGGCCTTCATAGAAAAATCCAACAAGCCAGACAGGAAGCTCGAGGAGTTCCGTGTAGACATGGAGAGATCACGGTCCCAGCTCGAGCAGGAGAGGGCCTTGAACAAGATCAACAGCGCGGACTACTCGAAGGGGATCGCTGACTACGGCAAATCCATCAACCTCTATCGGGACTTGAAAAGGCAAGGCCTGTCTGGATCGAGGTGAGGCGATGTTGAACGATCTGATTACGGGGATGCTGTACCTGTACCTTCCGGGACTGGCTGTCGTATCGATCGTGGCATTGCCGGCGGCTCTGGCACTCGGCAGGCTCTCGCCGACTCCCTGGAAGGAGTCATCCATTCTCATCGTCGGCCTCAGTTTCTGCGGGTACGTCGTCGGCGTCGTCGCGGGCAACAGCCGGTCTCCCATCACCGAGACACTGCTCACGGCCATGATCGGCCTGATGACGGGACTGGTGGCCTACGTGCATGCCAAGGAGTCCGTCAAGACGCAAGGATTGCGCACGCTTTCTTCCGTTGCGTTGATCGCGTTGCTTTCAGCCATGGTGCTTGGTCTTCTGATCGGAGGCACCTACAAGAAGCGATTCGATGCCTATCAAAAAGAGGAAGAACGCTACGGCATCTATTTCAGCCAGCTGGTGATCCCCCTGTGCCTCGAGGAGCAGAAGCGGCTCATCGCGGGTTCAGAGGTCAAGACCGACATGTGCGCTGCAGTCAAGGCAGCCTTTCCTGCGCGCATGCCAACCAAGCAGCCGTTATCCCCGAAGGGTTCCTAGGTAGCGAGACGCCTCGCGGACGATGCCAAGCGGCGTGAGCGTCCCGCGCCTCTTTCGCCGTCGTCTTACGGCGTCTTCGGACACGAGCCAGGCGGGCGGGGACGCTTATCAACTTCAAGGTTCCAATGCCACAGCTACGCATACCTTCGCACATGTCCGGTGAACAGTACATCACCAAGGCATCGCTCGTCTCAGACCTCGAGATGTCGGTCGTCGTGTTCCCTGGGACCGAGCTGGTGTTGCGTGACTATCGGTCCGAAGCGCTGCGCAAGGGGCTGACGCTGGTGGAACTCTTTGGCATCCGCCATGGTCACAAACTCGACTCGGATGAGGCAGTGCGCAAGGCCATTCATGCCGCCCAGATGAGGCGGCGCGATGACATGGCCGCCTTTTTCCGGGCGGGCATTCTGCGGCCAGAACGGGTGACGACCAGCGACGATTACCTGACGCCCCAGACCAGCGGCTCTACGGCGGCCGTCGCCAACTTCTACCGGGAGACGATCGCCCGGCTTGGCGGACCCGAGCCGCCTCGCCATCCGCAAGATCAGATCATCGACGCCCTGTTCAGTGAGGATGCCATCACGCACCTGATGAAAGAGCAGATCGAGGCGTACTACGAGAGCAAGCTCAAGAAAGGTGAGAAGTACGTCTTCTTCTGGGGCCGCAAGTCCGGTGAGATCTCGGGTCAGGGGCCTTGGCTCGACACCAACGAAACCATGTTGGCACAGATGATGGTGGTCATCCGGCGGAACGATCCAAAGCGCAAGCTTGTGCTCATCGGCGACCCTGTACGCCTTCCTCCCTCCGTCGACGGTGAGGTCGTGCCTCACTTCGACGTCACCCTGGTCCAGTACTGGGACCACGACTTCCCGGGCAAGCGCGATGCGACGGCGCAGCTGTACTTCCTGCGAATCATCATTGCGCTGAACCCCGACTCGGTCAGCATCGGCACGAACAGCGGCATTCTTGAGCTGCCCCATCTGATGGGGATGAAGACGGTCTATCTGGAAAATGACCACCTGCACAAGCGAAAGGGGCTTCGCTGGCAATTGCTGGCGGCCAACTACGGGCCTTCCGAGAATCCAGCGGATCTGGGGAGCTACGAGCAGATCCTGCAGTCTCTGCGACTGCAGCCCAAGCGCAATGCACGGAAGATCGAAAAGTATGTCGAGAAGGTTCGCGCCATCGAGACCCGCAAGGTCGACCTGCTGAACATCATTCGACCGGGCTTGCAGCGCTTCTCGACCAGCACGGCCACCGAGCTCTGGTCCAGTCGCAAGGCGCTGTTCGATGAGATCCGCCCCTGGCTGACCGCCCCTCTCGTCATCCCCATCAAGTTAGCGCCGTTGGCACCCCGCGGCAACCCGAAGAGCCAGAACCAGTTCCTTGTGCATTTGATCCAGGCAGCGGCGACCTCGCCGGATGAGCCCGCCCCGCTGGGCCAGGCTGCGCCGGCCTGGCGCCTGTTCCATGAAGTCAAGCGCGAGTGGGTGCTGTTGCGCGGGACACCCTTTTGTGGACGCTTCGACCTGCAGTCACAGGCCCTGCGAGCGATGCGCTTGTGCATGGAAACCCAGCATGGCCTGCGCCAGGAAGAGCTGCAAAGGTTCTGGGAGGTTTTCAACTACACCTATCTCGGGCCGAAGAAAAGCGATGCGCCTTCGGCACCGAGCTGGAAAGCTGCCTATCGAGGGTGGCTGAAGGACACGGAGGATATCTGGGCCTACGTGCTCAGCCGTCAGGCCTAGGCGGCTGAACGCCGGGTCAGAAGATCGGGTTGTAGCGGTTCTCGCGCAATACCGAGAGCAAGGCTTCGTGACTTCCTCGCCGGAGCAGGCCAGTGAATCCGGTGGGGCAAATGTCATCAGGGCGTCTTCCGGCGTTTCGGCGCAGGAACGGAAGTTGCCGGGGAAGCTTGCCTTGAGTCATGACGACTTACCCCATGCGGAAGAGGCGGCAGAAGCGCGGGCAGGCGAAGAAGCTGGCGCAGGCTCTGAGCGTCGATGAGATCGACGCGTTGGTGCAGGGCTGCCTGCGACAGCGGCCGAAGAGGCAGCCTGCCGTTGCCGCAAAGCCCCGCGTTGTCGAAATGCCGAAGTGCGAGATGCTTCCTCGCAGCCATTTCCTTCCACCGGTCTGGCAACCGCCGGTCACGTTTCAGCGCAAGCCACTGGGGCCATCGCCAATCCTGCGCTTCTAGCCCTTGCTCTTAGTCTGGCCGCTTGAAAAGGCTGGTGATCCAGGAGGCAAGGCTCTGAGCTGCCTCTGTAGCGGTGACTGCGACTTTGAAGCCTGATTCGGGCAAGTCGGTCGTGGCGCTGGCTTGCGCGTGCATGAAGTCTGCCGCGCAGTGCCTGAATGCGGTTTCGAATTCCGCATGCATATCAATGCCGGCTTCTTCTGTCGATTGAATCGGGTACATCAGCGGGAAGATGGTTTCAGCCTCCACGACGATGCACATCAAAGTCCTGTCGCCTCCCGGAGCTCGAAGAGCAAACGCGATCGCGCGCCTGGGCCTGTGCCGGAATCCGTCCCTGACGATGAGTTCATCTGCGATCACGCCGTCTTCATCGGACAGGAGTTCCAGTGGAACGACGTTTGAACCATCGCGCGTGGTGGTCAGCAACTCGACGTTGACAGCCTGCTGCAGCTCCATGGCTTGCAGCAGTACCTTTGCGAACGGTGGTGGGGGAATCTGAAGGACGCGACTTTCCGAAGCCTCGATCAACTCGGCGGGGCGAACCCGCTCGTCTGAGCCCGGCCCTCCCAGCGCGTGTGCCTCCACGGAAGGATGGAATTGCCCGACCGCCTGCTCGAGGGGGAGCTCCTTGGCGATCGATGTCCCCCACACGCGCTTGTTTTCCAGATCCGTGAACTTGCGTGTTGCGGGCCTGCGAAATGTCTGGGGGGCTAGCGACTTCGATGCGTCCGTTTCGACCAGACCCGGGTCCTTGGCGGGTCTTGTGCCCGCGCTGCCGCTGTCGGCGGCGGCCTGGGCCGCCCGATGCTCGGGGCCTGGTTTGTACCTTGGCTTCTGCAAGGTGCTGAGCTGGTACTTGAGTGCCTTGAACGGGAATGGATGGCTGCAGGACTCGATCCGATAGACCAGGAACGTGCCCGCGCCCTGCGGATCGAGCCATCTCCCGGCGACTTTCAGGTCGGTTTTCCCCTCAAAGGGAAACCTCGCCATGGGATAGATATCCTGACCGATGGCTGAGGCTTGCTGGCACGAACTGCCAATCAGCTGTGCGGCATGGAGAGCGATCTTGCTGGTGGCGATTCTGGCGACGTCTTCTGCGCTGGCTGCGGGGAGGAAATCCGCCAGGGTGATCACGAGCTTGCCGTACTCATCGTAGCCGTAGGCGCTGTACAGCATCTCCGTCGAGAGAGGCGGAGTAAACAGCCTGGACAGGAGTGCGCTGGAGGAGCCGAAGTAGAAGCGGACGAGCTCCATGCACGGAATCAGCAGCGACTTCCCCGAAGGCATCTCCACCTGCGCGCAGTAGGAGTGCGTGTTGTTCATGTGCCAGGGGTGCTCGTCCATCGGCAGCAGGAAGCTGCCGTCCGCTCTTCCTGAGCCGGCCTTCACAAGGGAAAGCGTCGACGAGTTGATGGCCAGTTCGCGAAAGGTCACGCTTGTGTGCGCAGGCTCGAAATGCGGGCGCTGGTCTTTCCATACGTCGCCGATGCGCAGCATCATCGTCGTGCCGACGGAGACCCACACCTTTTTCTGCTGGCTGTGGTGCTCTTGGCCTTCATACGTGCACGACTGAGGATCGACACGGGAGAGGAAGACCAGGACGGATGGCTGGCGATTGCGTCCGTAGCGGTCTGGATAGGCGATGGGGCCGAACCAGTCGATGCGCCACAACTGGGGGCCTTCGGGAAACGCGGAGACCTTGATCTTTGAGTCGATCGGCTCCAGCGGCTTGGGAAAAGTGAACCCCGGTCCCAACGCGTTTCCCTCGGGAGATTCTCAGATACTTCTGAAAATTCTCACCGACTTCTGGTATTTCTCACTCACTTCTGGTTGCTGTCAGCGCCGGCCAGAACGTGTCCTGCCTGCTGGTCCGCGTGGTAGCTCGAACGCACCATCGCGCCCACGGCGGCATGGCTGAAGCCCATCTTGTAGGCCTCTTCCTCGAACATCTTGAAGGTGTCGGGATGCACGTAGCGGCGCACCGGCAGGTGCGAGCCCGAGGGCGACAGGTACTGGCCGATGGTCAGCATGTCGATGTCGTGGGCGCGCATGTCGCGCATGACCTGCAGGATTTCTTCGTCGGTTTCGCCCAGGCCGACCATGATGCCGCTCTTGGTGGGCACGTTGGGGTGCAGCGCCTTGAGCTTCTTCAGCAGGTTCAGGCTGAACTGGTAGTCGCTGCCGGGGCGCGCTTCCTTGTAGAGGCGCGGCGCGGTTTCCAGGTTGTGGTTCATCACGTCCGGCGGCGCGGCCTTGAGGATCTCGAGGGCGCGGTCGTCGCGGCCGCGGAAGTCGGGCACGAGGATCTCGATCTGCGTGGCGGGCGAGAGCTCGCGAATATTCTTGATGCAGTCGACGAAATGCTGGCTGCCGCCGTCGCGCAGGTCGTCGCGGTCGACGCTGGTGATCACCACGTACTTCAGGCGCAGCTTGGCGATGGTCTTGGCGAGGTTGATCGGCTCGTCCTTGTCGAGCGGATCGGGGCGGCCGTGGCCCACGTCGCAGAAGGGGCAGCGGCGCGTGCACTTGTCGCCCATGATCATGAAGGTGGCCGTGCCCTTGCCGAAGCATTCGCCGATGTTCGGGCACGAAGCCTCTTCGCAGACGGTGTGCAGGTTGCTTTCGCGCAGGATCTGCTTGATCTCGTAGAAGCGCGTGGTGGGGCTGCCGGCCTTGACGCGGATCCAGTCGGGCTTCTTGAGCACCTCGCCGCTCTGCACCACCTTGACGGGAATGCGCGATAGCTTGGCTGCCGCTTTCTGCTTGGCCAGGGGGTTGTAGGTTTCGGCGCTCTGGGCGTCGCGGACGACTTCTGTGGTGCTCATTGGTGTGTCAAGGCGCCAGGAAGGTGGAGAGCTTCTGGCTCAGCACCGCGGCGGCTTCTTCCCATGTGGTTTGGATGCCGATTGTAGAAAGGTCGACCGTTTGCAGCCCTGCATAGCCGCAAGGGTTGATGCGCGAGAAGGGTTCGAGGTCCATCCGCACGTTGAGCGCCACGCCGTGATAGGTGGCGTGGCGGCTCACCTTGATGCCCAGCGCGGCGATCTTGCCGAGGCCGCGGAACGGGTCGGCTGCGGGCATCGGGCCGGCCAGCGCGGCGTGGGAGAACGGATCGTCCAGCCGCACGTAGATGCCCGGCGCGCCCGCCACGCGGTGGCCCGTGACGCCGAAGTGGGCCAGCGTGCGCAGCACCGATTCCTCGATGCGATAGACGTATTCCTTGACGAAGTAGCCCGCGCGCCGCAGGTCGATCAGCGGGTAGGCCACCACCTGGCCGGGGCCGTGGAAGGTGACCTGCCCGCCCCGGTCGGTCTGCACGATGGGGATGGCGCCGGGGTTCAGGATGTGGTCCTGCTTGCCCGCGATGCCCTGCGTGAAGACCGGGTTGTGCTCGCCAATCCATAGCGCGTCGGGCGTGTCGGGCGTGCGCTCGAGCGTGAACTGCTTCATCGCCGCGAAGGTGTCGGCGTAGTCGACGCGGCCCAGCGCGAGCAGCTCGATGGGGGCGGTGGCGATGTCTGTCATGGCGTGGGCTGCTGCCGGGCGGGCAACGTGCGGGTCTCGCCGATGGCGAGGGTGAAGAATGCGTCGTCGGCCACGCCCTGGGCCTTGCGGGCGAGGGCCAGATCTTTGGGGGGCTGGTCCAGCGCCTCGTCGGTGAGCGGGAAGGTAGCCCAGTGCACGCCGAGGCTGCGCTTGGCATGCAGGTCGCGGTGGATGCGCACGCTCTCGTCGGGGTTGACGTGCTGGTCGGTCATGAACCAGCGCGGCTCGTAGGCGCCCACGGGCAGCAGGGCGAGGTCGAAGCCGCCGCCCTGCGCGCTGCCCTGGCGCGGCGCGAGGCGGGCCTGGATGTCGGCGAAATCCTTCGAGTAGCCGGTGTCGCCCGAATAGAAGACGTGCATCTTCGGCGAGAGCAGCGCGAAGCCGCCCCACAGCGTCTTCATCCGGTCGCCGAGGCCGCGCGCGCTCCAGTGCTGGGCGGGCGTGAGAAAGACCTGCACCGCGTCGGGCGTGTCGGTGGCGATGCCCGCACCGTTGCGCTGGATGCGGGCTTGTGCGGCCTGCGGTGTGCCGCCGGTGGCAGGCAGCGTGACGCTGTCCCACCAGTCGAGCTCCACTGCATTCGCAATGCCGCGCTCGGCCAGCCACGGCGCGATGCCCAGCGGCACCACGAAGAGCGGCGGTCCGCCGGCCTGCGCGTTGAGCGCCTTCACGCTGCCCTCGTCGAGGTGGTCGTAGTGGTTGTGGCTGATCAGCACGAGGTCGATGCGCGGCAGGTCCTTCAGTGGCACGCCGGGCGGCTGGAAGCGCTTGGGGCCGGCGAACGAAACCGGCGATACGCGCTCGCCGAACACCGGGTCTGTCAGCACGTTGAGGCTGCCGTTGGCTGTCGGCACCTGCACGAGCACTGTGGCGTGGCCGATGAAGGTGGCGGCGGGCCGGGAGGCTGCGCCTGTGTTGGCGCGCAGGAAGGCGAGGTCCGGCGAGACCACCGGCGGCGGTGCGCTCGGCGGTGGCGGCAGGCCCTTGAACCACGACGGCAGCTGCCAGCCGATCAGCACGGCGGTGAAGAAGTTCTTCGGCTTGAACTCGATGTAGTTGTCCTGGAAGCCGTCGGGCCGGTGGTGCCCGCGGCTGGCGTCGTAGTAGGGGTTGGGTGCCGTCGAGCAGGCGGCCGCCATGCCGCCGGCGCACAGCGCCGCCGCGACGTGCCGCCAGCGCGAAGAGGTCAAAGCACGACCTTGACCATCGGATGCGAGGACAGCGCGCGGTAGATGTCGTCGAGCTGCTCGCGGCTGGTGGCCGTGACGGTGATGGTCACGCCCAGGTAGTTGCCGGCCTTGCTGTCGCGCAGCTCGACGGTGGTGGCGTCGAAGGTGGGGTCGAAGCGCTCGGCGATCTGCGTGATGGCGTGCACGAAGCCGTCGACCTTCGCGCCCATCACCTTGATCGGGAACTGCGAGGGGTACTCGATCAGCGATTGCTTGCGCGGATCGGGGATCGAGGTGGTTTCGGTGGTGGTCGTTTCATCGGTCATGCCGGGGCTCCATGCTTCTGTGCGTTGCGGACCTTGGCCTGCTGATAGGCCTTGTACAAGCTGTCGTAGATGGGGCCGGGGCGGCCGTTGCCAATAGGCTTGCCGTCGAGCGTGACGACCGGCAGCAGCTCCTTGCTGGCCGAGGAGATCAGCACTTCGTCGGCGGCGAACACCTCTTCGCGTGAAACGGGGCGCAGCGCGAAAGGGATGTCGAGGGTCTTGCACAGGCGCTCGAACAGGCCGTAGCGGATGCCGGTCAGCACGAGGTTGTTCTTGGGTGGGCCAGTCAGCGTGCCGTCCTTCACGATCCACACGTTGCTCGACGAGGCCTCGCTGAGCCAGTCGTCGCGGAACATGATCGTTTCGGCCGCGCCGGCCTCCACGCTGATCTGCCGCGCGAGCACGGCGCCCAGCAGGCTGGTGCTCTTGATGTGCGCCTTCTGCCAGCGGAAGTCTGCGGCGGTGACGCAGGCCACGCCCTTGGCGCGGATGGCGTCGGAGATGGGTGGCAGCGGGTTCACCATCACGAACACCGTCGGACGAAGGCCGCGCACCATTGCATGATCGCGCGGGGCCACGCCGCGAGTCACCTGAAAGTACACTGATTGGGGTTCATCGCCTCCGGGTGCCACGAGGCGCATCACGATCTCGCGCCACTGCGGGAGCGAGAGCGGGTTCTCGATCTGCAGCTCGGCGAGCGAGCGGTCGAGGCGGGCCATGTGCTCCTCGAAACAGAAGGGCTGGCCGAAGTAGACGGGGACGTATTCGTAGATGCCGTCGCCGAAGATGAAGCCGCGGTCGAGGACGCTGATCTTCGCGTCGCGCAGGGCGGTGTACTCGCCGTCGAGGTAACAAAGCGTGGCGGGCAGGGCGTCGGTGATAGGGTGCATGGAGGAATTATGGTGGGGCATGCCGCGTCGGGTTCGCGTCAGGGAATGCGGGGCCGATTTGCATGCGCGACAGCGCGGATGGCGGGACAGGCTGGGTTTTTACTTATAATCAATGGCTTTGTAGAAATTCTGGGTCGTCATCCGGGCTTCATTCGAAATGAAAACAATCGCCCGTCAAGACTCGGAGGTCGCTGAAGACCTCGACGCAGAATTCAAGCCGTTGACCGCCGATGAGGCGCGTGAACTGCGAGCAAAGAACCCTTCGGTCTCCCCATGGCGGGTGATCGCGGGGCAATTGGTTGTCGGTCTGGTGGTGGCTTTGGCCGCCTGGGGGCTGACTGGGAGGCAAAATCTGGGCTGGTCCGCCGCATACGGCGCGATCGCCGTGGTTGTTCCGTCGGCGGTTTTCGCGCGCGGGCTGACCGGCAGGTTTTCTTCCTTGAATCCGGGCACTGCGGTGTTCGGATTCTTCCTGTGGGAAATGGTCAAGATGGCCTTGTCGGTGGCGATGCTGATCGCTGCGCCAAGGCTGATTACGGCGCTGAGCTGGCCAGCAATGCTGATCGGCCTGGTGGTGACAATGAAGGCGGCCTGGTTGGCGGTGATGTTCTCGCCCCGGCGCCGGCAACTGAGAGACGAGTAACGGAATGGCTGCTGAAAACGCTGCGGAACATGGTCAGACCGCTGGTGAATACATCGTTCACCACTTGACGCACCTGCAAAGCTCCAAGCCTGGAGGTGTGGCCGACTTCTCGGTTTTCAACTTCGATTCGCTCTTCTTTTCGATCACGCTCGGTATCCTGGGTTGCTGGCTGCTCTGGCTGGCTGCCCGCAAGGCCACTTCGGGTGTTCCCGGCCGTTTTCAAGCGGCTGTCGAACTGCTCGTCGAAATGGTCGACCAGCAGGCCAAGGGCATCGTCCACAACGCCACGAGCCGCAAGTTCGTCGCTCCGTTGGCCCTGACCATCTTCGTCTGGATCTTCCTGCTGAACGCAATGGACCTGTTCCCGGTCGATTTGTTCCCGGCAATCTGGGCCAAGATCTTCCACATCGCCGGCGAAGACCCGCACCACGCCTACCTGCGCGTCGTGCCTACCGCCGACCTCTCGGTGACCATGGGCATGTCGGTGGCGGTGCTGCTGATCTGCATCTACTACAACATCAAGATCAAGGGTGCCGGCGGCTGGGTCCACGAGCTGTTCACCGCGCCCTTCGGCAACCACTGGGCCCTGTACCCCTTCAACTTCGCCATGCAGATGATCGAGTTCGTCGCCAAGACGGTCTCGCACGGCATGCGGTTGTTCGGCAACATGTATGCCGGCGAACTGATCTTCCTGCTGATCGCCCTGATGGGTGGTGCCTGGTCCATGTCGGCCACCGGCATCGGCCTGGCCATCGGCCACATCATCGCGGGCACGGCCTGGGCCATCTTCCACATCCTGATCATCACGCTGCAAGCCTTCGTGTTCATGATGCTGACGCTGGTCTACATCGGCCAGGCCCACGATCACCACTGATCATCAGTTTTCGTTCTTGTTTTTGTTTTTCTCTTCAACCAAAGTCCTCTAGGAGTCATCATGGAAGTTATTAGCTTTGTTGCACTGGCCGCCGGCCTGATCATCGGTCTGGGCGCTGTGGGCGCATGTATCGGCATCGGCATCATGGGCAGCAAGTACCTCGAGTCGGCCGCACGTCAGCCCGAACTCATGGGTGAACTTCAAACCAAGATGTTCCTGCTGGCTGGTCTGATCGACGCCGCGTTCATTATCGGCACCGGTATCGCCCTGTGGTTCGCAACGGCCAACCCGTTCCTGTCGCAAATCGCCAACCTGCCGAAGTAAGTCTTTCTCGTCGGACCTGCGTCGTCGTTCTCTGGCCCTGCTAGCGAATGGCTTCGATTCAATCCCATAGAGAGGGTGAAAAGTGAGCATTACCGGTACCCTGATCGTTCAGATGATCGTGTTCCTGATCCTGGTCGGGTTCACGATGAAGTACGTGTGGCCGCCGATCGCGAAGGCGCTGGACGACCGCGCTGCGAAGATCGCCGAAGGCCTCGCTGCCGCCGACAAGGCCAAGTCCGAGCTGTCCGCCGCCAACAAGCGCGTGGAAGCCGAACTGGGCCAGGCACGCAACGAGTCTGCGCAACGTCTTGCCGACGCCGAACGTCGCGCCCAGGCCATCGTTGAAGAGGCCAAGGCCCGCGCGACCGAGGAAGGCAACAAGATCGTCGCCGCCGCACGCGCCGAAGCCGAACAGCAGGCACTGAAGGCCCGCGAAGCCCTGCGTGAGCAGGTCGCCGCACTGGCCGTCAAGGGCGCAGAGCAGATTCTGCGCAAGGAAGTGAATGCGGGCGTTCACGCCGACCTGCTCGCTCGTCTGCAGACCGAACTCTGATAGAAGCCATGGCAGAACTCGCCACCATCGCACGCCCCTACGCCGAGGCGCTCTTCAAGGCGTCGTCGTCCGACGTCGCCGGAACCAGCGCCTGGCTCGAAAAGATTGCCGCCATCGCGGCCAATCCGGAGCTCCAGCAGTTCGCCGACAACCCCAAGGCCACGGCCGAACAGGTGGTCGGCGTGGTCGCCGGTGCATTCGGTGCACCGCTGGCCGCTCCTGCCCAGAACTTCCTGTCCGCGCTCCTCGAGAACGGGCGTTTTTCGGTGCTGCCGGAAATTGCGAAGCAGTTCCGGGCACTGGCCAACGCGAAGAGCGGCTCGTCCGACGCGGTGGTCTACAGCGCCTTCCCGATCGACGGCTCGGCCCTGGCCGGCGTGTCGGCCGCGCTCGAAAAGCGCTTCGGTCGCAAGCTCCAGGTCACGGTCCAGCAAGAGCCGGAACTGATCGGCGGCATTCGTGTGGTGGTCGGCGACGAGGTGCTCGACACCTCCGTCAAAGCGCGCCTTGAACAAATGAAAGTTGCGCTGGCAGCCTGACGGTTTCCAGCCCTCTACTTGTAGCCTCAAAGAAAGAAGGAAAGAGTCATGCAACTCAATCCCGCAGAAATTTCCGAACTGATCAAGAGCCGCATCGAGGGCCTCGGGGTCAGCGCCAACATCCGTAACGAAGGCACCGTGGTGTCGGTGACGGACGGCATCGTGCGCGTGCACGGCCTGTCCGACGCGATGCAGGGCGAAATGCTCGAGTTCCCGCCCACGGCAGACGGCACGCCGTCGTTCGGCCTGGCGCTGAACCTCGAGCGCGACTCGGTCGGCGCCGTGATTCTGGGCGAGTACGAGCACATCTCCGAAGGCGACACCGTCAAGTGCACGGGCCGCATCCTGGAAGTGCCCGTGGGCCCCGAGCTCATCGGCCGCGTGGTGAACGCCCTGGGCCAGCCGATCGACGGCAAGGGTCCGATCAACGCGAAGATGACCGACGTGATCGAGAAGGTCGCGCCGGGCGTGATCGCCCGCAAGTCGGTCGACCAGCCGATGCAGACCGGCCTGAAGTCCATCGACTCGATGGTGCCCGTCGGCCGTGGCCAGCGCGAGCTGATCATCGGCGACCGCCAGACCGGCAAGACGGCCGTGGCCATCGACGCGATCATCAACCAGAAGGGTCAGAACATGACCTGCGTCTACGTTGCGATCGGCCAGAAGGCTTCGTCGATCAAGAACGTGGTGCGCGCACTGGAACAAGCCGGTGCCATGGACTACACGATCGTGGTTGCTGCTTCCGCTTCGGAATCGGCCGCCATGCAGTACGTGTCGGCCTACTCGGGCTGCACGATGGGCGAGTACTTCCGCGACCGCGGCGAAGACGCGCTGATCGTCTATGACGACCTGTCCAAGCAGGCCGTTGCCTACCGTCAAGTGTCGCTGCTGCTGCGTCGCCCGCCAGGCCGCGAAGCCTACCCCGGCGACGTGTTCTATCTCCACAGCCGTCTGCTCGAGCGCGCAGCCCGCGTGAACGCCGACTACGTCGAAGCCTTCACCAAGGGCGCGGTCAAGGGCAAGACCGGTTCGCTGACCGCACTGCCGATCATCGAAACGCAGGCCGGCGACGTGTCCGCGTTCGTTCCGACCAACGTGATCTCGATCACCGACGGCCAGATCTTCCTGGAAACCAACCTGTTCAACGCAGGTATCCGCCCCGCCATCAACGCCGGTATCTCGGTGTCGCGCGTGGGTTCGTCGGCCCAGACGAAGATCATCAAGGGCCTGTCCGGCGGTATCCGTACCGACCTGGCGCAGTACCGTGAACTGGCTGCGTTCGCGCAGTTCGCTTCCGACCTCGACGAAGCCACCCGCAAGCAGCTCGACCGCGGTGCCCGCGTGACCGAACTGCTGAAGCAGCCGCAATACAGCCCGCTGTCGATCTCGCTGATGGGCGCGTCGCTGTTCGCCGTGAACAAGGGCTTCATGGACGACCTCGAGATCAAGCAGGTGCTGTCGTTCGAACACGGCCTGCACCAGTTCCTGAAGTCCAGCCACGCCCCGCTGCTCGACAAGATCGAGAAGGCCAAGGCGCTCGACAAGGAATCGGAAGCCGAACTGCTGGCCGCCGTCACCGCGTTCAAGAAGTCGTTCGCCTGATCGACGCCTTGACCGACGCAAGAAGGAGCTCTCATGGCAGCTGGTACGGAAATCCGCGGCAAGATCAAGTCGGTGGAAAACACCAAGAAGAGCACCAAGGCCATGGAAATGGTCTCGGTTTCCAAGATGCGCAAGGCGCAGGAACGCATGCGCGCCGCTCGCCCCTACAGCGAAAAGATCCGCAACATCGCAGCCAACCTCGGCAAGGCGAACCCGGAGTACACCCACGCGTTCATGAAGACGACCGATGCCAAGGGCGTCGGCTTCATCATCGTGACCAGCGACAAGGGCCTGTGCGGCGGCTTGAACACCAACCTGCTGCGTGCCGTCACGGCCAAGCTGCGCGAAGCGCAGGCAGCGGGCAACGTGGTCGAGTCGGTCGCCATCGGCAACAAGGGCCTGGGTTTCCTGAATCGCATCGGCGCCCGCGTGGTGGCCCATGTGACGCAGCTGGGCGACACGCCGCATCTGGACAAGCTCATCGGGCCGGTCAAGACGCTGCTGGACGCCTACGCCGAAGGCAAGCTGTCGGCGGTGTACCTGTGCTACACGAAGTTCATCAACACCATCAAGCAAGAGCCGATGGTGGAGCAGCTTCTGCCCCTGAAGGCCGAGACACTGCAGACCGAGTCGGGTCACCATTCGTGGGACTACATCTACGAACCCGATGCGCAAAGCGTGATCGACGAGCTGCTGGTGCGCTACGTGGAGTCGCTGGTCTACCAGGCCGTGGCCGAGAACATGGCGTCCGAGCATTCGGCGCGCATGGTGGCCATGAAGGCCGCGACCGACAACGCAGGCAACGTGATCAACGAGCTGAAGCTGGTCTACAACAAGACCCGCCAGGCCGGCATCACGAAAGAGCTGTCGGAAATCGTGTCCGGCGCGGCCGCGGCTGCAGGCGTTTGATTCAGGCAATGCAACAGGCCGCGTTGCTGATCGGGTGCGCCTTGCGGGCCCGGTAACCAAGGCCTTTTTTAGGGGACTCTGCGCAAAATGAAAAAGATGCTTGCTCTGGTGGCTGTTGCTGCCGCTCTGACTGCCTGCTCGAAGAAGGAAGAGGCGCCCGCGCCTGCACCGGCTCCTGCTGCTGCACCCGCTCCGGCTCCTGCCCCCGCTCCCGCTGCAGCGCCGGCCGCTGCTCCCGCTGCAGCTCCGACGGCATCTGCCGCCGATCTGCCGCAGGAATGCAACGACTACCTGGCCAAGGTGCAGACCTGCGTTGCTGCTCAAAGCGGTGCTGCTGCCGACGCCATGAAGGCGAGCCTCGACCAGACGAAGGCCACCTGGGCTTCGATGGGCGCCGACAAGGCTGCGCTGGGTCAGGCCTGCAAGGCTGCTTCCGATGCCTTCGCCGCACAGGCGACGGCCATGAAGTGCTGATCGGGAACTGACACAGCAAGATATTCAAGGGTGCCGGCCCGTCCGGCATTCTTGCAAAAGCGGCCCGTTTTGGCACCAGGACGCTTCTGCAAGAACCTGTCGCAAATTTATTGAGATCCATCCAGAAGGAAACGCCATGGCTGAAGGAAAAATTGTCCAATGTATCGGCGCCGTGGTCGACGTGGAGTTCCCGCGTGACCAGATGCCCAAGGTGTACGACGCCTTGAAATTCGAAGGTAGCGCGCTGACTCTCGAAGTCCAGCAACAGCTCGGCGACGGCGTGGTGCGCACGATTGCACTGGGCTCGTCCGACGGCCTGCGCCGCGGCCTGATCGTCACGAACACTGGCGCGCCCATCACCGTGCCCGTCGGCAAGGCCACGCTCGGCCGCATCATGGACGTGCTGGGTGCTCCCATCGACGAACGCGGCCCGGTCGGCCAGGAGCTCACCGCTTCGATCCACCGCAAGGCTCCCGCGTACGACGAACTGTCGCCCTCGCAAGACCTGCTGGAAACCGGCATCAAGGTGATCGACCTGGTGTGCCCGTTCGCCAAGGGCGGCAAGGTGGGTCTGTTCGGTGGCGCCGGCGTGGGCAAGACCGTGAACATGATGGAACTCATCAACAACATCGCCAAGGCTCACTCGGGTCTGTCGGAGTTCGCAGGTGTGGGTGAACGTACCCGCGAAGGCAACGACTTCTATCACGAGATGGCCGACTCCGGCGTCGTGAACCTCGAGAAGCTCGAGGACTCGAAGGTGGCCATGGTCTACGGCCAGATGAACGAACCCCCGGGCAACCGTCTGCGCGTGGCGCTGACCGGCCTGACCATCGCCGAGTCGTTCCGCGACGAAGGCCGTGACGTTCTGTTCTTCGTGGACAACATCTACCGCTACACGCTGGCCGGTACCGAAGTGTCGGCTCTGCTGGGCCGCATGCCTTCCGCCGTGGGCTACCAGCCGACGCTGGCCGAGGAAATGGGCCGCCTGCAAGAGCGGATCACGTCGACCAAGGTCGGCTCGATCACCTCGATCCAGGCCGTGTACGTTCCTGCCGACGACTTGACCGACCCGTCGCCCGCCACCACCTTCGCCCACCTGGACTCGACCGTGGTGCTGTCGCGTGACATCGCCTCGCTGGGTATCTACCCCGCCGTGGACCCGCTGGACTCGACCTCGCGCCAGCTCGACCCGAACGTGGTCGGCGAAGAGCACTACAACGTGGCCCGCGCCGTGCAAGGCACGCTGCAGCGCTACAAGGAACTGCGCGACATCATCGCCATTCTGGGCATGGACGAACTGGCTCCCGAAGACAAGCTGGCCGTGGCCCGCGCCCGGAAGATCCAGCGTTTCCTGTCGCAGCCGTTCCACGTGGCCGAAGTGTTCACGGGCTCGCCCGGCAAGTACGTGCCGCTGGCCGAAACCATCCGTGGCTTCAAGATGATCGTGAACGGCGAAGCCGACCACCTGCCGGAACAGGCGTTCTACATGGTGGGCACCATCGACGAAGCGTTCGAGAAGGCAAAGAAGGTCGCTTAAGAAGGAATCACCATGGCAGGCACCATTCATGTGGACGTGGTCAGCGCGGAAGAGTCGATCTTCTCGGGCGAAGCCAGGTTCGTCGCGCTGCCCGGTGAAGCCGGTGAGCTCGGCATCTATCCGCGCCACACCCCGCTGATCACGCGCATCCGCCCCGGCGCCGTGCGCATCGAAACGGCTGACGGCAAGGAAGAGTTCGTCTTCGTGGCCGGCGGCATTCTCGAAGTGCAGCCGAACGCCGTCACCGTGCTGTCCGACACCGCGATCCGCGGCAAGGACCTCGACGACGAGAAGGCCAATCAGGCCAAGGCCGCCGCCGAGGAAGCGCTGAAGAACGCGAAGAGCGACATCGATATCGCGATGGCGCAGTCGGAGCTGGCTGTGATGGCCGCCCAGATCGCGGCGCTGCGCAAGTACCGCCAAAAGAAGTAAATAGGCATACGCCAGGCTGCGCGCACTTCGTGTCGCTACGCCAACCCCCTTGCAGGGGGCAACACCTGCGGCCCGGCAAAGCCGGTTCCGCGGTGTTTCTCGAATCAAGCCGCCTTCGGGCGGCTTTTTCGTGTCCGGACCATTCCAGCACTACCACTTCTTCGATCCGAATTTGGTCGAAGTTCAGTCTTGTCCGGCTGAAGCCTGCCGCCTAGTATTCGCCTTCGTCCAGCAGCCGTGGCTGCGGGCAGAAGACAAAGAACACCGGAGACAAGGCTCGTGGCACCCTGGAGTGGCATCACTGCGGACGAAATGCGTTTGCTGGAAACGACCTTCTGGTCCGCCGGTGGTTCGCGCCATGCCATGGCCGAGCAACTCGGCTTCTCCAAGAGCAAGGCCAACGGCCTGATCGCCGGCCTCGTCGACCAGGGCCTGCTCGCCGAAGCCGGCCTGCAGCGCTCCTCGGGTGGCCGCCGCGCGGAAAACCTCCAGCTGCATTCCGGACTCGGCGTGCTCGTCGGCGTCGACATCGGCGCCACCAGCCTCGACGTCGCCGTGCTGCGGCCCGACCTCAGCGTGCTCGCGCAGCACGACGAGCCTGCCGACGTGCGCGAAGGCCCGGCCGTGGTGCTCGCCCGCGTGCGCACCCTGATGCGCGAGCTGCTGGCCCGCTGCGGCCACAGCGCGAAGGACGTGCTCGGCATCGGCATCGGCGTGCCCGGCCCGGTCAACTTCGAGATCGGCCAGCTCGTGAACCCGCCGTTGATGCCCGCATGGGACAGCTTCTCGATCCGCGACTACCTGCGCGAGGACTACGCGGCTCCCGTCTTCGTCGACAACGACGTGAACCTGATGGCGCTCGGAGAACTGTGGCGCCTCAAGCGCTCGCTGACGAACTTCCTCGTCATCAAGATCGGCACCGGCATCGGCTGCGGCATCGTCTGCCACGGCGAGGTGTATCGCGGCGCCGCGGGCTCGGCCGGCGACGTGGGCCACATCTGCGTCGACCAGGAAGGCCCGCGCTGCCATTGCGGCAACCCCGGCTGCGTCGAGGCCATGGCCGCCGGTCCGGCGATCACACGCATGGCTGTGCAGGCCGCGGAGGCCGGCGAGAGCGCGGTGCTCGCCGAGTGCCTGCGCGTGCACGGCCGCATCGACGCCATCGACGTGGGTCAAGCGAGCCGTGGCGGCGACACGGCCGCCAACGCCATCATCCAGCGCGCGGGAAGCCTCATCGGGCAGATGCTCGCGTCGGTCGTCAACTTCTTCAATCCGTCGCATGTGTTCATCGGCGGCGGCATCACGCGCATCGGGCCGCTGTTCCTCGCAGCGGTGCGGCAGAGCGTGTACCAGCGTTCGCTGGCGCTCTCCACGCGGCATCTTGAAATCCAGTACACGCCGCTGGGCATGCAGGGCGGCCTGGTCGGTGCCGGCGTGCTCGCGATGCAGGAAACGCTGGAGGCTCGTGGAGTGGCGCCATGAGCACGATCGGAACCAGCAAAGGCAGCGTCGCCGTCGAATTCGACGGTGTCGTGAAGTCGTTCGGCCCGGTGCAGGTGCTGCACGGCGTGAGCTTCGCGCTCGCGCCCGGTCACGTCTACGGCCTGCTCGGCGAGAACGGCGCGGGCAAGTCCACGCTGATGAAGATCCTGGCCGGCTACGAATCGCTCACCGGCGGCACGCTGCGCGTCAACGCACAGCCGCAGCAGTTCGCGAGCTCGCGCGACGCAGAGGCGCTGGGCATCGTGCTGATCCACCAGGAGTTCAACCTCGCCGAAGACCTGAGCGTGGCGCAGAACATCTTCCTGGGCCATGAAAAGAAGAAGGGCTGGCTGCTCGACGACGCCGCCATGGAGCGCGACGCCGCCTCCGCGCTCGCGGCCGTCGGCCTGAACATCGACCCCCGCACCAAGGTGCGAAAGCTCATCGTCGCCGAGAAGCAGCTCGTGGAGATCGCGAAGGCCATCGCCCGCCACGCACGCCTGCTCGTCATGGACGAACCCACGGCCACGCTCACGCCGGGCGAGACCGAGCGCCTCTTCAAGCTCATCGCGCAGCTGCGCGCCGATGGCGTCACCATCGTCTACATCTTGCACAAGCTCGACGAGGTGGAGCAGGTGACGGACGAGGTCATCGTCATGCGCGACGGCCGCTTCGTCGCGCGCTCGCCCACCGCCGACGTCACGCGCCAGCAGATGGCCAACCTCATGGTCGGCCGCGAGCTGGCCGATCTCTATCCGCCGCGCGACGTGGTCGTCGCCGCCGACGCGCCAGCCATGCGCGTGCGCAATTTCAGCGTGCCCGGCTGGGCACAGGATGCGAGCTTCGAAGTGCGTCCCGGCGAGATCCTCGGCTTCGCCGGTCTCGTCGGCGCGGGTCGCACCGAACTCTTCGAGGGCCTGCTAGGCCTGCGGCCTGCCAGCGGCGGCAGCGTCGAGATGCTCGGCAAGCCTGTTCCCCAAGCCAAGGGCTGGCGCAACCCGCGCGACGCAGCGAAGCACGGCCTCACTTATCTGAGCGAAGACCGCAAGGGCAAGGGCCTGCACGTCAACTTCGGCCTGCGCCAGAACCTCACGCTGATGGCCCTCGAGCGCTATGCGCAGCCCTGGCTCAAGCCCGATGCCGAGCGCGACGCGCTGGCCGAGGCGGTGAAGGACTACGGCATCCGCACCGGCTCGCTCGACGTGAAGGCTTCGTCGCTATCGGGCGGCAACCAGCAGAAGCTCGCACTCGCCAAGGTGCTGCAGCCCCGACCGAAGGTGGTGGTGCTCGACGAGCCCACGCGCGGCGTCGACGTGGGCGCCAAGCGCGACATCTATTTCCTGATCCAGCGACTCGCCCGCGAAGGGCTCGCGGTGATCGTCGTCTCGTCGGAGCTGATGGAACTGATCGGCCTGTGCCACCGCGTCGCGGTGATGCGCGCGGGCCGCATCGTCGCCACGCTCGATGCCGACCATCTGACAGAAGAGGAGCTCATCGCTCATGCCACCGGAACAGCAGACACCACCGCCGCGCACGCTTGAGGCCGCGCAGCAGCAGCACCGCAGCGAGGCGAAGCCGCGCTGGACCGAGCGCCTGCACGGCCTCGGCCCGGTCATCGGCCTCGTGCTGCTGTGCATCGCCGGCACGCTGCTGAACGGCGACTTCGCCACGCTCGACAACGCGATGAACGTGCTCACGCGCACGGCCTTCATCGGCATCATCGCGGTGGGCATGTGCTTCGTGATCATCTCGGGCGGCATCGACCTGTCGGTGGGCTCGATGGCCGCGCTCATCGCGGGCAGCGTGATCATGTTCATCAACTGGGCCGGGCCTGCCTCGGGCTCGCCGCTGCTGGCGGTGGTGATGGGTGCGGTGCTGGCCGTGGTGCTCGGCGCGGTGTTCGGCCTCGCGCACGGCCTGCTCATCACCAAGGGCCGCATCGAGCCCTTCATCGTGACGCTGGGCACGCTCGGCATCTTCCGCGCGTACCTCACGTATTTCGCCGACGGCGGCGCGCTCACGCTCGACAACGAACTGTCGGACCTCTACGCGCCGGTGTACTACGCGAGCCTAGCGGGCATCCCGGTGCCGGTATGGGTGTTCGTGATCGTCGCGGTCATCGGCGGCCTCATCCTCAACCGCACGGCCTACGGGCGCTACGTGCAGGCCATCGGCTCCAACGAGCAGGTGGCGCGCTACGCGGCCGTGGACGTCGACCGCGTGAAAATTCTCACCTACGTGCTGCTCGGCGTGTGCGTGGGCATCGCGACGCTGCTGTACGTGCCGCGACTGGGCTCGGCATCGCCGACCACCGGCCTGCTGTGGGAGCTGGAGGCGATCGCCGCCGTGATCGTCGGCGGCACGGCGCTCAAGGGCGGCGCGGGCAGTATCACCGGCACCGTGGTGGGCGCGATCCTGCTCTCGGTCATCAGCAACATCCTGAACCTCACCAGCATCATCAGCGTGTACCTGAATGCTGCCGTGCAGGGCTTCGTGATCATCATCGTCGCGTTCCTGCAGCGCGGCAGGCGCTAGTTCTTTCCCGTTCCGTTCCATCAACCAAGAGGAGACATCCAGCATGACGACTTTCACCCGACGCCTCGCGCTCACGGCGGTTGCCGCCGCAGCGTTCGCCAGCCTGCCCGCGCTTGCCGCGGAAAAGGTCAACCTCGGCGTTTCGATTCCGGCGGCCACGCACAGCTTCATGGGCGGCATCAACTACTGGGCCAACCAGGCGAAGAAAGACCTGGAGAAGGAGCACAAGGACCTGAAGATCACCATCAAGACGGCCGCCAACGCGCCCGAACAGGCCAACCAGCTGCAGGACCTCTCGACCGTCACCAAGATCAACGCGCTGGTCGTGTTCCCCTTCGAGTCGGCGGCGCTGACCAAGCCCGTGGCGCAGGTCAAGGCCAAGGGCGCCTACGTGACGGTGGTCGACCGCGGCCTCACCGACACCAGCGCGCAGGACGCCTACGTGGCCGGCGACAACACCGCCTTCGGCAAGATCCCGGCCGAGTACATCGTGAAGCAGCTCGGCGGCAAGGGCAACGTGGTGGCGCTGCGCGGCATCGCGACCACGCTCGACAACGAACGCATGGACGCCTTCAACGCGGTGCTCAAGGGCAGCCCCGACATCAAGCTGCTCGACGCCAAGTACGCCAACTGGAACCGCGACGACGCCTTCAAGGTCACGCAGGACTACCTGACGCGCTTCAAGAGCATCGACGCCATCTGGGCCGCCGACGACGACATGGCCGTGGGCGTGCTCAAGGCCATCGAGCAGGCCAAGCGCGACGACATCAAAATCATCTTCGGCGGCGCGGGCGCCAAGGGCATGGTCAAGACCATCATGGACGGCAAGGACAAGCGCATCACGGCCGACGTGAGCTACTCGCCCAAGTTCATCTACGACGCGATCAAGCTCACGGCCGAGGCACGCCTGAAGGGCGAGAAGCTGCCGGCGACGACCATCATTCCATCGGTGCTCATCACGAAGGAAAACGCCAAGGACTTCTACCACCCGAACTCGCCTTTCTGAGTTCGCCCCCCAGGCTTCGCGCACTTCGTGTCGCTACGCCAACTCCCTTCCGGGGGCAACGCCCGCGGCCCGGCGAAGCCGGTTCCGCGGTGTTCCTCGAAGAACACGACATGACCGATACACATCTTCGCAAACTGCGCTACGCCATGGTCGGCGGCGGGCGCGACGCCTTCATCGGCGCCGTGCACCGCAAGGCCATGGCGCTCGACGGGCAGATCGAGCTCGTCGCGGGCGCGCTGTCGTCGAGCCCGGACAAGGCGCGCGCATCGGGCCGCGACCTCGGCCTGGCCGATGACCGCAACCACGGCGAGTGGCAATCGCTGCTGGCCGACGAGCTGAAGCGTCCCGAGGGCGAGCGCATCGACTTCGTGTCGATCGTCACGCCCAACCACGTGCACTTTCCGGTGGCGCAAGCCTTCGCCGAGGCGGGCTTCCATGTGGTGTGCGACAAGCCGCTGGTGCACACGCGCGAGCAGGCCGACGCGCTGGTCGCGACCGTCGCGCAGAAGGGCACGGTGTTCGGCGTCACCTACAACTACACCGGCTATCCGATGGTGCGGCAGGCGCGCGAGATGGTGCGCTCGGGTCAGCTCGGCGAAGTGCGAAAGGTCGTCGTCGAATACAACCAGGGCTGGCTCGCGAGCCATGTCGAGGGCAGCGGCGGCAACAAGCAGGCCGACTGGCGCACCGACCCCGCGCGCAGCGGCGCGGCAGGCGCCATCGGCGACATCGGCTCGCATGCCGAGAACCTCGTGGCCACCGTCACCGGGCTGCGCATCGAGAGCCTGTGTGCCGACCTCGGCGCGCTGGTGCCGGGCCGGATGCTCGACGACGACGGCAGCCTGCTGCTGCGCTTCGAGGGCGGTGCGCGCGGCGTGCTCATCGCCTCGCAGATCAACACCGGCCTGGAGAACGACCTGCGCCTGCGCGTGTCGGGCACGCTGGGCACGCTCGAATGGCACCAGGAGCAGCCGAGCCGGCTGGTGCACCTGCCGCACGACGGACCGCTGCAGGTGCTGACGCGCGGCGCGCCGTGGCTGTGCGAGTCCGCGAAGCGCGCGAGCCGGCTGCCGGCGGGGCACCCCGAAGGCTTCATCGAAGCCTTCGCCAACGTGTATGCGGGCGTGGCGGCGGACATCCGTGCACGGCTCGCGGGACGGCCCGCCGATCCGCTGGCCGCCGACTATCCGCGCGTGGAGGACGGCGCGCGAGGCGTGCGCTTCATCGAACGCACGGTGGCGTCGTCGAAAAGCGAATTAAAGTGGACGCCCTGGTAGCGCGCTGTGCGCTGTACGGGCTTCCATGACACCTTCCGCTTCCGAAGACACCTCTTCTCCGTCGGTGCCGCCCTGGCTGGCCGCTCTCTGGCGCCGCTGCATCACGCTGTTTCCCCTGAAGCTGGTCGGCAACACCGTCGCCACGCTCGGCTTCTTCCCGCTGTACTTCTGGATCATGAAGAGCGCCGGGCAGGCATGGGTGCTGCCGCTCACGCCCATCGACCGGTTGATCGCCTTCTGGCCGGCGCTGCTGCCGGTGTATCTCTCGCTCTGGGGCTACATCGCGCTGCCGGTGCTGCTGGCCAGGGACAGGCGCGAGCTGCTGGGCTTCTCTTTCGGCTGCGCGGCGATGACGGCCATTGCGCTGCTCGTGTTCTGGTTCATGCCCACGGCGATTCCAAACTTCGTGGTCGACACCACGCCCGGCACTTCGCTGCAGTTCCTCAAGATGGTCGACTCGGCCGGCAATGCCTTTCCCTCGCTGCATGTCTCCTTTTCGGTGTTCACCTGCGTCGCGCTGGCCCGGCAGCTGCGCGCGGTGGGGGCTCCCGCCTGGCTGCGCGTTGCCAACGTGGCCTGGGCCGCGGGCATCGTCTATTCGACGATGGCGGTGCGCCAGCATGTGCTGATCGACGTGCTGGGCGGCTTCGCGCTGGGCGTGGCGCTTGGCGTCGTCACGCGGCAACGCAACGCGGTGGCGTAGGCCGATCGCGGTATTCCCGCACGGCGGCGCGCACGGTACAACCCGGGCTTCGCCATTCAACGCAGCGGGAGTCCGTCATGAAATTTCCCTTGTCCGCCGTCGTGGCCTGCATCGCGGCCACCGTCGTCGCGGGCCCCGCGTTCGCCCTTGATTTCCCCTCGCGCAAGCCCGGCCTCTGGGAAATCCAGACGCAGACGGGGGAGGCCGCGGGCGGCAAGGGCGCCGCTGCCGGCACGGGCGGCGCCCACACCATGCAGCAGTGCATCGACGCCTCCACCGACAAGGCGTTGCGCGACATGGGCCAGAGCATGGGAAAGGACCTGTGCTCGAAGCAGGAGCTGCGCACCGATGGCGGCAAGCTGGTCATGGATTCGGTCTGCAAGATCGGCAACACCGTCGCCACCTCGCATGCCGTGATCAGCGGCGACTTCAGCTCCGCCTACCGCATGGAGAGCAAGTCGACCTACGACCCGCCGCTGATGGGCCGCGCCGAGGGCACGAGCGCCATGGAGGCCAGGTGGATCGGCCCCTGCAAGGCCGACCAGAAGCCGGGCGACATGGTCATGCCCAACGGCATGAAGATGAACGTGCTCGACATGATGAAGAACCGGCCGAAGCGCCCATAAGGCCGACAAGCCGCTGCCCGGCGGCGCGAAACCCCGGCTGCGCCTACGATGGCGTGCCATGCCTCCCGCAAAGCAGGAAGAAGACCTCCTCGTCGTCGCCAGGCCCGAGGGCCTGTACTGCCCGCCCGGCGATTTCTACATCGACCCGTGGCGGCCGGTGGCGCGCGCCGTCATCACGCACGCGCATTCCGACCATGCGCGCCCCGGCCACGCGCACTACCTGGCCCACACCGACAGCGCCGGTACGCTGCGCACGCGGCTGGGCAACGACATCGACCTGCAGACGCTGGCCTACGGCGAGGCCATCGAGCACCACGGCGTGCGTGTCTCGCTGCATCCGGCGGGGCATGTGCTGGGCTCGGCCCAGGTGCGGCTCGAACACGGCGGGCGCGTGTGGGTGGCCTCGGGCGACTACAAGACCGAGCCCGACGGCACTTGCGCGCCCTTCGAGCCCGTGCGCTGCGACACCTTCATCACTGAATCGACCTTCGGCCTGCCCATCTACCGCTGGCCCACACAAGCCGTGCTGTTCGCGGAGATCGACGCATGGTGGCGCGCCAACGCGGAAGCGGGGCGCGCGTCGGTGCTGTTCTGCTATGCCTTCGGCAAGGCGCAGCGCATCCTGCACGGCGTGGACGCGAGCATCGGGCCCATCGTCGTGCATGGGGCGGTGGAGCCGCTCAATGCCGTCTACCGGGCGGCCGGCGTGGCGTTGCCGCCCACCTTGCGCGCGGGAGACGAGGGCGTCGATGCCGCACTGCTGAAGCACGCGCTGGTGCTCGCGCCGCCATCCGCGCAGGGCTCGCCATGGATGAAGCGCTTCGGCAACTACGCCGATGCCTTCGCGAGCGGATGGATGCAGCTGCGCGGCACGCGGCGGCGGCGCGGCGTGGACCGGGGCTTCGTGATGTCCGACCATGCCGACTGGCCCGGCCTGCAGCAGGCCATTGCGGGCACTGGAGCCGAACGCGTGTTCGTCACGCACGGCAGCGTGCAGGTGATGGTGCGATGGCTGAGCGAGAACGGCCTCGATGCGCAGTCCTTCAAGACCGAGTACGGCGACGAGGATGACCGGGAGGCCGGTGCATGAAGGCCTTCGCCGCCCTCTATCGCGAACTCGACGCCAGCACGTCGAGCCTCGCCAAGCAGGCGGCGTTGCAGCGCTACCTGCGCGAGGCCGATGCAGCCGACGCCGCATGGGCCGTCTACTTCCTGGCAGGCGGCAAGCCGCGCCAGCTCGTGCCCGTCAAGCTGCTGCGCCTGCTCGCGCAGGAAGCCGCGGGCCTGCCCGAATGGCTGTTCGACGAAAGCTACGACGCCGTGGGCGACCTCGCCGAAACCATCGCGCTGCTGTTGCCGCCTCCGGACGCGGCGCACGAACTCGGCCTCGCGGGTTGGGTAGAGCAGCATCTGCTGCCGCTGCGCGAAGCCGCGAAGACGGCGCCCGACCAGCTCGCTGATCGCCTGCGCGCGCAATGGCGGCAGCTCGCTGCCGAGGAGCGGCTGGTGTACTTCAAGCTCATCACGGGCGCGTTCCGCGTCGGCGTGTCGAAGCTGCAGGTCACGCAGGCGCTGGCAGCGGTCGGCGGCATCGACGCCAAGCGCGTCGCGCAGCGGCTCATGGGCTACACGCACATCGGCGCGCAGCCACGGGCTGACGACTACCGCAAGCTGATCGCGCCCGAGTCGGGCGCCGAGCAGGTGCTGAAGACCAGCGGCCAGCCCTATCCCTTCTTCCTCGCGCATCCGTTCAACCTGCCGCTCGAGCAGTTCGATGCCGCGCTGGGCCCGCCTTCCGGCTGGATCGTGGAGTGGAAATGGGACGGCATCCGCGCGCAGCTCATCAAGCGCGCGGGTGCCGTGTGGGCGTGGTCGCGTGGCGAGGAGCTGGTGACGGAGCGTTTTCCCGAACTCGCCGTGCTCGGCGAGGCGCTGCCCGACGGCACCGTGCTCGACGGCGAGATCGTCGTGTGGCGAGACGGCCGCGTACAGCCCTTTGCCGAGCTGCAGAAGCGAATCGGCCGCAAGACGCTGGGTGCGAAGCTGCTGCGCGACATTCCCGTGGTGCTGCTGGCCTACGACATCCTCGAATGGGAGGGGCGCGACCTGCGCACGCTGCCGCAGTCGGAGCGCCGTGTGCTGCTCGATGACCTCGTCGCGCGCATGCAGCATCCCTCGCTGCAGCCGAGCCCGATGCTCACGGGGCCTGACTGGCCCGACCTCTCGCGCCAGCGCGAAGCGGCACGCGCCATGGGCGTGGAAGGCTTGATGCTCAAGCGCCGCGACGCGCAGTACGGCGTGGGCCGCACCAAGGACGTCGGCGTGTGGTGGAAGTGGAAGATCGATCCGCTGAGCGTCGATGCCGTGCTGATCTACGCGCAGCGCGGCCATGGCCGCCGCGCGAGCCTGTTCAGCGACTACACCTTCGCCGTGTGGGACGGCCCGCCCGAACAGGAAGACCGCAAGCTCGTGCCCTTCGCCAAGGCCTACTCGGGCCTCACCGACGCCGAGATGGCACGCGTGGACGCGATCATCCGCAAGACCACGGTGGAAAGCTTCGGACCGGTGAAGAGCGTGAAGCCCACGCTGGTGTTCGAGCTGGGCTTCGAGGGCATCGCGCGCAGCACGCGGCACAAGAGCGGCATCGCGGTGCGCTTTCCGCGGATGCTTCGGTGGCGGGAAGACAAGCCGGTGGAAGAAGCCGATACCTTGCAGACGCTGGCGGCGTTGTTGCCCATATGAACAAGGCCGTGAAGCAGGCGCTCGATGCGTGGTTCGCCGCGCGCGGCTGGAAGCCTTTCAAGTTCCAGCGCGAGGTCTGGAAAGCCATCGCCGAAGGCCGGTCCGGCCTGCTGCATGCGACCACCGGCGCAGGCAAGACCTACGCCGTGTGGCTCGGTGCGCTGCAGGCCTTCTCGCAGGCACGCAAGGCAAGCGCACGGCCTTCGGACCTGCCGCTCACCGTGCTGTGGCTCACGCCGATGAGGGCCCTGGCCGCCGACACGCTGCGCGCGCTCCAGCAGCCGCTCGAAGCCCTCGGCGCAGAAGTGCATCCGTGGAGCGCCGGTGCGCGCAGCGGCGACACCTCCTCCGCCGAGCGCAGCGCGCAGAACCAGCGCCTGCCCTCCGTGCTCGTCACCACGCCAGAGAGCCTTTCGCTGCTGCTCGCGCGTGCCGATGCGCGCGAAGTGCTCGGCCACCTGCGCATGGCTGTGGTCGACGAGTGGCACGAACTGCTGGGCAACAAGCGCGGTGTGCAGGTGCAGCTCGCGCTCGCGCGGTTGAAGCGCTGGAACGCCGGCCTTGCCATCTGGGGCATGTCGGCCACGCTGGGCAACCTGCACGAGGCGATGCATGCGCTGCTGGGCCATGAAGACGGCGTGCTCGTGCGGGGCCAGGTGCCGAAGAAGCTCGTCGTCGATTCGCTGCTGCCCGGCACGGCCGAGCGCTTCCCGTGGGGCGGGCATCTCGGCCTCACCATGCTGCCGCAGGTGATCGACGAGATCGCTGCGAGCAGCACCACGCTGGTCTTCACCAACACGCGCTCGCAGGCCGAGATCTGGTACCAGGCCATGCTGGAAGCGAAGCCGGAGTGGGCCGGGCTCATCGCACTGCATCACGGCTCGCTGGATCGCGAAGTGCGCGAGTGGGTGGAGCTGGGCCTGAAGAGCGGCGAGCTGAAGGCAGTGGTCTGCACCTCCAGCCTGGACCTGGGCGTGGACTTCCTGCCCGTGGAACGCGTGCTGCAGATCGGCTCGCCCAAGGGCGTGGCGCGGCTGTTGCAGCGCGCGGGCCGCTCGGGCCACGCGCCGGGGCGGCCGTCGCGCATCACGCTCGTGCCCACGCACAGCGTCGAGATGGTGGAGGGCTCGGCCGCGCGCACGGCCATCGCGGCGGGCCACATCGAGGCGCGCCACTCGCCCGACCAGCCACTCGACGTGCTGGTGCAGCACCTGGTGACGGTGGCGCTCGGCGGCGGTTTCGTGCCCGACGATCTGTACGAGGAGGTGCGCGGCACGGCCGCCTACGAAGGCCTCACGCGCGAGAGCTGGCAGTGGTGTCTCGACTTCGTCTCGCAAGGCGGCCCCTCGCTCGCGGCCTACCCGGACTACAGGCGCGCGGTGCCCGATGCAGAGGGCGTCTGGCGCGTGCCCGATGCACGGCTCGCGCGGCGGCATCGCATGAACATCGGCACCATCGTGAGCGACGCGAGCATGTCGGTGCAGTACCTCGGCGGCTCGAAGATCGGCAACGTGGAGGAGAGCTTCGTCGCGCGCATGAAGGCCGGCGACTGCTTCCTGTTCGGCGGCCGGATGCTCGAGCTCGTGCGCATCCACGACATGACGGCCTGGGTGCGGCGCGCCACCGGCAAGCGGGCCGCCGTGCCGCGCTGGGGCGGCGGGCGCATGCCGCTGTCGAACACGCTGGCCGATGCGGTGGTGCTGCAGCTTGCGCAGGCCGGCGAGGGGCGCTACGACTCGCCGGAGCTGCAGTGCGTGCGACCGCTGCTCGAAATCCAGCAGCAGTGGTCGGCGCTGCCGACGCCGCAAACGCTGCTGGCCGAAACGCTGGACACGCGCGAAGGCTCGCACCTGTTCCTCTATCCCTTCGCGGGCCGGCATGTGCACCTCGGCCTCGCGAGCCTGCTGGCGTGGCGCGTTGCGCAGCACGAGGCACGCACCTTTTCCATCGCGGTGAACGACTACGGCTTCGAGCTGCTGAGCGCGACCGAGGTCGATTGGGCCGCGCTGCTGCCGCAGGTGCTGAAGCTGCCGGAAGGCGACGAGACGCACGATGCGCGCGAAGCCCTGCTGCACGAGGTGCTGGCTTCGCTCAACGCCAGCGAGCTGGCGCAGCGGCGCTTTCGCGAGATCGCGCGCGTCTCGGGCCTCATCTACCAGGGCTACCCTGGCGAGAAGCGCAGCAGCAAGCAGCTGCAGGCGTCGTCCTCGCTGTTCTGGGAGGTGTTCCGCAAGTACGACCCCGGCAACAGGCTGCTGCTGCAGGCGGAGCAGGAACTGCTTGCGCAGGAGCTCGAGATCGGACGCCTGCGCGCCAGCCTTGAACGCATGGCCACGCAACAGCTCGTGCTGAAGCCGCTCGCGCGACCGACGCCGTTCTCGTTTCCGCTGATGGTCGAGCTGTTCCGCGAGAAGCTGTCGAACGAGAACGTTGCCGACCGCATCGCGCGCATGGTCGAGCAATTGGAAAAGGCTGCGGGGGGCGCAGTCACGGCCGGTGGCGTGGAGCGTGTGAAGGGAACGCTGGCCGTCGGGCAGGAAGGGGCGGGCAAACCACCGAGGCCGGTGAGCCAGCGGCGCGACCGCAGGCGGCCTTCAAGGCCGCTGCCGCCGCTTTGAACGGATCAGCCGGCGCCGTGCGCCTTCACCCAACGCACGATGTCCGCCGTGCCCATCGCGCCGGCCTGCCGTGCCACCTCGCGGCCACCGCGGAACAGCGCCAGCGTCGGGATGCTGCGGATGTTGAAGCGCGCGCCCAGGGCAGGCACCGCCTCGGTGTCGAGCTTGGCCAGCCGCACGTAGGGCTCCAGCTGGGCGGCCGTCTGCTCGTAGGCCGGCGCCATCTGCCGGCACGGGCCGCACCAGGGCGCCCAGAAGTCGACCAGCACCGGGATCTCGTTGCGCGCGATGTGGCGGTCGAAGGTGGCTTCGTCCGGCAGCGCGGTCGAGTGGCCGGTGAACAACGGGCGGTGGCAGCTGCCGCAATCGGGCGCGCTGCCCAGCTGCGCCGCGCGCACGCGGTTGGTCGTGTGGCAATGCGGGCAGACGATGTGCAGCGGGGGCGATTCGGTCATTGCCGGCAAATGGGGGCTCTGGAGGGCCTTTGCAAGGCGGTCGCCTGTTTTGCGACACTGGCTCCGTGACTTCTCCCGATTCCTCCGCGTCGCCGCTCGCCGTTCACTGGGCGGGCGAACTGCTGCACCTGCTGCCGGAGCGCGCACTCTGGTGGCCCGCGCAGCGCGTGCTGTTCGTGGCCGACCTGCACCTGGGCAAGGCCGCGACGTACCGCGCTCTCGGGCAGCCGGTGCCGGGCGGCACCACGCAGGAGAACCTGGCGCGGCTCGATGCACTGATCGAAAAGCATGCGCCGCGGCGCGTCGTGTTCCTCGGCGACTTCCTGCACGCGGCGCAGGCGCGCACTGTGCTCGTCGCAGTCGAAGCCTGGCGCGCACGCCATGCGGGCATCGCGATGACGCTGGTGCGCGGCAACCACGACAGCCGCGCGGGCGATCCGCCGGAGGCGCTCGGCATCGAGGTGGTCGACGAACCCTTCCTGCTGGGGCCTTTCGCCTGCTGTCACCACCCGCAGGTGCATGCGACGCACTTCGTGCTCGCGGGGCATCTTCACCCCGTCTGCAGGCTGCAGGGCCGGGGTCGCGACAGCGTGCGGCTGCCATGTTTCGCGAGCGACGAACAGCAGGCCGTGCTGCCGGCCTTCGGCGAGTTCACGGGCGGGTGGCTGATGGAGCCGGCACTGGGGCGGCGCTTTCATGCGGTGGGCGGTTCGGCCGTGTGGGCCTTGCCGCCGCAGGACAGCTAAAGCACGACCGGCTCGTCCGGCAGCTCGTTCACGTCCACTTCGCCCTCGGCCAGCGGAAAGTGCTCGACCAGCAGGGCCGAGATTTCTTCCAACGCCTGCGTGAGCCCGTCCTCGAATCGCCCATCGCGGAAGGCCGCGCTCATGCGCTGCGCCATCGCGGCCCACTCGGCATCGTCGACGCGCGCGTCGATGCCACGGTCGGCCACGATCTCGATGGCGTGCTCGGCCAGCAGCAGGTAGATGAGCACGCCGTTGTTGTGCGCCGTGTCCCACACGCGCAGCTTGCCGAACAGCGTGACGGCGCGCTCGCGCGGCGGTGCATGGCGCCACAGGTAGGACATCGGCAGGCCGGCTTCGACGCAGATGCGGATCTCGCCGCTGTGGCGTCGTTCGCTCGCGGTCACGCGGCCCGCGAGGCGCTCCAGCGCGGCCGTGGGCAGCGCGCGGCGAACCTCGGCCTCGTCGATCCAGCGGTGGCGCCAGATGCGGCCGAGCTTCGAGAAGAGGCTTGCTTCGGTGGTCTTCGTCGTCATCGTGCTCACCAGTCCCCCGACGCGCCGCCGCCGCCGAAATTGCCGCCACCGCCGGAGCTGAAGCCGCCTCCACCCCCGCCGCCGCTGAAGCCGCCACCTCCACCGGAACTCCAGCCGCCGCCACCTCCGCCACCGCCCATCCGCCCGGCACCTGCGACGAGCGAGACGATGAGCGCCACGAGCCCTGCGATCACCGCGATGGCGATGCTGGTGGTGATGAAGAACACGATCACGCCGACACCACCGCCCACGACCATCGTGCCCAGCTTCTTGCCGAGGATGGCACGCGCGATCGGCGCGCCGACGAAGACGCCCACGAACAGGAAGATCGCGAGGTTCTCCCAGTCGAAGCCATCGTTGCCGCTGCCACCGCCGCCCGTGTTGCGCGATGAGGGCTCGGGCAGCGGCTCGCCGTCGACCAGCCCGATGAGCCGGTCCACTGCCGCGTTCAGGCCACCTGCGAAGTCGCCGCTGCGAAAGCGCGGCTTCATCTCCTCGTCGATGATGCGGCTGGCCGCGAGATCGGGCACCGCGCCTTCCAGCGTCTTGGCGGTGGCGATGCGCATCTTGCGGTCGTCCTTGGCCACCACCACCAGCAGGCCGTCGCCGACGTTCTTGCGGCCGATCTTCCAGGCATCGCCCAGGCGCTGCGTGTAGCTGGCGATGTCCTCGGGTGCGGTGGTCGGCACTATCAGCACCACGATCTGCGAGCCCTTGCGCTGCTCGAAGGCCGCGAGCTTGGTCTCGAGCCCGTTGCGCTGCGCGCTGTCGAGCGTGCCGGTCTGGTCGATCACGCGCGCGGTGAGCGCGGGGATCGGCAGCAGGCCCTGGGCCAGCGCAACGCCGGCCAGGGCCGCGAGGACGACCGCGGCCAGCGCGCGACGGAGCAGTGCGGCAATGGCCATCGGTGCTGGCTTACTTCTTCGGAGCGCTGAAGTCGACGGTGGGCGGTGTCGAGATTTGCGCCTCGTTCTGCACCGAGAAGTTGGGCTTAGGCGCGTAGCTGAAGATCTTGGCTGTGATGTTGGTCGGGAAGCTGCGTGCGAGCACGTTGTACTCCTGCACGCTTTCGATGTAGCGGTTGCGCGCCACGGTGATGCGGTTCTCGGTGCCTTCGAGCGTCACGCGCAGGTCGCGGAAGGCCTGGTTGGCCTTGAGGTCGGGGTAGCGCTCCGACACCACCATCAGCCGCGACAGTGCCGACGACAGCTCGCCCTGCGCCTGCTGGAACTTGTTGAATGCCTCGGGGTTGTTCAGCGTCTCGGGCGTCACCTGGATCGATGTGGCCTTGGCACGCGCCTCGATCACCTTGGTGAGCGTGTCCTGCTCGAAGCTGGCCTCGCCCTTCACGGTGGCCACGATGTTGGGCACGAGGTCGGCGCGCCGCTGGTACTGGTTGAGCACCTCGCTCCAGGCCGACTTGCTGGCCTCGTCGAGGGACTGGAACTGGTTGTAGCCGCAGCCGCTCAGGGACACGACCGCCGCGAGAATCAAGAGCCAGCGCTTCATCATCATTTGCATTACCTCCGCAGAAGATGCGGAAGGTAGCATAGGTGGCTCCATGCCCGTCGATCCTCTACAAGCCCTGCAGGCCGCCAACCGTGCGGTATTGCCCGTTGCCTCTTCCGCCTTCGGAACGCTGCTGATCGCGGGCGCGACCGGCGCATTGGGTGCGGAGCTGCTGCGACGACTGGCGGGCAGCCACCGCCATGCACACACGCGCGTGCTGGCGAAAGAGCCGATCCGCGACGGGCTGCGCGGCGTCGAGACCTACCTGAGCCCGGAGCTGCCCATCACGCAGTGGCCGCCGGCCTCGGCCCACACCGCCATCATCGCCTTCGATCCGCCGCGCCTGTACCACGACCGCGAACGCGCGCTGTGGGTGCCCGAGCCTTCGGATCTGCCAGAGCTGGCCCGCTGGCTGCGTGCCTGCGGCGTGCAGACGCTGGCCATCGTGCAGCCGCACGACCAGGGCAAGCTGCCCGAGGCGCTGAAGCGCGGGCTCGCCAGCCTCGACGAGCAGGCCGTGGTGGCCTGCGGCTTCGAGCGCGTGATCCTCGTGCGCTCGGCGCGCAAGCCGGCGAACGCGAAGCTGGCCAACCCCTTCGAGCGGGTGGCCGCGTGGATGCTGTCGGTCGTGCGCTTCATGGTGCCGAGCAGCGAGCAGCCGGTGCGCGCGTCGAAGGTGGCCGAGCTGGTCGACGTGGCGTTGCGCATCGCGCCGCCGGGCGTGCATGTGGCGGCGCCGGAGCTGGTGTGGGAGTCGGCCCAGGGCCAGATGCAGGCCGTGGCCGCACGCTGGCTGGACAAGACTTAGGCTCGCCCCCAGGCTGCGCGCACTTCGTGTCGCTTCGCCAACCCCCTACCGGGGGCAACACCTGCGGCCCGGCAAAGCCGGTTCCGCGGTGTTTCTCGAAAAATGAGGGCGTTGTCTCCTACCCGCGCCACACCCGCAGCAGTTCTTCCGAATCCATCACCAGCCCCAGGTGCAGCGACACCATCGCGAGCGCCGCGCCTTCCAGGTGCGCGTCGGTGCCGCGCACCAGGTCGCGCAGCACGATCACTCGGTAGTTGCGGTTGCTGGCGTCGAAGGCCGTGTTGAGTACGCAGCAGTCGGTGAAGCCGCCGTTGAGCACCACCGTCTCGATGCGCTGGTTGCGAAGAAGAAAGTCGAGGTCGGTCGGGTAGAAGGCCGAGAGCCGGCGCTTGCCGTCCACCCGCATGTCGCCGGGCTCCACGCGCGTGACCCACTCGGTCCACTTCGAGCCTTCGATGGCATGCGCGTCGGCATTCGGAATCTCGCCCACGTGCAGCGGAAAGGTGCGTCGCCATGCGGACGGAATGCCGTTGATGTCGTCCACGCCGCCGGGCCGCAGCACCGACCTGACGTGCACGATTCGCACGCCCAGCGCGCGCACCGCGTCATGGAAGCCGTCGATGGGTTCCACCACGTCGCGTGCACGCGGCGCGGGGCAGGGGCAATCGGGGCCGTCGTCGAGATGACCTCGATGCATGTCGATGGAGACGACCGCGGTGGTGGCGGGATTCAGGTAGTCGGCGAACTTCGCCGTGTCGAGCTCGCGCTCCTCGTCGTAGACCCAGGCCTTCATCGGCGTTCTTCCCGCACATAGGGTTGGCCCAGCGCACCGGGCTCTTCATCGGCGCCGCGCCGGGAGAGCGCGACCCACACCATCACTCCGAGCGTTACCGCATACGGCGTCATCATCACGAAGTACTGGGGCAACTGCACGCCGGCTGCAGCCAGCTGCGGGATCAGCGCCTCGATGCAACCGAACAGCAGGGCGCCGACCAGTGCCTTCCACGGCGACCAGCGCGCGAAAATCACGAGGCCCACCGCGATCCAGCCGCGTCCGCCGGTCATGCCCGCGATCCACAGCGTGGTGCTGACCACCGAGATGTAGGCACCCGCCAGCCCCACCAGCGCCGAGCCCGCGAGCACCGCCGCGAAGCGCCATGCGGTCACGCGGATGCCCGCTGCGTCGGCCGCCTGCGGGTTCTCGCCCACCGCGCGAAGCCTCAGGCCGGTGGAGGTGCGCGCGAAGAACCACGCCACCGCGCCGAAGATCGGCAGCGTGAGCCACACCATCGCGTTCTGCTCGAAGAGCCTGCCCACGCCCGGCAGCAGCGACAGCGGCCACAGCCCCATCGCGCCGATGCCTTCGGTGGCATGGTTGGTCCACTCGGCCATCGAGCCGACCAGCGCGGTGAGCCCCTGGCAGAAGAACACCAGCGCGAGCCCGGCGATCACCTGGTTCACGCGCAGCCAGATCACCATCACCGCGAACAGCACCGAGACCACGCTGGCAGCCAGCATCGCGAGCACCAGCGACACCGCCGGCTGGCCGATCACGATCTGCGCGCCGATGCCGGCCAGCGCGCCGACCAGCATCAGGCCCTCTGCGCCGAGTGCGAGCACGCCCGCGCGCTCGCAGATGATGAGACCGAGCGCCGCGAGCGCGTAGGGCACCGCGAAGTCCGGCGTGCTGGCCAGCCAGTTGAGAACAATGCTGCAGTTCATTGAACAGCCTCCCCGCCCACGCGGCGCAGCCGGTGGCGGATGAAAAAGTCGCTCGACGCCACGCACACCACGATCACAGCCTGGATGAGCTGCACCATCGAGAACGGCACCTGGTAGAACACCTGCAGGCTGCGCCCGGTGACGAAGAGCGCCGCCACCAGCAGCGCCACCACCGTGGCCGCGAGCGGGTTGTTGCGCGCGAGGAAGGCGATGAGGATGCCCGAGAAGCCGTAGCCCTGGTAGAAGGCCTGCGTGAGCCGGCCTTCCTGCCCCGCGGCCACCGCGAAGCCCGCGAGACCGGCCATTGCGCCCGACAGCAGCACCGCGCCGTAGATCGTGCGCCGTACCGGCACACCGTTGGCATGCGCCACGCGCGGGTTCGCGTCGACGAAGCGCAGATAGAGGCCCACGCGGCTCACGCTCACCAGCCACCACGCCAGCAGCGCGACGATGCCCGCGAGCAGGATGGAGCTGCCGATGCCGGCACCCAGCTCGGGCAGGCGCTCGAAGGCGCGGAACTGCGGCGAGTAGGGGAAGTTGTCCTTCGGGTCCTTCCAGCTTCCGTAGACCAGGTGCAGCAGGAAGTTGGCCGCCATGTAGTTGAGCATCAGCGTCGAGATGATCTCGTTCACGCCGAGCTTCAGCTTGAGCCATGCGGGCCCCAGCACCCACAGCAGGCCGCAGCCGACGGCGGCCGCGAACATCAGCGGCAGGCGCAGGTTCTCGGGGCCGATCTGCCACATCGAGATGGTGGTCGCGCCGATGGCGCCCCAGATCATCTGGCCCTCGAGCCCGAGGTTCCAGAAGCGCGCGCGGAACGCGATGGAGCCCGCGAGGCCGACGAGGATCATCGGCGCGGCCTGGAACAGCACGGCGCGGAAGTTCTGACCATCGAAGAAGGTTTGCATCACGAACTCGTTGGCGAGTTCGTCGGCGGGCACGCCGGCGGCAATGAGGATCGCCGCGGAGATGGCGAAGCCCGCGAGCAGCGCGGCCGCGAGGATCAGTGCCTGCCAGCGCCACGACATGTGCTGGCGGATCTCCAGCGCGTAGTGGCGGCGGGCCAGTGGCTGCGTCGTGCGCGGGGCCTCGTGCGCGACGGAAGAAGAGGTCTTTGGAGAGGGCGCTGCCATGTCGGCCATGAGGGATGCGTCAGCCATGGTCCACCATCGCCTGTCCGATGGCCTGCCGGTCGGCGGGTTGTGCGAATTCGCCGGCGATGCGCCCGCGCGTCATCACGCCCACGCGGTCAGCGAGCTGCAGCACCTCGTCGAGGTCCTCGCTGATGAGCAGCACCGCCGCGCCGCTGTCGCGCGCGGCGCGCAGGCGCGCATGCACCTCGGCGCTGGCACGCACGTCGAGCCCTCGGCTCGGGCTGTGCGCGAGCACCAGCGTGGGCGACTTGCCGAACTCGCGCGCGAGCACCAGCTTCTGCGCGTTGCCGCCCGAGAGCAGCGCGGCCTTCTGCGCGACCGAGCGCACGCCCTGCACATCGAAGGCGCGTACCGCTTCCTGCGTGTCGCTCTGGATGCGGTTGCGGCGCAGGCGCCATACGGGTCCGTAGCGGCCGGTGTGCACGCGGCCGATGGCGTAGTTTTCCGCCACCGAGAGACCACCCGCGAGCGCAAGCCCGTAGCGGTCGGCCGGAATGGCGGCGATGCCGATGCCCCGGCGCGCCGATGCGGCCATGGTCTTCAGGTCGCCGTGGCCTTCGAGCCGGATCTCGCCTTCCGTGGCTTCGCCCGGCAGGCCCATGATTGCGCCCGCAAGTTCGCCCTGGCCGTTGCCGCCCACGCCGGCAAGGCCGTAGATCTCGCCGGCGTGCAGTTCGAGGTCCACGCCGTCGAGCACGCGCCGGCCCTCGGGCGAGGCGGGCGTGCGAAGCCCGCGCACCGAGAGGCGCACCGGGCCACGCGATGTGGTCGAAGCCTGGAATCCTTGTGCGGCAATCGATTCGCCCACCGTGAGCTTCACCAGTTCGACCACCGATGCCTCGCCCGGCTTCAGCGTGGCTACCGTGCGCCCGCCGCGCATCACGGTCACGCGGTCGGCACACGTCTTCACGTCGGCCATCTTGTGCGTGACCAGCACCACGGCGGCACCCGCGCGTGCCAGCCCCTGTACCGTCTGCAACAGGCGCGCGGCCTCCTGGTCGGTCAGCACGGCCGTGGGCTCGTCGAGGATCAGGATGCGCGCGCCGGCCAGCAGCACCTTGAGGATTTCCACGCGCTGCTGCTCGGCGATCGACAGCGCGTCGACACGCTTCGACGGATCGATGTCGAAGCCCAGCTCCGCGGCCTTGTTGCGGATATCTCGCGTGATCTCGCGCAGCCGCTCGCCATGGCTCTGGAACTCCGCAGACGGCGGCGCTGTGAGCAGGATGTTCTGTGCCACCGTGAACGGCCGCACCAGCTTGAAATGCTGGTGGACCATGCCGATGCGGTGCTTCGCCGCATCGCGCGGCCCGGCGAAGCGCACCGCGTTGTCGTCCACCAGCAGTTGCCCGGCCTCGGGCGCATAGAGCCCGGCCGCGATGTTCATCAGCGACGACTTGCCCGCGCCGTTCTCGCCCAGCAGTGCGTGCACCTCGCCCCAGCGCGCGGCGAAGTGGGCATCGGTCAGGGCTGCGAAGCCGTCGAAGGACTTCCGGATGCCGGTGAGTTCCAGCGCGTTGGGCATGAGGTGCTCGGCTCCCTGATCGCTTACTTCTGCGTGACCACGCCCTTGACGAACCAGTCCATCTTCCAGAGATCGGCGTCCGACAGCACGGCACCCTTGGCCACGCGCTCCTTGCCGTCGCGGTCGGCGAGCGGGCCGGCGTAGACCTGCTTGCCCTTCATGATCGCGTCGCGCTCGGCGGTGATGAGCGCGGCCTTGTCCTTGGGCACGGCGGGGCCGAAGCCGGCGATGTCGGTGCCGCCGTCCTTCATCTCGATGAAGGCGCCGTACTGCGTGGGCTTCCAGTTGCCGGCGATGACCTTCTTGAGCTCCGGCGTCAGGAATCGGTCCCACACCCACACCGAGGAGCACAGCGTGGCCTTGGGCGCGAACTGGCGCAGGTCGCGGTGGTGGCCGGTACCGTACACGCCGCGCTCCTGCGCGACGATCTGCGGCGTGGGGCTGTCGACGTGCTGGCCGATCACGTCGGCGCCCTGGTCGATGAGGGCGGCGGCCGCCGCGCGCTCCTTCACGGGGTCGTTCCACGCGCCGGTGTAGATCACGTTGACGGTGGCGTTCGGGTTCATCTTCTGCGCGCCGAGCGCGAAGGCGTTGATGGTCCAGTTCACCACGCCGAAGGGGTTGGCCGCGACGAAGCCGAGCTTGCCGGTCTTGGAGGCCGCGCCTGCGGCCATGCCGCAGAGGTACTGGCTCTCGTAGGTGCGGCCGTAGAACGATTCGAGGTTGCTGCCGTTGGTGGTGCCCGAGCCGTTGAGGAAGGCCACGTCGGGGTACTTGGCGGCGAGGTCCTTGAAGCTGTCGGAGTAGCCGAAGGCGGTGCCGATCACGATGTTGGCGCCGCGCTGGATGAACTTCTCGGCCGCGGGCTTGATGGCCGACGCGTCCTCGGGCACGTTCTCCACGAACTGGATCTTCTGGCCGATCTCCTTCTCGATCTTCACGCGGGCCTCGTCGAAGGCCTGCGTCCAGCCGCCGTCGTTCTTCGGGCCGAAGTAGAGCATCGCGATCTTCGGCTTGTCCTTCAGCGTGAAGCCGTCGGCCGCCGCTGCGGGCAGCGAGGTGAAGAACGCGCCGCCGGCCGCGATGGTCATCGCTAGGCCCAGGCCGGGAGTGAGGGTGCGCAGCTGCTGCATGGAACTACCTTTGAGTGGAGGCGTTGAGTTGACGAACGGAGGGGAAACGGGAGAGGAGGGGAGCAGCGCGCGTCACATCATGAAGTTGATGCGAAACACATTGCCTTCGGGATCGAGCAGCACCGACTGGTACCAGTTGTAGTAGGTGACGTACGGCGGCTTGACGAGCGTGGCGCCGACTTCGAGCGCAACGGGCACCATGCGGTCGACGTCGGCCTGGCTGTCGACGTCGATGTTCAGCAGGAACTTCACGCCGCGCGTATCGGAGAACTCGCTCAGGTGCAGCAGCTCGTAGGCATCGAGCGCGTTGAAGCCCAGGCTCGACTTGCCCGTGTCCAGTCCGCGGAAGATGGGCGAGCGGATCGCCTCGATCTCCTTGAAGCCGAACACGCGCTGGTAGAAGCCGCTGAGCGCGACCACGTCTTTTGCGAAGACGTTGACGTAGGAGAGATGGGCCATGAGTTCGGATGGGCTCAGGCCGTGACCTTGGTGCCACCGAAAGTCGTCTGCTTGACGAACTTCGAGGTGAGGTGGTCGCCCGAGGAGATGGGCGCGTACTTGGCCTCTTCGCCCGGCGCGAGGCAGCTCGGCAGGCACTCGACCATCGCGTCGTAGTTCGGCTGGTGGAAGAACACCAGCGACTGCCGGCGGTTGGTGCTCGCCACCTCGAAGGGCGGGTTGATCACGCGGTGCAGCGTGGACACCCACTGGTCGTTGGTCCACTGCATCATGAGGTCGGCGATGTTGACCACCAGGCCGCCCTCGACCTGCGGCACGTCGACCCACTGGCCGGCCTTGTTGAACACCTGCAGGCCCTTGTCGTCGGGCAGCACGATGGTGAGGCTGCCGTAGTCGCTGTGCGCGCCTGCGCGCAGCTGGCCGGGCAGAGGCTGCTCGCGCTGGGGCGGATAGCTCAGCACGCGGAACATGCTGATGTGCCTGTCGATCTTGTCGTCGAAGAAGAACTCGGGCAGCGACAGGCCGAGCGCGAAGACGCGCATCAGCGAGCGCGAGAGATCGCTCATCGCATCGAAGTAGCCCTCGTAGGCTTCGCGGAAGCCCTCGATGGGCGGCCAGCTGTTGGGCTCGAAGTGCGGGCCTGCGGCGGGGCCGCGGTGGTAGTCGTCGTCGGGCACGTTCGAGGGGCCGACCGAGAACGATTCCTTCAGGTCGCCGGGGGCCGCCTCTTCGAGGCTGTAGGAAAGCCCTTCCTCGCCCACGGCGCTGTAGCCGCGCACGGCATCTTCGCGCGGGCGATCGACCTTGCGCTTCTCGCCCAGCGGCATGTCGAAGAACTTGCGCGAGAGCGAGGACACGCGCGAGATCAGTTCGGGCGAGATGCCGTGGTTGGTGATGACGAGAAAGCCGATGCTGCGGCAGGCTTCGTCGACTTTCTTCGCGACCTCCGCCTTGCCTTCGGCGGTGCCGGCGAAGTAGGGCGCTAGATCGATGATGGGGACGGAAAGCAGGGTCATGGCAGGTTCCTCTTGCTTGGCATGCCTTTCGCCATGCAACGTCTGTGCCAGTTGGACCAAATGGACAAAACCCATCCGTCGCGTCAGCATGGTGCGCATTGCCGCGCTGTGATGGCGGTTGCGGCGCAAGGCGATGCATCGCGGCCTTACAGTGGTGCGCTGTGCTGTCTGCCGAATCACGATTGAACGAACAAGGGAAGAGCGAGGGAAGATGCCGAAGACCAAAGCGCTGGCCGCGAGTGCCAGCAAAGAGAGCCCGGTGCGCAAGCGCGCGAAGCCCGCGGTGCGCAGCGCGTCCGCGGTGAACCGGAGGCTGCGCCAGATCGAGGACAAGCGCAGTGCGATCCTCGGCGCGGCGCTGGGGCTGTTCTCCCGCTTCGGCCTGCATGGCACGTCGATCGACCAGGTGGCGGCGCGCGCCGACGTGTCGAAGAGCAACCTGCTCTACTACTTCGCGAACAAGGAGGAGCTCTACGTCAACGTGCTGCGCGACCTGCTCGCGCTGTGGCTCGAACCGCTGCGCGGCTTCAGCGCCGAGCAGGACCCGGCCGAGGCCATCGGCGACTACATCCGCCGCAAGCTGGTGATCTCGCGCGACCGGCCCGATGCATCGCGGCTCTTCTGCCTGGAGATGATCCAGGGCGCGCCGCTGCTGCGCGACGAGCTCGACCGCGAACTGCGCACGCTGGTGGAGAAGAAATCGGAAGTGATCCGCGCGTGGGTCGAAGCGGGCAAGCTGGCGCCCGTGGACCCGCATCACCTGATCTTCGCGCTGTGGGCGGTGACGCAGCACTACGCCGACTTCGGGGTGCAGGTGCAGGCGCTGTCGGGGCACACGCTGGAGGACGAAGGATTCTTCGAGCGCGCGGTGGAGAACGTCCAGCGCATCGTTCTCCAGGGCATCGTGCCGCGCTGAACGGCAGGTTCAGTGTTGCGGCGGCGCCGCGATCTCGTGATAGCGCCGGTCGAAGTAGATCAACCCCTGGGCCGCGCCACCGATGGCTATGGAGACCGCCTCGCAGAACAGCACGTCGTGCGTGCCCGCGCTCGTTGCATGCATCACGCGGCAGTCGAAGGAAACTGCCGCGTCGTCGAGCATCGGCGAACCGGTGGTCTTGCGGCTCCAGTTGCCGGCGGCGAAGCGTTCGTCCATTGGCGTCTTGCCTCCGAACAGTGCGGAGAGAGACTGGTGCCCGGCGGCCAGCACGTTCACGCACAGCACGCCATTCGCCTTGAACGCCGGGTACACCGAGGCCGAGCGGTTCAGGCACACCAGCAGCGTCGGCGGTTCGTCGGTCACGCTGCACACGGCCGATGCGGTGAAGCCGGCGCGGCCTGCCGGGCCATCGGTGGTGATGATGTTCACCGCAGCGCCCAGCCGCGCCATCGCATTGCGGTAGTCGGCCTTCTGCAGGCCGGGCGGCAGGCCGGCGGGGTTCGGCGAAGCGGGGTGGGAGGCCATGGCGTTGTGCAGCATGTCGTGCGACTCCTTCAGGCCAGCACGCAGGCCTCGTCGAAGGGCAGCCGCGGCAGGCGGCCGAACACCTTCGACGCGTCGCCGTGGCCGAGGTTGATGAGGAAGTTGACGGTCCAGTCGGTGCCTTCGAAGAAGGCCGCATCGACCTTCGCCTTGTCGAAGCCCGACATCGGACCCGCGTCGAGGCCGACCGCGCGCGCCGCGAGCAGCAGGTAGCCCGCCTGCAGGCTGGCAGTGCGAAAGGCGGTCTCGTGCGCGGCCTCGGGGCTGCCGGTGAACCAGCTGCGCGCATCGGCATGCGGGAACAGCGTGGGCAGCCTGTCGTAGAACTTGCGGTCCCACGCGGCGATGACCGTGACCGGCGCTGCCATGGTCTTGTCGAGGTTGCCCTTGGAGAGAGCCGGTGCGAGGCGCTGCTTGCCTTCGGGCGTGCGCACGAACACGAAGCGCGCGGGCGAGCAGTTGGCCGAGGTGGGGCCGAGGCTCGCGAGCGAGTAGATCTGCTGCAGCTGTGCGTCGGTGACGGGTTCGCTGGTCCAGCCGTTGTGGGTGCGTGCGCCGGTGAAGAGCAGCGACAACGCTGCGTCGTCGAGTGTGGTGATGGAGGTCATGCTGGAACGGCGGGTGCGCTGACCCGCGAAAGAAAGTCGAGCAGGCTTCGGTTGAAGGCTTCGGCCCCGGTCACGCTGTGAGCGTGGCCGCCGTGCGGAACGAAGTGGAGCGTGACGTCGCGCAGGCCATCGGCCAGGCGCTGGGAGCAGGTCCAGGGCACGAGCGCGTCGTCCTTGGCGGCGGCGATCAAGGCAGGAGCGGTGATGTCGGCGAGGCGCGTGTCGATGTCGAAGGCGCGCAGGGCGGCGATGCGCGCTCGCATGTTGGCTTCGCCGGGGAAGTGTGCGAAGGCGTGATCGACTTCGTCGGCCACGCGCTGCGCGTGCTCGGCAGCCCAGGCTGCGGGGTACAGGAAGATCGGCTGCGCCTCGACGTATGCGCGCGGACCGCATGCGCCCAGCAGCGCGAGCCGCGCATCGAAGCAGCGCGCCGAGTGCGGATTGGGCTTCGACCACGCGTTGACGAGCACGAGGCTCGCGATGCGCGAAGGGGCATCGAGCGCGAGCTGCAGGCCGACGAGGCCGCCGAGCGCATGGCCCGCGAAGTGGCACTGCGAGGTGTTCGTCGCGTCGAGGATCTCGATCACGTCCCGGGCCATGTCCGCGATGGCATAGGTCTCGGGCAGCGCGGCGGGGCTGCGACCCGTGCCGCGCTGGTCGTAGGCGATGACGCGATACCCGGCGACGATCAGCGCGCCGAGCTGCGGCTGCCAGAACCCGGCCGAGCCGCCGAGGCCCGACGACAGCAGCACCGTGGCTGCCGCACCGGACGGTCCGTGCACCTCGTAGTGCAGCGCGCTCATGAGGCTCAGGCCTTCTTGCCGACGTGGGCGATCGAGGCGATCTCGATCAGCGCATCGGGCTTCACCAGGCCGCACTGGATGCAGTAGCGCGCGGGCTTGGTGCCGGGGAAGAACTCGGCATACACCGCGTTGATCTTCGCGTAGTCGGCCCAGTCCTTGAGCATGATCTGGTTGAAGGTCACGTCGTCCATGGTGCCGCCCGCGGCCTCGACCACGCCCTTGATGATGGTGAGCACATGGCGCGCCTGTGCGGCTGCGTCGCCCACGTGCACCACGTTGTTGTCCTTGTCGAAGGGCAGCGTGCCCGAGACGTAGAGCACGCCGTCGGCGAGCGTGCCGGGAACGTAGGGGGCGAGCGGTACGCCGGTGCCGGGCGGGATGATGGCTTGCTTGGGCATGGAGACTCCTTCGTGAAGAAAAATCAGGCGATGGCCGCTTCGGCCGGTGCGTGTCGCGTAGTGGAGGCGGGCGCGAAGACGCTGCAGAAGTGGTCCACCGTGGAGACCCATCCGAAGAAGGTTTCGACGTTGTAGACCGATGCCTTCTGGATCGCGGGTCCGCCGAGCTCGTGCGTGGCGTCCTCGAGCATCACGGCGAAGTATTCGAGGTGGAAGGCGTCGCGCAGCGTCGATTCGACGCACACGTTGGTGGCGATGCCGGTGAACACGAGGTTGCGGATGCCGCGCGCGCGCAGCGTGCTGTCGAGCGTGCTGTTGAAGAAGCCGCTGTAGCGGGTCTTCGGCACGACGATGTCGCCGGGCTGCGGCTTCATCTGCTCGATGAGTTCGTAGTCCCAGCCGCCCTTGGCGAGAAACTTGCCCTGCAGCTCGGGCTTCGCGCGCATGGTTTTGAGCGCGTTCGACTTGTGCCAGTTCGGTGAGCCGGGGCCACCGGCTTCCACGTAGGCCGCATCCCAGCCGTTCTGCAGGAACACGACCAGCATGCCAGCGGCGCGTGCCGCCGCGATGGCGCGCAGGATGCCGGTGATGGTGCCCTGCGCGCCGGAGATGTCGAAGCCGGCCGAGTCGACATACCCGCCGATGGAGGCATAGGCGTTCTGCATGTCGACGACGATCAGCGCGGAGTCGGTCGGGTGCAATGCCAGCGGTTCTGGCTGCGCGGGCAGCACCAGCGGCGCGGGTGCACCGGGCAGGCGCGGAGCACCGACCGGGACGTTCGATGTGAGGGTTGTGTTGCGTGCGGGAGTGGTCATGCTGCGCTCCTTCCCGTCATGCCGCCAGGCGCTCTGGCTCGACCTGCGAGGGCACGGGGCTCTGCACATGCGCGCGGCTCTTCATCAGCGGCTGGATGCGCTCGCCGAAGGCCTCGACGCCCTGCACGAAGTCGTCGAAGGTCAGCAGCACGCCTTCGGTGCCGGGCACCTCGGCCACTTCGTCGAGCATGCGCGCGACGTTCCCGTACGAGCCGACCAGCGTGCCCATGTTGATGTTCACGGCGGAGGTCGGGTCGGCCATCTGGCGCACGTTGGTGTCGGCGCCCGACTTCGTGTCGGCCGCGCCCTGCTGGCCCAGCCATGCGATCGCCTCGTGATCGGCGCCGGCCTTGTAGTGCTCCCATTTGGCGCGCGCGGCCTCGTCGGTTTCGTCGGCGATCACCATCATCAGCACATAGGTCGTGACCTTGCGGCCGGTCTTCGCGGTGGCCTCGATGAGCTTTTCGGCCGCCGGTGCGAAGGCCCTGGGCGTGTTCACGCCCTTGCCGAAGCAGAAGTTGTAGTCGGCGTACTTCGCGGAGAACTCCATGCCCGCGTCGCTCTGGCCGGCGCAGATCACCTTCATGTCGGCCTGCGGCTGCGGGCTCAGGCGGCAGTCGTCCATCCTGAAGTGGTCGCCCTTGAAGTCGGACGTGCCCTTGCCCCAGAGGTCGCGCAGCACCTGGATGTATTCGGACAGGTACTGGTAGCGGGTGCCGAAGAACTGGTCGCCGGGCCACATGCCCATCTGCGAGTACTCGGGCCGCTGCCAGCCGGTGACGAGGTTGAGGCCGAAGCGGCCGTTGGAGATCGAATCGATGGTTGACGACATGCGCGCCACGATGGCCGGCGGCATCACCAGCGAAGCGGCGGTGGCGAAGAGCTTGATCCTGCTGGTGACTGCGGCGAGGCCAGCCATGAGCGTGAAGGACTCGAGGTTGTGGTCCCAGAACTCCGTCTTGCCGCCGAAGCCGCGCAGCTTGATCATGGACAGCGCGAAGTCCACGCCGTAGTGCTCCGCCTTCAGGGTGATCTGCTTGTTGAGTTCGAAGCTGGGCTTGTACTGCGGGGCGTTTTCGGAAAGCAGCCAGCCGTTGTTGCCGATGGGAATGAAGATGCCGACGTTCATGGAAGGGCTCCTGTTGCGAGGTCGAAAAGCTCCTTGCATGCGCCGTGCCAGTTGGATAAATCTTTCTAAATCAACGACTTACGAAAAATTGGCTTTCATGTTTTGACCATTTGGTCCAAAACGGAGCAGGCGATCCGACAGGTTTGCGGCAGCACGGTGCGGCCCGGACCAAAGCGGTGCAGTGCCGGCGTCACGGACTGCGCGGCAAAAGCGCGCAATGCCCAAGACCCCACTCCGCGCCGCCGCGGCCATCGGCGGCACTGCCGATGACGTCGAGGCGGCCTTCTACGAAGCGCTGCAGCGCGGCGACATCGATGCGCTGATGGCCTGCTGGGCCGACGAGGACGAGGTGTTCTGCGTGCACCCCGGCGGTCCGAGGCTGGTGGGTGCCGTGGCGATCCGCGCGGCCTTCGAGCAGATGTTCGGCAACGGCGCGATCCACGCCATGCCCGCGCGGGTGCGCAAGATCGATTCGCTCGCGAGCGCGGTGCACAACGTGCTCGAACGCATCGAGGTGCTCACGGCCGAAGGCCCGCGCCATGCCTTCGTGCTGGCCACCAACGTCTATCACAAGACCGCGCAGGGCTGGCGCATGGTGGCGCACCATGCGAGCCCCGGCAGCGCGCGCGAGCCGGACGACGCGAACGATCCGCCCCAGACCCTGCATTGATGTCTTCCTTCGTCGCTTCTCCCGCTCCTTCCGCGTCGCATCCTCCTTCTTCCCTTCAGGCGATGGACTACGCGGCGCCGCTCTGGCTGCCCGGCGGCAACCTGCAGACCATCTGGGCCGCGCTCTATGCCCGGCGCTTCGACGGACCGGCCCCCGTGTACCGGCGTGAACGCTGGCCCACGCCGGACGGCGACTTCATCGACGTCGACTTCGTGGATGCACCCGTGCCCGGCCCGCGGCCTCTGCTGGTGCTGTTCCACGGGCTCGAAGGCTCGTCTCGCAGCCACTACGCCGAAGCCTTCGCCGCCTTTGCGGCATCTCGCGACATGGCCTTCGCAGTGCCGCATTTCCGCGGCTGCAGCGGCGAACTGAACCTGGCGCCGCGCGCCTACCACTCTGGCGACTTCGAGGAGATCGGCTGGATCCTCGCGCGCATGCGCGAGCAGCATTCAGGCAAGGGCGGAGGGCCGGTGCTGGCGGCGGGCGTGTCGCTCGGCGGCAATGCGCTGATGCGATGGGCTTCGGAAGCGGGCGAAACCGCTTCGAGCGTGGTGAGCGCCGTGGCCTCGGTCTGCGCGCCGCTCGACCTCGCGGCGGGTGGTGACGCCATCGGCCGGGGCTTCAACAAGCTGGTCTACACGCGCATGTTCCTCGCGACCATGAAGCCCAAGGCGCTGGCCAAGCTGGCGCAGTTCCCGGGCCTGTTCGACCGCGAGAGGCTGATGTCGTCGCGCAACCTCTACGAATTCGACGACGTCTTCACCGCCCCGCTGCATGGCTTTCGCGATACCGACGACTACTGGGCGCGGGGCTCGGCCAAGCCGCACCTGTCATCGATCCGCGTGCCCGCGCTGGTGGTGAACGCACGCAACGATCCGTTCATTCCGGCGCAGAGCCTGCCGAAGCCCGGCGAGGTGGGCGCGCATGTCACGCTGTGGCAGCCTGAGCACGGTGGGCATGTCGGCTTTCCGATGGGGCCGCCGCCAGGGCATGTGCGCGGCATGCCGGAGCGGGTCGGCGGTTGGCTGCAGCTGCACGGCGGCGCTTCCGCTGACGGTGGGGGCTTGTCGCCAGGACGAGAATGCCGTCATGGATGACATCGTCAAACAAGCGCTCGCCAAATGGCCCAACGTGCCGCACTGCTACGGCTGGCTCGGCCTCGACGCGCGCGGCAACTGGTACATGCGCGACGACCGCACGCAGGCCATGGGCCCGTTCCGTTCGGCCAAGGGCTCGATGCTGCGGCACGACAAGCTGATCGAATTCATCCACCGCAACTACGAGCACGACGACGAAGGCCAGTGGTTCTTCCAGAACGGGCCGCAGCGCGTGTATGTGGAGCTGGAGGCGTCGCCGCTGGTGTGGCGCATTGCCGAAGAAACGGGCGGTGGCGTCAGCGTCGCGGCCCATACGGGCAAGGCGGCCGAGGTGTCGGACTGCCTGCTCGACGAGGAAGGCCGGCTCTACCTGGCTTCGCCGCTCGGGCTCGGCCTGGTGCACACGCAGGACGTGGGCATCGCGGCCGAAGCCGTCGAGCGTGGCCTGTGGACACCGGAGGCGGTGCAGGCCAGCGAATTGCCCGCGCGCTTCGGCCACGTGCTGAGTCCTGCCGAACGCCACGTCGAAGCCGTTTCGCGTGGCTGAATGAAAAAAGCCGGCGCTGGGCCGGCTTTCTTTCGTGACTGATCAGGGAAAACGCTTACTTGGCTGGTGCGCTGGCTGCAGCTGCCGCACCCGAAGCGCCTTCGGCAGGCGCCGCAGCGGCCGCCGGACGATCCGGCACGGGGAATTTGCCGCCGGCTGCGTTGGCCATGTAGACCACCGCGCGGCCCACTTCGAGGTCTTCGAAGTCGCCGCCGCCCTGCGGAGGCATCGCGCCCTTGCCCTTCAGGGCATGTTCGAGCAGCGTTGCATAGCCTTGGCCGATGCGCGGGCCCCAGGCTGCAGCGTCGTTCAGGTGAGGAGCACCGGGAATGCCGGGAGCTCCGTGGCAGGCGACGCACTGGGCCTTGAAGACGGCCTCGCCGGCTGCGAGCGGGCGGTTGGCGTCGCGAATCTCGATGGAGCCGACCTTCTTGAGGCGCTCGGCCACGTCACGGTCGCGCGCTTCCTTGGTCACGCCGTAGAGCGCCATGTTGTCGCCCTCCGCGGTGCCGGCGGGCTTGTTGCCCGAGACCACGTAGGAGACAAGACCCACGATGATCAGGATCGGGACAACGAAGGAGAAAAATACCGCGAGCAGCAGTTGCTTCGGGTTCTTGATCGGCCCGGTATGGGCTTCTTCTGTGGCCTGGTAATGCGGGTCTGCGCTCATTCGCGTCCTCAATTATCGGGGGCTCGTCGGGGGGCTTTTCCTAACCAACCGGCGATTATAGGGAGTGCCCTTGCCGGCGGGGGCAAGGGAGCACCCTTATGGGACGCCTTGGCGTCTCGGCCCTGATCGAGCGCGAGACGCCCTGGAGTTTTTTCAGCCCTTCTCGCCGTTACCGTCGCGCGTGGCCCAGCCGCCACCCAGCGTCCGGTAGAGCGTGACCTGGTTCTGCAGTTGCAGCAGGCGCGAGTTCACCGCCGACTGCTGCGCCGTGAACAGCGAGCGCTGCGCATCGAGCAGGTCGAGCGCGCTGGCAATGCCGTTGCGATAGCGCAGGTCGGAGAGCTTGTAGCGCACCGCTTCCGCATCGGCCTGTGCACGCTGCGCGCGCACCTGCTCGCCTAGCGTGGCGCGGCCCGCGAGCGCGTCGGCCACTTCGCGGAACGCCGTCTGGATCGACTTCTCGTACTGCGCCACCGCGATCTCGCGCCCGGCCTTGGCCGAGTCGAGCGTGGCGATGTTGCGGCCGGCGTCGAAGATCGGCAGCGTCACCGTCGGCGCAAAGGACCAGGCCTTGGAGCCGCGGTCGAACAGGCCCGAGAACTCGCTGCTCGCGGTGCCGATCGAGCTCGTCAGCGACACGCGCGGGAAGAAGTTCGCGCGCGCCGCGCCGATGTTGGCGTTGGCTGCGATCAGGGTCTGCTCGGCCGAGCGGATGTCGGGCCGCTCCGCCAGCAGGTCGGAAGGCAGGCCGGCCGGCACGTCGGCCATCGGCTTGATGCCGTCCAGTCCCTTGGCGCCGCCTGCCGTCGCATCGGCCGGCACCGGCGCGCCCAGCAGCAGGGCGAGAGCGTTCTCGTCCTGTGCGCGGGTGCGCTGCTGCTGCGCGTAGGCCGCGCGTGCCGCTTCGAGCTGTCCGTTCGCGGCCTGGTAGTCGAGCTCCGACGACACGCCGTTGTCGAAGCGCAGCTTCGTGAGGCGCACCGACTCCTCGCGCGTCACCATGGTCTGGCGCGTGATCTCGAGCAGCTCGTCGTCGGCCAGCAGCGTGAGCCAGCCGTTGGCCACTGAAGCGATCAGGCTGATCTGCACCGCCTTGCGGGTCTCGTCCGTGGCGAGGTATTGCGCCAGAGCCTGGTCCTTCAGCGCGCGGATGCGGCCGAAGAAATCGATCTCCCACGAGGTGAAGCCGAAGTTGACGGCGTACTGCGACGACACGCTGCCCTGGCTCGGGTCGATCGCCTGGTAGGCGTTGGGGCTCGAACGCGAGCCGGTGCCCGTCAGGCCCAGCGCCGGGAACAGGCTCGAGCGCTCGATCTGGAACTGCGCGCGCGCCTGCTCGATGTTGAGCACCGACACCCGCAGGTCGCGGTTGTTCGCGAGCGAGGTCCGGATCAGGCCCGCGAGCCGCGGGTCGGTGAAGAAGTCCTGCCACGGCAGGTTGGCCGCGGCCTGGCCGGACGGCTGCGCCGGGTCGCCGGGGTAGGTGGTCGGCACTGGCGCGGCGGGGCGCTCGTAGGTCGGGATCAGCGAGCAGCCGGCCAGCAGCATCGCGGCGGCCAGGGCTGTTGGAATGAATTTCGTCATTGTCATAGTGACTCCATGGCCGCTCGCGCTGCAAGCACAGCACGGCCTGTTCGGAAAACACCGCGGAACCGGCTCTGCCGGGCCGCAGGTGTTGCCCCCTGCAAGGGGGTGGGCGCAGCGACACGCAGTGCGCGAAGCCTGGGGGTGTGCCCGGGTTTGATCATGGTTGGGGTTGCTCCGGGGCAATGCCGGCGGCTTCGGCGTGCCGCTTGTCGGCCTCATGCTGGCGCGCGCTGCCCTTGAACAGCTTGCGCACCACCACGAAGAACACCGGCACGAAGATCACGGCGAGGGCGGTGCCCGTCACCATGCCGCCGAGCACGCCGGTGCCGATGGCGCGCTGGCTCGCAGAGCCAGCGCCCGAGGCGATGAACAGCGGCACGACGCCGAGGCCGAAGGCCAGCGAGGTCATGATGATCGGACGGAACCGCAGGTGGGCGGCTTCCAGCGCCGATTCGATGATCCCCTTGCCCTGTGCCTGCAGATCCTTCGCGAACTCGATGATCAGAATCGCGTTCTTCGCCGAGAGGCCGATGATGGTGATCAGCCCCACCTGGAAGTACACGTCGTTCGAATAGGAGCGCAGCATCGTCGCCACCAGCACACCCAGCACGCCCAGCGGCACCACCAGGATCACCGACAGCGGGATCGACCAGCTCTCGTACAGCGCGGCCAGGCAGAGGAACACCGCCAGGATCGCGAAGGCGTACAGCACGATGGCCTGCGAACCCGCGAGCTTTTCTTCGCGCGACTGGCCGGTCCATTCGAAGCCGAAGCCTTGCGGCAGCTGCTTGGCGAGCTTTTCCATCTCGGCCATCGCGGCGCCCGTGCTGTAGCCGGGTGCCGCGTCGCCGCTGATACGGATCGCCGGGTAGCCGTTGTAGCGCACCGTCTGCGTGGCGCCCGTGACCCACTTGGTGGTCGCGAAGGCCGACAGAGGCACCGGCTGGCCCTGCGTGTTGCTGGCGTTCAGCTTGAGCAGGTCGTCGGGCTGCATCCGCGCCGGAGCGTCGGCCTGCACCACCACGCGCTGCAGGCGGCCGCGGTTCGGGAAGTCGTTGATGTAGCTCGAACCCAGGCCGGTCGACAGCGTCGCGTTGATCGCGTCGAAGCTCACGCCCAGCGCGTTCGCCTTGTCGCGGTCGATGTCGATCTGCAGCTGCGGCGCGTCTTCCAGGCCGTCCGGACGGACCTGCGCCAGCACCTTGCTCTGCGAGGCCATGCCCAGCAGCTGGTTGCGTGCGCTGATCAGCGCATCGTGGCCTGCGCCCGAGCGGTCCTGCAGGCGGAAGCTGAAGCCGCTGGCATTGCCCAGTTCGGGAATGGGCGGCGGGCTCAGCGGGTAGATGAAGGCGTCGCGGATGCCCGACAGCGCACCGAAGGCACGGCCGGCCAGCGCGCTGGCCGAGTGGGCCGGGTCCTTGCGCTCTTCCCAGTCCTTCAGCGTCACGAAGGCGAGGCCTGCGTTCTGGCCCTGGCCGGAGAAGCTGAAGCCCATCACGCCCACCATGCTCTCCACTTCGGGTTGCTTCAGGATGAAGCCCTCGACCTGTTGCATGACGGACAGCGCGCGCTCCTGCGTCGCGCCAGGCGGCAGCTGCACGTTCACGATGATGTTGCCCTGGTCTTCCTGCGGCAGGAACGAGCTCGGCAGCCGGGTGTAGGTGAACACCACCGCGCCGATGATCGCGACGTAGATCACCAGGTAGCGCGCGGCGCGGCGCAGGATGCGCGCGACCACGCCTTCATAGCCCTTGGCCGTGCGTGCGAAGCCACGGTTGAACCAGCCGAAGAAGCCGGTCTTCTCGTGGTGGTGGCCCGCCTCGACGGGCTTGAGCAGCGTGGCGCACAGCGCCGGCGGGAGCGACAGCGCCATGAAGGCCGAGAAGGCGATCGAGGCCACCATCACCGCCGAGAACTGGCGGTAGATGTTGCCGGTGGAGCCCGCGAAGAAGGCCAGCGGCACGAACACCGAGATCAGCACCACCGTCACGCCGATGATGGCGCCGGAGATCTGACGCATCGCCTTGCGGGTGGCTTCGAGCGGCGACAGCCCCTCCTCGCTCATGATGCGCTCGACGTTCTCCACCACCACGATGGCGTCGTCCACCACGATACCGATCACCAGCACCATGCCGAACATGGTCAGCACGTTGATCGAGAAGCCCAACGCCAGCAGCGAGGCGAAGGTGCCCAGCAGCGCGATCGGCACCACGATGGTCGGGATGATCGTGTAGCGCCAGTTCTGCAGGAACAGGAACATCACGATGAACACCAGCGCCACGGCTTCCAGCAGCGTCTTGACCACTTCGGTGATCGAGATCTGCACGAAGCGCGAGCTGTCTTACGGAATGGCCCACTTCACGCCCTGCGGGAAGTAGCGCTCGAGCTCGGTCATCTTGGCGCGGATCGCCTTGGCCGACTGCAGCGCGTTGCCGTTGGGTGTGGGCTGCACGCCGACACCGACCGCGGGCACGCCGTTCAGGCGCGCCGAGGTGGCGTACGACTGGCCGCCGAGTTCGACGCGCGCCACGTCCTTCAGCCGCACGGTCGAGCCGTCGGTGTTGGCGCGCAGCACGATGTTCTTGAACTGCTCGACGTTGACGAGCTGGCCATTCACCGTCACCGTGGCCGCGATGGCCTGGCCCGGGATGTTGGGCAGGTCGCCCAGCGTGCCCGAGGACACTTGCGCGTTCTGCGCGCGGATGGCGTTGTTGACGTCGGTCGCCGACAGGTTGAAGCCCTGCAGCTTGGCCGGATCGATCCACACGCGCATCGCGTTCTCGGAGCCGAAGAGCTGTGCCTGGCCCACGCCGACCACGCGCTGCAGTTCGGGCACCACGTTGCGCGCGGCGTAGTCGCCGAGCGCAACCGGGTCGAAGTTCGGGTTGTCGGAAGACAGCATCACGAACATCAGGAAGTTGTTGCGCGACTTGTCCACGCGCACGCCCTGCTGCGTCACGGCGGCCGGCAGGCGCGGCGTCGCGCGCGACAGCCGGTTCTGCACGTCAACCTGCGCGAGGTCGTCGTTGGTGCCGGGCTCGAAGCTGATCGTGATGGAGCCGGTGCCGTCGGCCTGGGCCACCGATTCCATGTAGATCAGGCCCGGCGAGCCGTTCATTTCACGCTCGATGACGGACAGCACGCTGTCCTCGAGCGTCTGGGCCGAGGCGCCGGGGTAGGCGACGTTGATGACGATGGCGGGCGGCGCCACCGGCGGGTACTGCGAGATCGGCAGCTGGGTGATTGACACGCCGCCCACCACCAGGATGAACAGTGCGATCACCCAGGCGAAGATCGGTCGGTCGATGAAAAACTTGGCCATTTGAGGGGGCGCTCCTGATTACTTCTTGTCGGCCGGGGTCTTCTCGGCCGTGGCGGGCGCCGTCGATGCGGCTCCCGCGGCGGCCGGCTTGGCCGCTTCGCCGTTCGGGTTCGGCCTGGTCCACGGAACCGCCTTCACCGGCGTGCCGGGCGGCATCATCTGCAGCTTCTGGAAGCCGTCGACCATCACCTGCTCGCCGGCCTTCAGGCCGTCGAGTACCACCCACTGGTTGTCCTTGGCGGCGCTGATCTTCACTTCGCGCTTGCTGATCTTGCCGTCCTTGTCGACCACCGAGACGGTGTCACCCTGCTGGGTGCGCGTGACGGCCTGCTGCGGCAGAGTGATCGCGTTGGTGGCCTGCGCCTGCTCGAGCTTCACCCGCACGTACAGGCCGGGCAGCAGCTCGCCCTTGGGGTTGGGCACTTCGGCGCGCAGCGTGACCTGGCCGGTGGTGGAGTCGACCGTGAGGTCGGAGAACAGCAGCTTGCCTTCGAGCGGGTAGTCGGTGCCGTCTTCCAGCACCACGCGGATGGTCGCCGCTTCCTCGCCGCTCGCGCGCTTGTACTGGCCGGCAGCCACGGCGCGGCGCAGCTTCATGGCGTCGGAGGCCGACTGCGTGAAGTTCACGTACAGCGGGTTGATCTGCTGCACCACGGCCAGCTCGGTGGCGTCGCCCTGGCCCACCAGCGCGCCTTCGGTGACGAGGGCGCGGCCGATGCGGCCCGCGATGGGCGAGGTCACGTCGGCATAGCTCTGGTTGATCTTCGCGGTCTGCAGGGCTGCGCGGCCCGAGACCACGTCGGCTTCGGCCTGCTTGGCGGAGGCCACGGCGGTCGCGTATTCCTGCTTGCTGACCGCATTGGCCTCGACCAGCGGCTTGTAGCGCTCGGCCAGGGCCTTGGCCTGCACTGCATTGGCTTCGGCGCGGGCCAGCGTGGCCTGCGCGTTCTGGGTGGCGGCCACCAGCGGTGCCGGATCGATGCGGAACAGCAGCTGGCCGGCCTTCACGTCGCTGCCTTCGCGGAATTCGCGCTTCAGCAGGATACCCGAGGCGCGGGCGCGAACCTGGGCGACGCGGGAGGCTTCGAGGCGGCCGGGCAGTTCGGTGACGAGGCCGACGTCGGTCGGCGCGGCCACGACCACGCCGACTTCGGGCGCTGGGTGACCACCGCCACCGCCCCCACCGCCCGGACCTCCGGGCGCGTCGCTCTTGCCACAGCCGGCGAGGACCAGCAGGACAACGGCGGCCACGGTCGCGAGGCGCGGCGAAAAGGACGATTGGCGCGAAACATGCAGGAGAGGCATGCGATTCCTTTGATGCGAAGACGGGAGATGGCGGGCTCGCGGTGCGAACCGGAAACCTGTACAGCCAGGTCGGCCATCGGGGAAGCCGGCTAGTTTACATACATTCATGGATGTATAGTGACAGCCACGCAATGGCCCCACGATACATAGAGGGCGTTGTCTTTACAAATCAGGAGACTTGGTGGCACGTCGTACGAAGGAAGAAGCATTGGCCACGCGGCATCGGTTGCTCGATGCCGCGGAGCTGCTGTTTCAGGCACAGGGTGTTTCGCAGACCACGCTGCAGCAGATCGCGCAGCAGGCCGGCGCAACGCGCGGCGCCATCTATTGGCACTTCAAGGACAAGGCCGATCTCTTCAACGCGATGATGGAGCGCGTCATCCTGCCCCTGGAGGCCACGCCGAGGGCGGCGGCGACCGCTCCCGGCGTCGACGACCCGCTGGCGGAGATCGAGGAGGGCATGGTCCATGCGCTCACACTCATGACCACCGACCTGCAGGTGCGCCGCGTGTTCGACATCGCAACCCACAAGGTCGAATACACGCACGACATGGCTTCCGTGCAGCAGCGCCATCTCGACGCCCGCAACGCCTGCGTGGCCGATTTCGAAAAGGCCCTTCGCATGGCCGCACGCCGCGGCCGCCTCAAACTGCCGGTGCCGGGCCATGTGGCGGCGCAGGGGCTCCACGCGCTGATCAGCGGGCTCATCCAGAACTGGCTGCTCGACCCCGAGGCCTTCGACCTGGTGCCCACGGGCAGGCGCACTTTCAGGGTCTACCTTGCGGGGCTCGGGTTCACCCGGCAGCCGCCGGGCGCGACCGTTGCGGACGAGGCCGAAACCGTCGTCGCCTGATAGGCGATAATGCGTGGCTCCGGTGAATGCCGGACCCAGATTCCTCGCTGTATTTCAACGGATAGAATTCGGCCCTCCGAAGGCTGAGATCCAGGTTCGATTCCTGGCGGCGGGACCAGCTACCAAGCCGGACACTTTTCAAAGGTGTCCGGCTTTTTTGTTTTTCAGCGCAGCAAACTGCGCAAGCCGCCAGCTTGCGAGCGTCCACCAGGTATCAGACAACTCTGGGGACAGTTTCGGCACAAGTCGGGTCTTATCCACAGCGGGAACAGCTTCTGCGATGTTGTTCCATTTCCGGTGCAGTCCCGAAGCAGGCGCACACACAACGGTATGCGATTCGCAAGTCCTTGTCGCGCAAGGAAAAAACGGTGCTGTCCACAGCGCGGGTTTACCCTTATCTACTACTACTATCTTTAAATAACAAAAGTAAATAAATAAGAAGTGCAAGTCGGCAGGGAGCTGTGCGGCCGGCTGCATGCGCATTCGTTCACGAATCGGCACGGCATCTCGCCGTTGTCTGATGGAAGACCCAGGGCCCTCGGATACTCCGACGAAACATGCCGCCGATCAGAGCGGCGACGATTTCAGGGAGGATCCATGTCCATCTTCGATGGCACGTGCCGGCATATGCGCCCGGCGTGCGTTCTTGCGTCTTCGGCGGTGCGATGACACGTCGCGTCACCATTCGAACGCCTGCGGGGGAGGCGCTGCAATTCCACCGCTTGACGGGCCGCGAAGCGCTGAGCCAGCTCTATGACTTCGAGGTCGACCTGCTGGGCAGCAGCAACAGCGTCGACCCGAAGATGCTGCTTGGCAGGCCCGCCAGCGTGGCGGTGCAGACGGAGAGCGGGGGCACGCGCCATCTGGGCGGTGTCGTCGCATCCTTCGGCCTGACCGGGGAAGATGCCCGCCATTCCTTCTATCGCTTGAAGCTGCGCCCGTGGCTGTGGCTCGCGACGCGCCGAAGCGACTTCCGCATCTTCCAGAACAAGACGGTTCCGGAAATCCTCGCCGACGTGCTCGGCGGCTACGGCTACCCCATCGAGAAAAGACTCGGCCGCGAGTACCGCGTCCGGGACTACTGCGTGCAGTACCACGAGAGCGACTTCTCGTACATCTCGCGCCTGTGCGAACTGGAAGGCATCTGCTACTACTTCAGGCATGAAGCGGAACGGCATATGCTGGTGTTCGCGGACGACATCGCGACTTCGCACGATCCGCTGCCGGGAGGAGACGTCGTGCGCTTCCATCCCCTGGAGAAGGCGGGCATGACCGGAGGGGGCACGAGCCCGAACGAGCGCATCTACGAATGGACGTCCGGCGAGGAAATCCGGTCGGGTCTTCACTTCACCAACGACTACGACCCGCTCAAGCCGAGAGCGGATCTTTCCTGCCAGCGGCAGATGCGCCCAGGCCATGCGCACGACGACTTCGAACTCTACGAATGGCCCGGCGGCTACAGGCAATACGACGACGGCGAGACCTGCACGCGCATCCGGACCGAGGAGCAGCTGACCGGACGCTGCACTGCGAGCGGGCGTTCCAACAGACGTGAACTCGCACCGGGCTACACCTTCCGGCTTGCGAGCCATCCGAGGGACGACCAGAACCAGCAATACCTCGTGACAGCCGTCGACTACGAGCTGCAGGAAAACCTCCGGGCCAGCGAAGGCGCCGATGCGGGCGAAGGCTCCATCCAGCGCTTCGGCTTCGAGGCGCAGCCAGTCAACCATGCATGGCGGCCCCCGCGCATCACGCCGAAGCCTCGCACGCGCGGTCCGCAGACCGCCATCGTGGTCGGTCCGAAGAATGAAGAGATATGGGTCGATCAGTACGGCCGCGTCAAGGTCCAGTTCCACTGGGATCGCCTCGGCCAACACGACGAGAGCTCCAGTTGCTGGGTGCGCGTGTCAATGGCCTGGGCCGGCGATGCGTTCGGCGCGGTCGCGTTGCCACGGGTCGGCCATGAGGTGGTCGTCGACTTTCTGAGCGGCGACCCGGACTGCCCGATCGTCACCGGCCGCGTGTTCAACGCCGAGAACATGCCTGCGTGGCATCTGCCCGACCAGAAGAATCTCTCGGGCATCCGCAGCCGCGAGTTGGGCGCGAGCGACGGCGCGGGCCGCCCGAGCGGGGCAAGGGGTAATCACCTGGCGCTGGATGACCATCATGGAAAGCTCCAGGCGCAACTCAAGAGCGATCACCTCTGCAGCAGCCTGAGCCTCGGTCATGTCGGCCGCATCGACGACACCTCGGGCCGCAAGGATGACCGAGGCGAGGGCGCTGAATTGCGTACCGATGGCCACGCCGCTGTGCGTGCCGCATTGGGGCTGCTGCTCACCACCGAGGCACGGCCCGGCGCACAGGCGCATATCACCGACCTCGGAGAAACCATCGCTCGCCTGACGGCCGCGCGCGATCTGCATGAGCGCCAGAGCCAGACCGCGCAGGAGGCCAGGGCTCATGAAGGGGGTGACCAGGACGCGGTCACCAAGGCGCTCAAGGAGCAGAACGACGCGATCAAGGGCGGTGGTTCGGGGCGGAGCACGTTTCCGGAGCTCAGCGAGCCTCACCTGGTGCTCGCCAGCGCGGCCGGCATCCAGAGCACCGCAGCGGGCGCCACCCACATTGCCTGCATCACGCACAACGCACTGAGCAGTGGTGGCCACACCAGCATCAGCGCGGGCAAGAGCTTCCTGGTGAGCGTCAGAGAGGCCGCGCGCGTGTTCGCCTACAAGGCCATCCGCCTGACTGCCGCGACCGCGGGCATCGACATCGTCGCGCTGCAGAACAGCATCAACCTGCTGGCCAAGCTGGATATCAAGCTGGAGGCGGAGAGGATCAGCATCACCGCGAAAGAGGAGATCGTGATCAACGGAGGCGGCAGCTTCAGCAAGTGGACCGCCTCCGGCATCGTGCATGGAACCAGGGGCCTCTGGCGCGAACACGCCGCTACCCACAGCTATGCGGGGCCGATGGACGTGGACAAGCGCCTTCGCATGCAGGGCGTGAGCCATGACGACAAATACAGCGTTCGCTTTGCACCTCTTGGCAGCGACGAAGTCTTCAAGCACGTGGAGATGGCGGGACAGCCCTACCGGATCCTCGGCGAGAAACAGGAAATCAAGGCGGAGGGAGTGATTCCCGACGACGGGCGGCTCCCCAGGATCAGCTTCGAGACGCCCGACGAGGCGGTGCTGATCGTGGGCGAAGAGGCTTGGGACTGGGCGCCTGTCCCGACGATCCACGCGCTGCAGGGCAGTCCGGACAGCGACGAAGGCGACGAGGACGATGAACCGCCCGATGCCGAAAATTCGAGATATGTCCCGCCGGGTGGCACCTCGGCCTTCAGTCGCTTCCTCACCGAGTCGGCGGTCGAAGCTCATCTGAGCAGCCTGGCCTGAGCGCGAGAGACCAAGCATGCCCAAGCTGATATCCGCTACCTACCACCCCAATATCGAAGTCGCCGAGCTCATCTGCGAAGACGGCCGGCACCTGCTGCGCTCGGGCGGAACGCTGCCATGGCGCATCAACAACCCCGGCGACCTGACAGCCCGGATGGTCGACGGGGTGCCCGCGCCCAGAAAGGCAAAGGGCTACGTCGGATTCGCCACGACCAGATCGGGCAGGACCTTCCTGATCTTCCCCGATGAAGATGCGGGGCGAGAGGAACTGAAGGCGAACCTGAAGCGACTGCACGGCGACAGGACGATCCCGGAAGCCATTCCCATCTACGCCCCGAAGAAGGAAAACGACACGGAAAAATATGCGCGCGATCTGCTCAAAACGAGCGGCATTCCAGCCAGCAGAAAGATTGGCGAGTGCAGCGATGCCGAACTTGAAAAAATAGTGAACAGCATTGCGGAGATCGAGGGGTATCACGCCAACGCCGAGACCCGAAAGGAAACCTGGGTTGCCGTGAGCAGGATCAATGCGACGGATGGCAGTCAGCCGTTGCCCGGCGCCGAGATCATTCTGCAAAGAGGAGGCAAGGAGGAAACGGTCAAGTCCGATGCCACGGGGCGATTTCCTCCAGTGATTCATCCTGCCGACAAATCGGCCGTGCACGTCAAGGTGGCGGAGCCGAGGAGCAAGAAGGCCGTGGTGGTCGGAACCATTCAGGGCGACGTCGGGAAGGATTTCAATCTGCTGGCGAAATTCAGGAGATGGAAGGGCGTTGCCGGATCGGAGAAGGTCAACAGCTCGACGGCGGGGCAGAGGAAGCCCATGAGCTACGTGGTGCAGCCTGGGGACAGTCTCTGGAAGATCGCGAAGCTGTATCGCTCCAGCGTGGAAGCCATCAAGGAGGCCAATGAATTGGAGAGTGACAGCATCTATCCCGGTGAGGTGCTGTTGATCACCGGGAGCGGCAAGGCAAAGCCGGACGGCAGGTCATCGAGTCCTCCGCCCTTGGCCGCCAAGCCCCCACCTGTGAGTGCACCGCCGAGTCTGGGGCCTCCTCCGAGGCGCGCAAGTGTTTCTGCTCCCGCACCACCGCCTGTTTCATCTGGAATCAGGTCATCGGATTCGGAGCGATCGAAAGAGGGAACAGGGAAGGTTCTTGCCCTCATCAACCCGATGTCGGGGCGGGCGCCTTGGATGCCTATTGCCATTGCCGAAGCAAAGCTCAGGCGCGGGGAGACTGAGTTCACGCTGCAGGACAAGATCAACTATCACGTCGAAGTTGACGACAGCATCAAATCCATGATCGGGAGGAGTAACGCCTGGTGCGCGGCCTTTGTGAATTGGTGTCTGATGCAAGCAAACTACCCCATCGAGAACATGAACTATCCGGGGCGCAAAGTGGCGAAAGCACGAGCGCATGGATTCTACGAAGTAGATGGACCAAAAGAGAAGTCGGAAAAGGTGACGAAAAAGATCAGAAATCCATTATTTGTTGAGCTGGAAAGGCCGATTTATGGAGCCATTGCCATGGTTACGTCTTCGGCGGGTTCAGGGCAGCATGTTGGATTTGTATACGCAAAGAGCGGATCCAATGGATTGGTTTTACTTGGAGGGAATCAGGGGAGTCAGATCAACTTCTCATATGTCAATGTTGTGCCTGTCGCTCCATATGTGACGAAAAACAAAAAAGGTGAAATCATCAGACATAAGGGGAGCTCGACCTACCTGAAATATTTTGTTCCGATTGCTTATTATGAGCAAGCCAGGAGAGATCTTCTGAATCCCGGAATAGAGGAGCGGAGCGCGTCAGAGATTAATAAAGGGATGGGAATTGAGGCTGATAAATCTAGTGCGGCAAATGCAACTCCAAATTTCAGGTGATATGGCTTTGGTTTTTCGATTGCGATCATTCGCATTTAAGTTGTTGCGGCAAGGAGCGCTTCTCTTTGTTGTTCTATTTCCGATTTTTTCTTTTGCTGGATATGCTGGTGGGCCGTATGTGGTGTGGGTGAATCTTGATCGCTCTTCTGATGGGAAAGAGGTCGATCGAATTATTGTTGATTTTCTTGCAAATAAGTCGGTCGAGTGCGATGGGCAATGGAAAATGGGAGATTCACTTTTGTATATGAAAAGGCGCCCACCATCGATCGATGATGGGCTGGTTCGGGATGTTTTCTTGGGGAAAAAGAAAACAAAAATGAAACAATTGGATGCTGCATTGAGAAGCTACAGGGACGCAGAATTTCCGCACCACGATGGCCTTGATGGAATCATTGTCTACTCGCGCCAGCCCGAGATGAAAATAATGAGCTTTACAGTCAGGACGCGGAGAGTTGAATCTGTGGCTGTTGCTTCACAGGGAAATATTCCAATGAAAGAGGATGTGGAGGAGGCGTTTTGTGCTCTTTTGCCCCCCATCACCAGGGCGTCATAAAAATAAATCATCCAATTGCCGCAGTCTTGATCAGGCATGCTTCCTGTTTGCTTTTTCTTTGATTACTCCTGCTTCATAGAGTTGGAGGTAGCAAGTAATTGCCGTGTGAATTGCGTGTGCGAATGCGTCGATGCTCGAGTCAGTATTCTTGGATGGCAAAGGGTGTGCGATTGCCCTGGGGAAATGAGATGATGAATCTTCTTCAGAGGCGTGTTGCAGGCATGGCTGCTCTTGCAATTTGCATTCTGCTTCCGATTGACTCTTTTGCTGGGTCGCGGAGCGATCATTTTGTTGCATGGGGTAGCCTCGGGGGTGGCATGGAAAGTCAAGAGATTGCAGGAAAAATTAAAGAGTTTGCGAATAGCGATCGCATCGACTCTGCTTGCGATATTCAATGGAAAAACAATGACTCGATGTTGTACTTCAACAATCGCCTCTTGAAAATTCCAGATGATTTGCTCAGAAAGGTTTTCATCGAACGCGATAGTGAATCTTTCTCTGCACTGAGCCATGTGTTGCGCTCCTTCAGGCATCTGGAGACAAATGCCCGTGACGGATTGGATGGGATCATTTTTTATGACGGAGAAAGATCCTTCCGCATGATGAGCTTCACGGTTGGTACGAGAAGGGTCAAAACCTACCCGCAAGTGTTGAAGGCGCCCGCAAGAGCGAAAGAGATTGAGCGTGCCTTCTGCTCACTTCTTCCTCCAATCACTCGAGCTCCTTAAGGGCAGGGACTTGAGCAAATGCTTGGATCACGGAGCGCTGGTGCTGACGCACGAGTCCGTGCCCTTGCTGCGAGGCGCTCGTGATTGCCCCCGCTCCCTGCCCGTGCCACCATCCCCGCATGCCCTACCAACTCCATTACTGGCCCACCATCCAGGGCCGCGGTGAATTCGTGCGGCTCGCGCTCGAGGCGGCTGGCGCGGACTATGTAGATGTGGCGCGGTTGCCCGAGGCCGAGGGCGGCGGCGAATCCGCGCTGGGTGAGCGGCTGGGCGACCTCAACAGCGCGCGCCCGGCGTTCGCGCCGCCGTTCCTCGTTGATGGCGACATCGTGGTCGGCCAGACCGCCGCGATCCTGCTGTACCTGGGCCCCAGGCTCGGCCTCTCGGGCGTGGGCGAATCGGACGGGCTGTGGACACATCAACTTCAGCTCACTATCGCCGACGCGGTGGCCGAGGCGCACGACACGCACCATCCGATTTCGGTTGGCGCCTACTACGAAGACCAACGCGATGCGGCGGTGCTGCGTGCCCGGGCCTTTCGTGACGAGCGCATTCCGAAATTCCTCGATTGGTTCGAGCGGGTGCTGCAATGCAATCCCGCGGGCAGCCTGCACTTGGTTGGCGACACACTGACCTACGCGGACCTTTCGCTGTTTCAACTGGTGGACGGCCTGCGCTACGCGTTTCCAAAAGCCACGGCCCGTGCACTGGCGGCCACTCCCGCGGTCGAGAAGCTGCACGTCAATGTCCGGCGACGCCAGAGTGTGCAGGCCTATCTGCAGAGCCCTCGCCGCATCGCGTTCAACGAAGACGGCATCTTCAGGCGCTACGCCGAACTGGACGGCTAGGCCAGCCAAGCGCCGGCCGTGCGCTCAGCCGACGAGCGCCGCGGCGTCCCTCCATGCCGGCAGCAGCACCAGCCCCTCCACTGTCACCGGCTTGCGCTGCGGGCCGAACAGATACCGCTTCGGCACGATGCCTTCCAGATGGCGCAGCACGTCGGTCCGGTCGTCGATGAAATGCGTGATGCGCAATTCGCGGCAGTGATCGGCCTTCTGCGGGCGCTGCAGGCAGAAGCGCAGATTCGCCGCAGGCACGCCGGTGCGTTCGAAGAAGCGATGGTGATGCAGCCACGCGCGGCTCTTGGCCTGCACGCTCGGCCCGCATTTCGACACGAGCCAGACGCGGCCTTCGAATCTTTCGACCAGCGGCGCCACGGCCTCGAACATGCCTTCGTAGGGCGGCGTGTCCAGCGCGTCCTGCAGCGAGCCGCCGATGAAGGAGGTGTCCGCGCCTCCGGCGCCTTCGGCCGCGATCAGCACGCGGCCGATGTCGATGCCAAGCCGGGGGAGTCCGGATGCGGATGCAGATGCGTGTTTCATTTCTTGTTCCTCTTTGTCTTGAAGTGGGCGGATCGTAGAAATGAAAGTCATCACCAGGAACTACTGATATTGGATGTGCTATCCATAAAATGGATAGATGGACATTCCACGCACGAACCTCGATGCGCTGCAGTCGTTCGCCGTGTTCGCCGATACGCTGAACTTCAGCGAGTCGGCGCGCCTGCTGCACATCAGCCAGCCGGCGCTGCATGCCAAGGTGCGCAAGCTGTCGGAGCAGATCGACGCAAGGCTCTACGTACGGGTGGGCGGTGCTCTCGAACTCACGGCCACGGGCGAGCAGGTCGCGCGGCATGCGCGGGAGTTGCTCGCGTTCAACCAGCGTTTCGTGAAGGGGCTGGCCCAAGGGGAAGACGCGCCTGTCGTCACGCTGGCCGCCGGCGAGGGCGCATACCTCTACCTGCTGGGCAAGGCGCTGTCGCGGTTTTCAGGGGCGGGCGCATCGCCGCAACTGCAACTGCTCACGCGCGATCGCGACGAGTCGATCCAGGCGGTGCGTGCAGGCCAGGCGCAGCTGGGCATCGCACCGCTCGGCACCGTGCCGGCCGACTTGCACGCCGTTCGATTGACTTCCGTGGGGCAGGTGCTGGTCGTACCGCGCGCGCATGCGCTGGCTTCGCGCAAGTCGGTGCGCCTGCGCGACCTGAAAGGCGCACAACTGATCGTGCCGCCGGCGGGGAGGCCGCACCGCGAATTGCTCGGCCGCCTGCTGCAGGCCGAGTCGGTGCAGTGGCAGCCATCGCTCGAAGCCAATGGCTGGGAGCTGATGCTGCGCTTCGCCCAGTTGGGCTTTGGCCTGACGGTGGTGAATGCCTGTTGCCACATTCCCAATGGCCTGGTGGCGATTCCCCTGCAGGGCTATCCGTCGCTCGACTACCACGTGTTCCATGCTGCCGACCGGCCACCGACCGCGCACGTGCAGCGGCTGATGGACGCACTGCTCGCGCACGGCGACCACTGGAAGACCCGATGACGCCCGAAGACGTCAGCAAGTTCATCGCCTATGTGCTGAGGCATGCGCCGGAGTCCATCGGACTGAGGCTCGATGCGCAGGGCTGGGCAGGCATCGAGGCGCTGGTGGCGGGGGCCGCGGCGGCGGGACGCGATCTGACGACGGCGGATGTCGTGCGCGCGGTGAACTCAGGCGCGAAGAAGCGTTACGAATTGTCGACCGACGGGCAGCACATTCGCGCACTGCAAGGCCATTCCACGCCGCAGGTCAGCCGCAGCTTCGAGGCAGTCGCGCCGCCTTCGCTGCTTTTCCACGGAACGGCCACGCGTTTTCTGGCTGCGATCCGCGAACAAGGCCTGCTGCCCGGTTCGCGGCAGCACGTGCACCTGTCCGCCGACGAGACCACGGCGGTGCAGGTGGGGCAGCGCCATGGCAAGGCGCATGTGCTCAAGGTCGACGCGGGCCGCATGCACTCGCTGGGCGGCGTTTTCCATCGTGCGGAGAACGGGGTCTGGCTGACAGCCGCCGTACCGCCGGAGTTTCTCCTGCCGGACGACTAGTCCGGTTCCGCTTCGTTGCGGATGCGCAGCGCAGCGTCGTACAACGTATTGCGCGGGGCACCGCTGATCTCGGCCGCAAGCTTCACCGCGGTCTTCACCGGCAATTCGGCCAGCAGCAGGCGCAGCACTCGCTCGCCTTCGGCGCCGCCGTCGTCGCTCACCGCCACGGGGTGCAGCACCAGCGCGAATTCGCCGCGCGTGCGGTCGCGATCGGCGCTGAACCAGTCGGGCAACGCGCTGGCCGCGACGGTGGCGATTTCCTCGAACTGCTTGGTGAGTTCTCTGCCCACTGTGACGCGCCGCTCGCCCAGCGTGGCCAGCGCGCGCGCGAGGTTTTCGACGCGGTGCGGCGCTTCCAGCAGCACCACGGCGCGCGGCTCCTGCGACAGCGCCTGCACGGCTGCGTCGCGCTCCCCGGCCTTGCTTGGAAGGAAGCCCGCGAAGACAAAGGCGCTGCTCGCATTGCCGTCACCACCATCGGCCACCAGCCCTGCCGCGCCGACCAGCGTGGTCACGCTGCTGGCACCCGGCAGCGGCAGCACGCGCTGCCCTGCCGCGCGCACGGCGGCTGCGAGGCGCGCGCCGGGGTCGCTCACGCCGGGCGTGCCGGCATCGCTGACGTAGGCAATTCGTTCACCCTGCGCGAGCCTTGCGACCACGGCCTGCGCGGCCTCGGCCTCGTTGTGCTGGTGCACCGCCAGCAGCCGGGATCCGGGGCGGTCGATGCCGTAGGCGCGCAGCAGGGCCTGCGTGTGGCGCGTGTCCTCGCAGGCGATGGCGTCCACCAGTTGCAGCACGTGCAGTGCGCGCAGCGTGATGTCGGCCAGGTTGCCGATCGGCGTGGCGACGACATAGAGCGTGCCCTGCGGATAATGCTGCGCACCCGCGGCGTCGTGCGCGGCCGCGAGGGCGGCGCCGAAAGAAGCAGGGGCGAGTGAAGCCAAGAGGTTTCTCCGTCGGAACGAAAAAGAAGTCAGAAAAATAGAACGCAAGCAGGCCGCAGACAGGGAGGGCCATGAAGACCGACAACAAAACAACGAAGCATCGGGGCGATGCGGCGGAAGACGCCGCGCTCGACCACCTGCGGGACGCCGGCCTCGTGCTGCTCGCGCGCAATTATCGGACGCCCGGGCGCGGCGGCGGCGAGATCGACCTGATCATGCGCGATCCGCGCCCTTTGCCCGGAGGCACACTGGTGTTCGTTGAGGTCCGCCAGCGCAGCACCGGCGCGCACGGCGGCGCGGGCGGCAGCATCACGGGGCCGAAGCAGCGGCGCATCGTGTTCGCCGCGCAGCACTACCTGAGCCGGCTGCGCGCAGTGCCGCCGTGCCGCTTCGACGTGGTGCTGGTCGAGGAGAAAATCACCTGGTTGCAGGCGGCCTTCGACGCCGGCTGATGCGTCCCGCAAGGGAACTGAAGCGTTGCCGAAGGCTCCACAACTCAAACGTCTTGTTTCACGACCCCCAGTTATCATCCCGCCTCATGCTCGAGCAACGGATTCAGCAGCACTTCATCGACAGTGCCGACCTCAAATACCAGACCGGGCCGGTCCTCAGCAAACCCATCTCCCAAGCGATGCAGGCCATCCTGGCGTGCGTCACCAGCGGCGGCAAGGTGCTCGCCTGCGGAGCCGGCGTGTCGGGGCTGTTGGCGGCCCAGTTCGCCGCGCAGTTCGTGGGGCGGTTCGAACGTGAACGTCCCGAGCTCGGCGCCATCGCGTTGCCCGGCGACGCCACCGACCCGGAAGCCGACAGCGCCAGCGCCACGGATGCCGATCGCTTCGCCCGGCAGGTGCGCGCGCTCGGCCAGGCCGGCGATGTGCTGCTTGCCCTGAGCGTGAGCGGCCAGTCGGCGGCGGTGCTTGCCGCGGTGGCCGCGGCGCACGAGCGCGACATGACCGTGGTCGCCCTGCTCGGCAATGCCGCATCGGGTTCGGGCGGCGCCATCGGCCGCGCACTGCGCGAGACCGACGTCCAGATCAGCGTGCCGCACGAGCGTGCGGCGCGCATTCACGAGATCCACCAGATCGCGCTGCACTGCCTGTGCGACGGCGTGGATGCCCAACTACTCGGAGAACAGGAAGCCTCCTCATGACCTTGAAGACCATGACGACGACGTCGACCCAACGTTTCGCCCTTGCCCTGACCCTGGGCGCCGCTCTGGTCGCGGGCCTGTCCGCCTGCGTGCCGCTCGTCGTCGGCGGCGCGGCCGTGGTGGGCGTGGGCATGGTGGCCACCGACCGCCGCAGTTCGGGCGCGCAACTGGACGACCAGGGCATCGAGCTGCGCGCCGCGGCCCGCGTGCGCGACATCGCCAACGACCAGATGTACGTGAGCGTCACCAGCTACAACCGCCAGGTGCTGCTGACCGGTGCGGTGGGCAGCGACGCCGACCGCCGCCGCGTCGAAGAGGAAGTGGGCCGCATCGTGAACGTGCGTTCGGTGGTCAACGAGCTGACCGTCGGCTCCTCGAGCACCTTCCAGGACCGCTCGAACGACCTGTACATCACCGGAAAGGTGAAAGCCTCGCTGCTCGATGCCAAGGACATCTTCGCCAATTCCTTCAAGGTGGTGACCGAGCGCGGCGTGGTCTACCTGATGGGCATTGCCACGCGGCGCGAGACCGATCGCGCCACCGAAATCACGCGCGGCGTGTCGGGCGTGGTCAAGGTCGTGCGCGTGGTCGAGGTCGTTAGCGAGGCCGATCTGGCGGCCAGCCAGGCGGCGAACCAGGCCGCAGCGCAGCGCGGCGGCACGGGACCGGCGCCGGTGACCTCGGCAACGCCTTCGACGCCTTCGACGCCTTCTTCGTCGTCTTCTTCTTCCTCCACCTCGCGCGTGCCGTTGCCGCCGATGGAGCCGCTGCCCGCGTCGGGCTCCTCCACGTCCACGCCGTCCTCGAGCGGCGCGACGACCTCGCCGGTGCGCTGAAGCAAGCGGAGCCTGGCCAACAAAAAAGCCCGCTGATGCGGGCTTTTTTGTTTGGTTCTCTGCTTGCTACTTGAGCCGCGTGATGAGGCTCGACGTGTCCCAGCGCTGCCCGCCGGCCTGCTGCACATCGGCATAGAACTGGTCGACCAGCGCCGTCACCGGCACGCGCGCGCCGTTGCGCTTGGCTTCGTCGAGCACCAGGCCCAGGTCCTTGCGCATCCAGTCGACCGCGAAGCCGTAGTCGAACTTGCCTTCGATCATGGTCTTGCCGCGGTTCTCCATCTGCCAGCTCTGGGCGGCGCCCTTGCTGATGACGCCCAGCACGGCTTCCATGTCGAGCCCGGCGCGCTGGCCGAAGGCAATGGCTTCCGACAGGCCCTGCACCAGGCCCGCGATGGCGATCTGGTTCACCATCTTTGCGAGCTGGCCGGCGCCGCTCTCGCCCAGCAGCGTGACCGCGCGCGAGAACGCCATGGCCACCGGCTTGATGCGTTCGAACACCGCCGCGTCGCCGCCGCGCATCACCGTGAGCGCGCCGTTCTGCGCGCCGGCCTGGCCGCCCGAGACGGGCGCGTCGATGAAGTGCAGGCCCAGCGCCTGAGCGGCCTTGGAGAGTTCGCGCGCCACGTCGTCCGAGGCGGTGGTGTGGTCGACCAGCGCCGCCCCCTTCTTCATGCCGGCGAAGGCACCGTCGTCGCCCAGCACCACCGAGCGCAGGTCATCGTCATTGCCGACGCAGCAGAACACGATGTCGGCACCGGCGGCCGCTTCGCGCGGGGTGGCGGCGTGGCGGCCGGGCGGGCCGAATTCGGCGGCCCAGGCCTGCGCCTTGGCGGGGGTGCGGTTGTAGACCGTGACGCTGTGGCCGGCCTTGGCCAGGTGGCCGGCCATCGGGCCGCCCATGACGCCGAGGCCGAGAAAAGCCACCGTCTGGGCGGGGATGGATTCGTAGGTGCGGGGGTTGATGCTGCTCATGGGCCGACAGCTTAAGGCCATTCCACGACAGGTGTGATGGCTCAAACCTATACGTGAACGTACAGGTTTGGGTAAAATGCCAACATCATGACCGACCCGAACCCCGCCAGGACCATCACCGTGCGCGATGCCGCGGCCCGGCTCGGTGTCACGCCGCGCACGCTCAAGTACTACGAGGAGCTGGGCATCGTGGTGCCGGTGCGCAGCGAGGGCGGCTACCGCCTCTACGAGCAGGCCGATCTCGACAAGCTGGCGCGCGCGCTGCGCATGCGCTCGCTGGGCTTCTCGCTCACGGCCGTCACCACCATGCTGCAGCAGCCGATGGAGGCGCCGGCCGAAGGCGGCCGCCCGCGGCTGTCGAATGCCTCGCTCAAGACGCTGCGCGAAACGCTCACCGGGCAGCTGCAGACGCTCGACGCGCGCGTGGCGCAGGTCCGCAGGGAACTCAAGGAGGCGGCGGCGATGCAGGCACAGCTGAGGCGCGACCTCGACTATGTGGAGCGCCGTCTCGCCGGCGAGCCCGTCGAGGAGGCGCTGGAAAGCCGCCGCAAGGAGCGGCCGGCACCATGACCTCTCCGGCCCTGGCGTGGCCTCCGCGCGGCAGCAACGCCGCGGTCGCGCTGCTGCCCTGGGCCATCGGCCTCGTCACGGCCATCGACTACTTCGACAACGCGCTCTTCGCCTTCTTCGCCAGCTACATCGCCGGCGGCGTGAACGCCTCGCCCGACGAGCTCGTGTGGGCCTCGAGCGCCTACGCGCTGGGCGCGGTGCTCGGCATCCTGCAGCAGCACGCGTGGATCGAGCGGCTGGGCTACCGGCGCTACCTGGCCGTCTGCATGTTCGCCTTCGCCGTGGGCGGCGTGGGGGCGGCGCTGTGCGACAGCTCGACGCAGCTCACGCTCGCGCGCGCCGTGCAGGGCTATTTCGTCGGCCCGATGCTGGGCGCCTGCCGCATCCTGATCCAGATCGGCATTCCGCCCGCGCGCCGCGCCAAGGCGCTGAAGGCCTTCATGGTGCTGATCGTCTTCGGCGGCGCGCTGGCGCCCATTGCCGGCGCATTCCTCGTGACCGAGTTCGACTGGCGCTGGCTGTTCGCGAGCACCGCGCCCGTCGCGGCGCTGATCGGGCTGCTCGTGCTCTGGACGCTGCCCGACATCGGCGACGTCGAGCCGCACGAACGCACCGAGCCGCACTACATCGCCTACGTGGTGTTCGCGCTCGCGCAGGCCGCGCTGCAGGTGGTGCTGACGCGCTCGCACTTCGAGCTGTTCACCGGCTCGCCGGCGCTCATCGGCCTCACCATCGCCGGCGTCGCGGGGCTCGCGTGGTTCGGCTGGCAGCAGTGGCAGCATCCTGCGCCGCTGGTACGGCTGCATGCGCTGCGCAATGCGTCGTTCCGCATCGGGCTGGCGCTCTACGTCGTCTACTACTACCTCTCGACGGGTTTCAGCTATCTGCTGCCGCGGATGATGGAAGGCGGCCTCGGCTTCACCGTTGGCAACACCGGCTACTTCACGGGCGCGGCCTCGCTGGCGACCGGGCTGCTGGTGTTCGTCTACCTGAAGTACTCGGCCCGGCTGGCGCGCAAGAAGTGGCTCATCGTCACTGGCTTCGGCATCGCGGCGCTGGCGGCGTGGTGGCTCTCGAAGGTTACTCCGCAGGCCGGGCGAGAGGCCCTGCTGGTGCCGCTGCTGCTGCGCGGACTGCTGATGCTGTTCGTCGTGCTGCCGGTGGCGAACCTCACCTTCAAGCCCTTCGCGGCGGAGGAGTTCGCGCACGGCTACCGGCTCAAGAATCTCGTGCGCCAGCTGGCGATCTCGTTCGCGACGTCGACCGTGATCGCTCTGCAGCAGCACCGGCTGGCGCTGCACGAGGTGCGTTTGAGCGAATCGGCCAACCCCGCGAACGCGAGCTTCATGCAGGCGCTGGACTCACTGACCCGAGGCTTCGCCGCGGCCGGCCATGCGGCAGGCGAGGCGCATGCGATGGCGCTCGGCACGCTCTACCGCACGCTCGAACAGCAGGCCACCTTCATGGCCTCGCTGGACGGCTTCACCGCGATGGCTGTGATTGCGCTGGCGGCAGGCATCTTTGCCGCGTGGCAGCGGACGATCGACTGACCGTTCCGCTGCGGCGATCAGACGATCGCGAAATGCTCCGTGCCCGCGGCCAGGTCGGTGCTGCGCGCGCGCTGGCTGTTGAGCTTGATCTGCAGGCGCAGGTCGTTCGCCGAGTCGGCGTTGCGGATGGCGTCTTCGAAGCTGATCGAGTGGCTCTCGAAGAGGTCGAACAGCGCCTGGTCGAAGGTCTGCATGCCCAGGTTGCGGCTCTTCTTCATGATTTCCTTGATCTCGCCCACCTCGCCCTTGAGGATCAGGTCGGAAATCAGCGGCGTGTTCAGCAGCACTTCCACCGCCGCCACGCGGCCCAGGCCGTCTTCCGTCGGCACCAGCCGTTGGGAGACCAGCGAGCGCAGGTTCAGCGACAGGTCCATCAGCAGCTGCGCGCGGCGCTCTTCGGGGAAGAAGTTGATGATCCGGTCCAGCGCCTGGTTGGCGCTGTTGGCGTGCAGCGTGGCCATGCACAGGTGGCCGGTCTCGGCGAAGGCCACGGCATGCTCCATGGTTTCGCGGTCGCGGATTTCGCCCATCAGGATCACGTCGGGCGCCTGGCGCAGCGTGTTCTTCAGCGCGGCCTCCCAGCTGTCGGTGTCGATGCCCACTTCACGCTGCGTCACCACGCAGTTCTTGTGCGGATGCACGAATTCGACCGGGTCTTCCACCGTCACGATGTGGCCGAAGGAGTTCTCGTTGCGCCAGTCGATCATCGCCGCCAGCGTGGTCGACTTGCCTGAGCCCGTGGCACCCACCAGGATGCACAGGCCGCGCTTGGTCATCGATACGTCCTTCAGCACCTGCGGCATGCCCAGCCCGTCGATGGTCGGCAGCTTGGCGGGAATGGTCCGCAGCACCATGCCGACCTTGCCCTGCTGCACGAAGGCGTTCACGCGGAAGCGGCCGATGCCGGTCGGCGAGATCGCGAAGTTGCATTCCTTGGTGCGCTCGAACTCGGCCGTCTGGCGGTCGTTCATGATCGAGCGCGTGAGCGCCAGCGTGTGCGGCGCGCCCAGCGCCTGCTGCGAGACCTTGGTGACCTTGCCGTCGACCTTGATGGCCGGCGGGAAGTCGGCGGTGATGAACAGGTCGCTGCCGTTGCGGCTCACCATGAGCTTGAGCAGGTCGTTGATGAACTGGCTGGCTTGATCGCGTTCCATGAGAGCGCTCCTTGATCTGTTTAGATTGAACCCGTTGGCGGCCGACCGCCGGGCCGCCCCAAGGCGGCCGCGCCTCCCCCTTTGGGGGTGGAGTTACACGCAGCGCAGCGAAGTGAAAAGCCGGGGGGCCTCATGACTAGCCGGGGAAATTCTCGGGAATCTTGGCCTTGCCGCGGGCTTCCGCAGCCGAGATGGTATTGCGGCGCACCAGTTCCGTCAGGTTCTGGTCGAGCGTCTGCATGCCCGAGCCCTGGCCGGTCTGGATGGTGGAGTACATCTGCGCCACCTTGGCCTCGCGGATCAGGTTCCGGATGGCCGGCGTGCCCAGCATGATCTCGTGCGCCGCCACGCGGCCCTGGCCGTCCTTGGTCTTGCACAGCGTCTGCGAGATCACGGCCTGCAGCGACTCCGAGAGCATCGCGCGGATCATTTCCTTTTCTTCGCCCGGGAACACGTCGATGATCCGGTCGATGGTCTTGGCGGCCGACGAGGTGTGCAGCGTGCCGAACACCAGGTGGCCCGTTTCGGCGGCGGTCATGGCCAGGCGGATGGTTTCGAGGTCGCGCAGCTCGCCCACCAGGATGGCGTCGGGGTCTTCGCGCAGCGCGGAGCGCAGGGCGTTCGAGAACGACAGCGTCATCGGCCCCACTTCGCGCTGGTTGATCAGGCACTTCTTCGACTCGTGCACGAATTCGATGGGGTCTTCCACCGTGAGGATGTGACCGTACTCGTTCTCGTTGAGGTAGTTGACCATTGCGGCCAGCGTGGTCGACTTGCCCGAGCCCGTGGGGCCCGTCACCAGCACCAGCCCGCGCGGCTTGAGCGCCAGTTCGCCGAAAATCTTCGGCGCATTCAGCTGCTCGAGCGTGAGGATCTTCGAGGGAATGGTCCGGAACACCGCCGCCGCGCCGCGTGCCTGGTTGAAGGCGTTCACGCGGAAGCGCGCGAGGCCGTCGATCTCGAACGAGAAGTCGACCTCCAGGAACTCTTCATAGTGCTTGCGGTGCGTGTCGCTCATGATGTCGTACACCATGGCGTGCACGCCCTTGTGGTCGAGCGCGTCGACGTTGATGCGGCGCACGTCGCCGTTCACGCGGATCATGGGCGGCAGGCCTGCGGAAAGGTGCAGGTCGGAGGCTTTGTTCTTGACGCTGAACGCCAGCAATTGGGTGATGTCCACGGGGCTCCTCGGCTCGAGTCTGGTGACGTTTTGATACGATTTTGGACGATTATGACGATGATTGGCGACGACCTCCAGCAAGTAAACAACCGGATCGCAAAGGCATGTGTAACGGCCGGCCGCGACCCGGCCGGAGTGCGGCTGCTGGCGGTGTCCAAGACCTTCGGACCGGAGGCGGTGCGCGAGGCGCATGCGGCGGGCCAGTCGGCCTTCGGCGAGAACTACGTGCAGGAAGGGCTGGACAAGATCGAGGCCCTCGCCGACCTGCGTTCCTCCCTCGAATGGCACTGCATCGGGCCCCTGCAGAGCAACAAGACGCGGCCGGTTGCGGAGCACTTCGACTGGGTCCACAGCATCGACAGGCTGAAGATCGCCGAGCGTCTTTCGGCCCAGCGGCCGGCGCATCTGCCGCCGCTGGATGTATGCCTTCAGGTTAATGTGGACGGCGGCGCCAACAAGTCCGGCGTGCCTCCGGAAGAGGCCTTGGCGCTCGCGCGCGCTGTGGCGGCGTTGCCACAACTTCGGCTGCGCGGACTCATGGCGATTCCCGAGCCGGCGGTGGGCTTCGAGGCGCAACGCGAACTCTGCCTGCGCGCGCATGCGGTTTACCAGTCGATCCGCGACGCGGGCATCGCGCTCGACACGCTGTCGCTCGGCATGAGCGCGGACCTTGAGGCCGCCATCAGCGCAGGTAGCACCATGGTGCGCGTGGGCACGGCGATCTTCGGCGGGCGCACCTACGCCAAGCCGGCCTGATCGCCTCTTCGTGCGTCAGACCCCGAGCGGTAGCCGCGCGCTGTTCTTCACTTCTTCCATCACCGCATAGGTCCGCGTCTCGCGTACGCCGGGCAGCTGCCACAGCACAGTGCCCGCGAACTCGCGGTAGGCGGCCATGTCGGCCATTCGGGTCTTGAGCAGGTAGTCGAAGCCGCCTGCGACCATGTGGCATTCCATGATCTCGTCGCGCACCTGCACCGCGGCCTTGAACTGATCGAACACGTTGGGCGTGGTGCGGTCGAGCAGCACTTCGACGAAGACGGTGAAGCCGCGGCCCAGCTTGTGCGGATCGAGCCGCGCCTCGTAGCCCTGGATGAAGCCGTCGCGCGTGAGCCGCTGCACCCGCGCCAGCACCGCGGTGGGCGAGAGCGCCACCGCCTCGGCCAGCTTGAGGTTGGTGATGCGGCCGTCCTCCTGAAGGATCTTCAGCAGCCGGAGATCGATGCGGTCCAAGTCGAGCATCGGAGGATTATCCGGCCCGAACCTCGAATCGTGGCGGAAGATGCGGCCTATGGATCCCGGCTATAGGAGATAGAACCAAGGAACAGCCGGCGGCCTACCCCGGATTACCCAAGGGGCCGCCGCGCGTCCTGTTCGCCGTCAGCGAACTTGCGTTTGCGACTGCGCCGCCGCCTGCCGGCTCTTGAACTGGTCGACCAGGGCGCCGTAGGCAGGGCTCGAGCGCAGCTTGGCGTACTCGGCGGCCGCCTCGCGGTAGCCCGGCTTCATCGAATCGGCGCCGGCTTCGCTGGCCTGTTGGGCCGCCAGGCCCGACTGGATCCACAACTGCGTGTCGGCAGCCACCGCGGCGCGGCTGTTGGCCGAGACCGCGACCGGCTCCTGCTGGTAGCCGCTGGTGTAACCCTGCGTGGGCGCGGTCTTCAGCCATTGCACCGCGTCGGCGGTCACCGCGGCGCGCGTCGTCGACGAGGCCAGCGGCGCGGGGCGCGGATCGCCCTCGGCGTAGTTGCCGGCGAAGCTCGGCGCGGCGAGCGTGCCCAGCAGGGCGGCGAGGGCGGCGGTGCCGAGCAGACGGGTGGCGGAAGCTTGCTTGCTCATTCGTGAACTCCTTGAGGTTGGTTGGTTTGCCTTGGTTGGTGAAGCCAACTCTACGAAGCGGATCCGCAAGGTCGATAACCCGTTGATGACGTTTCTGTCATCTACGCCGCCCGAGGAATTCGCCTATCGCTCGCCCGACGGGATCGTTCCCGCCCGCATGGCCTTGATGGCCTCGGCTTCCACCGCTTCGCGCGTGGCGGGCTGGCCGGTGCGCGCGGCGGGCCAGGGTGCGCCGCGGCTCACGTTGTTCCACGCGGGCTGCTTCTGCGCCGTCGCCAGTTCTGCGACGACGCGGTCGCGCGACGGGTCCTGCTTCGCGTGGTCGGGGTAGCGCGTCACGCCGGCCTCGGTCGGCGCGAAGTGGTATTCGCCGGCGGCCGACGCGGCCAGCGGCGCCAGCGCGGCGGCACCGGTGGCCACGGCAAGAAGAGGGGAAAGAAGTGTGCGATGCAGCATAGTCGATATCTCCTGGTTGCTTGTCCGCCGCCGCCGACATGGCGCCGGCCATGCCGGAAACTGGCCGGCATGCCATGCCAATCTAGGAAGCGACGCCGTCAGCCACTTCACGCTGCGATTACATCGGCGCAATGTGCGCGCCGCGGCCCGACCAACGTCTCTTGCATAACCGCCTCCGCGGCGCGCATAAGCCATGGCGCAACGCGCGGCGGAGGTCTATCGTTGCGGCCACCCTAACAAACCAAGCAAGGGAACTCATATGAGCGAAAAACTATCCTTCGTCAGTCCTACAGCCAACAGCCCGTGGGGCACCTATCTCTCGCAGGTCGATCGCGTCGTGCCGTACCTCGGCCCGCTGGCCCGCTGGGTCGAAACCCTCAAGCGCCCCAAGCGCGCGCTCATCGTCGACGTGCCCATCGAGATGGACGACGGCACCATCGCCCACTTCGAGGGCTATCGCGTGCAGCACAACATGAGCCGCGGCCCGGGCAAGGGCGGCGTGCGCTTCCACCCCGACGTCACGCTCGAAGAAGTGATGGCCCTGTCGGCCTGGATGACCATCAAGACGGCGGCAGTCAACCTGCCGTACGGCGGCGCCAAGGGCGGCATCCGCGTCGACCCGAAGAAACTCTCGCTGCAGGAGCTCGAGAAAGTCACTCGCCGCTACACCAGCGAGATCGGCATCATCATCGGCCCGCACACCGACATTCCCGCGCCCGACGTCAACACCAACGCCCAGATCATGGCGTGGATGATGGACACCTACTCGATGAACGTCGGCGGCACCGCCACCGGCGTCGTCACCGGCAAGCCGCTGCACCTCGGCGGTTCGCTGGGCCGCGTGAAGGCCACCGGCCGCGGCGTGTTCGTCACCGGCCGCGAAGCGGCACGCCGCCTGGGCATGGACCTGCGCGGTGCGCGCATCGCGGTGCAGGGCTTCGGCAACGTGGGCTCCGTCGCGGCAGAACTCTTCGCCGAAGCCGGCGCCAAGATCGTCGCGGTGCAGGACCACACCGGCACCATCGTCAACAGCAACGGCCTCGACCTGGCCAAGCTGGTGCCCATCTCGCGCACCGACGGCGTGATCGGCTTCAAGGCCGGCGGCGACATCGTGCCGAACGAGGACTTCTGGAACACGCCCTGCGACATCCTGATCCCGGCCGCCCTCGAAGGCCAGCTCACCGCCGAGCGCGCGCAGAAGACCACCGCAAAGCTGGTGCTCGAAGGCGCCAACGGCCCCACCGTTCCGCAGGCCGACGACATCCTCGCCGAGCGCGGCGTGCTGGTGGTGCCCGACGTGATCTGCAACGCCGGCGGCGCGACCGTGAGCTACTTCGAATGGGTGCAGGACTTCTCGTCCTTCTTCTGGGACGAGGACGAGATCAACGTGCGCCTCGATCGCATCATGATGAACGCGCTCAACCACATCTGGGACACGGCGGACAAGCACAAGATCACGCTTCGCACGGCGACGTACGCGGTGGCCTGCGAGCGCATCCTGATGGCTCGCCAGGAACGCGGCCTGTATCCCTGATTGATCTTTTTTTGACGTCCGGGGAGGCTACGCTCGGGGGATGACCACCAACCCCGCGCAAAAGCTCCCCTCTCTTCCTCCTCTCCCCACCGAAAGCGCCGCCCGCCTGCAGGCCCTCATGGCCAGCGGGCAGCGCAGGCTGCTGGGGCTGGTCGGCGCGCCCGGCGCGGGCAAGTCGACGCTTGCGGCGGCGCTGCTGCAGGCGGTGGGGGCCGATCGCGCGCAGGTCGTGCCCATGGACGGATTCCATCTCGCCAACGTCGAGTTGCAGCGGCTCGGCCGCGCTGATTGGAAGGGCGCGCCCGACACCTTCGACAGCGCCGGCTACGTCGCCCTGCTGCAGCGCCTGCGCGAGCAGCGGCCCGATGGCGACATCGTCTATGCCCCCGAATTCCGCCGCGAGATCGAGGAGCCGATCGCCGGTGCGATCGCGGTGCTGTCTTCGACGCAGCTCGTCATCACCGAGGGCAACTACCTGCTGCACGACGTCGGCCCGTGGGCGGGCGCTGCGGCGATGCTCGACGAGGTCTGGTACGTGGACATCGACGACGCGGTGCGCGAGGAGCGCCTTGTGCGCCGCCACCAGCAGTTCGGCCGCAGCGCGGAGGAAGCGCGCGCCTGGGTCGAGAGCACCGATGCGCCGAACGCGCGGCTGATTGCGGCGACGCGGGTGCGTGCGCATCACATGCTGCCCTGGTCCTGATCCCTGCGCAAAATTTCGCACGGCTGAGGGGAACGCAGCCGCATGGCGCGCGCTCGAAGCCCTGCCGGCAAGGCGCCGGTTAGCATTCGCCGCTCCATGCCGTCCATGCATACCTCCTTTCTTCCTGTCGTCCACGCCCGGGTCGTCGTCATCGGCCTGCTTTCCGCCCTCGTGCTTGCCGGTTGCGGCAGTACCTCCCGCCGGGTGAACTACGAGCCCGAAGCCTTCGGCTCGACCACCACCCACACCCGCGACTACGAGGCCACCGAGGCCCAGACCTGCGAGGCCGCGCGCCGCGCGCTGCTGAGCCAGGGCTACATGATCACGGCCGCCAACGCCGACCTCGTGACCGGGCGCAAGAGCTTCCAGCCTGCGTCCGAAGTGCATGTGGAGGTCGAGTTCCGGGTGGTCTGTGCGCGGGAGAGCACCCGGAGCGGCAAGGCGAGCCGGAACACCGTGGCCTTCGCAACCGCACTGCAGGACCGCTACGGCCTGAAGAAAGTGAACAACTCGGCGAGTCTCGGCGTGGGCGCGATCGGCTCGCTCTCGCTGCCGTTCTCGGGCAGCGACGATGCGATGGTGAAGGTGGCGAGCGAGACGCTGACCGACGAGCGCTTCTACGACCGGTTCTTCTCGCTGCTCGACCGTTATCTCGAAGGGCCTGAAGGCGAAGAGGAGGCCGGGGCGCCCGCCGAAACGCCGGCCGCATCGCCACCACCTGCTGCTTCCTCGTCCCAGCCGGCACCAGTGCCCGCGCCTGCAGTCACCTACCCGGTGACTTCGTCGCCGAACCGGGGCTGAGCGGCGCCAGGCGCCGAAAATACCAAGACACGTCTTACAATCTGGGCATGGCTTCCACCATCCCGGATCCGGCGCAGTGCGCCTCGCGTCTTCGCACTTCCGTGTCGCTGCTGACGCGCCAGTTGCGCAGCGGCAGCGCCACTCCCGAAGGGCCGAGCGTGGCCAAGCTCAGCGTGCTGGGGCAGCTTCACCAGCATGGGCCGTGCACGCCCACGACGCTGGCGGGGCTCGAGCGCGTCAAGCTCCAGTCGCTGACCCGGCTGCTGGCCGAACTGGAGGCCGAAGGCTGGATCGGCCGCGCGCCGCATCCGGCCGACGGTCGCCAGTGGCTGCTGTCTCTCACCGCCGAGGGCACGCGCCGGTTGAAGGCAATCATGCGCACGCGCGAAGCGGCGCTTGCCGAGGCGATCGGCGCCACGCTCGATGCCGACCAGCGCGCCCTGCTGTTGCAGGCCTGCGGACTGATCGACGGCATCGCGGCCACGCTCGGCGGCGGAGCGAGGGAGCCAGGGCCGTGAACGGCTCGAGCGCGCTGCAGCGCCTCACCGGCCCCTGGCGGCATGGCCGCTGGCGTTCCGGTGCGCAGCTCGCGGTGGCCGTGGCCATCGCGTGGGGCGTGGCGACGGCCTTGCGCCTGCTCGAAAGCTTCTGGGCCGTGATGAGCGTGCTGATCGTCATGCGCCCGAGCGCCGGGTCCACGCTCGATGCCGGATGGGACCGCGTGCGCGGCACGGCCGCCGGCGCGCTCTTCGGGCTTGCCGGCGTCTATCTGCAGCACCACGGCGCACCGGTGCTCGCGACCACGCTGGGCGTTGTCATGCTGCTGTCGTTTGCCGGCGCATCCGTGCCGGGCCTTCGCAGCGCGCCGGTGGCTGCGCTGATCATTCTGTCGGCAGGCGGCATTCCGGGCCATTCGGCGCTGCAGGTGGCGATGCTGCGCATGGTGCAGATCGGCATCGGCGTGGGAGTGGCGCTGGCGGTCTCGACGGTGATGTCCGAATACCACGCGGGCGCCCGCTTCGACGAGGGCTGCGCCGCGCTGCTGCGTGGCCTCGGCAGGCGCATGGGCGCCTCGCGACGGCCTCCTGTGGATGCAGCGGAGGCAGAGCGCATCCAGGCAGGCACGCGCGCGGCGCTGGGCCGACTGACCGCTCTGGCCGGCAGCGCCGACCTGGAGGCGCGGTGGTGGCGCCGTGGCCTGGCACGCGGCACTTCGTATCGCGACAAGGCACGGCTGGCGGCGCGCATCTTCCAGGACGCCGCGATGCTCGACCGCGTGCTGCGGCAGGCGCAAGGCGCCCGGACCGATGCAGGCTGGCACGAAGCCGCGCAGGCAGCCGGCACGGCCGTCAGCGGCATGGCCGACGCGCTCGAGGGCAAGGGCCCGCCGCCGGATCTGGCCGAGCTCGGCCGCCGTGCACAGGACTCCCGCGATACCGCCGCGAACGCGCCGCTCGCCGCGCCGCTGGGCCTGCTCCTCGACGACCTGCGCCGCCTGCAATGCGCCCTCGATCCGCGTCCGCCGAAGCAGTCCGACAGTCTGCGAGGGGCATCGACGCCCTAGAATCTTCCGAAAATTCATTCGTTTCGGAGAGGGACGGGCATGGAAGACAAGTCGCAGGACGCGCGTTACGCGCCGCCGCAATCCCATGTGGAAGACGTGCTGCAGCCGGGAGGGGCTCAGTCCGGTGAGCTCGCATCGCGTGGCACGCGCTTCTTCGCCGCGATGCTCGACGCCGGCATCTCCATCGCCGTGATCTGGCTCCTCGCGAAGCTCACGCCCATCAACCTCTGGGAAGACGACGGCCTCGGCATGTGGGAGCCGCGCATCTCCAGCGCGGCGGCCGGCATGGTGCTCTATCTCGTGCTGCACGGCTACCTGCTGGCCACCCGCGGCCAGACCATCGGCAAGGCGCTGTTCAGGATCCGCATCGCCCGGCCCGACGGATCGCGTGCGCAGATCGGCCGCATCCTCGCCCTGCGCGACGGCCCGATGTTCTTCTCCAGCATCTGGCCGCTGCTGGGGCCGATCTACGTGCTGATCGACTGCCTCTTCATCTTCCGCGCGTCGCGCCGCTGTCTGCACGACCAGATTGCCGACACCGTCGTGTTGCAGGCCTGAGCCGGGCGCGACGCCAGTGAGCCTCGACACGCTCTACACCGCCGAGACCCCGGAAGGCATCGCGCTGTCGCTGCGCCCGGCCGGGCTGGTCGCGCGCGGTCTGGCGTACCTCATCGACTTCGCGATCCGGCTCGGCATCTTCGTCGCCATCTCCTTCGCCGTCGGCATGATGGGCAAGATGGGCGTCGGCATCCTGCTCATCGCCTACTTCTGCCTCGAGTGGTTCTACCCCGTGGTTTTCGAGCTCACGCGCGCGGCGGCCACGCCCGGCAAGCGCGTGATGGGCCTGCGCGTGGTGATGGACTCGGGCCTGCCGGTGACGCCCGCCGCCGCGCTCACGCGCAACCTGCTGCGCGCGGCCGACTTCGTGCCGTCCTTCTACGGCGCGGGCATCGTGTCGATGCTGTGGCGGCACGACAGCAAGCGGCTGGGCGATCTCGCCGCCGGCACGCTGGTGGTGTTCAGCGACCAGGTGAGCCTGCACGGCAGCCTGCCCGTGGCCGAGCCGCAGGCGCCCGCGCGGCCGCTATCGGCGCGCGAGCAGATGGCCATTGTGTCGTGGGCCGGCCGCGCCACCCGCCTCACACCCGAGCGCTTCGACGAGCTTGCCCGTGTCGCCGAGCCGGTGCTGGGCCCCGACACCACCGGCGCCTCCGCGTCGCAGCGCCTGCTCGGCGTGGCGCAATGGGTGCTGGGCCGTCGCAACGGTGCCGGCGCCGCCGATGCACGTGGGGGAGCAGGGCGATGACGCCGCTCGATTTCGAAGCCGCCTACGCGCCCCTGTGGGCCGAGCTCGAGGCCGTCATCCGCGTGGCCGAGACCAGGCGCAAGTTCGACGGCGCGCGGCTTGCCACGCTGTACCGCCGTGTGTGCGAGCACCTCGCGCTGGCGCAGGCGCGGGCCTATCCGATCCATCTCACGCAGCGGCTCGAAAGCCTCACGCAAAGCGCGCACCGGCTGATCTACCGCCGGCACGACTACGGCCTCGCGCGCTTCGCGCGGCTGGCGCTGGTCGACTTTCCCGAGGCGGTGCGGGCGCATCGCGCCTACCTGCTGGTGTCGGCGCTGATGTTCGTGCTGCCGCTGCTGGTGGCGGGCTGGGCGGCCTGGCGCGACCCGGGCTTCATCCTGCACCTGCTCGACGCCAACTCGGTGCAGGAGTTCGACTCGATGTACAGCGACAGTGCCGAGTCGCTGGGCCGCACGCGCAGCGCGGGCGACGACTGGCAGATGTTCGGCTTCTACATCATGAACAACATCGGCATCGGCTTTCGCTGCTTCGCTGCCGGCATCTTCGCCGGCGTGGGCAGCGCGGTTGTGGTGGTGTTCAACGGCGTGCAGATCGGGGCCGTGGGCGGCTATCTCATCGGCTCGGGGCATGCCCGGAACTTCCTCTCCTTCGTCGTCACGCACTCGGCCTTCGAGCTCACGGCCATCGTGCTGGCCGGCGCGGCGGGCCTCAGGCTCGGCTACTCGTGGGTGGCGCCGGGGCGGCACACGCGGCTCGAAGCCCTGCGGCTGGCCGCGCGCCATGCGGTGGTGATCGTCTACGGCGTCATCGGGCTGCTGCTGCTCGCCGCGGCGGTCGAGGCCTTCTGGTCCTCGGCGCGCTGGATCGCGCCGGCCGTGAAGTACGGCGTTGGCGGTGCCTGCTGGGTGCTGGTGCTGGCGTACCTCGGCTGGCAGGGACGGCCGCGCTCCACTGATTCGCAGGCCGGGGAAGATCATGCAGGTTGACGGCCTCGCCATCGCGTTGCGGCCGCGGCCCATGGCCGAGGCCGCCGACCTTGGCGCGCAGCTGGTGCGCAGCCACGCGCGCTCGGTGTGGCGCACATTCCTGCCGGTGTACGTCGTGACGGTGCTGCTGGCACTCAGCACGGTCGAGATCGCGGGCTGGCTGCCCAGCCTGCTGATCTTCTGGCTCAAGCCCTGGCTCGATCGCAGCCTGCTCTTCGTGCATTCGCGCGCGGTGTTCGGGCAGGAGACACGCTGGTCCGACCTGTGGGCCAACCGCCGTACCGTGTGGGGTGGACAGCTGCTGCGTACGCTGCTGTGGCGGCGCTTTTCGCCTTGGCGCTCGTTCACCCAGGCCATCGACCAGCTCGAAGGCCAGCGCGGAAGTGCAAGACGCAAGCGGCGCACGCAACTGTTGCGCGGACGTCGCGGTGCGGCCACGGGCATGCAGCTGGTGTTCGCGAACGTCGAGATGGCGCTCGATATCTGCCTGTTGTCGTTGCTGTTCTGGTTCGCACCCGAAGGCAGCACCCGCGATCTTTTCGGCTGGCTCACGCAGTCGGACGCACTGCTGCAGAGCCTGCTGACCGCCGGCGCATACGCACTTGTCGTCGGCGTGCTGGAGCCGTTCTACGTGGCGGCCGGCTTCGCGATGTACCTCAACCGCCGGGTCGAGCTCGAAGCCTGGGACATCGAGCAGGAGTTCCGTCGTGGGTTCAGGTAGCACCCCCAGGCTTCGCGCACTTCGTGTCGCTTCGCCTTCCCCCTTGCAGGGGGCGATACCGGTGGCCCGGCAAAGCCGGTTCCACGGTATCCCTGGAAGGGGGCTGGTGGTCGCACTGCTTGTGTTCTTGTGCTTGGGAGGGATGGCGCCATCGGCGGCCCTGGCTGCGGAAGGGGCCGCATCGACGCGGGAGCAGGTGAAGGCCGCGATCGACAAGGTTCGGGCCGATCCGAACATGCCCGGCACCAAAACCGAGAAGCAACTGCGCTTCAAGGACCGCGACGAAGAGGCAGAGGAGCCCGAGAAGAAGACCGACAGCCTCGACTGGCTGCGCGACTTCGTGAGGGCGGTGGCCGAGGGCGCGCGCTGGCTGATCTGGGGGCTGGCCGCGTTGGCACTGGCGTGGCTTGCGATCCGGCTGCACCGCTGGATGCGGGTGCGTGCCGGTGGCGCGCGGCCCGGCAAGGCGCCGCTGCCCAGCCATGTCGGAAGCCTCGACATCCGGCCAGAGAGCCTGCCCGAGGACATCGGCAATGCCGCCGCCGGGCTCTGGCAGCGCGGGCAGCCGCGACCGGCGCTGTCGCTGCTGTATCGCGGGGCGCTGTCGCGCCTGGTGCACGCGCATGAAGTGCCGGTGCGCGCCGCGAGTACCGAGGGCGAGTGCGTGGCCCTCGCCGCGACCCGGCTGGCGCCGGAAGCGCAGGCTTTCTTCGTGCGGCTGGTCGAGGCCTGGCAGCTGGCTGCGTATGGCGGACGGCTGCCCGCCACGGCGCAGGTGCTGGCGCTCTGCGGCGAATTCGACCGGTACCTGCCAGGTGTGGCTGCCGATGCGGCGCCGGCCGGCAGCCTGAAGGGCGCGGCCGCATGAACAACACGTGGGTGATTCGCATCGTCTCGGTGCTCGTGGTGGCGCTGGTCGGCTTGTGGCTGGTCTCGGCCACCGAATGGGCCGACACCGAGGTGCCGACGCCCGCGAGCGGCGAGGCGAAGAAGAACCGGTTCTACGGCGCGCAGGCGATGCTGCGCGAGCTCGGCATGAAGGTGGTCAAGCGCGAGAGCCTCGACACCATGCCGCCCGCGCAGGCGCGGCTGGTGCTGGCCTCCAGCTACTGGGACATGTTCCCCGAGCGGGGAAAGCGCCTGCGCGAATGGGTCGAGCAGGGCGGTCATCTCGTGATACCGGCCTATCTCGTCAGCGGCGAGCAACTGGAAGACTGGCTTCCGCTGGTTCGCGAAAAGCAGCCCGCGTCGGACGAGAAGAAGAAAACCACTCCCGAGCCGAAGAAGAAAGCGCCCGCCTCGCGCCGCTTCGACCCGCCCCCCAAGGACGCGGATTGCCACGCCGTGACCGAGCCCGACACCGTGCCCGCGAGCTTCGCCGGTGGCCGCAGCTTCCGTGTCTGCGCCTGGTGGTCGTCGTCGCGGTACAAGCCCGCCGACAAGCAGCCTCCGCCGCTGTGGACCGCGGTTGGCGCGCGCGGCACCACCGAGGCGATCCGCGTGCGTGTCGGCCGCGGCACCGTCACCGTCATGCCCTGGGGCCTGTGGCACAACGAGAACCTGGTGCGAGCCGACAACGCGCTGTTCGCCGCCGCCGCCGTGCAGGCGCGCAGCGGCGCCGAAGTCTGGTTCGTCGTCGAGGAGACGCGCGAGCCCTTCATGCTCTGGCTCTGGCAAAGGGGCTGGGTGGCGATGGTCGTCGGCATGCTGGCGCTGGCCTTCGCGCTCTGGCGCGCGGCCGTGCGCTTCGGGCCGCTGGCGCCTTCGGCCGGCACGCACCGGCGCTCCATGGCCGAGCAGGTGCGCGGCACCGCCGGCTTCCTGCACATGCACGGCGCCGATGCGCTGCACGCGGCGCAACTGCGCGCGCTGAACGAGTCGGCCCGCCGCCAGCTGCGTGGCTACGCCCATCGCGATGCCGCGGCGCGCGCAGCCGCCATCGCGCAGGCCACCGGGCTGGAAGCGGCCATGCTCGTGCGGGCGATGGACGGGGCGCGCCCCCGCCATGCCGGTGCCATGGCGGTCGACCTGGAGGTGCTCGAAACCGCGCGCCAGCGGCTCGATGCCAACGGGCCGTTCATGCCCCGGTCCTCCGCCTCATCTTCTTCTTCCGCTCAATCCACATCCTGAACCGAGAGACTCACATGCAAGCCATCCAACCCGAAGAACTGACGCGTGCGGCCCAGTGGCTGCAGACGCTGCGCGCCGAGGTCGGCCAGGCCGTGGTCGGCCAGCTGGAGGCTGTCGACCAGACGCTGGTGGCGCTGGTCGCCTCGGGCCACGTGCTGATCGAAGGCGTGCCGGGGCTCGGCAAGACCCTGCTCGCGCGCGCGCTGGCGCAGGCCATGACGCTGCGCTACGCCCGCGTGCAGTTCACGCCCGACCTGATGCCCTCCGACATCACCGGCCACGCGGTGCTCGACATCGCCTCGCGCGGCGACGGCAGCCTCGGCACCCTGCGCGTGCACCAGGGGCCGGTGTTCACCAATCTCCTGCTGGCCGACGAAATCAACCGCGCGCCGGCCAAGACCCAGAGCGCGCTGCTCGAAGTCATGCAGGAGTACCAGGTCACGCTCGAAGGCACGGCCATGCCGCTGCCACGCCCCTTCATGGTGATGGCCACGCAGAACCCGATCGACACCGAGGGCACCTACCCGCTGCCGGAGGCGCAGCTCGACCGCTTCCTGCTGAAGATCGACATCGGCTTTCCGAGCCACACCGAAGAGAACGCCATCGTGCAGCTCACCACGCGGCAGCGCGCCGGCAACCAGTTTCCGCTCGAGGCCGTGCGCCCCTGCCTGGACGAGGCGCAGGTGCTCGAGCTGCAGCGGCTGGCCTGCCTGGTGCAGGCTGACGAGCGCGTGATCGACTACGCGGTGCGCATCGCGCGCGCCACGCGCGACTGGCCGGGGCTCTCGTCCGGCGCCGGGCCGCGCGGCACCATGGCCCTGGTGCGCGCCGCCCGCGCCGCCGCGCTGATGGCGGGACGCGACTTCATCACGCCCGACGACGTGGCGCGCCAGGCGCTGCCGGCACTGCGGCACCGCGTGATGATTTCGCCTGACGCGCAGCTCGAAGGCTTGAGCGTCGATGCGCTGCTTCGCGCCGCCCGAGACAGCGTCGAGGCACCAAGGCTCTAGGCCCGCGGATGCGCGCTGCTGTCCCGATCCCCGCGCGTGCGGCCGTGCTGGCGCTGGCCGGCCTGGCCGTGGCTGCGTCCGTCGCGCTACTGGCGGGCGTGCCGCTGGCGTACGTCGCAGCCGTGGCGGGCGTGCTGCTCGCGGCGGGCGTCCTGCTCGCCGGCTTCGACCTGTGGAGCAGCCTGCGCGCGTGGCGCTCGGCGCCGCTGCGCATCGAGCGCAACCTGCCCGGCGCGTTCTCGCTCGGCGTGCCCACGGTGCTCACGCTCACACTGGTCAATGAAGGCTCCCAGGCCTGGCAGGTGTCGGTGTTCGACGAGCTCGACGCGCACTTCGCCTTCGAGGGGCTGCCGCAGGCGCACGCCGTGCCGGCACTCTCGCGCGTCGCGCTGCGCTACACCGCCACCGCCACGCAACTGCGCTGGCGCACCCGTCTCGGCTGCTTCGAGTTGCGCCAGACACTGGGCGAGCCGCGCCGGCTGCGCGTGTACCCCAACTTCGCCGCGCTGGCGCGCTACGCCTGGCTCTCGGGCGACCGGCGGCTGGCGCAGATCGGCATCAAGACCTATGCGCAGCGCGGGCTCGGCACCGACTTCCGGCAGCTCGCCGACTACAAGACCGGCGACTCGCTGCGCCACATCGACTGGAAGGCCACGCAGCGCCAGCGCCGGCCCATCGTGCGCGAGTTCCAGGACGACCGCGACCAGTGCGTGCTGTTCCTGCTCGACTGCGGCCGCCGCATGCGCGCCGACGAGGGCGCGCTGGCGCTGAAGGCCAACAGCCACTTCGACGAGGCGCTCAACGCGCTGATGCTGCTGAGCTACGTCGCGCTGAAAGAGGGCGACGAAGTCGGCGCGATGACCTTCGGCTGCCCGCCCGAGGAGCGGCGCGACTTCGCCCCGCGCAAGGGCACCGCCACGCTCAACGCGCTGATGAACCGGCTGCACGACATCCAGCCCGGCGCCACCCATTCCGACTACCTGCTGGCCGCGCAGGAACTGCTGCGCGTGCAGAGAAGGCGCGCGCTGGTCATCGTGCTGACCAACTTCCGGGACGAGGACGCGGCCGAGCTGCGCCCCGCGATCAAGCTGCTGCGCCGCAAGCACCTCGTGCTGGTCGCGAGCCTGCGCGAGCGCGTGCTCGGCAGCATCGCCGGCCAGCCGCTGGTGCATGCGCGCGACGCGGTCGACGTGGCGGCGGCGCACCTCTTCGAGCAGTCGCGCCGCGATGCCTTCGCGCGCGTGGTCGGCAACGATCCGCTCTCGGTCGACGTGGAGCCGGCCGACCTCGCGGTGGCGTTGGTGAATCGCTATCACGCAGTCAAAAGGGCTGGCCTTTTGTAGGCACTGCTGGCCACAATGTTCATTCCACAACAGAGGAGAAGTGCATGGCAGAGATGATGAATCCTTATGCTGCGCCCAGAGCCGAGGTGTCCGATGTGTATGGCGACGAGGCGGGCGAGCAGCCCGTGAAGCTGTTTTCGTCCAAGGGGCGGATCGGGCGGCTTCGCTACCTGTCGTACAGCCTTGTGGGTTATCTGCTGCTCAGCATCGTGGTCGGTGTGATCGGCGTGGTCATTGCGATTTCTGCGAGCGCCATGCGTTCGAGCGGCATGTTGGCGTTGTTGCCGATGCTGGTCGTCATTCCCTATTTCGTGTTCTTCACGCTGCTCTCGATCCAGCGCAGCCACGACATGGGATGGACTGGTTGGACCGTGCTGCTGTGCCTCATTCCGCTGGTGAGCCTGGTCTGGGTGTTCAATCCCGGGACAAAGGGTGCCAATCGCTTCGGCGCGCCGCCACCGCCCAATAACGCGGGCGTCGTCATCGGCGCGTTGCTGTTCCCGGTGATTGCAGCGATCGGCATTCTTGCTGCGATCGCGATTCCGGCCTATCAGCAGTACACGGTCAAGGCCAAGGCCGCGCAGGCGGCACAGGCCGTCAAGCCCTAGCGCACCAGCGTCGACTTGCCGAACAGGCTCTCGATGAGCTCGACGGCCACCTCGGCCGTCTGGTTGCGCACGTCGAGCGCCGGGTTGAGCTCCACCACGTCCAGCGAACAGAGCCGCCCGGTGTCCGCGATCATTTCCATGCACAGCTGCATTTCGCGGTAGGTCGGCCCGCCGCGCACGCCGGTGCCCACGCCGGGCGCGTCGGCCGGGTCGAGGCAGTCGAGGTCGAAGCTCACATGCAGGTGCGTGTCTTCATCGACGTCCTGCAGCGCCTCGGTCATGGTCGTGCGCATGCCGTGCTCGTCGATGTGGCGCATGTCGAACACGTTCAGGCCCAGCGTGCGGATGGCTTCCTTCTCGTCGCCGTCCACGCTGCGGATGCCGATGAAGCGGATCGCGTCGTGCTGCAGCGCCGCGCGCTCGCCGCTCCAGCCCGTGAGCACCGCCGGCCCGTGGCCCAGCAGGCACGACACCGGCATGCCGTGCAGGTTGCCGCTGGGGCTCGTGGTCTCGGTGTTGACGTCGGAGTGCGCATCGAGCCACAGCACGCGCAGCTTCTTGCCGCGCTTGCGTGCATGCCATGCCACCGCGCTGATCGAGCCGATCGCCAGGCAGTGGTCGCCGCCCATCATCAGCGGCACGCGGCCGGCGCCCAGCGCGGAATCGACGGCCGCGTACACCGAGCGGTTCCAGGCGATCACCTCGTCGAGATGCCGCAGCCCGTTGGCCGGCGGCGCCCAGGGCGTGGCCGGGCCGGCGAGGTTGCCGCGATCGATGACCATGTAGCCCTGTCGCGCGAGCGCCTCGGGCAGGCCTGCCACGCGCAGCGCGTCGGGCCCCATGCCGGCGCCGCGCACGCTGGCGCCGATGTCGGTGGGCGCGCCGATCAGTTCGAGTGTGGTGCTTGTGCTGCTGGTGCTCATGCCTTGGCTCTCATGTCTTGCGGACAGGGGGCTCCCCCGTTTCCGGGGCGCCGGATGGCCGATTGTGCCGACGAACCGCCGGCATGCCCATGATCTGCCGCACGCCCGACGCGGTGAACGGCTGCACCAGCTGCGCGAGAAAGCGCGACGCCACCCGGCCGTCGATGCCGATGTCCGCCGGCGGCCGGCGCGGCGGGTTGTACCAGGTGCCGAAGAGCCGGTCCCACAGCACCAGGTTCTCGCCGTAGTTGCGGTTGCCCTCGGCCAGCACCTTCGAGTGATGCCAGCGGTGCAGCGCGGGCGTGCTGAAGACGCGGTCGAGCCAGCCGGTGCGCATCTCGATGTTGCAGTGGGTCAGCAGCCCGGTCACGGCCGTCACCGCGCCCACCCACATGAACACCGCCAGCGGCGCGCCGAGCAGGTACAGCGGCAGCTGGCCGAGCAGCGCCTTGAACGCGCTGTCGACGAAGTGGAAGCGCCCGGTGTTCAGCACCCAGAGCCGGCGCACGCTGTGGTGCAGCGCATGGAAGCGCCACAGCAGCGGCCACTGGTGGGCCGAGCGGTGCGCGATGTAGAGGCCGAGTTCGGCGACCAGCAGCGCGAGCACCGCCTGCGCCGGCAGCGGCCAGTGCGCCGGCCATGGGCCGGAGGCGGCATGCACCGCGGCAACGGCCGTCGCCGCGGCGAGGGGTGCGCTGGCGACCAGCGCGGCAGCGACCTGTGCAGAGCCCTTGGTCAGCAGCGTGTGCGCGAGGTTGCACGGCGTCTCGCCATCGTCCCGGAGCCAGCGCGGCTCGTGCGGCATCCAGCGTTCGCAGGCGGCGATCACGAGCGCCAGGGACAGGTACATCGCGTTGAACCACAGGAGCGGCGCGTGGCTCGCAAAGGCCGCGCCCGCCCCGAGCAATCCCGCGCAATAGAGCATGGGCCACATCAGCCACGGCAGCATCCCGCGCAACCACCTGCGCGCTTCATGCACCGGCGACCTCATCGCGACGCCTCGCCGTCGGCCACCACGCCGAAGGCCCTCGCGGGCCGCAAGCGCATCCGGAACAGCGCGCCGCCCCCGGGGCCGTCGTGCACCGACACCTCGCCGCCATGCAGCCGCACGATTTCCTGCACCAGGCTCAGGCCCAGCCCGGCGCCCGGCCCGCTGGCATGCATGCGGTAGAAGGGCTTGAAGATGTGCAGGCGCTGGGCGGGCGGAATGCCGGGGCCGTCGTCGATCACGTCGACGTCGCCCGTGGCATCCACCCGCACCACCACGCTGCCCCGCCCGCCCGCGTGGTCGATCGCGTTGCGGACCAGGTTGGTCAGGGCGCGTGCCAGCGCGTCGCGGTCGCCGTCGATCTCCACGCGGCCGGCCTGCGGCTCGAACGAAATGTCGTAGCCCGAGGCCAGCGCGAGCGGTGCCATCTCGGCGACCACCTCGCGTGCCATGTCCACCAGGTCCACCTGCTGCCGGCGCTCGTCGCGGCCCTTCATGCGCTGCAGGTCGAGCAGCTGCCCCGCCAGCACCGAGAGGCGTGCCGCGTCGGCCAGCAGGCGCGTCTTCTCCGTACCGTCGGGCAGGTTCTCCAGGCGGGTGTTCAGGATGGCGAGGGGCGTGCGAAGCTCGTGCGCGGCATCGGCCAGGAGGCGCTCGTGGCGCGCGTGGCCGTCGTCCAGCCGCTGCAGCGCGTCGTTGAATGCGGCCACCAGCGTCGCCACCTCGCCCGGCACATCCGAGAGCGGCAGGCGCACACCGCGCTGCTCCGCATCGATCTGCCCGGCGCGCGCCGCCGCGGCGTCCAGGCCCGCGAGCGTGCGGCGCACCACGAAGTGCGTGGCCAGCAGCGTGGCGGCGATGGTGATCGCCATGATCGGCAGCACCACCTT
>Ga0126362_10000072_pt1 | contig 117569 bp, 120 predicted proteins | sample ANMtaG_FD_126269 | JGI IMG/M metagenome (GOLD analysis project Ga0126362, IMG submission 126269) | Continental margin sediment microbial communities from North Pacific Ocean - ANME2c_DSS_Sorted | ecosystem: Environmental > Aquatic > Marine > Continental margin > Sediment | place: Pacific... | reverse complement strand
GGCCTGAGCGGTGTGCCCCAAACCCGATCCCATCTCGAACTCGGCCGTTAAACGCACCAGCGCCCATGGTACTGTGTCTCAAGACACGGGAGAGTCGGTCGCCGCCAGGCCTGCCCAACGCAAGACACACACACCCTCGACACGATCTCACGCACGCCCGGCGCGGGGTGGAGCAGCCCGGTAGCTCGTCAGGCTCATAACCTGAAGGTCGTTGGTTCAAATCCAACCCCCGCAACCAGATCCGCAACGGCCCGTCATCTCCAGATGACGGGCCGTTCTGCGTTTCCGGGATCCCAAAGGGATCATCCCTTTGGCGGGTCCAGGGCAGAGCCCTGGAAGATCTCAGGGCTCCGCCCCGACACCCTGCCCAAGGGACTGGTCCCTGGGGGATCCCGGCACCGCGGTTCCTCGCGGAGATGGCTACAGGCCTTTCAGCGCCGAGATCGACGGCATGCGGCGGGGCGCGGTCCTGGGTCCCTGTCTCGCGCGCTGCGGCCGAACCGGCTTCCCCTTCGGCCGAGAGCGCTCTAGGAGGCGCGGCAGCGCGGATCCTCGCGCCTGTCCGGAAGCCCCCATGCGAAGCCTGCGCGTCATCGGCATCGGCACCGGCAACCCGGAGCACCTGACGCTCCAGGCGGTGCGGGCGCTCGCGGAGGTCGACGTGGTCTTCGCCCTCGACAAGGGGGCCGAGACGGCGGACCTGCTCGCCCTGCGCCGGTCGATCTGCGCGGCGCATATCGCCAAGCCCCACCGCTTCGTCGCGCTGGAGGATCCGGCCCGCGACCGGCGGCCCGCCGATTACGGCGGCACGGTCGAGGCCTGGCATCAGGCCCGGGCCGACCGGCTCGAAGAGGCGATCCGCGATCAGCTCGGGGCAGGGGAGGTGGGCGCCATCCTGGTCTGGGGCGACCCCTCCCTCTACGACAGCACCCTGCGCGTCCTGGAGCGCATCCGCGCGGCCGGCCGCCTCGACCTCGCCTGGACGGTGATCCCCGGCATCACCAGCGTGCAGGCGCTCACCGCCGCCCATGCCATCCTGCTCAACCGGATCGGCGCGGACGTCCTCGTCACCACCGGGCGCAACCTCGCTGCCCAGGGCCTCACGGCCGACAGCACCGTGGTGATGCTCGACGGCGATCCAAGCTTCGACCAGTTCGACCCGGATCTGACGATCTACTGGGGTGCCTATCTCGGCTCGCCCGACGAGATCCTCATCTCCGGCCGGCTCGGTACGGTCGCGCCCGAGATCCGGCGCCGGCGCACCGAGGCCCGCGCCCGCCACGGCTGGATCATGGACACCTACCTCCTCCGCCGTCCCTGATCCCGGGGTTCGAAGGGGATCATCCCCTTCGCGGGTCCAGGGCGGAGCCCTGGGGCTTCAGGCCAGGGCTCCGCCCCGGCACCCCGCCAAAGGGACCTGTCCCTTTGGAATCCCGGGACATAACGCGTACACGGCGCGCATGCTGCAGCTTCGGGATTATCAGCGCGCGAGCCTCGACGCGCTCCAGGCGGCGTGGGGCGGGGCAGGGGGCTCCCGGCTCCGCGACGGGCTGATCGTGCTGCCCACCGGGGCCGGCAAGTCCCTGGTGATCGCCGCGCTGGCCCGCGAGAGCCTCGAGCGGGCGCCCGAGGCCCGCATCGTCGTCGTCACCCACAGCCGCGAGCTCATCGCGCAGAACCATCGCGAGCTCGTCGCCTCCTGGCCGGAGGCGCCGGCCGGCATCTTCTCGGCCGGGCTCGGACGGCGCGAGGCGGGGGCGCAGATCCTCGTCTGCGGCATCCAGTCGGTCTGGGACAAGCTCGACGCGATCGGCCCGCGCGACCTCGTCGTGGTCGACGAGGCCCATCTGATCCCGCGCGCGGCCGAGACGCGCTACGGCCGCTTCCTCGCGGGCCTGCGGGCGCTGCGTCCGGAGATGCGCGTCGTCGGCTTCACGGCGACGCCCTACCGGCTCGACAGCGGGCGCCTCGACGAGGGGGAGGGGTGCCTGTTCGAGCGCATCGTCTTCGAGGCGAATGTCGGCGACCTGATCCAGCGCGGCTGGCTCAGCCCCCTCGTCTCCAAGGCGACGCTGACGGCGCTGGACGTGAGCGGCGTCGGCCGGCGCGGCGGCGACTACATTCCGAGCCAGCTCGAGGCGGCGGTGAACCAGGACTGGATCACCCGCGCCGCGGTGGAGGAGATGGTGGGCTACGGCCGGAGCCGCCGCGCCTGGCTCGCCTTCTGCGCCGGCCTCGCCCATGCCGAGGCGGTGCGCGACGCGGTGCGCCGGGAGGGATTCTCCTGCGAGACCCTCTCCGGCGAGACCCCGCGGCGCCAGAGGGACCGCCTGGTCGCGGGGTTCCGCGCGGGCCGCATCCGCTGCCTGACCTCGGTCGGCGTGCTCGCCACCGGCTTCAACGTGCCGGAGGTCGATCTCGTCGCCCTGCTCCGCCCGACCCAGAGCACCGGGCTCTACGTGCAGCAGGTCGGCCGCGCGCTCCGGCAGGCGCCGGGCAAGACGGACGCGCTGATCCTCGATTATGCCGGGCTGGTGCGCATGCACGGGCCGGTCGACATCGTCACCGCCCGCACCGCCGCCCAGGTGCGCGGGCGGGAGGGGGCGGTGCGCGCCAAGCCCTGCCCCGGCTGCGGCGCGCTCATCGCCCTCAACGCCTCCACCTGCGAGGCCTGCTGGGTCGAGCCCGACGCCGAGGAGGCGGGCGAGGCCAGGCACGAGGCGGCCGCCGAGGATGCCCTGCCGATCCTGTCCGAGCCGGTGACGCAGGCGCTTCGGGCGCGTGCCTCGGCACCGTGGCAGCCGGTGACCGGCTGGGCGCTCGAGGCCTCTCCGGGCGGCCTCGCCATCGCCCTCGCCTGCCCGGAGGGCGGCCACCGGGTCCGCCTCGATCTGGAGGCCAGCGGCTATGCGCGGGAGAAGGCGGTGCTGTGGTGGCGCGGCCTCGGCGGCGGGCGCGACGCGCCGACGAGCGCCGACGAGGCGCTGGCACGGCTGGACGAGCTGGAGCGGCCGGCGAGCCTGCGGCTGCGCCCGGCCGGGCGCCTCAACACGGAGTTCGGCCTGCGCTTCCCCGACGGGCGCGTCTTCGCCGACACACGGCGGGCGGAGGATCTGGCGGCCTGATCGAAGCCTGACCGGGGAGGGGGCCTTGAGCCGCCCTCGCCCGGTCTGTCCCTCAACGGCAGGCTGGTATATACAGATCCGTGTAGACGGGGTGCCCCATGGCGCGGACACGCATCTTCCGATCCGGGAACAGTCAGGCCGTCCGCATCCCTCGGGAATTTCGCCTGAGCGGGACCGAGGTCGAGATCTTCCGGCGCGGCGGCGAGATCGTGCTGCGGGAGGTGCGGGACCCGGGCCTCGCCGCGGCCTTCGAGCTGCTGGCCGAGCTTCCGCCCGAGATCGACGATCGCGCGGATGCGCCGCCGCAGGAGCGCGAGGGCCTGTGAAGCCCCGCTACATGCTCGATACCAACATCTGCATCCACATCCGCCGGAGCCGGCCCCCGGCGGTCCTGCGCCGCTTCGCCGCCGCGGAGCCCGGCAGCGTCGTGATGTCGGTGATCACCTATGGCGAACTCGCCTACGGGGTCGCCAAAGGCGGGGACGCGGAAGCCGGGCGGCGTCTGGCCGCCCTCGCCCGCCTCATTCCGGTCCTCGCGATGGAGGACCGGGTCGGGCCGCTCTATGGGCGCCTGCGCGCGGACCTCGCCGCCGCGGGCCGGCTGATCGGCGGCAACGACCTCTGGATCGCCGCGCATGCGCGCGCAGCCGATCTGACGCTGGTGACCAACAATGTCCGGGAGTTCGAGCGGGTCGAGGGACTGGCGATCGAGGACTGGACCGCCGAACCGGCCTGATCGAAGCCTGACCGGGGAGGGGACCTTGAGCCGCCCGTGGCCCTCAGGACGGGCCCTGCCCGGCCGGCGCGCCGGGCCGGACGAACAGGCCGGCCTTCAGGCTGTCGCCGATGCGGTGGGCCCGCGCGATCAGAGCGTCGGCGATTGGAGGCGCGAAGCGCGCCTGCGCCGTCTCCGCGAACAGGCCGAGCCAGCGCTCGAAATGCGCGGGCGTGAGGATGCCGAGGGCCTGATGGCGGCCGAACGGATTGCCCTTGTAGCCGCCGGTCTTCAGGAGCACCGAGGACCAGAAGGCCTGGATCGTCGCCATGTGCCGCGGCCAGTCCGCGTCGGGGATCGCCGCCGCGAAGACCGGGCCGATCAGGGGATCGCGCCGCACGCGCGCGTAGAAGGCGTCGAGGAAGCCGGCGAGGCTCGCCGCGTCGAGGACCGTGTCGGGCATCGTCGCGTGGCATGCCAGCGGCGATGGGCGAGGGCAAGAGCTTTCGGGAGGCCAAAGGTTTTCAGGAGGCCGAGGGTTTTCCGGGGGTTGGAAGCCCCCTCACCCGGCCGTAGGGCCGCTTTGGTTCCATAATATATCTTATGCGAATGGGATGGTGCCGGATCCCTGGCCGTCCTATGACCCCTGAGACACCCTGGCACGCGACCCTGGCCGGGTGTCTCGTGGGGGCGCGGATGGCAACGCGGCGCGGCTTCCCGGTCCCGGCCGCGCCGGGCCCCTCCCCTGCATCGGCCGCAGCCGCGATCGGCCGCGATGGGATCACGCTGCGGAGCCGCCATCGCCGGGCGACGGCGTCTCCCGGGTCAGGAACCCGATATCGGCCGCGACCGCCTTCAGGCGCTCGGGCTCGCGCTCCTTGCGCTCGGAATAGCGGTCGACGAGGTCATCGGCCCGTCCGCGGGTCAACAGGGTGAACTTCATCAGCTCCTCGCACACGTCGACCACGCGGTCGTAGAGCGGCCCCGGCTTCATCCGGCCGGCCTCGTCGAACGCTTGGTAGGCCATCGGGACCGAGGACTGGTTCGGAATGGTGATCATCCGCATCCAGCGCCCGAGCAGCCGGAGGCTGTTCACGGCATTGAAGCTCTGCGAGCCGCCCGAGACCTGCATCACGGCCAGGGTCCGTCCCTGGGTCGGGCGGACCGAGCCCTCGCTGAGCGGCAGCCAGTCGATCTGGGCCTTCATCACCCCGGTCAGGTTGCCGTGCCGCTCGGGGCTGACCCAGACCTGGCCCTCCGACCAGAGCGAGAGGGCGCGCAGCTCCTGCACCTTCGGGTGATCCGCCGTCGCGTCGTCGGGCAGCGGCAGGCCGTGGGCGTGAAAGATCCGGACCTCGCCACCCATCGCCTCCAGCAGGCGCGCCGCCTCGTAGGCCAGGAACCGGCTGAACGAGCGCTCCCGCAGAGAGCCGTAGAGGATGAGGAAGCGGGGTGCGTGGGCAAGCGGCGTCGACGCCGCCCCCCACTCCGCGACCGGCACCACGAAATGTGCCTCGGAGAGGCTCGGCATCCCGTCGGAGAACGGCTGCTCGGGCTTGTTCACGGCACCTGATTCCTCTACATTTCAACAGACGTTGATCTGTAGGTCATCCGATGGACGAACGGCAAGCCCTCGCCGCCTTCGCGGCGCTCGGACAGGAGCACCGGCTCCGGGCCGTCCGCGCCCTGGTCACCGCCGGCCCGGACGGCCTCGCGGCCGGCGTGCTCGCCGAGACGGTGGGGGTGGCCGGCAACAACCTGTCCTTCCACCTGAAGGAGCTCTCGCATGCCGGGCTGATCAGCGCCCGGCGCGCGGGCAAGTCGGTCATCTACAGTGCCGCCTATGCCGGCCTGTCCGACCTCGTCCAGTTCCTCATGCGCGACTGCTGCCAGGGCCACCCGGAGGTCTGCGCCCCGGCCGTGGCCGCGCTGGGCGCCTGCGACTGCGCCACCGGCGACATCGCCCCTGCCTGAGGCGTCCGCCGTCGGCATCGACCACCACCCCGCCTGCGGCACGTCCCGGACCACCCTGGCGATGATGCGAGACGGCGGCGGGCTCTTCGTGGACGGCCTCCTGCGCGCGCCCCGTGCCGGCGGATCAGGCGGCGTCCCGGAGCTTCCGCTCGATCAGATCGACGAAGGCGCCGACATTCTCGAGGGATCCGATCTCGGCCGTGCCGAAGCGCAGGTCGAAGGCGGCCTCGACGGCGAGCACCAGGGCGATGTGCGAGACCGAGTCCCATTCCGCGATGTCGGCGGCCGTCGATCCCCGTTCGAGGAGGATCCGCTCGTTCTCGAACACGTCCCGGGCGACGTCCTGCAGGCGGATCAGTACGGTCATGCTCAGCTCGTCGTGCCAGTCATCGTGCCGGGAGGAAGCGGGGACGCCGCCGAGGCGTGAGGCCGGGCGGCCGGCCGGCGCGCGCGGCGGCCTTCGGATCGCGCGCGCAGGTCGGCCAGGGCCGGATGCCCGGCCAGCGCCCGCAGATCGACCTTGCCGTTGGCGTTGAGCGGCAGCGCGTCGAGGACGATCAGGGCCTGCGGGATCATGTAGTCGGGCAGGGATCCCTGCAGGCGTTCCAGGACGGCGGCCGTGTCGAGCGGCGCTCCGGCGACGAAGCCGACGACGCCCTCGGCGGTCCCGCCCTCGGGGGCGGGGAGCGGGAGGACGGCCACGAGATCGCGGCCGGCCGCCGCCCGCAGGGCGCCCTCGATCTCCAGCGTCTCGACCCGGTAGCCCCGGATCTTGATCTGGTGGTCGACGCGGCCGAGGAAGTGCAGGCCGTCGCCCGCCTCCATCCGGCCGAGATCGCCGGTCCGGTACCAGCGCGTCCCCTCGACCGTCAGGAACTTGTCCGCGTCGAGCCCCGGCTGCTGCCAGTATCCGCGCGTGAGCTGCGATCCGGACAGGCAGATCTCGCCGACGGCGCCCGGCGCGGCGGGCCGGCCGCCGTCGTCGAACAGCGCCATCCCCTGCCCCGCGAAGGGCCGGCCGATCGGCAGGACCGTCGCCGGATGATCCGGCCGGTAGGGGCCGTGGCTGATGGCGATCGTGGCCTCGGTCGGGCCGTAGAGATTGTGGATCGCGCTGTTCGGGGCGGCCCGTGCCCAGAGGCGCGCGAGGGAGGCGGGGAAGGCCTCGCCGCAGAACAGCGAGGCGCGCAGGCTCGGCAGGCTGCCCTCCCCCAGGATCCCGGCCTGATGCGCGATGCCGATCGCGGAGGGGACGGACAGCCACTGCGTCACCGCCAGCTCCTGCACGAAGCGGGGGGCGAGCGGGGTCGCGTTCTCGGGGACGCTCACGATCGCAGCGCCGTTCGTCCAGGCCGCGAACATGTCGTGGGCGGACAGGTCGAAGGTGAGGTCGACCAGCTGGATCAGCCGGTCCTCCGGCGTCACCGGGGCGATGGCCGCGACCCCGGCGAGGTAGGCCCCGACATTGGCATGGGTGATCGGGACCCCCTTGGGCGCGCCGGTCGATCCCGAGGTGAACAGGAGATAGGCGCGGTCGGCCGGCGACGGGGCGGGCCAGGCGGTGCGCCGCGCCGCGGCGGCGTCGAGATCGTCGACGGCGAGGAACAGGGTCCGGGCCGCGGACCGGGGCGTGTCGCGCTCCGGGGCCAGCACGACCGCGAGGTCCGGCGGCGGGGCCGCCAGCATGTCCGCGAACTGGACGGCGCATCTGCGGTCCACGATCAGCGCGCGCGCCCCGGAGGCCGCCAGGATGCTGCGGTTCCGGTCCGCCGGGTAGCGCGGATTGAGCGGGACATAGGTCGCGGCCGCGCGCAGGGCCGCCGCGATGGCCGTATAGGCCGTGACGGTGCGGGAACTCAGGATCGCGACCCGGTCGTTCGGCCGGATCCCGCCGGCGATCAGCGCCGCCGCCAGGGTGCCGGCCGCGTCCCAGAACTCGGCGAAGGTGCGCGTCTCGCCCCGCGCCCACAGGGCGAGCCGGTCGGGAAACAGGCGCGCCGACCGGGCGAGGGCGGCGGTGAGCGTCTCCTCGGACGCCGCGGCCGAGTCGCTCGCTGCGTTGGCAGCCGGCCCGCCCCGGCCGGCCTCAGGGCTCCCGGAGCGGGAGAGGGGGGAGAGACTGGTCACCGGTCCTCATCCCCCTGCCCCACCACCTGCACCGCGCAGCATTCCGCAGCGTCGTCCGCCTCGGTCTCGCGCCGGACGAAGCGGGCCAGCTGCTCGGTCAGCTCGCCGCTGACGCGTTGAACCGCCGACCATTGCAGGTGGAAGGCGTCCCAGAAATCCGCGCTCTCGAGCTCGGCGTCGCGGAAATCCACCAGCAGGTTGCCGTCCGTGCGGAAATGCGGCTCCGCCTCGTCGACCACCGTGTCGAGATGCATCGCGGCGTCGGGATACTGGGCGAGGTATTCCGGGCGGGCCGGCATCACGACGACGGCGAGCTGGCGTCCGCGGGCACGGATCTCGTTCGAGAACTGCTTGAGCTCCTCGACGCAGCGCGCATCGAACGGCAGGGGGCCGTAGCGCAGGCCCCGGTCGGAGACCTGCATCGGGCTCGACCCGAACGCGTCCAGCCAGCGGCCGCCGGTGAAGGGCGCGGTCGCCTCGGGCCAGATCCGGGAGGCCGCGTAGTAGCGGGCCAGGGTCAGGTACTTCAGGTAGAAGTACACCTCCGCCTGCTCGCCGCGGATATAGGCCTTGGCGTCGTCGGGCCTGAAGAGCGTGCCGTTCTGGCTGCAATCGCCGAAATCGGTCAGGCTCGTCAGCATGACGAAGGTCGAGGCGCGCGGGAACAGGTCCAGGTAGAGCCGCGTCAGCGCCCGGGTCTGGTGGACCGCGAGCAGGCCCGTCGCGCCGTTCAGGAAGCTCGCGCCGGTCCCGGCCGAGAAGGCGGCGCCGTCGATATGCCGCCAGGTGATCGAGGAGCCGACCGCGACGACCTGCGGGTCGAGATCCGGGCGCTGCCGGAGGAAGCGGAACTTCTCGTTGACCGATTCCACGCTGGAGATCGCGGGGGCGATCAGGTTCTGCGGCCTCAGGCGCATCGCGGTGGCGAAGCCGCCGGCGAGGACCGCGATGGCGAGGAAGCCGCCGACACACAGCCCGAGCAGGTAAGCCCTCATGCGCGGCCCTCTAGAAGGTGAAGTAGAGGAATTCGGCCGGCGCCTCGCCGAGGAGGCGCAGCAGGGCCACGCACAGGATCGCCCCCGCGAGCGCGCCGTGCAGGAACCGGACCCGGCCGTGACGCCCCGGCTCGAAGGTGGCCGCGAGGGTTCGCCACGCGTCGAGGCGCTGGCACGGGGCGAGCCCGAGCCATTGCTGCGTGTTCGGCAGGGCCCAGACGATGAACAGCCCGAGCAGCAGGAGCTTGGAGCCCTCGGGGGAGGCGGTGCCCGCGGAGGCCTCCGCCAGCCCGGCGAGGCCCGCCAGGACCCGCATCGCCTGGCCGAGATCCTGCGCCCGGAAGAACACCAGCGCGACGGTCACGCCGAGGAAGGTCAGCCCGATCCCGAGCGGGCGCGGGATCCGCAGGCCGCGCAGGCCGTTCAGGGTGCCGGTGCCGAGCCGCCAGGCCCGGTTGCCCACCAGCATCAGGCCGTGCAGCAGCCCCCACGCGACGAACTGGAGGCCGGCCCCGTGCCAGAGCCCGGACAGGGCCATGGTCAGGATCGTCGGGGTGGCGATCAGGTGCAGGAACGGCCCCGGCTCGAAGGTCGAGCGGCGCAAGCCCCCCTTCCCTGCCCTCAGGCGCGCCCGGGTGAGATGCAGCGTCACGGGGTTGTAGAGATAGGTCGTCAGGAAGCGGGTCAGGGTGATGTGCCACCGCTCCCAGAATTCGATGACGCTCGCCGCCTTGTAGGGCGAGGCGAAGTTGAACGGCAGCCGGATGTTGAAGATCAAGGCGATGCCGATCGCCATGTCGGAATAGGCCGAGAAGTCGAAATACAGTTGCAGGGCGTAGGAGATCGCGCCGGACCAGGCCAGCCCGGCCGGCGGATAGGCCCCCTGCCCCGCGAGATCGAAGGCCGCGTTGGCGGCCGGGGCGAGGTTGTCGGCGAGGATGACCTTCTTGAACAGGCCGATGGCGAAGGCGGATAGGCCGAGGGCGATGTTGCGCGCCTGCGGCGCGTAGGTCGCCGGATCGCGCCATTGGCCGGCGACCTCGCCGTGGCGGACGATGGGGCCGGCCAGGAGCTGCGGGAAGAACGTCGCGAAGGCGCAGTAGTGCAGCAGGTCGCTCTCGCGGCTGACGCCGTCATGCGCATCGACGAGATAGGCGATCTGCTGGAAGGTGTAGAACGAGATGCCGAGCGGGATCGCCACGGTCGCGACCGTGACCGGCGCGGCGCCCGATAGCGCGTTGACGAGGTCGGCGAAGAAGCCGGCATATTTGAACCAGGCCAGCACGCCGAGATTTCCGGCGATCGCGAGCCCGAGGAGCGGGCGCGACGGCCGGCGGCCCAGGATGCGGCCGGCCGTGAAGTTCCAGGCGAGCGAGGCCAGAAGCACCAGGACGAACCAGGGATTGGCCTGGCTGTAGAAGACCAGCGACGCCGCGACGAGCCAGGCCAGGGCCAGGGCCGGCCTGCCGCTCCGGCCGATCAGGAAGAAGCCCGCCGCGGCGCAGGGCAGAAACAGGAACAGGAAATGCGGGGATGCGAACAGCATGGCGACGGCCCCCCGCCGGCCGTATGACAGGTCAGGGCGACGTGAAGCACGCCCCGGCGATCGCGGCATTCCGTCGTGATGTGGATCTGAATCTGCCGCTCAGGATCGGAAATCTGGGCGGTTTGTGTCCCGCGAGGGCGGCTTGGAAATTGATACCTGTCAAATAAAGGGCGCAAACCGATCCGCGAAATTTCGCTATCGGACGCCTGAAAAGCGGGATTAAAGCCGCCTTTCATTCGTGTCGCGCCGGTCGAATGCAAGGATCCGATGTGTCGGTGCCGGTGGAGAGCTGTTCTCGATCGTGTCGCGATCGGCTCTGAGCCACCGATGGGCCGGCGCGATCCGGGGCCTGACCGGAGTTTTGCTCCGCCGGGGAGCGCGTTCACGGTGGCAGCATTGGCCCGCGATTGACAGTCAACGATCCGTGATCCCGGAAGCGCCCCCGCCGAACCGAGGTCCGGCAGGGGAGATCCTCCGCCGCTCCGCAGGCGCCGCCTCCGGCCCGGGCGGGCCGGCGCCTCAGCGCGGGGCCGGCGCCGGGGTTGGGGCGGGCGCCGGTGCCGGCATCGGAGCCGGCGCCTCCGCGCCCGTGGCCGCCGTGGCGCGGGCGAGCTCCGGATAGGCCTCGATCACGTGCGCGCCGCCCAGCGGCTTGTTCTGGCCGTTGTGGCAGGTGGCGCAGTTGATCTTCGGCGCGTCGCCCTTCGGCCCGAGCCGGTTCGGCGGGAAGACCCCGGTCAGCGGCGTGATGTAGCCCGCGTTCAGGTCGCGCACCATGCGGATGCCGTGCCAGGCCAGGGTGCGCTGCGGCGTGCTCTGCGACCACTCGGCCACCGCGCGGGTGTTGTGGCAGTAGGTGCAGTTCACCCCGAGCGATTCCGACATGTGGATCATCAGGGCGAAGGTGCGCTCGGCCTGCTGGATCGGCTTGCCCTTGCTCTCGGGCAGCGCCGTGGTCGCGTTCACCCGGATCGCGCCCTGGTCGGGGTCGGGCTTGGCGAGGTAGTCCTCCAGGTAGGTGTAGGGCAGCGAGGCGAGGCCGGTCGAGGGCGTGGCCATGTTCTGCCCGTTGTTGCGGGCGATGAAGCCGCGGGTCGGGCTCGGCGCGTCGAACCAGACATGGGCCGGCACCGGGTTGCCGCGGTGGCAGGTGTAGCAGGTCACCCCCGCCTCGCCGACATGCTTCTCCTTCCAGTCCGCGTTGATGTGCTGGACCATCTGCAGCATCCGCCGGGCGACCTTCTTCTGGTACAGGCTGTCGTCGGCCATGTTCTCGGTGTTGTGGCAGTAGGTGCAGCCCTGGGCGGGCGAGACCCACTCCGTGATCGAGACCATCAGGCGGTTGAACTCCTCGGTGCTGATGTCCTTGAGCACCTGGACGTTCTCGTAGGTCGTGCCGGCCTTGTCGGTGCCGGGCTCGACCTTGTCGGCCGGGGCCGGGGCGACGTTGGCGTCCCGGATGGCGGCGACCTCCGCCTTGGTCTTGACCTGGTCCATGCCGGTCCCGCGGAAGCCGTGCTGGTTGGCCAGGATCGGCGGCTTGGTCCAGCCCGCCGTGCCGAACTGCGCGACGGTGAGGAGCAGCGCGGCGACGCCCGCGATGATGCCGAGCACCGTCCTCATGGCGTGCCTCCCGGGGCTTTGAGCGGATCCGTGATCGGGCCGAACACATCGGGGTAGGACGGCGCGACGCCGTGCTTGACCGCCCAGAGGTACCAGTTGTCGACGACGGTGCCGGTGAGCAGGATGCCGATGCCGCCGGTGAGCGTCGTCAGCACCGCGAACCACCAGGCCCAGCGGTGGACCGATTCCATCGTGGCGTTGAAGCCCATGGTCCAGCGCCAGAACAGGGCGGCCCGCTCGGTGGCCGTGCCGCGGTCGACGATCTGGTCGATCTCGCGCTCGGCGCCGTAGCGCGAGCAGGCGAGGATGGTGCCGCCATGCATCGCGAAGAGCAGCGTCGACCCGTACAGGAACGCGATCGAGAGCATGTGGAACGGGTTGTAGAAGAGGTTGCCGTAGCGCAGCGAGAAGGCCGCGGTCCAATCGAGATGCGGGAAGATCCCGAACGGCACCGCCTCGCTCCACGAGCCCATCAGCAGCGGCCGGATGAAGCCGAGCACGAGGTAGAGCCAGATGGCGCTCGCGAAGGCCCAGGGCACGTGGGTGCCGAGGCCGAGCGCCCGCGCCCGCCGGTAGAGCCGCACCCACCAGAGCAGGATCGAGGCGGTGAGGAAGAAGCCGGCGATCAGCCACCAGCCGCCCTCGCTCAGCGGCGGCAGCACCTTCAGCCCGTATTTCGGCCGCGGCGGCTCCAGCGCCAGCCAGGGGAGCTGGCGCACGAACTGGATCGGATCCCAGTTCACCGAGGCCCACATGTTGAGCCCGATGATCTCGAAGGCGATCAGCCCGCAGGCGAGCGAGAGCGCGCCGAGATAGCCGCCGTAGATCGGCCCGACCTGACTGTTGCCGATCAGCCCGAACAGGTAGCTGTTGAAGGGCTTCCCGACGCGGGCGTCGACCGCGACCGGAATGCCGTGCTCCGGCTCGATCGGACGCACCTGAACCTGGGTGAAGATGTTCTGGTAATAGGCCATGCCGCCCTCCCCCTTCAGCGCCAGACCGGAAGATTGAGCCACCAGCCCCACCATTCCGGCCAGCCGCGGGTCCAGAACGGGCCGCTGATCACGATGCAGACCGCGCTCCAGAACCCGGCCGAGAGGGCCAGGAACAGGCCGAGCCGGTGGATGCCGAGCGTGCCGATCGAGTAGCCGATCGTGTCGCGGAAGAAGGTGTCCTCGTGCTCGGGCGTCTTCACCACGTCGTCGTCCTTCGGCGGATTCGTCGACGACAGGATCAGCGAGCCGTGGAGCGCCAGCGCGAAGGTCGTGGTGAAGAAGAAGCTCACCGCGAGCATGTGCGCCGGATTGTAGTGGAAGTGGAGATACTGGTATCCGGTGTTCGAGACCCAGTCCAAATGGCTCAGGATGCCGTAGGGGAAGCCGTAGCCCCAGGCGCCCATCAGGAGCGGGCGGAACACCACCAGCGTCACGTAGGCGAAGATCGCCACTCCGAAGGCGACGGGCACGTGGTAGCCGATGCCGAGCTTGCGGCAGATCTCGACCTCGCGCAGGGCCCAGGAGCAGAAGGCGCCGATCGCGCAGAAGGTGATGATCTGCCAGAGCCCGCCTTCCCGCAGCGGGGCCAGCGCCAGCCCGTATTTCAGGTCGGGCGGCGCGATGTTGATCTGCCAGATGTTCCAGGTCGGCCCGATCGCCGCCCCGTAGAGGATCAGCGCGGTGCCGAGCACCGAGAAGAAGATCGTCGTGACCCCGAAGAAGCCGACATAGAAGGGGCCGATCCAGAAGTCGAACAGGTCCCCGCCCAGGAGCGTGCCGCCGCGGATCCTGTATTTGCGCTCGAAGCTCAGCATCGCCATGGCGAATCCCTCCCGGGGTCGGGCCTCCCGAACTGTCTCTCGCTCGTGGGCCGCGGCACCGGAGGGCGCCGCGGCGGACCGCCCGTCAGGCGGGCAGGCTCGGCAGGACGAGGCTCTGGGCGTCGGCGGCCTTCTTGGGGCCGTCGAGCCAGTTGAACCGGTCGGTCGAGAGCAGGATGAAGTGGATCAGCAGCGCCAGCACGAACAGGAAGGTGAACAGAGCCACCAGCGTCCGCCGCGGGTCGAACAGGAGCCAGACTTTGTGCATGGTGCGTCTCCTCAGCCGATCAGGGAGGTGAGCGCCCGGGCGGCCTCGCCCACGCCGTCGAGCGAGGCGTAGCCCTGCGGGCCGGGCAGCCAGGGCCGCCACAGCCAGACCAGGATGTGGGCGACCACGGCGATCGCCGTGAAGATGATGAAGCTCGTCAGGAAGATCGCGTGGAACTCCTTGGCTTCGGCTTCCGTCAGCCCGGACAGGCTGCTCGGTCTTTCAGGTGTCACTCCGCTTGCCATCGGTCGAACCTCCGTTGCGTTGGCCGCATCCCGGCGGGATGCGACGGGCGCCGCCGTGACCCGAGGCGATCACGGCGGCTCTTCCCCGGATCCACCGGAGGGAAGCGTGGCGGGGCCCGGCCGGGCCCGGATCGGGTTCGCGAGCCCGGACCAGGGTCCCGGACCCGTTCCCGGACCCATCCCGAATTCACCCCATGAAGGCGAAGGGGACGGCCTGGGCCGCCATCGCCCGCGCCTCGCCGAACACGCTGCGCCGCGGCGCGGGTGCCCCCGTGCGCAGGGGCGCGGGGCGCAGCCGCTGCAGCACCGCCGCGGCGAGGAAGAGCGGGTAGGTGAGCCCGAGGATGATCCGGAACTGGAGGGCCTCGCGGTGCAGGTCGCGCTGCAGGCGGGCCGTCGCGGGCATCGGTCGCAGCAGGGGCCAGGTCTTCATGGATATCGTCTCCACGGGCTGGGTGCGGGATCGGACGGGAGCGCTCACGCGGCGGCCTCCGCATGGGCGGCGGCGCGCTCGACATGGACGGGGGCGACGCGCTCCGCGCCGAGGCGCCGCGCGGTGCGCTCGGCGGCGTCGCGCAGGCGCTTGGCGGCGGAGATGCGCACGAGGACCGGCTCGGCCTCGATCAGCGCGTCGAGCCGGGTGCGGGCGTCCTCCTCCCAGGCGAGCTCGCGGTGGTCCCGCGCCGGCGTCGCCTCCACGGCGTCGAGGTCGCGGGCGAGCGGCAGGATGTGGAAGAGCGCGTCGAACAGCGCGTTGCAGACCTCCTGCACGAGGTAGGTGGCGCCGGCATAGCCCATGAACGGCGTGCCAGTATGCCGCCGCACGATCGCGCCCGGGAAGGAGGCCGGGATATAGGCCGCCCGGCCCCCGGCTTCGGCGAGGTACATGCGCTCGTTGTAGGAGCCGAACAGGACGAGCGGCGGCCGCTCGGCGATCGCCGCCCGCACGGCCGCGTTGTCGGGCTTGGCGCCCGGCTGCCGCCCGAAGGCGAAGTGGCAGGGCAGGCCCAGCTCGTCCTCGAGGAAGCGGCGCACGCCCCTGGCATAGGTCTCGGTCGCGACGATGCCGAAGCTCGCCGTGCCGAAGAAGTCCTGCGTCACCGAGCGCCAGAGGTCCCAGACCGGCTTGATCGTGGTGTGGCGCTCGGCGGCGATGAAGGGCTCGGGGTCGAGCCCGAGGATCGCGCCGAGGCTGCGCAGGAACTTCGTCGTGGCGATGACCCCGATCGGCGCCTGGAGATAGGGCCGCTCCAGGCTCTCGCAGAGGCCGCGGCCGAACTCGCGGTAGAGGCAGATATTGGCGTCCGCCTCCACCAGCCTCGGCAGGTCGGCGAGGTGGCAGCCGAGCGGGAAGGTGAGGTTCACCGTGGCGCCGATTCCCTCCACGAGGCGGCGGATCTCGGCGAGGTCGGAGGCCATGTTGAAGGTGCCGTAGGCCGGGCCGATCAGGTTGACCCGCGGCGTCTCGGCCGGGCTCTCGCCCGGCTTGCGCGCGGGCCGGGGCGGGATGCCCTTCTTCGCGTAGCGCTTCGCCCCGTATTCCTGCCAGAGCCAGGTCATGGCCCGGTCGGCGGCCTGCCACTGGTCCTCGTCGATGGTGCGCGGCAGGAAGCGCTGCAGGCCGGTGCCCTCGGGGGTCACGCCGCCGCCGATCATCTCGGCGATGGAGCCGGTGACGACGACGCTCGGCTGCGCCGGGTCGAGCGTGGCATGGGCCCGCTTCATCGCCCCTTCCGTGCCGTGGCGGCCGAGTTCCTCCTCGGCGAGCCCGGTGACGACGATCGGCAGTTCGTGCGGCGGCAGGGCGTCGGTGTAGTGCAGGACCGAGGTGACCGGCAGGTTCTCGCAGCCGACGGGGCCGTCGATGACGACCTGCAGGCCCTTCACCGCCGTGAAGACGTAGACGGCGCCCCAGTAGCCCCCGGCCCGGTCGTGATCGAGGACGAGCATCAGGCCATCTCCCCGATCGGCGCCTTGGGCGCGGCCGGCTTCGGGGCGGCCTTCACCTGCGGCACCTCCTGCCAGATCCCGGCGGCGTGGCCCGAGCCGACGCCCTCGAAGAATCCGCGCATCGCCGCGAAGCGGTCGCGGTTGGCCAGCGCCGCGTTGACGACGCGGGCGAGCGAGCCGGCGCCGGCCACGCCCATCAGCGGCCGGGCCGAGATCAGGTTGGTGAAGTAGAGGGCGGGCGTGCCGCGCTCCTTGGCCGCCTGCACCACCGGCGTCGTGCCGATGGCGAGATCCGGCGCGAAGGCCTCGAAGGCCGCGAGGTCGTCCTCCAGCGAGGCGCGGAAGCGCACGGCGACGCCGCGTTCCTCGAGCCAGGCGCGGTCGGCCTCGGACCACGGCGTCCGCGGGCAGGCGGTGCCGACATAGGGCACCTCCGCGCCGCTCTCGACGAGGAGCCGGGCGACCAGCAGCTCCGAGCCCTCGTAGCCCGAGAGCGTGACGCGGCCGCGGATCGGGTTCGCCGCCAGCGCGGCGCGGATCGGCGGCAGCAGCCTGTCCTTGGCGGCCGCGACGCGGGCGCGCGGCACGGCGCAGGCCTCGCCGATCCCGTCGAGCCAGGCGGCGGTGCCGTCATGGCCCACCGGCGCCGAGCCGACGACCGGGCGTCCGGCCGCCGCGAACTCGCGCAGGGACGCCGTGTAGAACGGGTGGATCGCCGCCACCGCCGCGCCGTCGAGGGCGGCGTAGAGCTCGCGCCATTCCCGCGTCGGCACGACGGGACCGGCGGCGAGGCCGAGCGGCTCCAGCAGCGCGCCGATCACCACGGGGTCGGCCGGGAACATCTCGCCGAGGAGCGTCACGGCCGGGCGCCCGGAGCGGCCCCCGCGCGGCGCCTGGACGGGGCCCTGCTCGGCCTCCCGTCGGGCATAGGCCAGCATGGCGCCGGCGAGCACGTCCTTGGCCTCGGCATGGGTCGGCACGCCGAAGCCCGGCACGTCGATGCCGATGATGCGCACCCCGTCGATCGCCTTCGGCAGGAGGCGCAGCGGCACGCCGGAGGCGGTGGGCACGCAGAGGTTGATCACCACGACCGCGTCATGCTCGCCCGCGCGGGCGACGGCGTGCACCGCCTCGCGGATGTCCTCGAACAGCTTGCCGGTGACCAGCGTCTCGGAGTTGAACGGCACGTAGCCGACGCTGCGCCGCGCCCCGTAGAAATGCGCGGTGAAGGTCAGCCCGTAGACGCAGCAGGCACTGCCCGAGAGGATCGTCGCCGTGCGCCGCATGCGCAGGCCGACCCGCAGGGAGCCGAAGGCCGGGCACATGCTCTGGGGCTGGTCGTGCGGGCCCGCCGGGTAGTCCCGGCGATAGGCCGCGAGGGTCTCGGCGATCCCCGATTCTCCGGACGCCGCCTCGGCCGCCGCGCGCAGCACCGCCGTGCCGGCATGGCAGCCCGCCCCGTCGGCGGGGGGCTGCTGCGGCGCGCCCGCCTGCGTCGAGCCCCCCTCCCCTTCGGAGGAGCGCCGCGCCCGGAGATCGGCGATGTCGAGGGAGACGGCCATGCTCTCAGCCCGCGTCGTAGATCACTTCGAGGGAGGGCTTCGCGGCGGGCTCGACCCCGCACATGTCGGCCATGGTCGCGGGCTCCAGCACCACGTCGCGGCCGACCGCGCTGCCCGTGAACAGGCCGAGGAGCCCGTCCTGCGAGAGCGGCGTCGGCCGGTGCGGCGCGGCCAGGGCGACGTTCTCGGCGAGCGCGGCGAAGAGCGGGCCCCAGCGCCCGTCGGGCTCGGCCACGATCTCGTAATTCGCGCTCTTGCGGCGGATGTCCTCGTCGGCGGGGATCGCGGCGAGCACCGGGATGCCGACGGCCTCCGCGAAGGCCTGCGCCTCCCCGGTGCCGTCGTCCTTGTTGATGACGAGGCCGCCGACGCCGACATTGCCGCCGAGCTTGCGGAAATACTCGACCGCCGAGCAGACGTTGTTGGCGACGTAGAGCGATTGCAGGTCGTTCGAGCCGACGACGATGACCTTCTGGCACATGTCCCGGGCGATCGGCAGGCCGAAGCCGCCGCAGACCACGTCGCCCAGGAAGTCGAGCAGGACGTAGTCGAAGCCCCAGTCGTGGAAGCCGAGCTTTTCGAGCAGCTCGAAGCCGTGGATGATGCCGCGCCCGCCGCAGCCGCGCCCGACCTCGGGGCCGCCGAGCTCCATCGCGAAGACGCCGCCGCGCTTGAAGCAGACGTCGCCGATGGCGACCGCCTCGCCCGCGAGCTTCTTGCGGGTCGAGGTCTCGATGATGGTCGGGCAGGCGCGGCCGCCGAACAGGAGCGAGGTGGTGTCGCTCTTCGGGTCGCAGCCGATCAGGAGCACCTTCTTGCCCTGGCGCGCCATCATGTAGGAGAGGTTGGCCAGCGTGAACGACTTGCCGATGCCGCCCTTGCCGTAGATCGCGATGATCTGCGTCTCGCGCTTGACCGGCCCGCTCGCCGGCGCATCGGGCTCGACGGCCGCCTCGGCCCGCAACGCCGCCGTGTTCAGATGCAGGTTCATGAACAGGCACTCCAGTCGAGGACCATCTTCAGGCAGGCCGGGTCGCTGAAGGCGATGCGGTAGGCATCGGCCGCCCGCGCCGCCGGGACGCGGTGGGTGATCAGGCCGTCGAGGGAGAGGCGCCCGTCGGTCACGAGGGCCGTCACCGCGGCGAGGTCGGCCGGCCGCCACTCCGCCGCGACCCGGATCCGCGCCTCGCGCGAGAAGGCGGGCGGGAAGGCGAAGGACAGGGGCGCCTCGTAGAAGCCCGCGAGCACGATCTCGCCGCCGCGGGCGAGCCGCGCGATCAGCCGGTCGAGGCCGGCGGCATCGCCGCTGACATCGGTGATGCGGCCATAGTCGGTGCGCGGATCGTCCTCCGGCGCGTGCACGGCGTAGCCCGCCGCGCCCGCGGCCCGGCGGGGATCCCGCTCCCAGACGACGGGCTCGGCCCCGGCGAGCAGGGTGAGCCGGGCCAGGAGACGCCCGAGCACGCCGTGCCCGACGATGAGGGGCCGCTCGCCCGGCGCGAGGCGCCCGAGGGCGTGGAAGGCGGTGGCCGCGAGCGCGATCAGGCAGGCCCGCTCGCCGAGATCGGGATCGACCGGCACGAGGCGGGCCGCCGGCACCACCAGATGCGAGGCCGCGCCGCCGAACAGGCCGTGGACGGGCCCGAAGCAGCGGGCGCCCGGCACGAACACGCTCTGCCCCGGGACGAGGCCGGATTCGGCGGGCGCCGCGACGACGGTGCCGACCGACTCGTAGCCCGGGACGAGGGGATAGCCGAGGCCGGGGAAGGGCGGCATCCGGCCCGACCAGAGCAGGCGTTCGGTGCCGGTGCTGATCCCGCTCCAGCTCACCGCCACGACCGCGTCGGAGGGGCCGGCCGGGTTCAGGGCCAGGCGGCTGAGCGCCAGATGCTCCGGCTTTTCCAGGACGACGGCGAGGGTGTCCATGATTCGGATCTTCCGCGTCTGCGACCGATCGGGATCGGTACTGTCATTCTAGAATGACACTTTCAAACGTCAACTCTAATCAACAAAGGTCAGATGCGTCGCGCCCGGATCAGGCGGACGAGGAGCGGGCGCCGGGTGCGGCGCTCGGCGATGGCGCGGAAGCCGGCCTCGCGGAGCAGGGCGCCGATCTCGGCCGCAGTGCGGGGACGGCCGCTGCCCATGGCGAGCAGGTAGAAGCCGAAATAGGCGTCCCCGACCGGCTCCGCGCCGCGCGTCCCGGCCATCGGCTCGGCGACGAGGAGCGTGCCCCCGGGCGGCAGCGCGTCGTGGATGGCGCGCAGCAGCGCCAGCGCCGGTCCGTCGTCGTGGTCGTGCAGCACGCGCACCAGGGTGGCGCAATCGGACCCCCGGGGCAGGGGATCGCGGTGGAAGCTGCCGCCGTGGCAGGCGGCGCGGTGGCCGAGGCCCGCCTCCTCCAGCCGCGCGGCGGCGCGGGCGGCCACCGCCGGCAGGTCGAACAGGGCGAGGCGCGCGGCCGGCGCGCACGGCGCCACCGCCGTGAGGAAGGCCCCCTCCCCGCCTCCGACGTCGAGGATCTGGCGGTGCCGCTGCAGCGGGTAGGCCTCGGCCACGTCCGCGGCGATCAGCGCCTGCGAGGCGGCCATGAGGCCGCCATAGGGGGCCACCGATTCCGCCTCGAGGCCGTCCGGGGCCGGCCTGCCGGCATAGGGCCAGTAGCGGGCGAGCCGGGTCGGTCCCCCCTCCCCGCGCAGCAGCGCCACCGGGTCGGCGAGGTCGGCGTAGAGCAGGGCGTGGTGCGCGATCATGCGCGCCACGGCGGGGTTGCCGAGCAGCGCCGCGCCGAGATCGGCCAGCGCGAAGCGCCCGTCCGGCAGCGCCCGCAGCAGCTTCATGGAGGCGGCCGCCCGCAGGAGCGTGCCCATCCGCTCCGGCGGCAGGCCGAGGCGCCGCGCCAGGGGCTCGCTGCCCTGCGGGCCGGCGGCGAGGATCCGGAACAGGTCGAGCTCGACGCAGGCGAACAGCACCTGCGCGTAGACGAAGCCGGCGCAGAGATCGAACAGGGCCCGGGTATTGGCCCGGGCGAGGCGCCGCGTCGGCGGGAAGCCCGCCGCCCAGCGCTGGAAGGCCGGGCTCGCCACGCGGGCGTTGCGCCAGGCCCGGAGCCGGTCGCGCCAGCCGGCCCAGAGGCTCGCGGGCGGCGCGGGCCCGGCTCCGGCGCTCATCCGCCGGCCGGGGCGCGCAAGGAGGCGGGCAGGAACAGCCGCGTCTGCGCCTCGATCTCGGTCCGCAGCGCCTCCGCGCCGGGGCAGTCCGGGATCACCGCGACGGCCTCGGCCGAGAGGCGCTCCAGCCGGGCCAGCGCCCCGCCCGTGCCGAGGAGCGCGGCGGCGTTGGGCCGCCCGAGGGTGACGTCGCGGCCCACCGGCTTGCCGATCTCCTCCTGGCGGCAGGCGACGTCGCGCAGGTCGTCGGCGACCTGGTAGGCCTCGCCGAGGCATTCGCCGAGCAGGCGCCAGGGCAGCGGACGGGCTCCCGCCGCGGCGGCGCCGGCCACGGTGGCGGCGGCGAAGAGCGCCCCGGTCTTGGCCTGCTGGTAGTCGGACAGCGCCACGTAGGGCTCCGATTCCCAGGCCTGGCCCGCCACGATGCCGGCGGGCGAGCCCACCGCCCGGGCGATCAGCCCGACGAGGCTGGCGAGCCGGCTCGGCCGCCGCGCGGCGCCGCGGGCCAGGGTCTCGAAGGCGGCCACGATCAGCGCGTCGCCGGTGAGCACGGCGAGCGCCGGCCCGTAGGCCACGTGCACCGCGGGCTTGCCCCGGCGCAGAGGCGCGTCGTCGAAGCAGGGCAGGTCGTCGTGGACCAGGGAGGCGCAGTGCAGGAGCTCGATGGCCGCCGCCGCCGCGTCGGACGCCGCGGGATCGTCGTCGCCGCAGGCCCGGGCCACCGCGAGGCAGAGCCGCGGACGGATCCGGTGTCCACCGGGGAAGACAGCATAGCGGATCGCCTCGGCCAGGTGAGGCGGGGCACCGGGGGCTTCCGCGCAGGAGACGGCGATGTCCAGGGCTGTCTCGATCCGGGATCCGGGGTCCATGACGCAGCTCCATGTCTATTAGAAATGACATTGACTGTGTCATTCTAGAGTGACATTGCTCGGGCCGTGGATCAAGCCGGATCTGCGGCACCGGTCGCGGGCCGGCCGAGGGAGGGCGGGACATGCGGGCAGCCCGCACGGTCCGAGGGCGGCTGGAAGCCGTGCTGCGGGCTCGTCCATGCATCGGGACCGCGCCCTCTCGCTCCCCGTTCCGCGAGGGAGGGAGGAACGGGATCCGGACGCCCGCAGGACTCGCCACGCGCCCCCTCTCCCGTTCGGGAGAGGGCTGGGGTGAGGGTCGAGAACGTGCCGGAGAAGACGCGACGGCGAAGCGGCTCCGGCTCCGCCTCATCCTGAGAGTTCTCCACCCTCACCCTGTCCCTCTCCCGAACGGGAGAGGGGACCCGCGCCTTCGTCGAGAGAGGCTTGTGCTCGGGCAGGTTCGCGGGAAGGCGTCGCGATCGCTTCCCCGCGATCCCGCATTCGAGATGGCCCGCGAGATGGCCCGTGGTGGCGGGCAGACCGGATCCGCACGCCCATGAGTTCCCCATGAGCACGCCCATGCGCGTCGCGGTGATCGGCGCCGGGATCGGGGGGCTGGTGGCGGCGCTCCGCCTCGCCCATGCGGGGCTCGACGTCACCGTGCTGGAGCGTGCCCCCGCCCCCGGCGGCAAGATGCGCGCCCTGCCCGTGGGGCCGGCCGCCATCGAGGCGGGCCCCACCGTCTTCACCATGCGCTGGGTGCTCGACGAGGTCTTCGCCGAGTGCGGCGCCAGCCTCGACGCGCATGTGGCCCTCACCCCCGCGCGGCTCCTCGCCCGCCACGCCTGGGAGGGGGACGGCACCCTCGACCTCTTCGCCGGGATCGACGAATCGGCCGAGGCCATCCACGCCTTCGCCGGGGCACGCGAGGCGGCGGGCTACCGCCGCTTCTGCGCCCGGGCGGCCGAGGTCTACGAGACCCTGGAGGGGCCCTTCATCCGGTCCGACCGGCCCACGGCGCTCGATCTCGCCCTGCGGGTCGGGCCCTTCGGCCTGCCGCGGCTCTGGCGGATCCAGCCCTTCGCCACGCTGTGGTCGGCGCTCGGCGAGGATTTCCGCGATCCGCGCCTGCGCCAGCTCTTCGCCCGCTACGCCACCTATTGCGGCTCCTCGCCCTTCGAGGCGCCGGCCACGCTGATGCTGGTCGCCCATGTGGAGCAGGCCGGCGTCTGGAGCGTCGCCGGGGGCCTGAGCGCGCTCGCCCGGGCGGTGGCCGACCTCGCCGCGGCGCGGGGCGCCCGCCTGCGCTACGGCGCCGAGGTCCGCGGCATCGTGGTCGAGCACGGGCGCGTCGCCGGTCTCGACCTCGCCGATGGCGAGCGCCTGCCCGCCGAGGCGGTGATCTGCAACGCCGACGCCGCCGCCCTCGGGGCAGGGCTGCTCGGGCCGGCGGCAACGCCCCCCGGCGAGCGCCTGGCCGCGTCGGAGCGCTCGCTCTCCGCGGTGACGGTCTGCGCCCGCGCCGTTGCCGCGGGCTTTCCGCTCGCCCGCCACACGGTGTTCTTCTCCCGCGACTACCGGGCGGAGTTCGACACGATCCTGCGCGGGCGGCGCCTGCCCGAGGATCCGACGATCTACGTCTGCGCGCAGGACCGCGACGAGGCCGCCGCGCCGAAGGGCCCCGAGCGCCTGCTCCTCCTCGTCAACGCCCCGGCCGAGGGGCCGGAGCAGCCCTCCCCGCAGGAGATCGAGAGATGCGTGACGAATCTGCGCGGCAAGCTCGCCCGCCACGGCCTGAGCCTGACGGATGCGGATCCGCCGGTGACGACCGGGCCGGCGGAGTTCGCGGCCCTGTTCCCGGGGACGCGGGGCGCCCTCTACGGCCGCGCCTCGCGCGGGTCGACGGCGACGTTCCAGCGCCCGGCGGCGCGGACGGCCTTGCCCGGCCTCTACCTGGCCGGGGGGAGCGTCCATCCGGGCCCGGGGGTGCCGATGGCGGCCCAGTCCGGCCGGCTGGCGGCGCGGGCCCTGCTGCAGGACCTCTCGGCTCTCCCGGACCGCGCTTCGACGCGCCGGTGGCGCGCGGCGGCTATGCCTGGTGGTATGTCGACGCGCTGAGCGCGGACGGGCGCCAGGGGCTCACGCTCATCGCCTTCGTCGGCTCGGTCTTCTCGACCTACTACGCCCTCGACCGCAGCCGGAACCCTTACGCGCACTGCGCCCTCAACGTGGCGCTCTACGGCGGCCCGAACCGCTTCGCCCTGACCGAGCGCGGCGCGCATGCCCTCGAGCGGGGCGCGGACCATCTCGCCATCGGCCCGAGCGCGCTGACCTGGGACGGCACGGGGCTCACCGTGCGCATCGACGAGCGCGCAGCACCCCTGCCCCGCCCGATCCGCGGCACGGTGCGGCTCTATCCCGAGGGCATCACCGAGGGGCCCTTCACCCTGGACGGGGCGGGGCGCCACCGCTGGTGGCCGATCGCCCCCTCCGCCCGCGTGGAGGTCGATCTCGACGAGCCGGCCCTGCGCTGGCGCGGCACCGGCTATCTCGACACCAATGCCGGCGACGAGGCCCTGGAGGACGCCTTCACCGACTGGACCTGGTGCCGGGCCGACCTCTCGGACGGCGCGGCGATCCTCTACGACGTGCGTCATCGCGACGGCGGCGGCCGGAACCTCTCGCTCCGCTTCGCCCGCGACGGCAGCCGCCGCGAGATCCGCCCGCCGCTCCCCGCGCCCCTGCCGCCGACGCGCCTCTGGCGCATGCCCCGCGCCACCCGCAGCGACGACGGTGCGGCCGCGGTGGTGCGCACCTTCGAGGACACGCCCTTCTACGCCCGCTCCGTGCTCGCGGCCCGGATCGGCGGCGAGGCCGTGCAGCCGGTCCATGAGAGCCTGTCGCTGACGCGCCTCACCCACCCGCTGGTGCGCTTCATGCTGCCCTTCCGGATGCCGCGCGTGCTGGGGTGAGACGGGGCGCTTGCGCGGGGTCCCCGCGCTGCGTAGCATCGCAACCGTTCCGGTTCCGGCTCGCCGATGAGCACGCTGACCATCCACGATCTCGATACGGACCTGGAGGACAGTCTCCGGGACCGTGCTGCCCGAAACGGTCGCTCGGTCGAGGCCGAGGCGCGCGCCATCCTCGCCGGAGCGCTGGAGCGGCAGCGGGACGAGCCGAACCTCGCCGAGTCGATCCGCCGCCGCTTTGCCCCGCTCGGGGGCGTCGAACTGGAACCGCACCCGCCCGTCATGCCCTCGGCGCCGCCGAAGCTCGGCCGGTGATCGTTCTCGACACCAACGTCATCTCGGAACTCATGCGCGCCTCGCCCGATCCCGCGGTGCTCGCCTGGGTCGTCGCCCGTCCGAGGCGGCAGTTCTGCACCACCAGCATCAATCGGGCGGAGATCCTGCACGGCATCGCCATCCTGCCCGCCGGACGTCGGCGAGAGGCGATTGCCGCGGCCGCGGACGCCATGTTTGCCGAGGATTTCGCGGGCCGGATCCTGCCCTTCGATGCCGATGCCGCGGCCCACTATGCCGAGATCGTGAGCACGCGTCGGCGTGCCGGTCAGCCCATCGAAGGGTTCGACGCCTTGATCGCGGCGACCGCGCGGGCGGCGGGCGCGGCCGTCGCCACACGTGATACCGGCGGCTTCCAAGGGTGCGGTCTCACGCTCGCAAACCCCTGGACCGATCTCTGAAGCCCGTGCCGGCCGCCAGCCCTCACGGCAGCGCGGCGCGGCGGGCGTCGCGGGTCTCCCAGGTCTCGATGAGGTCGAGGACGTGCAGCGCCTGGCCGCGCAGGTTCCACCAGGCCGGGAGCCTCCGCGCCGATGCGTGCGCCGCGAACTGAGGCACGGCCTCGATCAGGAAGGCGGTGGCCGGCAGCGCCGGTGCGGCAAAGCCTGGGGCGGCGGGGGCCGGCGCGGCGGCGCGGGCCAGCAGGGCGAGCTTGCGCGCCGGTCCGACCCGGGCGCGGCGGGAGAGGGCGTCGTGGCCGTTCCCGGCCACCGCGCGGCCGATCTCGGCATAGATCAGCCCGGCCGCGCGGATCGCCGGGCGGCAATCGGGGGGCAGCGCCGCGATCCCGGATTCGGCCCGGGCGTAGAGCCGGTCGGCCTCGGCGAGGAGCCGCGCGACGACGGAGCCGAGCGCCGCATCGTGGACGGGGGCGGCGAGGAAGGCGTCCGGATCGAGCCCCGCCTCCGCCATCCAGGCGAGCGGCAGGTAGAGGCGGCCGGCGCGCGCATCCTCGCCCACGTCGCGGGCGATGTTGGTGAACTGCATCGCGACGCCGAGGTCGCAGGCCCGGGCCAGCACCTCGGGCGCGCGCCGGCCCATGATCAGGGTCATCATCGCCCCGACCGTGCCGGCGACGCGGGCGGCGTAGGCGGCGAGCGCCGGCAGGTCCGCGTAGCGGCGGCCCTCCGCGTCCCAGGCGAGGCCTTCGAGGAGGGCGCGGGGCAGCGCCTCGGGGATCGCGTGCTCGGCCACCACGTCGGCGAGGGCCCGGTCGGCCGGGCCGTCGGCGGGCCGGCCGGCATAGGCGCGGGCGAGGCGTTCGCCCAGGGCCTCCACCGCGGCGCGGCGGCGGGCGGGGCCGCGGATCTCGTCCACCGCGTCGTCGGCGCAGCGGCAGAAGGCGTAGAGCCCGTAGGCCGGGCGGCGCACCCGCGCCGGCAGCAGCAGCGAGGCCGCGTAGAAGCTCTTCGAGCCGGCACGGATCGCCGCGCGGCAGGCCGCGTGGTCAGCCGGCGCGGCGTGCGGAGCGGTCGGTGGAAGGGCAGGCGCAGGAGCGTGCATCGGGCACCACGGAATCGAGGATGCGGGCCGAGGAGAGGACGCCGGGCAGGCCCGCGCCCGGATGGGTGCCGGCTCCGACGAGGAAGAGGTTCGCCACCGCCTCGGAGCGGTTGTGCGGGCGGAACCAGGCGGACTGGGTGAGGACCGGCTCCAGGCCGAAGCCGGAGCCGCGCACGCTGAGGAAATCGTCGGCGAAATCCTGCGGCGTCGTCACCCGCGAGGTGACGAGGGCCTGCGACAGGCCGGGCAGCAGCGTCGCCTCGAGGCGGGCCTGGACCCGTTGGCGGTAGGGCTCGGCGAGGTCGGCCCAGTCCTGGCCCCCGGCGAGGTTCGGCACGGGGGAGAGCACGTAGAAGGCGTCGCAGCCCTCCGGCGCCAGCAGCGGGTCGGTCGCGGTCGGGCGGTGCAGGTAGAGGCTCATGTCCTCGGCGAGGTGCTTCCGGTCGAAGATGTCGGCGAGAAGCTCGCGGTATCGGGGCCCGAGCAGGATCGTGTGGTGGCCGACCTGCGGATATTTTCGGCGCGTGCCGAAATACCAGACGAACAGGCCCATCGAGGAGCGCGCCCGGGCGAGGCGGCGCGGGTTCCAGCGGCGGCTCCCGCCCGCGAGCAGGCTGCCGTAGGTGTAGGCGGAATCGGCGTTCGAGACGGTGATGGCGGCGGGGATCTCGGTGCCGTCGGCGAGCGCCACGCCGGTGGCGCGCCCGTCCGCGACCGTGATCCGCGCGACCTCGGCGCCGCAGCGGACGGCGCCGCCCTGGGATCGGATCAGCCCGACGAGCCCGTCCACCAGCCGCCCCGTGCCGCCCATGGCGAAGTGGACGCCCCATTCCCGCTCCAGATGGGCGATCAGCCCGTAGAGCGCGCTCGCCCGGAACGGGTTGCCGCCGATGAGCAGCGGGTGGAAGCTGAACACCGTGCGCAGGCGCGGGTCGCGGATGAAGCGCGCCACCACGGCGTGCAGGGAGCGGTGCCCGGAGAGCCGGATGAGGTCCGGGGCGATGCGCAGCATGCTGCCGACGCTGCCGAAGGGGACGTGGCCGAGCTCCTCGAAGCCGATGCGGCAGACCTCCCGGCTGAAGGCCATGAAGCGCGCGTAGCCGGCGACGTCGCGGGCTGAGAACCGCGCCACCTCCGCCTGCATCCGGTCCGGGTCGCCGGAATAGGCGAAGGTCGCGCCGTCGTCGAAGCGGATCGTGTAGAACGGGTCCATCGGCACGAGGGCGACGTCGTCGGCGAGGCGCCGCCCGGCGAGGCGCCAGAGCTCCTCCAGCAGGAAGGGCGCGGTGACGATGGTGGGGCCGGCGTCGAAGGTGAAGCCGTCCTGGCGGTGGACCCGGGCGCGCCCGCCGGGCTGCTCCAGCCGCTCCAGCACCGTGACGCGGTAGCCGCGGGCGCCGAGCCGGACCGCCGCAGCGAGCCCCCCGAAACCGGAGCCGATCACCACGGCATGGGGCCGCGCTTCGGCGTCGGTCTGTGAACCGGTCTTGTCGGCCAGTGTCAACATCAGTTGACAGTAAGGCCGGGTTTCCCGCCGTGCAAGCCTTTCCCGCGCGCTCCCGATGCGACGCGGCTGCCGCGTCAGGCGCCGTCCGCCGCGTCGCGGATCAGGCGGGCGACCCGCTCGGGATCCTCCTCGTGGGCGAGGTGGCCGAGTCCGCCGAGCCGCTCGACGCGGGCCTCGGGCAGGCGCTCGCGCAGGGCGAGGGCGTCGTCGGGCCGGATCGCCCGGTCGCGGTCGCCGACGATGAGCAGGGTCGGCACCGCGAGCCGGCCGAGGTCGCGGTCGAGGGCGGCGAGGTCCCAGTTCGCCATCATGCCGAGCGCCCCGCGGACATGGCCGGCCCGTGCGAACAGGCGCCGGTACTGGGCGACCCCCGCCGCGTCGAGCCGCGAGCCGGTGCCGGCGATCAGGCGCTCGACGGCGGCGGTGTCGGCGCTCCAGGCGAAGAGCTTCGGGGTGAGGGGGTTGAGGAACAGCATCCGCGCCATCACCGGGAAGAGCAGGCTGCCCGCCCCGGGGAAGGGCGTGAGCGCGCCGTTGATCGCGACGAGGCGGGCCGGCGCGATCGCCCCGTCGAGGCACATCCGGGCGAGGATCGCCGCCCCGGCGGAATGGCCGACGACGATCCGCGGCGCGGCGTCCACCGCCCGCAGCAGGGCGGCCAGCGCCGCCGCCATGCCCGGCAGCGAGAGCCGCCCCGGCGGCAGCGGGTCGGTGAAGCCGTGGCCCGGCAGGTCCGGCACCAGGACGCGGTACGTCTCGGCGAGCAGCGGCGCGAGGGCGCGGAAGGAATGGGTCGAGGCGCCGGTGCCGTGGAGCAGCAGCAGCACCGGGGCATCGGCGGGCCCGAATTCCTGCAGGTGCCAGGTGAGGCCCGCTTCGGTGACGAAGCGGCTCGCCGCGCGGTGCGGCCAGTCGCGGCCCTCCCGCGACCAGAGCGGCCGGTCCTCGTCGAAGACGCCGCTCACGGGCGGAGCGTCCGCGCGGCGTCGCGCAGCGTCTCCGGATCGGCCTGCGGCAGGGCGCGGTAGAGGGCGCCGGCGGCCCGGGCCAGGGCGCGGGCTCCCTCCCCGCGCGCGCCCGTGTCGAGGACGAGCACCGGAACCCCGAGGCCGCGCAGGGCCCGGGCCGCGGATTCCGCCTCCGCGCCGGCCAGGGCGCGGCCGCCCGCGCCGGAGCGGGCGACGTTGGCGCGCCCGTCGGTGAGCACCACCAGGACCGGCCGGCCCCCGCCGCGCCGGATCTGGGCGGCGAGGGCTCCGGCCGCGTCGAGACCGGCGGCGAGCGGCGTGCCCCCGCCCCCGGGCAGGCCCGCGAGGTCGCGCCTTGCCCGGGCCAGGGCCCGGGTCGGCGGCAGGACGAGCGCGGCCCCCGCGCCGCGGAAGGCCACCAGCGCGACCCGGTCCCGGCGGGCATAGGCCTCGCCGAGCATCAGCTCGACGGCGCCCTTGGCCTCGGCCAGCCGCTCCCGCGCCGCCGAGCCGGAGGCATCGACGCAGAAGATCGTGGTGGTCTCGGGCGCGCGCACCAGCCGGCGGATGCGCAGGTCCTCCGCGCGGATGCGGATCGGCCGCAAGCCCGGTTGTGAACCCTGCCGCAGGCGCTGCCAGGGAACGGCGGCGCGGAGCGTCGCGACGAGGTCGAGCCGCCCCCGGCGCGGGTCGCCCGGCCGCGCGCCCGCGGGCCGGCCGCCGCGCGGATCGGCCTTCGCCGGACCGAAGCGCCCGGCCCGGGGGCCGGAGACGGGCGCGCCGGCTTCGAGCCGGGCGAGCAGGTCGGGCGGGATCGCCGCGCGCACGGCGGCGAGCACCACGTCGCCGGGCGGCTCCGGCGCGTGGCCGGGATCCTCGGGCGGTTCGGGAGTCTCGGCGGAGTCCGGCTCCGGCGCGTCGTCCGGCCCGTCCTGCGGCGGTGCCTCCGGGGCGGGCAGGGAGGTGGCGCGATGCGCCAGGACGAGGCGGGCCGCCTCGGTCAGCGCCGCCTCGCCCGGCTCGGGGACCGAGGCGTATCCGGGCGGTGTACTGGAATGGGCGCCCGTGATGGCACGCCCCACCCGCAGGGCCAGGAGCGGCGCCCGCGGCGAGGCGATGCCGAGGGCGGCGGCGGCGGTGCAGAGGGCGGCGACAGGGTCGGCGGCGGGATCGGGACGCGGCAAGTGTTCCTCATGCGCCGAGGCTCGGCCTTCAACGCCCAGGCCACCGACGGTGCTCCCAAACTCCAGCCCTCCCCCCTCTGCGGGGGAGGGTGGCCCGCGAAGCGGGTCGGGAGAGGGGAACCCGGCGTCCGGAAGAGGCGGAGCAGGCATGAAGGCCTCCGCCTCGCTCTGCACCGTCGCTCCCCTCTCCTGACCCCTGCTCAAGGAGGGGCCACCCTCCCCCGCAGAGGGGGGAGGGAGCGGATCTCGGGCAGGCCCGAGATCCATGGAGGGAGCGAGAGCGGCGCGCCCCTCACCCAGATCCCCCAGCCCGATCCCATCGAGAGCGATCCGGAAGGCCAGGCGGTCGGCGAGCGTGTCCGGCACCGCCTCGTCGGGGCCGCCCTCGTCGAGGAGGACGAGGCCGATCCGGGCCGGGTGGCGGGCGGCGAGCCCGTCGCGCTCCAGGGCGACCGTGCCGGTATCGAGCACGGCGGCGAGGCGGGCGGCGGTGCCCGGGTCCAGGCGCTCGGCCATCGGCACCACCACGACGCCGCCATCCGCCTCGGCGAGCAGCCCGCGGGCACTCACCGCGCGGCCGGCGGCCAGCGTCGCGGGCAGGTCGAGGCCGCCGATCAGCCGCGCGTCGCCGGTGCCGGGCGGCAGGCGCCGCCAGGGACGGCCGCCGAGGGCGCTGCGCAGGGCGTCGAGCCAGCTGTCCCGCACCGGACCGGCCCCGGCCCGCACCACCACGCCGCCGAGCCCGTGCGGATCGGTGGCGAGGAGCGCGGCGACGCGGAGGGCGGTGGCCCAGGGGGCGTCGCCTGTCCGATCGCATCCCGGGCCTCGGGCAGGCCCGAGGTCCGGGGAGGGAAAGGCTTGCGGCCCGCTCATCCCCCGAAGACCTCCGTGATCGCCCGGGCCACGCGGGCGCCCGAGCCGGTCTCGTCGAGGGGGTTGCGGCGCAGGCGGTGGCGCAGGGCGGCGGGAGCGATGCGGGTGAGGTGATCGTCCGTGACCGTGGCCGCGCCCTCGAGGGCGGCGAGCGCGCGGGCGGTGCGCATCAGGGTCAGCTCGCCGCGCAACCCGTCGGTGCCGAGCGCGAGGCAGAGCCGGGCCGCCCGTTCCAGGGCGGCATCCGGCACCGCGACCGCGCCGAGCCGCGCCCGCCCCGCCAGGATCCGATCCCGCAGGCCGGCTTCCGCCGCCGCGTGCCGGGCGCAGAACCCGGCCGGGTCCCGCTCGAAGGCGTCGCGGGCGCGCACCACGGCGATCCGGGTCGCGATGTCCGTGGGCGTCTCCACCGCGCAGGCGAGGCCGAACCGGTCGAGGAGCTGCGGGCGCAGCTCCCCCTCCTCCGGGTTGCCGGAGCCGACGAGGACGAAGCGGGCCGGGTGGCGCAGCGACAGCCCCTCGCGCTCCACCGTGTTGATGCCGGAGGCCGCCACGTCGAGGAGCAGGTCCACGAGGTGGTCGTCCAGCAGGTTGACCTCGTCGATATAGAGGAAGCCCCGGTTGGCGCGGGCCAGCAGCCCCGGCTCGAACGCCGTCTCGCCGCGGGTCAGGGCCCGCTCCAGGTCGAGGGCGCCGACGACGCGGTCCTCGGTGGCGCCGAGCGGCAGGTCCACCACCGGCACCGGCCGTGTCTCGGCCCGGCGCGGGGCGCCCGTCGCGCAGTGCGGGCAGGATTCGGCCGGGCCTTCGGGATCGCAGGCATAGGGGCAGCCGGCCACCGCCCGCATCGGCGGCAGCAGGGCGGCGAGCGCCCGGATCGCGGTGGATTTCCCCGTGCCGCGGTCGCCGAGCACCAGGACGCCGCCGATCGATGGATCGACCGCGGCGACGAGGAGGGCTTGGCGCATCTCGTCCTGGCCGACGATGGCCGAGAAGGGGAAGACGGGGGGCTGGGCGCGTGCCTTCGGGGCGGGGTTCCGGGGGGCGGGCTCCCCGGCGGCCGCGGGTTCGGAGGCGGTCTCCGGCGCGCGCTCCCGGTGCCGTGCGCTCACGCTGTCCATGGGCTCGCTCCTCTTGCCGCCGCGTCATCCCTCCCCCCACCCAAGCCGGGCCTGCCCGACTTGGGCAGAGGTGGGCGGATCTCGGGCAAGCCCGAGATCCGTGGGGGGAGGGCTGGGGTCACTCCGCCGCCTTCCGCTCCACGCCCATCCGCGCCCAGATCGCGGAGAGCGCGCCCACCAGATGCGCGATGTCGGCATCCGTGTGCAGCGGCGAGGGGGTGACGCGCAGGCGCTCGGTGCCGCGCGCCACGGTGGGGTAGTTGATCGGCTGCACGTAGATCGCGAATTCGTCGAGCAAGGTGTCGGAGATCGCCTTGCAGAGCACGGGGTCGCCGACCATCACCGGCACGATGTGGCTGTCGTTCGGCAGCACCGGGATGCCCGCCGCCGTCAGCGCCGCGCGGGTGCGGGCGACCCGGTCCTGGTGGCGCGCCCGCTCCGCCCCGCTCGCCTTGAGGTGACGGATGCTGGCCGCCGCCCCGGCCGCCACCGCGGGCGGCAGCGAGGTGGTGAAGATGAAGCCCGAGGCGAAGCTGCGCACGAAGTCGCAGAGCCTGGCGGAGCCGGTGATGTAGCCTCCGTGCACGCCGAAGGCCTTGCCCAGCGTCCCCTCGATCACGTCGAGGCGGTGGGCGAGGCCGTCCCGCTCCGAGACGCCGCCGCCGCGCGCGCCGTAGAGGCCGACCGCGTGGACCTCGTCGAGATAGGTGAGCGCGCCATGGGCTTCCGCCACGTCGCAGATCTCCGCGATCGGCGCGATGTCGCCGTCCATGGAATAGACCGACTCGAAGGCGACGAGCTTCGGCCGGGCCGGATCGACGAGGCGCAGCTTGGCGTCGAGGTCGCCGGGATCGTTGTGGCGGAAGATGTGGCGCTCGGCCCGGCTCGCGCGGATGCCCTCGATCATCGAGGCGTGGTTCTCCGAGTCGGAGAACACGGCGCAGTGCGGCAGGCGGGAGGCGAGCGTGCCCAGCGCCGCCCAGTTCGAGACGTAGCCCGAGGTGAAGAGCAGGGCCGCCTCCTTGCCGTGGAGATCGGCGAGCTCGTGCTCCAAGAGGACGTGCTCGTGATTGGTGCCGGAGATGTTGCGGGTGCCGCCCGCCCCCGCCCCGCAGCGGTCGAGGGCGTCGTGCATGGCGCTCAGCACGGCCGGGTGCTGGCCCATGCCGAGATAGTCGTTCGAGCACCAGACCGTGACGGGGCGCGTGCCGGTGCCGTGGTGGTGCGTCGCCTGCGGGAAGGCGCCGGCCCGCCGCTCCAGCTCGGTGAAGATGCGGTAGCGGCCCTCGCGGCGCAGGGACCCGATCTCGGCCCCGAAGAAGGCATCGTAGTCCATGGGCCGTTCCTCCCCTGTTGGTTGTTTCACGCGTGCGTCCTGAAGGCTTCTGCGCTGGCAGGGGCCGGGATGCGGCGATACCGAGTCGAGCGCGGGTCCCCTCCCCCGTTCGGGAGAGGGACAGGGTGAGGGATGAGAACTGTCCGGACAGAGCGGAGCCGGAGCCGCCGCACCGTCGCGACCTCTCCGTGGCGTTCTCGACCCTCACCCCAACCCTCTCCCGAACGGGAGAGGGGGCGCGTCGTGGTTCCGGTGTGCAGGCGGGACGTCATCACGCCCCCTCCCCGGCCGAGCCGGCCTTGCCCGCGGCCGCCTTCGGCAGGCTCCAGCGCCAGAGGGCGGCGGCGGGCAGCGGCAGCATCAGGAGCCAGTGTTCCAGCACGGCGAGCGCCGTCAGCGCCGCCACCAGGGCGAGGCCGGTGCGGGCATGCGGCAGCTCGGCGGCGAGCGCCCCCTGCCCCAGCAGCACCGCTGCCGTGGTGCCGAGGCTCACCGAGAGCGGGAACAGCGCGTTCATCGGCCGCTGGCGCAGGTAGCAGGCGAGGTAGCGCAGGTGCTCCGGCAGGAATTCGAGCTGGAGGTTGCGCACCCCGAGATAGAGGTTGAGCCGGGCCGAGGCGTTCATCGCCATGAAGACCGCGTAGGTCCACAGCGCCACCCGGTTCGGCGCGCCCCAGACCAGGCAGAGGATCGCGAGCCCCCCGACCACGATGGCGAATTCGTGCCAGAGGCTGGTGGCGAGCGCGGCCAGGAACCGGTCGAGGCCGCGCACGGACGGCGCGCAGGCCACGGGCCGCGGGCCGGAGACGAAGCCCATGTAGTAGGCCATCTCCTGCCAGCCCCAGACGGCGAGCGCCGCCGCGAAGGCGGTGTAGGCGCCGGCCTCCGAGGGGTCGCCCGCGCTCGCCGCGATCGCCCAGAGGGCGAGGCCGAGGACGAGGCTGGCGCCGGCCATGCTCCAGCGGTGCGTGCGCCGCGGCAGGTGGTCGAGCGCCAGGATCAGCCCGGTGGAGGACCACCAGAGCAGGATCGCGGCGAGCGCGGGGGCCCCGAGCGCGCTCATCCGCTCACCAGACCGGCCGCAGGCGGATGTCGGCGGGCATGGCGTGCTCGTGAACCGGGAGGGCGTAGAGCCGGGCGAAGGCGAGCGCGGCGCGGGCGGCGTGGAGGCCCTGGCCGAGCGCGCCGAGGAGCCCGCCCCGCGCCTTGGCCGCCGCGATGGCCCGCGAGCAGGCGAGCAGCCGGTCGAGCCCGGCGCCGAATCTCGGGTTGTCGAGGTCGAGGGTGACCGGGAAGGTCTGCTTCGAGATCTCGCTGGTGATGCGGAAGACCTTGAAGTCGTAGTCGGTCGGATCGACCCCGAGCGCCTTGTGGAAGGCCGGGCGGTGATGGTCGCGCACATACATCGTGGCGAAGACCGCGAGCAGGAAGAAGCGGATCCAGTAGCGATTGAGCCCGCTCGTCAGCTTCGGGTTGGCGCGCATCAGGAGGGCGAAGGCCTCGCCGTGGCGGAACTCGTCGTTGCACCAGAGCTCGAACCACTTGAAGATCGGGTGGATGCGCCGCTCCGGGTGGCGCTCCAGCTCGCGGAAGATGGTGATGTAGCGGGCATAGCCGATCTTCTCGGAGAGATAGGTCGCGTAGAAGATGAATTTCGGCCGGAAGAAGGTGTATTTCTTGGTCTTCGTCAGGAATCCGAGATCGACGCCGATGCCGAAATCCTTGAGCGTGTCGTTGATGAACCCGGCATGCCGCGCCTCGTCGCGGCTCATGAAGCCGAACAGCTCGCGGATGTCCTTGTTCTTGGCGCGCTTCCTCATCTCGGCGTAGAGCACGCAGCCCGAGAACTCGGCGGTGATCGAGGAGACGAGGAAGTCGAGGAACTCCTTCCGGAGCTCCGGCTCCATCCGCGAGAGGTCGCAGTCGAACTCCTCGTTGCGGACGAAGTGGCGCTTGTTGGGATCGGCGCGCAATTCGGCGATCAGCGCGTCCCACTGGGCGCGGACCGGCTCGACGTCGGTGCGGTCGAGCTCGGCGAAATCCGTGGTGTAGAAGCGCGGCGACAGGAAGGTGGTCTCCTGCGCGGCGCGGGTCGAATCGTTGACCGGACTCTTCGGCGCGGGGGCCGGGACGGGATTCGGATGCGCGGTCACAGGCTCCTCCTCTCGGAAAAGCTCACCTCGTAGAGCTCGGTCAGCTCGAGATGGGCGATCAGCTTGGTCCAGGCGCGCTCCAGGCGGGAGGCGCGGGAGACGGTGGCGCTGCGGCGCACGACGAGGCGCTCGCCGTAGGGGACGGAGACCGGCGCGTCGTGCACGGTCACCGCGTCGCCGGGCTCGATCTCGAAGCCGGCATCCAGCGTGACATGGGCGTGCAGGCTCTCGGGGGTCTGCTCGATCTCGACGGTGCAGGGCACCTCGACTTGCGTTCGCGCGAGCCAGGTCATCGGCGGTCTCCGTCCGGGTGGGCATCCTGGGGAATGAGCCGCGCGAAGGCGGCGGCGTTGCTGCGGCCGAAGGCGTCGAGGGCCACGCGGCGGCCGGTGGCGTCGTCGCGTAAGGTGAGGCTGCCGTCGGCGTAGCGCAGCAGGCGGAAGGGCTCCTCGGGGCCGAGCCCCTCGCGCTGGCGGGCCTGGGCGAGGCCGCGCAGCGTCCCGCGCACGAAGCCGTCCTCGCCCGGGCGGATCCGGGCGAAGACCTGCGCCGAGGCGGCCTCGCGCAGGGCGATCCCGCCATCGGCCTCGTCCTCGGCGCGGAAGGCCAGGGCGGCGACCGGGATGGGCTCGGCGGCCGGCTGCATCGGCGCCGCGCCGCTGCGGCTGACGAACACCGCCCCGACCGTGAAGGCGAGGAGGGCGCCGGCCCCGATCAGGGGGGAGATGGCTCGGGCGGCCATGGCGCTCACTCCGCCGCCACCAGGCGGCCGGGGGCCGCGTCGCTTCGGGGCCGCGCCACGATCACCGGCGCGGCCGAGGTTGCCCCGTCGCGGTGCAGGGTCAGCGCCCGGGCGAGGATCGCCGCGGCCTGCGCGGCGTCGGGCACGCTGCGCAGCATCGGCTCCGGCTGGCTGATCCGCCAGGGCCGGCCGTGCGGCCAGAGCTGGAGATAGGCGATGCGGGCGCCCGCCTTCAGCTGCACGGCCAGATCGCCGCTGCCGTCGCGGAACCGGTGCAGGCCCGCCCCCTCCACCGCGGCGAAGGGCAGGTTGTAGGTGACGGGCAGGGCCATGCCGATCTGCAGCACGAGGCGCCGGTCGGTCACCGTGTAGAGCGTGGTGCGGTGGCAGGCGGCGGCGATGAGCCGGAGCAGGACGAGGGCGGCGGCCAGCGCGGCCAGCAGCGGCAGCACGAGGCGCGCCGGCGTCTCCACGGTCGCGGCGAGGACGAGCCCGCAGGCGCAGAACCACAGCGCGACGAGAGGCGCGTGGAACACCCGCAGCCATATGCCGTGCGTCGTCGGCGCGCCCTGCCAGAGGATGCGCTCGCCCGGAGGCAGGGGCCCGGGCAGGCCGCGCGGCGTGCCCTCGGGCAGGAAGTCGGACGGGTGCGGGGCGCTCACAGCAGCGGCTCCGCGCGGGCGGGCGCCGCGTAGAGCGTGCCGGCGCCGAAGCAGGCGACGATGCGCTCCTCCTCCAGCAGCGTCACCGAGTCGGGGTCGCGCGTCGTCGGGATCTCGGCGAACTGGGCGCCGAGCAGCGCCTCGGAGGTGACCGGGCCGTCGCCCCACGGCGTGCGGCAGAAGGCCGAGGGCATCAGGCGGCGGGCGCCGTCGGGCAGTTCGACCTCGTAGTAGCGCACGAGGCTCTCGCCCCGGTCGACCCAGAGGTCGACGACGGTGCCCGCCGGCTCCCGGTCGGCGCCCAGCACCGGCCGGCCGATCGGGTTCGGCCCATCCTCGTGCACCACGAAATGGTCGGCCACCCGCAGGGGGACGATGCGCTTCTCCCCGTCCCAGGTGCGGTCGTGCTCGTCGTGGCGCGGCACCCAGGAGCCGGGGCCGACGCCGGCCCGGAGCGAGGTCTCGGTGCGCTCGTAGGGCGCGCCCGGCCAGGGCTCGACCTTGCGGCTCGGGACGGCGGTGTCCTGCGCTGCGTTGGTCTGCGGCGCGTACATGGTGTGGCCGCTCGACAGCCGGAAATGCTTCGGCGTCGGGATCAGGATCGGATCGGGGCTCTTGAGCCGCCCCACCGCCTCGTTCTCCAGGGGGTAGCCCTCGCGGCGGTCCTCGCGGCGCAGGTAGAAGACGAGGCCCGCGAAGAAGAGCCAGAAGGCGTAGAGCGTGAGCTGCGCGACATCGAGGTAAGAGGTCAGCGCTCCGGTCGGCAGGCCATGGGGCATGGATTCCTCCTCAGGCGGGTCGTTGGGCGAGGCGGGCGGCGGCGACGCCCTCCGCGCGGACGAGGGGACCGATCGCCACGAGGGCCGCGAAGAGCAGCGCGATCTCCACGTGGTAGACGATGAGGTAGCCGATGGCGGGCTCGTTCATGCCCTCGCCGAGCACGCCCGACTGGGCGATGGCCGCACCGCCGTCGCGCAGCAGGCCGCCCGCGGCGATGGCGAGGCCCGCCGCGCTCGCCTGCGCCGCGCCCCAGGCGCCGAGCGCCAGGCCGGTATCCTCCGGGCCCGCCGCCGCCATCGAGGCGGTGAGCGTGCCGTGGGCGAACAGGCCGCCGCCGAGGCCGATCAGGGTGACGCCGGCCGCGAAGAGGCGGGCGGACTCGAGGGGGCTCGCGAAGATCACCGCCGAGAAGGCGAGGATGCCGGTGCCGCAGCCCGCCGCCGCCACCCGGAACGGGTCGCCGCCGCGGGCGAGCCAGCGCGCCGCGAGCCAGAGGCCGAGCCCGCCGCCCGCCGCCAGCATGGCGGTGAGCGCGGTGGTGGCGGCGACCGAGAGGTCGAGGATCTGCCCGCCATAGGGTTCGAGCAGGACGTCCTGCATCGAGAAGCCGGCCGTGCCGAGCCCGATCGCCCAGAGCCGCCGCCGCGCCCGGCCGCGCCCGGCATAGCCCCGCCAGGATTCGGAGAAGCCCGGGCCCCGCGCCGCCGCGCGGGTGCGGCCGGGATCGCGCGGCTCCTGCTTCCAGAGGGCGAGGCCGTTCAGCACCAGGGTCAGCAGGGCCGCGCCCTGGATCACCTGGATCAGCCGCACGGGCGAGAACCGCGTCAGCAGCAGCCCGAACGCGACGGCGCTGGCCATCATGCCGGCGAGCAGCATGGCGCAGAGCAGCGCCACCACCCGGGGGCGGGCGCGGGCCGGGGCGAGGTCGGTGGCGAGCGCCAGCCCCACCGTCTGCACGGTGTGGAGCCCGGCCCCGACCAGCAGGAAGGCGAGGGCGGCGGCCGCCTGCCCGACCCAGAGCGGCCCGGTGGTGTCGCCCGACAGGATCAGCAGGGCGAAGGGCATGATGGCGAGCCCGCCGAACTGCAGCAGGGTGCCGAACCAGAGATAGGGGACGCGCCGCCAGCCGAGCACCGAGCGGTGCCGGTCCGAGCGGAAGCCGACCAGGGCCCGCAGCGGCGCGAAGACCAGCGGCAGCGCCAGCATCACCGCGACCACCGAGGCCTGCACGCCGAGCTCCACGATCATCACGCGGTTCAGCGTGCCGATGAGCAGCACCGCCGCCATGCCGACCGTCACCTGGAACAGGGCGAGCCGCAGGAGCCGGCCCATGGGAAGTTCCGGCGTCGCCGCATCCGCGAAGGGCAGGATCGCGGGGGTGAGGCGCATCAGGGCGCGGGTCATCGTCTGGGCGGCGCTCATTGGCCGCCTTCCGAACCTTCGTGGGAACCGCGACAGGCCCCCTCTCCCGTTCGGGAGAGGGTTGGGGTGAGGGATGAGAACGCGCCGGAGAGGTCGCGACGGTGAAGCGGCTCGTGCGGAGTCCCCTCCTGACAGTTCTCGACCCTCACCCTGTCCCTCTCCCGAACGGGAGAGGGGACCCGCGCCTCGTCCGGAAGGGCTGCTCCGGTCCCGTCGCCACGGATGAGCGCCACCGCGTTCGAGAGGTAGAAGCCGCTGTTCACGCGGTGCGTGCGCGCGACTGCGAAACCCTCCAGCGCCGGCTCGGCGGCGATGCTGCGGCGCAGGCCGCGTTCCGTGACCGGCACGATGGCCGGCGCCCGGTCGGCCTTGGGGAACAGCTTGCCCGCCGCATGCATCAGGGTGAGCAGCGCGGTGCGCGGCGCCACGGTGAAGAGGAGCGTGCCGTCCGTGCGCGGGGCGAGGCGGGCAAGCGCCCGCACGATGTCGGCCGCGCTGTAATGGATCAGCGAATCCATCGCCACGACGTGGTCGAACGGCCCGAGCCCGGGATCGAGCATGTCGCCGACGCGGAACTCGACGCGGCCGGCGCCTGCGATCGCCGGCAGGCGCTCGCGGGCGAGGCCGATGAGGGTCGGCGAGACGTCGACCGCCACCACATCGGCTCCGCGGCGGGCCGCCTCGACGGCGAGCGCCCCGGTGCCGCAGCCGGCATCGAGCAGGCGGGCGCCGGCGAGGTCCTCGGGCAGCCAGGAGAGCAGGTTCGCCCGCATGGCGTCGCGGCCGGCCCGCACCGTGGCGCGGATCCGGCTCACCGGCGCGTCGGAGGTGAGCCGCGCCCAGGCCTCGGCCGCCGTGCGGTCGAAATAGGCGGTCAGCTCGCCGCGGCGGGCGTCGTAGGTGGTGCCCGCCATCAGTCGAACCCCAGGAACTCGAAGAGGTCGCGGTCCTTCATCGGCTGGGCCTCGCACGGCTCGACCCCGGCCCAGAGCGTCTCGGCGAGCCGCATGTAGGCGTCGGTGACCGCGCGCAGCTCGGGCGAGTCCTCCATCTCGAACAGGGTCGCCTTCTTGAGGCGCGAGCGGCGCACCACGTCGAGATCGGGGAAATGGGCGAGGCGGCGCAGGCCCGTCGCCGCGTTGAAGCGGTCGATCTCGTCCGTGCCGGCCGAGCGGTTGGCGATGACGCCGCCGAGCCGCACGCCGTAGTTCTTCGACTTGGCGTGGATCGCGGCGACGATCCGGTTCATCGCGAAGATCGAGTCGAAGTCGTTGGCCGTGACGATGAGCGCCCGGTCGGCGTGCTGGAGCGGCGAGGCGAAGCCGCCGCAGACCACGTCGCCGAGCACGTCGAAGACGACGACGTCGGTATCCTCCAGGAGGTGGTGCTCCTTGAGGAGCTTCACCGTCTGCCCGACCACGTAGCCGCCGCAGCCGGTGCCGGCCGGCGGCCCGCCGGCCTCGACGCAGAGCACGCCGCCATAGCCCGGCACCACGAAATCCTCGGGGCGCAACTCCTCCGAGTGGAAGTTCACCGCCTCCAGCGCGTCGATCACGGTGGGGGCGAGGCGCTTGGTCAGGGTGAAGGTCGAATCGTGCTTCGGGTCGCAGCCGATCTGGAGGACCCGCTTGCCGAGCTTGGCGAAGGCGACCGAGAGGTTCGAGGAGGTGGTCGACTTGCCGATGCCGCCCTTGCCGTAGACGGCGAAGACCTTGGCGGTGTCGATCTTCAGGGTCGGGTCGAGGGCGACCTGGAGGCTGCCCTCCTCCCGCCGCGCGACCGGGTTTCGGATCGCGATGTTCATGCGGCCACTCCCGGGGTGATCGTTCCGGCGTCGACGACGCCCTCCAGCCGGTCCTCCAGCTCCTCCTCGGCGCGCTCCAGGGCGTCGCGGGTGGCCGGGTCCGGGGTCCAGAAGCCGCGGCGATGCGCCTCGATCAGGCGGCTCGCGACCTTCGCGGATGCGGTCGGGTTCAAATCCGAGAGCCGCGCCCGCATGGCGGGGTCGAGCACGAAGGTCTCGGTGATGCGCTCGTAGATCCAGGGCTGGACCGCGTTGGCGGTCGCCGACCAGCCGACCGTGTTGGTCAGGGTCGCCTCGATCTGGCGCACGCCCTCGTAGCCGTGCGAGAGCAGGCCCTCGTACCATTTCGGGTTGAGCATGCGGGTGCGCGTCTCCAGCGCCACCTGCTCGGGCAGCGAGCGCACGCGGCCCTCCCCGCGGGTCTGGTCGCTGATATAGACCGGCACGGCCGCGCCCCGGGCCCGGGCCACCGCCCGGCTGACCCCGCCGAGCCCGTCGAAATAGTGGTCGACGCTCGTGACGCCGACCTCGACGGAATCGAGGTTCTGGTAGGCGAGGTCGACCTTCGCCAGGACCGCCTGCATCAGGGCGCGCTGCGGCGCCGGCCGGCCCGAGCGGCCATAGGCGAAGCTCTTGCGGCGGGCGAAGGCCTCGGTCAGCTCGGCCTCGTCGTCCCAGCGGCCGGATTCCACCAGCTGGTTGACGTTGGCGCCGTAGGCCCCTTCCGCGTTCGAGAACACGCGGAGCGCCGCCGTCTCGAGGTCGCAGCCCTGCTCGGCCTGGAGGGCGAGCGCGTGCTTGCGCACGAAGTTCTGCTCGACGGGCTCCTCGGCGGTGGCCGCGAGGAAGCTCGCCTCCGCCAGAAGCTTGGTCTGCAAGGGGAGCAGGTCGCGGAAGATGCCGGACAGCGTCACCACCGCGTCGATGCGCGGGCGCCCGAGCCGCTCCAGCGGGATCAGCGCGGCGCCGGCGAGCCGGCCGTAGCCGTCGAAGCGCGGCGCGGCGCCGATCAGCGCGAGCGCCTGGGCGATCGGGCCGCCCTCGCTCTTCAGGTTGTCGGTGCCCCACAGGACGAGGGCCACGCTCTCGGGGAGCGGGCTGCCGTCGGCGCGGTGGCGGGCCAGCACCCGCTCCACCTGGGCGGCCCCGTCGGCCACCGCGAAGGCGGAGGGCAGGCGGTAGGGGTCGAAGCCGTGGAGATTGCGGCCGGTGGGCAGGATGGCGGGGTTGCGCAGCAGGTCCCCGCCCGGCACCGGCGGCACGAAGCGGCCATCGAGGGCGCGCAGCAGGCCGGCGATCTCCTCCGAGCGGGTGAGCTGCCCGTTGATCTCGGCGAGCGTCGCGAAGGCGGGGCGGGCCGTCTCGGCGAGGCCGCTCGCGCGGAAGGCGGTCTCCGCCCCCTCCCCCGCAGCCAGCGCCGCCAGCGCGGCCGGCCCCGGCTTCAGCCCGTGCGAGGCCTCGGCGAGCGCCGCGAGCAGGTCGGCCCGCTCGGCCTGCCCGACGGGCTCGCCGAGCACGTGCAGCCCGTGCGGGATCAGGGTCTGCTCCAACTCGTCGAGGGCCGCCCGCAGGGCCTCCACCGGTCCGCTCTCGCCGGTCCAGGCGGGCTCGCCCGCCACGAGGTCGAGGGCGGCGCCCTGGCCCTGGATCAGGGCGGCGAGAGCCCCCCGCTCGTGGGCGGATTCCGGCGGCAGCGCCCGCCAGCGCTCCAGGGAGGCCTTGAGGTCGATGAGGCCGCGATAGAGCCCGGCCGCGGCGAGGCTCGGCGTCAGGTAGCTGACGAGGGTCGCGGCCGAGCGGCGCTTGGCGAGCGTGCCCTCGGAGGGGTTGTTGGCGGCGTAGAGATAGACGTTGGGCGTGGCGCCGATCAGCCGCTCCGGCCAGCAGGCGGCCGAGAGGCCGGTCTGCTTGCCCGGCATGAATTCGAGGGCGCCGTGCGTGCCGAAATGCAGGATCGCGTCGGCGCGGAAATCCTCGCGCAGCCAGCGGTAGAAGGCGCAGAAGGCGTGGGTCGGCGCGAAGCCCTGCTCGAACAGCAGCCGCATCGGGTCGCCCTCGTAGCCGAAGGCGGGCTGCACCCCGACGAAGACGTTGCCGAACGACGCGCCGAGCACCAGGAGCGCGGACCCGTCGCTCTGGTGGCGGCCGGGCGCGGGGCCCCACTGCGCCTCGATCTCGGGCAGGTGCGGCTCGCGGGCGACATGGTCGTCGGCCGGGATGCGGGCATGGACGTTGGCCGGCATGCCGTAGCGGTCCGCGTTGCCGCCGAGGATCCGCGCCCGCAGGGCGTCCGCGCTCTCGGGCACCTCGACCGCGTAGCCCTCGGCCTGCAACGCCCGCAGGGTGTTGAGGAGCGAGGCGTAGACCGCCAGGAACGCCGCCGAGCCGGTGGCGCCGGCATTCGGGGGGAAGTTGAACAGCACGATCCCGAGCCTCCGCTCGGATTTCGGCGTACGGCGCAAGGCGACCAGGCGCGCGACCCGCTCGGCGAGGCGGCCGGCGCGCTCCGGGTGGGCGCGCATGTCGCGGGCATTGTCGCTGCCCGACGCGGCGGAGCGTCCGCCGAACACCATCGGCGCGGTGGCGCCGTCGAGTTCGGGGATCGCCACCATCATGGTGGCCTCCACCGGCGACAGCCCGCGGGCGCCCGCCTCCCATTGCTCGATCGTCTGGAACTCGAGGGCCTGGGCGGCGAGGTAGGGCACGTCGAGGCGGGCGAGCGTCGCCTCCGCCGCCGCGGCGTCGTTGTAGGCCGGGCCGCCGACCAGCGAGAAGCCGGTGAGCGAGACCAGCGCGTCGATCGTGGCGCGGCCGGAGCGCGTGAAGAAGGCCTCCACCGCAGGCCGGTTGTCGAGCCCGCTCGCGAAGGCCGGCACCACGTCGAGGCCGCGCGCCTCGAGGGCCGCGATCACCCCGTCGTAATGGGCGGTGTTCCCGGCGAGCACGTAGGAGCGCATCAGCAGGAGGCCGACCCGGCCTGTCGCTCCGGGCAGGCCCGGCAGCGCGGCCGCATCCTCGCCGATGCGCCGCGGCAGGCGCGGGTGGTAGAGCCCGGTCTCGGGGTAGTCGAGGGGCGCGGGCGCCGGCGCCAGCGCCCGCCAGGCGCTCCGCGGGCCGGCGGCGTAGCGCTGCACCAGGAAGCGCACCAGGGCGGCGACGTTCGCCTCGGACCCGGCGAGCCAGTATTGCAGGGTGAGGAAATAGGCCCGCACGTCCTGGGCCGAGCCCGGGATGAAGCGCAGGATCTTGGGCAACTTGCGCACCAGCGCCATCTGGCGGGCGGCGTTGCCTTCCGCGCCCGGCTTGCCGCGCAGGCGCTTCAGGAAGTCGAGGGCGCTGCGCTTGCCCCCGCTCATGTCGAAGCGGCCGAGCTTCGTCACCCGCACGATCTCGCCGGCCGACAGGCAGCCGACCATGGCGTCGCAGCCCGCGCGGCGCGCCTTCAGGGCGGGCAGGATCGCGCGGACATGCTCGTCGAGGAACAGCATGGCGCAGAGCACGATGTCGGCGCCTGCGATGTCCGCCTCGGCGCGCGCCAGGGCGTCCGGCGCGGTCTCCCACTCGGCGGCGGCGTGGAAGGCCAGATCGAGCCCCGGCATCTCGGACCGGAGCCGCAGGCGCGCCCGCTCCACCGCGCTCGCCAGATGGTTGTCGAGCGTCACGATGACGACGCGGATGCCCGGGCGCCCCTGCGCGCCGGCATCCGCCCTATCGGCCGAAATGCGCCTTGGCATCGTAGAGGGTCTCGAGGGTGATGAGCGGGATGCTGCGCTCGCGCGCGAAGGTCTCGGTGTTGGTCCGTGCCCGGGAGCGCACGAAGAAGGGAATCTTTTTCAGCTCGCGCTCGGCGTCGGGGGCCCAGATGGCGGTGGTGGCTGCCGGTCGGTCACCGGGGCCGCGACCGGCCCCCTCTCCCGTTCGGGAGAGGGCTGGGGTGAGGGATGAGAACTCTACGGAGAGATCGCGACGGTGAAGCGGGTCGGTCGCAGCCTCGTCCTGCGCGTTCTCGACCCTCACCCCAACCCTCTCCCGATCGGGAGAGGGGGCCCGCGCCTCGTCCTGCATGGATGGCGGGACGGTGCTTGCCCCGAGATGCGACGGCGCGGCCTCCGCGTGGAACTCGCGGTCCTCGCGGAACAGGCCGAGGAGGTGCTCCTCCAGACCCATCATCAGCGGGTGGACCAGGGTGTCGAACAGGACGTTGGCGCCCTCGAAGCCCATCAGCGGCGCGTGGCGGGCGGGATAGTCCTGCACGTGGGCGGGCGCCGAGATGACGGCGCAGGGCAGGCCCAGCCGCTTGGCGACGTGGCGCTCCATCTGCGTGCCGAGGACGAGGTCGGGCGACGCCGCCTGGATCGCCGCCTCGACCTCCAGGTAGTCGTCGGCGACGAGGGCCTCGATCCCGTGCAGGGCGGCCTCCGCCCGCACCTCGCGGGCGAAGCCGCGCTCGTAGGTGCCGAGCCCGACGACCCGGAAGCCGATCTCGCGGGCCGCGAGCCGGGCCAGGGCCACCGCGTGCGTGGCGTCGCCGAAGACGAAGACGCGCTTGCCGGTGAGATAGGTCGAATCGACCGAGCGCGCGTACCAGGGCAGGCGCGAGCCGGGATCGTCGAGGACGGGGCCCGCCGCGACCCCGGCGCGCTCCGCCACCGCCTCGACGAAGCGCCGGGTCGCGCCGACGCCGATCGGCGGGATCTCCACGAAGGGCTGGCCGTGCGCCGTCTCCAGGTACTGCGCGGCCGCGCGGCCCGTCTCGGGGTAGAGCACGAGGTTGAAGGCGGCCTCGGGCAGGCGCGCGAGATCGGCGGGGCTGGCGCCGAGCGGCGCCACCACGTTCACCCCGACGCCGAGGCGGGCGAGCAGGCGGCGCACCTCGACGAGGTCGTCGCGGTGGCGGAAGCCGAGGGCGGTGGGCCCGAGGATGTTGCACAGACGGGGGTCGCGCGCCCCTTGGGAGGTGCCCGGGGCCGGCGCGACTGGCGCCGGTGCGAGCGCGCGCACCAGCCGGTAGAAGGTCTCGGAGGCGCCCCAGTTCTCCTTCTTCTGGTAGGCCGGCAATTCCAGTGGGATCACCGGGACCGGCAGGCCGAGGGCGCGGGCGAGCCCGCCCGGATCGTCCTGGATCAGCTCCGCCGTGCAGGAGGCGCCGACGATCATCGCCTGCGGCCGGAAGCGCGCATAGGCCTCGGCGCAGGCCTGCTTGAACAGCTCGGCGGTGTCGCGGCCGAGATCCTCGGCGCGGAAGGTGGTGTAGGTGACGGGCGGTCGGGCATCCCGCCGCTCGATCATGGTGAAGAGCAGGTCCGCGTAGGTGTCGCCCTGCGGTGCGTGCAGCACGTAGTGCAGTCCGCGCATCGCGGTGGCGACCCGCATGGCGCCGATATGGGGCGGTCCCTCGTAGGTCCAGAGCGTCAGTTGCATCTAGACCTCCAGGAGCGCGCGCCGCCGCAGCGGGCGGGCGAACAGCTCGGCGAGGTCGCCGGCCTGCTCGTAGCCCTGGACGGGGGTGAACAGGAGCTCGATCGACCACTTGGTCGCGAGGCCCTCCGCCTCCAGCGGGTTGGCGAGGCCGAGGCCGCAGACGGAGAGGTCCGGCCGGGCGGCGCGGGCGCGGTCCATCTGGTCGTCGAGGCTCTGGCCCTCGACCACGCGGGTGCCGACCGGCAGGCACGCGATCTCCTCGGCGAGGTGGCCGCGGTGGAGGTAGGGCGTGCCGACCTCGACGATCTCGGCCCCCATCTCCCGGGCCAGGAAGCGGGCGAGCGGCACTTCGAGCTGGGAATCGGGGAAGAAGAAGATCCGCCGCCCGGCGAGCGCGGCCCGGTGGGGCACGAGCGCCGTCGCGGCCCGGCGCCGCCCCGCCTCCGTCGCCGCCGCGAAGCGCTCCGGCGCGACGCCGAAGGCCTCGGACGCCGCCCGCAGCCAGCCCGTGGTGCCCTCGGCACCGAGGGGAAAGGGCGCCGGCAGGTGGTGCAGGCCGCGCCCGTCGAGCGCCCGGGCGGTGCCCGCCAGGAAGGGCTGCGCCAGCAGGTAGGGCATGCCGGGGCGGATCGCCGGCATCGCCTCGGCCCGCCGCCCCGGCAGGAAGCGCACCGGAATGCCGAGATCGGCGAAGAGCCGCGCGAACTGGTCCTCGACCACATCGCCGAGCGCGCCGGCCACCAGCAGGGCGCCGTCCCCCTCGTCCGCCTCGGGCAAGTCCGGCACCAGGGCGGCGAGGCAGGCATCCTCCCCTTCCGTGAAGGTGGTCTCGATGCCCGAGCCCGAATAGGTCAGCACCCGCACCGGCGCGAGGCGGCGCGAGAGGCGGAAGGCCGCGCGGGTCAGGTCGAGCTTGATCACCTCGGAGGGGCAGGAGCCGACGAGGAACAGGAGCCGGATGTCGGGCCGGCGCGCGACGAGCCGCTCCACCGCGGCGTCGAGTTCCGCCTCGGCATCGGCGATTCCGGCGAGATCCCGCTCGTCGAGGATGGCGGTGGCGAAGCGCGGCTCGGCGAAGATCATCACGCCCGCCGCCGACTGGATCAGGTGCGCGCAGGTGCGCGAGCCGACCACGAGGAAGAAGGCGTCCTGGATCTTGCGGTGCAGCCAGACGATGCCGGTGAGCCCGCAGAACACCGCGCGCTGCCCGCGCTCGCGCACGAGGTCGATGCCGCAGGTCTCGGCCGGGACGGGGGCGTTCACGAGAGGCCTCCCGCGGCGTCGAGGTGGCCCGGGACCGCCGCGCCCTGCAGCCGCGCCGCGCGCAGCTTGATCAGGAACTGCCCGGCATTGACGAGGTAGGCGGCGTAGGCCGCCAGCGCGAGGACGAGGAGCGGCTCCGGCGCCAGCAGCCCGCCGGCCAGGGCGGCGAGGTAGGCGGTGTGGAGCGTCAGCACCAGCATGCTGACCACGTCCTCCCAGAAGAAGGCCGGGGCGAACAGGTAGCGCCCGAACACCGCCTTCTCCCAGATCGAGCCGGTGACCATGATCGCGTAGAGGAGGCCGGTCTTGACCACGACCGAGAGATTGGCCGCCCAGATCCCCTCGCCCGTCGCCAGCGCCCGCAGCACCAGGGCGAGGCTCGCCAGGAAGGCGAGGAACTGGAGGGGAGCGAGCACGCCCTGCACCAGGGTCCACGGCGTGGCGTCCCGGCGCCGGCGCTGGGCCTCCGTGTAGAGCGGTGTCGGCCGGCCTGGACCCATCGCGTCCGCCCTCGTCGCCATTCGGGTCCCATTCGGGAACCCCGCTTGGCAGCGAACCTAGGCCCGCCGTCCCAGAAGTGTCAATCTGCCTTTACGTCATTTGTATGTGACAGTGGCGGATGACAGAAATGCATTATTTCTTCGGCTTCACCATTGCCAACGCACAGTATCGGCGTATCGTCCGGCTTCCATCGGCCCTGCCCTCGGCCGCCGCAAGAAGACTTCCCCCGAGGGAAGCCCACGCCACTACGGAAGCCCGGACACCAGATGCCGGGCACCGTCCGCCACGATGCCGGCCGCTTCGCCGGCACCCTGCGAGGAGGTTCGAGACCCTCGCGATCAGGGAGGCTGTCGATGGGCGACGCTCGGTGCTACCGCTGGGATCCCGGCGATCTCGCCTTCGACTGCGCGCTGCTCGACTTCTCCCCGGCCCTCTCCGTCGGACGCCCCCCGCTCGATCGGCCGGACGTCCTGGCCGGCCTCATCGAGGGCGAGATCCTGCCCCGGCTGATGCTGGTCCACGCCCAGGCCTCCGCGCCGCGCGCGAAGGCGCCGCGGCGCCCGACGCCGGAGGAGGCGGCCCGATTCGCCGCGCTGCTGCTCAGTCCCGGCCCGCTCCTGTCGGGCGGGGACGACGTGCGCCCTGCCGTCGCCGACCTGCTCTCGCGCGGCCTGCCCCTGGAGAGCCTGCTCGCCGACCTGCTCGCCCCGGCCGCCCGGCATCTCGGCAGCCTCTGGGAGGAGGATGCGTGCGACTTCCTCGCCGTCACGACGGCGCTCGGCCGGCTCCAGGTCATCGCGCGGATGCTCTGCGCCCGCCTCGAGACCGAGGCGCCGCCGCGCGGGCGCAGCGTGCTCCTCCTGCCCTGCCCCGGCGAGACGCATGTCTTCGGCCTCGTCCTCGCGGCGAGCGCCTTCCGGCAGGCGGGCTGGACGGTCGGTTTGCCGGACGGCGGCTCGGGCGTGCTCGCGGTCGCCCGCGAGCCGTTCGACGTGGTCGGCCTGAGCCTCGCCAGCGACGTCTACCTGCCGGCCCTGGCCCCGGCGATCGCCGCCCTGCGCGCGGCGTCATGCAATCCTGAGTTGCGAATTCTGGTTGGCGGCGCCTATTTCGCGCGCCATCCCGGGCAGGTCGCCGCGGTCGGAGCGGATGCCTGTGCGATGGAGGCGGCTTCCGCACCGGATATCGCTGAATCCTTGCTTGAAATACAGGCGCGAGCCTGTTGAAAGGACCTGTTTGGCCCATCAGAAGTGGTGACCGTGAGCGCACCTGTCCGCCCCGTCCCGCACGCGCCGTCCGCGGCGCTGCCGATCACGGCCGCCCTCCTCGACGGGGCGAGCGCGGGGCTGATCGTCGCGGCCGCCACCGACCTCTCCCTCGTGGTCGATCCCGACGGCGTGATCCGGGAGGTGAGCGCCGGCGGCGAGGATCCGGGTCCGGAGGCGGTGGCCGCCTGGCGCGGGCGGGCCCTCAGCGACACGGTCACCGTCGAGAGCCGTCCGAAGGTGGAGGCGCTCCTGCGCGAGGCGCGGGCCGGCGCCCTCACCCGCTGGCGGCAGGTGAACCACCCGAGCCCCGAGGGGCCGGACCTGCCGGTGCGCTACGCGGCCCTGCGGCCGAATTCCGACGGGCCGGTGATCCTGGTCGGCCGGAACCTGCGTGCGGTGGCGGCCCTGCAGCGGCGCCTCGCCGAGGCGCAGCAGGCGATGGAGCGCGACTACGACCGCCTGCGCGCGGCCGAGACGCGCTACCGCCTGCTCTTCCAGCTCTCGGGCGAGCCGGTCCTCGTGGTCGATGCCGGGACGCGGCGCATCACCGAGGTGAACCCGGCCGCCGCCCGCCTGATCGGCCGCGTGCCGAAGCGCATCGCCGGACAGGACGTGGTCGACCTGTTCGAGGACCGCAGCGCCCGCGACCTCGAAGTGCTGTTCACCACCCTGCGCGTCGCCGGCGAGGCGCCGGATTTCGAGGCGCGTCTCGCCCATAACCGCGGCCCGGCCACCGTCTCGGCCTCCCTGTTCCGGGGCGAGACCAGCACCAGCGTGCTGCTGCGGCTCGCCGTGCCGGCGGCGCGCGAGGAGGGGGCAGGCCTCTCCACCCACGCGGCCGAGCTGATCCGTGCCCTGCCCGAGGGCTTCGTCGTCACCGATTCGGGCCACCGCGTGCTCGCGGCCAACACCGCCTTCCTCGAACTGGTGCAGCTCGCCACGGAGGAGCAGGCCCGCGGCCAGCCGGTGGAGCGCTGGCTCGGCCACGACGAGACCGAGGCGCAGGCCCTCTTCGCGACGCTGCGCGACCACGGCTCGGTCCGCCGGTTCAGCACGGTGCTGCGCGGCCAGTACGGCTCGGTGGAGGATGTCGAGATCGCCGCCGTCGCGGTGCCGGGCCGGGGCTGCCTCGGCTTCTCCTTCCGCGCCGGGCCGCGCCGGGCGGCCGCGCCGCTCTCCGGCAGCCTGCCCCGCTCGGTCGAGCAGATGACCGAGCTCGTCGGGCGCGTCTCGATGAAGACCCTCGTGCGCGAGACCACCGACCTCATCGAGAAGCTCTGCATCGAGGCGGCTCTGCGCATCACCCGCGACAACCGGGCCTCGGCCGCCGAGATGCTCGGCCTCAGCCGGCAGGGCCTCTACGCCAAGATGCGCCGCTACGGCGTCGGCGACCTCGACGGTGCGGACGAGGCATAGGGCGGGAGCCGTCGGCACCGGCCAGGGCGGGAACGCCCTCGATTCGGCTGTACTTTGCATTCACTTTTATATTGCTGCGCACAAGACAATATTCGTGCGCTGCAGCGTGCGGACGCCTTGTCGCAGTACGGCCTGTGTCAGCCGCAAAGTGTAAATTGAACTTGACACCCGGCGGCGGGGCAACCTAGCCTTCCCGCATGGCAACGCCCGCTCCGAGCGCAGTCGTCGAGCTCCTCAAGCCGATCACGTGGTTCGCGCCGATGTGGGCCTTCGCCTGCGGCGTGGTCTCCTCGGGATATCCGGCTTCGGGACAATGGCCCGTGATCGCGGCGGGCGTCCTGCTCGCCGGGCCCCTGGTCTGCGCCACCAGCCAGGCCGCCAACGACTGGTTCGACCGCGAGGTCGACGCCATCAACGAGCCCGGCCGGCCGATCCCCTCGGGGCGGATCCCGGGCCGCTGGGGCCTCTACCTCGCCGCGGGCTGGACGGCGCTCTCCCTCCTCGTCGCCGCCGCGCTCGGGCCCTGGATCCTCGGGGCCGCGGCCTTCGGCCTGACGCTCGCCTGGATCTACTCGGCGCCCCCCGTCCGGCTGAAGCGCAACGGCTGGTGGGGCAACGCCGCGGTGGCGCTCTGCTACGAGGGCCTGCCCTGGTTCACCGGGGCCGCCGTGATGGCCGCCGCCCTGCCCGACCGGCGGGTGCTCGGGCTGGCGCTGCTCTATTCCCTGGGCGCGCACGGCATCATGACGCTCAACGACTTCAAGTCGGTGGAGGGCGACCGCCGCATGGGCGTCGCCTCCCTGCCGGTCCAGCTCGGGGTGGCGCGGGCGGCGCGCTTCGCCTGCTGGGTGATGGCCCTGCCGCAGGCCGCCGTGGTGGCGCTCCTCGTCCACTGGGACCGGCCCTGGCACGCCGCCTTGGTCGCCGGGCTGCTCGCCGGGCAGCTCGCCCTGATGGCGCGCTTCCTGAGGGATCCGCGCGGGCGCGCCGCCTGGTACAACGGCACCGGCACCACCCTCTACGTGCTCGGCATGCTGGCCGCGGCCTTCGCGCTGCGCCCCCTCGTGCAGGGGGGCTTGTGATGGCCGGCATCCCGTCCTCCGGGTTCTCATCCTCTGGTTTCTCCTGGATCCAGATCGCCCGGCTCGGCCTCGTCCAGACGGCGCTCGGCGCCGTGGTGGTGCTGATCACCTCGACCCTCAACCGCGTCATGGTGGTGGAGCTGGCGCTGCCCGCCCTGGTGCCGGGCGCCCTGCTCGGCCTGCACTACGCCGTGCAGACCCTGCGGCCGCGCTGGGGCTACGGCTCCGACCGGCACGGCCGGCGCACGCCCTGGATCCTCGGCGGCATGGCCGCCCTCTGCCTCGGCGGGTTCGGGGCGGCCTGCGCCACGGCGCTCGCCGAGACGCGGCTCGCGGCCGGGATGGGGCTCGCGGTCCTGGCCTTCCTCCTCGTCGGGATGGGCGCGGGCGCGGCCGGGACCAATCTCCTCGTCCTGCTCGCGGGCGGCGTCGCCGAGGCGCGGCGCGGGGCGGCGGCGACCATCGTCTGGGTGATGATGATCGCGGGTTTCGCGGTGACCGCCCCGCTCGCCGGGCACTTCCTCGACCCGTTCTCGGGGGCGCGGCTGATGGCGGTCTCCGGCATCGTCTCGCTCGTCGCCTTCGCGGTGGCCGCCCTCGCCGTCGCCGGGATCGAGGGCCGGACATCCGCGCCGACGGAAGCGGGCGCGCAGAAGGCGCCCTTCGCCGCGGTGCTGCGCAAGGTGCTGGCCGAGCCCGCGGCGCGGCGCTTCACTGTGTTCATCTTCGTCTCGATGCTCGCCTACAGCGCGCAGGAGCTGATCCTGGAGCCCTATGCCGGCCTCGCCTTCGCGATGACGCCGGGGGCGACCACCACGCTCGCCGGACTCCAGCACGGCGGCGTGCTCGCCGGCATGCTCGCCGTCGCCGCGGTCACGGCGGGGATCGGCGGGCCGGTGCTCGGCTCCCTGCGGCTCTGGACGGTGGCGGGCTGCCTCGGCTCGGCCGTCGCCCTCCTCGCCATCGCGATGGGCGCAACCCTCGGGCCGGACTTCCCGATGCGGGCCGCGGTCTTCGCGCTCGGGGTCTCGAACGGCGTCTACGCGGTGGCCGCCATCGGCTCGATGATGGGGCTCGCGGGCGATGGGGGCGCCGCCGAGCGCGGCACCCGCATGGGCGTCTGGGGGGCGGCGCAGGGCGTCGCCTTCGGCGCGGGCGGCTTCCTGGGGACGCTCGCCGTCGACCTCGCCCGCCTCGCCGCCGCCGAGCCGGCCCAGGCCTACGCCGCCGTCTTCACGGCCGAGGCCGGGCTGTTCGTGGTGGCCGCCCTGATCGCGCTGCGCCTCGCGCCGCCGGCTGCCGGCGGCGATGCCCTCGCGCGGACCGCGCGCTTCTCCCTCGCATTTCCCGCCGAAGCGGAGGCCGGTTCGGCGCACGGACATGCGGCACGATGAGAGGCCGAGGCCCTGCCCCATCGCGACGCGATCGGGCGGGGCCTCGGACCCGGAACTCGAAGCGAGGTAGTGCCATGGCCGATCCCGCCGCGCCCCGGACCCCGGAGAGCTTCGACGTCGTGGTGGTGGGCGGCGGGCCGGCCGGCGCCACCGCCGCCACCGAGCTGGCCCGGGCCGGGATCTCCGTGCTGCTCCTCGATCGGGCCGGGCGGATCAAGCCCTGCGGCGGCGCCATCCCGCCGCGGCTGATCCGCGACTTCGCGATCCCCGACCATCTCCTCGTCGCGCGCATCCGCGCCGCCCGGATGGTGGCGCCGTCCGGCAAGAGCGTCGACATGCCGGTGGGCGAGGGCTTCGTCGGCATGGTCGACCGCGAGCACTTCGACCCCTGGCTGCGCGCCCGCGCCGCCGAGGCCGGGGCGCAGCGCCGCGACGGCCTGTTCACCCGCATCACCCGCGCGGACGGGCGCGCGACCGTGCATTTCCGGGAGGGCGGCCGGGAGGGCGGGGGCGAGCGGAGCGTCACCGCCCGCCTCGTCATCGGCGCCGACGGGGCGAGCTCGGCGGTCGGCCGCGCCGAGATCCCCGGCCACGCCGCCATGCGGCAGGTCTTCGCCTACCACGAGATCGTGCGGAAGCCGGCCGCGCCCGCCGCCTGCGAGGCGAGCCGCTGCGACGTCTACTACCAGGGCCGGCTCTCGCCGGATTTCTATGCCTGGATCTTTCCGCACGGGGACACGATCAGCGTCGGCACCGGCAGCGCCCGCAAGGGCTTCTCGCTCCGCGGCGCCATCCGAGCCTTGCGGGCCGAATCCGGTCTCGACCAGGGCGCCCTCGTCCGCGGCGAGGGCGCGCCTCTGCCCCTGAAGCCCCTGAAGCGCTGGGACAACGGCCGCGACGTGCTCCTCACGGGCGACGCCGCCGGCATCGTCGCCCCGGCCTCCGGCGAGGGCATCTACTACGCGATGCTCGGCGGCCGGCTCGCGGCGGAGGCGGCCCAGGCCTTCCTCGCCACCGGCGACGCGCGGGCGCTGGCCCGGGCGCGGGCCCGCTTCATGCGCCTGCACGGGCGCGTCTTCCTGATCCTGCGGATGATGCAGTGGGTCTGGTACCGGAGCGACGGCCTGCGCGAGCGCTTCGTCTCGATCTGCCGGGACAAGGACGTGCAGCAGCTCACCTGGGACGCCTACATGAACAAGGAGCTGGTGCGGAGGAAGCCCGTCGCCCATGTGCGGATCTTCCTGAAGGACCTCGCCCACCTGTTCCGCTGGGTCTCGCCGTGAGCGGGGCGACCCTCCCCGTCCTCGTCGCCGGCGCCGCCGCCCTCCTCGTCGGGCTCGCCGGCGGCGTCGCGACGCGCACCGACGCCTGGTACCACGGCCTCCGCGTGCCGGCCTGGAAGCCGCCGGACCGGGCCTTCGGCCCGATCTGGGCGGTGATCCTGGCGCTCGCGGCGGCCTCCGCGAGCCTCGGTTGGAGCGCGAGCGCGGGCACGGCCGAGCGCGCCCTGCTGCTCGCCGCCTTCGGCCTCAACGCCGTGCTCAACATCGCCTGGAGCGTGCTGTTCTTCCGCCTGCGCCGGCCGGACTGGGCGCTCGCCGAGATCGTGCTGCTCTGGCTGTCGATCCTGCTGCTGGTGATCGTGCTCGCCCGCCTCAGCCTCGCCGGGGCCCTGCTCCTCCTGCCCTATCTCGGCTGGGTCGGCGTGGCCGCCTTCCTCAACCTGCGCATCCTGCGGCTCAATCCCGGCCTCGCGGCCGATGCGCGGGGCGGCTGAGATGGAGACGCTCGCCCGCCTTCTCGCCGATCCGCTCGCCTCCCTGTTCGCGTCCGGTCGGATCGCCGATGCGATCCTCCTCCTCGTTGCCGCCGAGGCCGCGCTCGTCGCGCTCCTGCCCGGGCGCCTCGGCGCGCGGGCGCCGCTGCTCGCCGGCCTCGCCGCCGGGGCCGGGCTGCTGCTGGCGCTGCGCGCGGCGCTCGTCGGCGCGCCCTGGCCCTGGATCGCCGCCGCCCTCGCCGCCGCCTTCGCCGCCCACCTCACCGAGCTGGCCCTGCGCCGGACGGAGGCGCTTCGCCGCAGGGAACCGATCGCAACATCGCCGGAGCCGCCCGCGTTGCTCGCCCATGCTCCCCCGCATCCGGGCCCCGGCGCCCGGGCGACGGGCCGGGCGGCGCCGCTTCGGCACAGGATCCGACACAGAGCCTGAGGGCCCGCCCGTGCGGCGGACTCCCCCCTTTTGCGTGCATTTGCACCTGTCTCCCGGCGGGAATCCGGAGGAGAGCATCATGGACCGCATCGCCGCCCTCGCCCGCGCCGGCTTCCTGACCGGTCTTCTGGCCGCCGGGCCCGCCGCGGCGCAGGACCCGAACCTCGCCGATCCCGAGCTGATCGCACGCGGCAAATACCTCGTCACCGCAGGCGATTGCGTGGCCTGCCATACGGCGCCGGGGGGCAAGCCGTTTTCCGGCAACTACCGGCTCAACACGCCGATCGGCGCGATCATGACGCCGAACCTGACGCCGGACCCGGAGACCGGCATCGGCAAATGGGACTACGCCACCTTCGAGCGCGCCTTCCGCCAGGGCATCGGCGACGAGGGCGAGTATCTCTACCCGGCCTTTCCGTTCGGCTGGTACACCAAGGTCACCGACGACGACACCAAGGCGATCTTCGCCTTCCTGAAGTCGCTGCCCGCGGTGAAGGAGGCGCGCAAGGACAACGAGATCCCCTTCCCGTTCAATGTCCGCACCGCCCTCATCACCTGGCGCACCGCCTTCTTCGGCGAGGGCCGCTTCAAGCCGGACCCGCAGGCCACGGAGGAGGTCAACCGCGGCGCCTACCTCGTGGAGGGGCTCGGCCATTGCGGCATGTGCCACAACGAGCGCAAGCTCGTGGGCAATTCGAGCCTCGCCGGCCGCTTCGGCGGCGGCGTCATCGACGGCTGGTACGCCCCCAACATCACCCCGGACGGCCACCAGGGCATCGGCGCGTGGTCGGACGCGGAGGTCGTCACCTACCTGAAGACCGGGACGGCGCCGGGCAGCCGCCCGGGCGTGGCCGCCGGCCCGATGCGCCAGACCATCGAGGAATCGCTCTCGAAGATGACCGATGCCGATCTCAAGGCGATGGTCGCGTATCTGCGCACGGTGCCCGCCAAGCAGACCTACCGGGAGAAGAACCTCCAGGCCTTCGACGCGAAGGGCGCGCCCGGCGCCTCGACCTATCTCACCTACTGCTCCTCCTGCCACCAGCCGGACGGCAAGGGCATTCCGGGCGCGGTGCCGGCGCTCGCCGGCAACACCTCGGTGCAGTCCAAGGGCCCGGAGACGGTGCTGCGCGTGATCTATGGCGGCCTGGCCGCCCAGAGCGGCTACGCGCCGATGCCGGCGATCGGCCAGGAGATGACCGATGTCGAGGTCCGCAACGTCGCGGACTACGTCCGCAACAGCTGGGGCAACAGCGCGCCGGTGATCGAGTCCGACAGCGCCGCCTCCGACGCGCGGGCTGCGACCCAGACCATGCTCGCGGGCAACGCTCCCTGCGCCGAGGTCGCGCAGGACGGTGTGGTCAAGGCCTTCGAAACGGCGGGCGCGGCCGAGCGGCTCAAGGGCCTCGCCCAGGAGGCGGTCACCCAGGAGAAGCTCGTGCCGGTTCTGGCCCAGCTGCTGCCCCAGGTGAAGGCGGCCTACGGCGCCAAGCCGGCCGAGACCGGCGGCCAGAGCGTGGACGACCTCCTCGTCAACGGCCTGACCAGCCTGTTCTGCCAGGTCGGCAAGGACTCCTATCTGGAGCGCCAGAAGGCCGGCGCCTCCGAGGCCTCCCGTCCCTGGGCCTCGGTGATCGGGTCCTTCGCCAGCATCGCCTACAGCCAGGCCCGCAACCCGGAGAAGCGGGCGAGCGCCGGCGCGCCGCCGGTCCGGCCGTGAGCCGGGGGCGCCCTCTCTCGGCGGAGGGACCGTATCGGATCGGCACGAGGGTATCGGCCGAGCGCGACGCACCCCCTCTCCCGTTCGAGAGAGGGTTGGGGTGAGGGTCGAGAACTCTCAGGATAGAGCAAATCCGGAGCCGCAGATCCGTCGAGCCCACTTCGGACGCTTCTCATCCCTCACCCTGTCCCTCTCCCGAACGGGAGAGGGGACCCGCGCCTTCTCGGAAGGCGCTTGGGGGCGGGAATGACCTGCGAGCGGGGTGTGGGACGACCGGTCGTTGGCCGGGCCGACCGGATCCCGCCGGACCACAGGCACGCACCAGGAGGGCCGCGATGGCGGACGAGCCGCAGGAAGATCCGGGTACCCTGACCCAGGCCTCGACCTTCCTGTTCCTGCACACCGAGCACGCGATCTACGCGATCCTCGGCCTCCTGCTCGCGGCCACGGCCGTCCTCGCGCTGTTCGATGCCGGACGGCTGACGCTGGAGGCCGGGCATGCCTTCGGCCGCGCGCCGCAGCTCCTCGAAGTGGTCGACCGGTTGCTCTTCCTGCTGATGCTGGTGGAGATCCTGCACACGGTGCGGGTCTCCATGCGCTCGGGGCGGCTGACCTGCGAGCCGTTCCTGATCGTCGGGCTGATCGCCTCGATCCGGCGCGTGCTGGTGGTGACCCTGCAATCCTCGGAGTTCACCCACAGCAAGGACTGGACGCCCGAGAAACAGGCGCTGTTCCAGGCCTCGATGATCGAGCTCGGCGTGCTGGCCGCGCTGATCCTCGCCATGGTGGCGTCGATCTTCCTGCTGCACCGCGCCCGCGACGACGGGCACCCGGCCGGCGAGGAGCACAGCCCCGGGCCCGAGACGCGGGGCTGACGGCGAAACCGGACGATGATCGGGCGGCGCGGCGGGGGTGGTCGCCTGATCCCCCCTCCCTGCGCGGGAGAGAAGGCGGGCCGCCCGGGGCCGGCTTCAGTACGGCCGGGGCGGGTTCAGATAGGCCGAGCCGCCGCGGCGGGGCACGAGGATGCCCTCCTCCTCCATCTCGGCCCGGCGCCGCGACGCCATGATGTCGAGCGCGGCGACGACCAGCCACGAACAGGCGATGACGATAAAGAAGCCCATCCCGATCCCCCCGGCCCAATCACGTGCGGCAGTCGCGTGAGGCCGGGGAAACTAGAGCACGCTGCGCCGAAGGGGATACCGGCTCGGGCGAAAGAGCGCCCCGTCCCTGATCCGGGCGGCGTCGCGGGCTATGTGAGGGGTTCGGACGGATCGAGCCCGGAGAGATCATGACGCGCGCGGATCAGGCGGATCGCGAGATCGACCCCCGCTCCCAGAAGCAGCGGATGCTCGCCGGCGACCTCTACATCGCCGACGATCCGGAGCTCGCCGCCGACAACCGGCGCGTCTCCGCCTGGATGGACCGCTACAATGCCAGCCAGACTCTCGGCCAGCCCGAGCGGCAGGCGCTCCTGGCGGAGATCTTCGCCCGCGTCGGGGAGGGCTGCAACATCCGCCCGCCCTTCACCTGCGACTACGGCTACAACATCAGCCTCGGCCGCGGCGTGTTCATGAACTTCAATTGCTGCGTCCTCGACGTGGTCGCGGTCACGATCGGCGACATGACCCAGATCGGCCCGGGCGTGCAGATCCTCACCGCCGACCATCCGCGCGATCCGGCCCAGCGCCGCCAGATGCTGGAATTCGGGCGCCCGATCGCGATCGGGGCGAATGTCTGGATCGGCGGGGGCGCCCTGATCCTGCCGGGCGTCACCATCGGCGACGACGCGATCATCGGGGCCGGCAGCGTGGTGACGCGGGACGTGCCCGCGGGCGCGGTCGCCCTCGGCAATCCGGCGCGGATCCGGGGCTAGGGCCTCATCCGCCGATTCCCCTCTCGACCTGATCCTGAGGTGCCGAAGCGTCAGCGTCGGCCTCGAAGGAGCCCTCCCGACGCCTCGCTGATTCCTGGAGGCCTCCTTCGAGGCCGCTGGCGCGGCACCTCAGGATGAGGGGGATGACTGGGACGAGCCTAAAACTCCCCACGACGCTTGGTCGATTCTACGCGAACGGACAGTCCAGGCCGGGACGCAACGGGCCGCGACAGGTCGAGTCCCGCTGTTAACCGGACTTCAATCCTGCCATAGTCACGCTTCCGCGCTCCACGACGTGCAGGCCAGCCCACGGCATGTCCCATGACGCCGTCCCCGACCCGTCGCGTTCCCGCCCCACCCTCCCCGGCGGTTTGTCCCGCGTCCGTGGCGTCCGCCCGGAGCGGCTCGCCGCCCTCTGCGCCGAGGTCGAGGCCCGGAACGCCCGGATCCGCGAGCGGGCCCCGTCCCACGCCCTGGGCACGGCGGCGGCGGCGGTGGCCGCGGCCGGGATCGGCGTCTTCGAGTGCCGGCTCGCCGACGAGAGCCTGACCTGGACCGACGCGGTCTACGACCTGTTCGGGCTGCCGCGCCGCGCCACGCTGCGCCGTGGGCGGACCCTCGACCACTACCCGCCGGACTCCCTCGCCGTGCTGGAGCGGGTGCGCGGCGCGGCGCTGGCCGCCCGCCGCGGCTTCGGCCTCGACGCCGAGATCGTCACCGCACAGGGACAGCATCGCTGGATCCGGATCAGCGCCTCGGTCGCCTGCGCGGACGGCGTGCCGGTGCGGCTGTTCGGGCTGAAGCGCGACATCACCGCCGAGCGGCTGGAGCTGGAGCGGCTGCGCAGGCTCGCCGAGCGCGACGCCCTCACCGGGCTCGCCAACCGCGCGGTGTTCGAGGCGCGCCTCGCCGCGCTCGGTGGCAGAGAGGGAGGCGGGGGCGCCCTCCTCCTCGTCGACCTCGACCGGTTCAAGCCGGTCAATGACGGCTACGGCCACGCGGTGGGCGATGCCTGCCTCGCGGAGATGGCCGACCGGATCCGCCGCGTCTGCGCCGAGCTCTCCGGGGAGACCGGCTCAGCGGCCGGCCTGGTGGCGCGGATCGGCGGCGACGAGTTCGCGATCCTCCTCGAGACCCTGCCCGATCCCGCCCTGCCCGAGCGCCTCGCCGGGCGGATCGTGGCGGCGCTCGCCGAGCCCCTGCGGCATGCGGGTCTGACCCTGCAGCTCGGCGCCTCGGTGGGCATCGCCCGGCAGGCCGGCTGCGCGCCGGCCGAGCTGTTCGCCCGCGCCGACGGAGCGCTCTATGCGGCCAAGGCGGCCTCCCGGAACACCTTCCGCAGCTTCGACCACCGGATCGATCCGGCGCCCGGCGCGCCCCGCGTGCCCCGGGCGGCGCTGGTGCGGCTCTGAGGGCGACGCGCCCTACCGCACCGAGATCATCTCACCGAGATCTTGGCGTCGTACTCGGCGGCCGTGCCGTCGGCATTGATCACCAGCAGGCGGAAGCCATCGACGCCCTCGAAGCCCTCGTCCGGCTCGTAGGTCATCCGCGTGCCCGGCACCTTGCGACTGTTGCAGGCGGCGAGCGGCGCGCTCGGCCCGTAGCGCGGAAAGGAATCGGCCGCCGCGAAGCTGACGCGCCCGTGCTGGGGCGGGCTCAGCGTGCGGACCACCACGGGGCCGATCGCGGAGCAGTCCGGGTAGAGGGAGGTGAAGAAGCCGATCGTGCGCACCTCGCCCCGCGGCACGACGCGGTGCATGGGGAAGGACGGGATCGCCTGCGGGTCGGGCGGCGGACCTGCCGGCGGCGTCACCGGCGGGCTCGTCGGGGGATTGGCGGGCGGCGGGGCGAGCGGCGGCGCGGGCAGGCTCGGCGGCGGCCCGGCCGGCGCCGGGGCCGACAGGGCGGGACAGGCGGGGACGAGCAGGGCCGCGAGGGCGAGACGCAGGGCCGGACGCATGAGAACCGAATCCTCCGGGATCGGGACCCTCATAGCAGGTTCAGGCCCGGCTTGAGCCTCACGCCTGCGGGAGCGCCCCCGCCTTCGTCCCTGTCCCGGTCATCCCTGCCCCGGTCCGGCTCCCCGCCGCGCCCGCCGGGGCCTGCCCGCCCATCACGTCCTGCCCGCCGAAGCGGGCGAAGCGGAGCGCCAGGCCCGGCAGGATCAGGAGGTTCAGCACGGTCGAGGTGACGAGGCCGCCGAGGATCACGATCGCCATCGGCCCCTCGATCTCGCGGCCGGGCTCGCCGGCGCCGAGCGCGAGCGGCATCAGCCCGAGCCCCGTCACCAGCGAGGTCATCAGGATCGGCACCAGCCGGTCGGCGGCCCCCGCGATGGCGGTCGCCCCGTCCCAGGGCCGGCCCTCCGCCACGACGAGATGCTCGTAATGGGCGATCATCATGATGGTGTTGCGCAAGGAGATGCCGAACAGCGTCACGAAGCCGACGATGGAGCCGAGGGAGAGCACGCCGCCGGTCGCCGCCACCGCCGCGACGCCGCCGACGAAGGCGAAGGGCAGGTTCACCAGCACCAGGGCGAGGTTGGCGCCCGAGCCCGTCACCACCGCGAGCAGCAGCACGATGCCGAGCCCGGCGAGGGCCGAGTGGAGGAGGAGATCGCGCCGGGCCTGGGCTTGTGCCTCGGCCGAGCCGGCGAAGGAGACGTAGACGCCCTCGGGCAGGCGCACCTCCTTGGCGATCTTGCGCTTGGCTGCGGCCACGAAGCTGCCGATGTCCCGGCCCACCACGTTGGCGGTCACCGCCTGGACGCGCTGCGCGCCCTGATGCTGCACCTGGTAGCGCCCGGTGGTCTCGTAGATGTCGGCGACCTGGGACAGGCGGATGTAGCGCCCGCCGGGGGTGCGCAGCGGCAAGTCGCCGAGGCCCGAGAGCCGCCCCCGCGCCCGCTCGTCGAGGATGACGATGACGTTGAACACGGCGTTGCCGACATAGGTCTGGCCGACCACGTCGCCCTGATAGGCGGTGCGCACCGATTCCAGCACCTCGATCGCGTCGAGGCCCCAGTGGCGCAGGTCGGCGGGACGCAGGGAGGCGTTCACCTGCGGCATGCCGGCGGGCGAGACCTGCTGCACGTCGCGGGCGCCGCGCACCTCGGCGAGCTCCCGCGCCACCGCCTTGGCCGCGGCATCGATGCGGTCGAGGTCGTTGCCGATCAGGTTGACCACCACCGGGGCGGTGAAGCCCGAGACCGTCTCCTCGATGCGCTCGGTCAGGAAGGTCTTGAGCGAGAAATGGGCGCCCGGGAAGCCGGCGGCGAGCGCCCGGATCCGCGCCTCGACCGTCTTCTGGGCGGCGCCGTCGAGCCCCGGATCGAGGTCGATATGGATCTCGCTGTAATGGGTGCCCGCCGTGTCCTGGCCGGCCTCGGCCCGGCCGATCTGCGAGGCGACCGCCCGGATGCCGGGAATGGCGCGCAGCGCGTCCGTGATCCGCACGCCCATCCGCTGCGATTCCTGCAGGGCGGTGCCGGGCGCGCCGGCCATGTGCAGGATCAAGTGACCCTCCTTCAGGTCGGGCAGGAAGGTGCCCCCCAGGAGCGGCAGCAGCGCGGCGCCGCCGAGGGTGGTGAGGACGGCGAGCGCCATCACGGCGCGGGGATGGCGGCCGATGCGGCCGAGGAGGCCCGCGTAGCGCGCCCGCGACCAGGCCATCACCGGCGGCTCGCGCGCTCCGCCCGCCGGCCCGCCGGATCCCCGCCTGCCGAGGAGCAGCAGGCTCAGCGCCGGCGTGACGGTGAGCGCGACGACGAGCGAGGCCACGACCGCGAGGATGTAGGCGAGGGCCAGCGGCCCGAACAGCCGGCCCGCGACCCCCGACAGGGCGAGCACCGGCAGGAAGACGAGGAGCACCGCGAAGGTCGCGTAGGCCACCGCCGTGCGCACCTCCAGGATCGCGTCGAGGACGATGCGGGCGGCGGGCGCAGGATCGCCCGCCGCCCGCCGCTCGCGCAGGCGCCGGACCACGTTCTCGACGCCGATCACCGCGTCGTCCACCACCTCGCCGATGGCGATGGCGAGGCCGCCGAGCGTCATGGTGTTGAGGCTCTCGCCCGCCGCCATCAGGGCGAGCACCGCGGCGACGAGGGAGAGCGGGATCGCCACCGCGCTGATCAGGCTGGTGCGCCAGTCGCCGAGGAAGACGAGGAGCACGATGACGACGAGCGCCCCCCCGACGGCCAGCGCCTGCAGCACGTTGCCGTTGGCGACCGCGATGAAGTTCGCGGGCCGGAACAGGTCGGGCCGCACGGCGATGCCTTCGCGGCCGAGCGCCGGCTTGAGGTCGGCGAGCGCCGCCTCGACGCGGTCGGTGACCTCCAGGGTGTTGGCGCCGATCTGCGCGCCGACCATCAGCAGCACGCCGGGCTTGCCGTCGATCAGGGCCGCGCTGATCGGCGGCTCGGGGGCGGCGCGCACGGTGGCCACATCCGCCAGCACCACGCTCGCCCCGCCCTCGTTCACGAGGACGGTGCGGCCGAGCACCTCCGGATCGAGGGCCTGGCCCTCGCTGCGCAGCACCACGCGCTGGTTGGCCGTGTCGACGAAGCCCGCCCCGCGCACCCCGGTGGCCTTGCGGGCGGCGGCGAGCACGTCGTTGAGGCCGACGCGGAAGCGCACCAGGTCGTTCGGGCGCACCTGCACCTGGAGCGAGCGCACGCCGCCGCCATAGACCGAGACCTGGGCGACGCCGGGCACCGCGAGCAGCCGCTGACGGACGGTCCAGTCGGCAACGGTGCGAAGATCCAGGTCGTCGCGGGTGTCGGAGGTCAGGCCGACGAGGAGCACGGTGCTGGTCGAGGAGGTCAGCGCCGTCATGGCGGGCGGCATCACCCCCTGCGGCAGGCGGCCCGCCAGGGCGACGAGGCGTTCGCCGACGCGCTGGCGCACCCGGTCGATGTCGCTGCCCGCACGGAACACGGCGGTGATCACCGAGAGGCCCTGGATCGAGGAGGAGCGCAGGGTCTCCAGCCCCGGCAGGCCGTTGATCGCGACCTCGATCGCCTGGGTGACCAGAACCTCGACCTGCTCCGGGTCGAGGCCCGGCGCCTCGGTCTGGACCACCACCGTGGGCGGCGCGAATTCGGGGAAGACGTCGTACTTGGCCCGCGCCAGCGCGAACAGGCCGAAGACGAGCAGCGCGCAGGCGAGGGTCAGCACGACCCGCGGCAGGCGCACCGAGAGCCCGACGAGGGCGGCCTGGATACCTGTGGGCCTGCCGCCGGTTCCCCAGTCAGTCATCGTCGTCGCCCGCGACCCGGATCTGGCTCTTCAGCTCCTCGGAGAGCAGCGCCTGCCCGCCCTTCAGCACGATCTCGGTGCCGTCGGGCAGGCCCTCGGCCACGTAGGCGTCGTCCGACATGGGCGGGTCGGAGCGGATCGGGTGGCGGACATAGGCGCCCGCCCCCACCGCCCGGTAGACCCAGGTGCCGCCCTGCCCGTGCACCACCGCATCCTCGGGCACCAGCACGCCGGTCACCGTGCGCTCGGAGGGCAGGAAGGCCAGCGTGCTCATGCCGGGCAGGAGGCCGCTCTCGCCGGAGACGAGGTAGTAGAAGCTCTGGCCCTGGATGCGCGGATCGGTGCGGGTGGCCGGGCTCACGAAGCGCAGGGCCACCCGGTCGCTCTGCGGCGGCACCTCGGCGAAGGCGGCGCCCGGAGCGGCCCCTACGGATTCACCCGGCGGCAGGGTGACCTGCATCAGGAAGTCGGCGCGCTCGATCAGGCGGGTGACGGTGGGCGCGCGCTCGACGATGGCCTTGCCGATCACCGGCCCCCATTCCTGCTGGGCGGTGGCGGCCAGCGTCCGCAGCTGCGATTCCGCCGCCATCAGGGCGGCCTGATCGGTCTGGTAGGTGCCCTCCGCCGTCTCGACCTGCACGGGCGTGGCGTATTGGCCGAGAGTCTTCGCCCGCCGCGCGGCGCTGCCCGAGACCTCGACCCGGGCCCGCGCCTGCTGGAGCTGCGCCTTGGCGCTCAGATAGGCGTTGGTCAGCTCGGTGACCCGGGCGAGGTCGAGGACGAGGCCGTAGGCCTGCAGCTCCTGGCGGTGGGGCAGCGCCCGGCGCACCTCGGTGACGAGGCCGGCTCGGGCGCGCTCCTCGGGGCTGAGGCGCACCACCGTGCGCCCGTCCTCCACCGCCGTGCGCGGAGCCGGCAGCGGCGCCTCGGCGGCGGGCGCCCGGCGCAGATCCGCGAAGAACGGCTCGGTACGGGCGCGCAGCGCCGCGCCCTGTTCCGTGGCGGTGAGGGCGACCATGGCCCCGGCCAGGAGGACGAGGCCCGCAAGCAGGATCGGGCGTCGCCGCCGCTGAACCACCGACATTCCTCCCGCTCGCGACCCGGCCGCTTCGCCCTTCCCTGCATCCGAGGATCGGATGCGGCCATTGCCACTTTTGCCCGGTTTTTGTGTCCTGATCTACCCGTATTCGAGTCGCGTCCCCTACCCTGCCAGCGGCACCGCGAGGTGGAAATGCGCGCCCCGCCCGCCCCGCGGCGTGGTCAGCGTCGCGCCGAGCTGGCGGCTGAGGTTCAGGACCACGCGCATGCCGAGGCTGCGCGAGGCCCGGGCCACGTCGAAATCCTCCGGCAGGCCGACGCCGTCGTCGGCGACGTCGAGGGTCAGGCCCTCCGCCGTGCGCGCGGTGCGCACGCGGATCTCGCCGCCCGCGGGGGAGCCCGCTTCCGGATAGGCGTACTTGATCGCGTTGGTGACGAGCTCGTTGACGAGGAGGCCGATCGGGATCGCCTGGTCGGCGCCGATGCGCAGGGGCGCCACCGTGCAGACGAGGCGGTGGCGCGGCGCGCCGCTCTGCAGGTTGGCGGTCAGCGTCTGGAGGAACGCGGCGAGATCGATCTCGCCGGGCGTCTCGTCCCGGTCCCGGTCGCCCTGCTGCCAGAGCTGGTCGTGCACGCCCGCGATCGCCTCGACGCGGGAGCGCGCGTCGATCAGCGCCGTGCGCACCGCCTCGCCGTCCGGCCCGGCCTCGGCGCTGCGGGCCTGGAGGGCCAGCAGGCTCGCGACGATGGCGAGGCTGTTCTTGACGCGGTGGCTCATCTCGCGGGCGAGCAGGTCCTGCCGGGCGAGCGCCGCGCGCAGCAATTCCTCCGTGCGCTGGCGCTCGATGGCGCCGCCGAGGAGGTTGGCGAAGCCCTGCATGAAGGCGATGTCGGCCTCGCCGAACATGCCCTCGCGGGTGTCGTCCACCTCCAGCACGCCGAAGGCGCCGTCCCGGTTCTCGATCAGCACGTTGATCGCCCGGCGGATGCCGTGATCGGCCATGAGCTGGGGCGTGCGGAAGCGCGTCTCCGCGGCGAGGTGGTTCGAGATCACCGGCCGCCGCGTCTTCAGGGCGAAGCCCGCGGGCGAGGCGAGGTCGGCCCCGACCCGGGCCTTGCCGATCACGTCCGGCGCCCAGCCGACGCCCGCGCGCACGAGCAGCATGTCCTCGCCGCGCAGATATTCGAGCGCCTTGCAGAACTGCGCGCCCATCCCCTCGGCGCAGAGCTCTGCCGCCCGCTGCAGGAGGCCGTCGACATCGTCGCCGCGCAGGGCCTCGACGCCGAACTCGGACAGGATCGCCTGCTGGCGCAGGCGGACGGACAGGTCTGCGGAACAGGAGTCCATGGTGGTCCGGTCTCTAGCAGGAACCGGGCTGGGATGCGATGCACCGGGGTGGCCGGGCCGGTCGGGGCGCCGCGCTCCCGGGGCGGTCCCGGATCTGGAACGGCTCAAATATTCGCGCCGCGATCTGTTTGGGTTTCAGTGTTGCAGATCCGCACTTCCCCGCGGCGCCGGCACGGATAGACCCAATTCGTCGCTCTTGGGAGACATCCGTGACCAACCACCGTTCCACCTCGAAGTCGCTCGCCCTCGCCGTCGTGACGGCCGTCCTCGTGCTCGGCACCGCCGCCTGCGCCACGAACCCGCCGCCGGCCCCCGCGCCGACGCCGGTCCTCAAGAAGGGCTGAGGCTCCGGGCGCCGCGCCTCCGCGAGGGGGCGCGGCCCTTCGCCGCTTCCCGCCCGCCGCGGGAGCCTGTCGCCTCCGGGGGCGGTTGGTCGGGCTGACCACCGCAGGAGGGCAGGCATGGCCGGCGACACCCAGGGACTTTCCGACAAGGCGCTCTCGATCTTCGCCTTCGCGGCCTATCACCGCCTGCTCAGCGGCGGGCGCGTCGCCTCGGTGGTGCGCAAGGACGGCGCCGGCCACGAGGCCGATGCGGAGGGCGTGGCGGAGCTGGAGAGCCGCGGCCTCGCCACCGCCGACGAGACCCGCATCGATCTGGGCGCGGCGGCCGAGGCCTTCACCGAACAGCTCGTCGAGGCCATGCGCCGGGAGGCCGGCCGGTAAATCCGGGATCCCAAAGGGACAAGTCCCTTTGGCGGGGTATCGGGGCGGAGCCCTGATCTTTGATGACCAGGGCTCCGCGCCTCGACCCGCCAAAGGCCTGAGGCCTTTGGGATCCCGGAATGAATGGGGCCCTCCCCCGCGGACGGGGGAGGGTTCGGCTCAGGCGACGGCAACGGCCGCGGCGAGCTTGCGGTGCGGGGTGCCCTCCCCGCCGACCACGGCGACGCGGGTGCCGTCCGCGGCGCGCCGGGTCGCCCAGTCCTCGATCATCTCCAGGCAGGTGTGATCGATATGGGCGAGGCGGTGGGTGGAGAGCCGCACCTCGCCGCCGACCGGCGTCCTCTCCAGCGCCTCGGTGAGGCGGGGCAGCTGGAGGAAGGTCGCCGAGCCGGAGAGGCGCAGCTCCGGCACGCCCGCCCGCTCCGGCGCCGCCGCGTGCTCGATCTTCAGCGGGCCCTTGCGGAGCGCAGGCATCACCTGGATCAGGCTGAGCACGAGGCCGAGCACCACGCCGGAGAGCAGATCGACCAGCACCACGGTGAGCAGGGTGGCGAGCCAGATCCCGGCGGTGACGAGGCCGTAGCGCTCGTGCAGGTGCAGGGCGTGGGCCGGGCTGGCGAGGCGCCAGCCGGTGACCACGAGGATGCCGGCGAGGGCGGCCGTCGGCACCAGGGTCAGCATCCAGGGCAGCAGGAGCAGGAAGGCCAGGATCCAGGTGCCGTGCAGCACCGTGGAGGCCCGGCTCACGGCCCCCGCCTGGACGTTGGCCGAGGAGCGCACGATCACGCCGGTCATCGGCAATCCGCCGATGACCCCGCAGATCAGGTTGCCCACGCCCTGGGCCCCCAGCTCCCGGTTGTACTGCGTGCGCGGCCCGTCATGCATCCGGTCGACGGCGGCGGCCGAGAGCAGGCTCTCGGCGCTGGCGATCACCGCGATGGTGAGCGCCATCACGATCAGCGCCGGCTCGGCGAGCCGCCCCCACAGCTCCGCCGCCGGGAGCCCGATGCTCGACAGGATGGCCTCGGGCACCTCGACGCGCTTCACGTCGAGGGCGCCGAACCCGGCGAGCGCGGTGCCGGCCACGACGCCGATCAGGGCGCCGGGCAGCACCTTCAGCGAGGCCGGCCGGAAGCGCTCCCAGCCGATCATCGCCGCGATGGTGACGAGGCCGACCGCGACCGCGCCGATCCGGTTGCCCTCCCCCGAGACGAAGTTGAAGAAGGCGGCCGGGATCGCCACGAGGTTGTCGAGGCCGCTCGCCTGCGGCATCGCGTCGGTGAGGACGTGGAGCTGCGCCAGCACGATCAGCACGCCGATGCCGGCGAGCATGCCGTGCACCACGGCCGGTGAGATGGCCCGGAACCAGCCGCCGACCCGCAGGAAGCCGAACAGGAGCTGGAACGCGCCGGCGAGCACGAGCACGGGACCCATCATGTCGAGCCCGTGCTGGCGCACGAACTCGAACACGATGACGGCAAGCCCGGCCGCCGGCCCGCTCACCTGGAGCGGCGAGCCCGCGAGCAGGCCGACCACGATGCCGCCGACGATGCCCGTGATCAGGCCCCGTTCCGGCGGCACCCCGGAGGCGATGGCGATGCCCATGCAGAGGGGCAGGGCGACGAGGAAGACGACGACGGAGGCCGGCAGGTCCCGCGCGAGCGTCGTGCGCGCGGAGGCCGGCAGGAGACGGGAGAGAGCCTGCACCGGATCTCTCCTCACTCGGCGGCCACCCGGGCATATTCGGGCGCGGCGACACGGGGCGCGGGCGCCTCCGCCACCGGCAGCCCGTCATCGTGCCCGAGCGGCACGAAGCGGCCGGCCTCGCCGTCATAGGCCAGCAGCGTGCCGGTCTCGATCTCGAAGAACCAGCCGTGCAGGCGCAGTTCTCCCTTGGCGAGCGCCGCGGCGACGCTCGGATGGGTGCGCAGATTCGCGAGCTGGACGATGACGTTCTCGAGCGCCAGCGCCCGGTGGTGCTGCTTCGGGTCCATGTCGGCGGGGTAGGCCTCGCAGACGATGCGCTCGGCGGCCGTCGCATGGCGCAGCCAGGCCGCGACGTTGGGCATCTTCGCCAGCGCCTCGGGGTTCATCAGCCCCTTCATGGCGCCGCAATCGGAATGGCCGCAGACGACGATGTCGCGCACGCCCAGCGCCACCACGGCGTACTCGATCGCCGAGGAGACGCCGCCGTTCTGCTGCGCGAAGGGCGGCACGATGTTGCCCGCGTTGCGGCAGACGAACAATTCGCCCGGCCCCGCCTGGGTGATGTGCTCGGGCGAGACGCGGGAATCCGCGCAGGCGATGATCAGCGCGTTCGGATGCTGCCCGTCGCGGACGAGCTGCTCGTACATCTGCCGCTGGCCCGGGAAGATCTGGGCGCGGAAGGTGGAAATGCCCTGGATGATGGTGTCCACGTGAGAGATCCTCGTGAGTGGCGAGACGGTCTACGGTGAGGCGCGGTGCGTGGGGCCGGGGACGGCCCAAGGGCGGCTTAAGGGCGCCCCCAGAGAGCAGAAGGCGTCGCCGGTCGCCCGCGCCGCGGGGGTGCCGCGGGGCGGGCCCGGATGTCTCGTTTCGCGCGGGAGCGCTCGTTCCGCGCGGGAGCGGATGCGGTCAGCGTCGCGGACGGCTCGTCCCGCCGATCGCCCAGTTCGGGGCCACGATGCGGCGGTCGACGGCGACGGCGGGGCCGTCGCGGTACATCGGCGCGCCGAGGATCTGGCCGGTGCCGCGGCGCTGCGAGTGGAGCGAGCGGGGGTCGTGGTAGGGGTCGCTGACGTAGGAGCTCATATGCGCGCCGCCGGCGGGCATGCGGCTCCCGCTGCCGCCCTCGCCGGCCAGGGCCGCGGCAGGCAGGCCCAGGGCGACGGCCAGGGCGGCGGCGGTGACGATGTGTTTCATGATCTAATCCTTCCTCTTGTGCGGTGTTTGCGCGCAGATCCATGTGTTCTGCGTCGATGAGAGGAAGTTATCTGCAAATAACAATTTCATCTGTGCGTAATGACACGCAGATGTGCTTCTAATTATAATCCATTATCTTTTGCGCTTTCGTGTACGGCCGCACATGGAGCGCTCAAATATTGGATGCAATGGATGAGATCGCGGGCTCGGCCGTTGGCGCGTCGCCTCATCCCCGGGTGTTTCCCGGGACGCGCGTCCGTGCCCAGGGCGGATCGGGCGCGAGACGCGGCGGTGCCGGATGGGACGCGGGGCCCTCTCCACCCAAGTCGGGCCTGCCCGACTCGGGCACGGGGTCGCAGATCTCGGGCAGGCCCGAGATCCGTCGGGAGAGGGGCAGGGTGAGGGTTGAGGACGCTCAGGAATGGGCGGAGCCGCCTCGCCGTCGCGACGGATCCGGACACGTCTCGACCCTCACCCCAGCCCTCTCCCGATCGGGAGAGGGGGGCGCGTCGCGGGTCCCGTGAGCCGTTGGACGCGGAGTCCCTCCTCTCCCCGCAGAGGGGCGAGGGCGTCGGGACGCTGAGATGTCCCTCAGCCGAGCAGCCGGTCGAGGGTGATCGGCAATTCGCGCACGCGCACGCCGGTGGCGTGCCAGACCGCGTTGGCGATGGCGCCGGCGGTGCCGGTGATGCCGATCTCGCCGACGCCCTTCACGCCGAGCGCGTTCACGTGGGGATCGTCCTCGTGCACGAGGATCGCCTCCATTGCCGGCGTGTCGGCGTTCACGGGCACGTGGTACTCGCCGAGATTGTCGTTCAGGAAGCGCCCGGTGCGCGGGTCGAGCGCGGCATGCTCGTGCAGCGCGAAGGACAGGCCCCAGATCATCCCGCCGAAATACTGGCTCTGCACGAGGCGCGGGTTGATGACCCGGCCCGCGGCGAAGGCGCCGACGAGGCGGCTCACCCGGATCTGTCCGAGATCGGGATCGACCTTCACCTCGGCGAAGACCGCCCCGTGGGCGTGCATGGCGTAGCTCTTCTGCGCGGCCGGGTCGGCCGAGGCCTTGCCCGTCCCGGTGATCCGGTCGCGCCCGGCGCGGGCCAGGATTTCGCCCACGCTCTCCGAGCGGCTCTCGTCGTCGCGGCGGATCAGGCGCCCGGCGCGGGCGATCACGCCGGCATTGCCGGCCCCGTAGAGGGGCGAGGCGGAATCGGTCGTGGCGATCTGGGCGAGTTCGGCGATCACGGCCTGCGCCGCCGCGTGGACGGCGCCGCCCGCGGTCGCGGTATGGGCCGAGCCCCCGGCGATGCCCCCGCTCGGCTGGGTCGAGGAGCCCATCTCGACGGTGAGCTGCGCGATGTCGATCCCGAGCCCGTCCGCGGCGATCTGGGCGAGCGCCGTCCAGGCTCCCTGCCCCATGTCCTGGGCGCCGATCACCACCGTGCCGGTGCCGTCGGCGCGCAACTCGGCCCGCGCCTCGGCCTCGAACATCAGGGCCGGGAAGGTCGCGGTGCCAACGCCCCAGCCGACGAGGAGCCCGTCGGCGTCGCGCATCTGCCGCGGCTGAAGCGGACGCTTCTCCCAGCCGAAGCGCGCGGCGCCCTGCGCGTAGCAGGCGCGCAGCGCCTTCGACGAGAAGGGCCGGCCCGAGATCGGCTCGACCTCGGCGTAGTTCACGAGGCGGAATTCCAGCGGATCCATGCCGCAGGCGATCGCCATCTCGTCGATCGCGCTCTCAAGCGCCGCGCTGCCCGTGGCCTCGCCGGGCGCGCGCATGAAGAGCGGCGTGCCGGTATCGACCCGCACGCCGCGGTGGCGCACGGAGAGGTTCGGGGTGGCGTAGAGGGTGTGGCTGACCCCGCCCGCCGGCTCGAAGAAATCGTCGAAGCGGCTCGACGCGGTCAGCGTGTGGTGGTCGAGCGCCGTGAGCTTTCCGTCCGCGTCCGCGCCGAGGCGCAGGGTCTGGCGCGTCTCGGCCCGGTGGCCCATCGGCCCGTACATGTTCTCGCGGCGCGCCACGAGCTTGACCGGGCGGCCGACGAGGCGGGCGGCCATGCAGGCGAGCACCTGCGGCCCGGAGATCGCGCCCTTCGAGCCGAAGCCGCCGCCGAGATAGGGGCTCTCGATGCGGATGTTCTTCGGCGGGATGCCGAACAGCCCGGCGAGCCGGCCGACCGCGGCGGTCAGCCCCTGGCTCGGGGTGTGCAGGGTGAGGCGGTCGCCGTCCCATTCGGCCACCGCCGCGTGCGGCTCCATGGCGTTGTGGTACTGCGCGGGCGTCTCGTAGACCGCCTCGATGCGGGCGGCGGCGTCGGCGAGCCCGGCCTCGACGTCGCCGTGGCCCTCGTCCGGCGGCTGGCCGATGCCGATGCCCGGCGGCGTGAAGGGCGCCTCCGCGTCGAGGCCGATGCGGGGCGTCTCCGTCTCGTAGCGGGGCGCGAGCAGGCGCGCGCCCTCGGTGGCGGCCTCCAGGGTCTCGGCGATGACGACGGCGATCGGCTGGTTGGCGTAGCGGACGGAGGCGTTCTGCAGGAGGTCGAGCCGGAAGGTGAAGGGCCCGTCCTTGGCGTCCGGGTCCTTGGCGAGCGTGGGGGCGTTGTCCGGCGTCATCACCGCGACGACGCCCGGATGGCGCTCCGCCGCCGCCACGTCGAGGCCGGTCACCCGGCCCCGGGCGATGCGGGCGGTGCAGAGCGCGGCGTGCAGCAGCCCCGGCGGCAGGGTGTCGGCGGCGAAGAGCGCCCGCCCCGTCACCTTGAGCGGGCCCTCGCGGCGGGTCAGCGGCGCGCCGATGCTGCCGACATTGCCGGCGCCCTGACGGATGCGGGGTGCGGTCTCAGGCATGGAGCGCTCCGGCGGCGTGCGAGAAGGGGGAGGCCGGCAGCGCCGGCATCCGGGCCGGCGTGCCGGCCTGGGCGAGGGTCAGGGCGCGCACCACGGTGCGGCGGGCGAGCTCGATCTTGAAGGCGTTCTCCGGCCCCGAGGGCTTCGCCCCCGCGACGAGCGCCGCGGCCGCCTTGGAGAAGGCCTCCGCGTCCGGGTTCGCCCCCGTCAGCGCGTCCTCGGCCTCGGCGACCCGCCAGGGCTTCAGGGCGACGCCGCCGAGCGCGAGGCGCGCCGCGCCGATCCGCCCGTTCTCCAGGGTCAGCGCGGCGGCGGCCGAGACCGTGGCGAAGGCGTAGGAGGTGCGGTCGCGGACCTTGAGGTAGCGGGCATGGCCCGAGAAGGCCGCGGCCTCCGGGGGCAGGATCACGGCGGTGACGAGCGCGCCCGGCTCCAGCACGGTCTCGCGCTCCGGGTGGTCGCTGGGCAGGCGGTGGAAGTCGCCGATCGGCACCGTGCGGCGGCCGCCGGCCTCCGCGATCTCGACCTGAGCCCCGAGCGCGGCGAGCGGCACGCAGAGGTCGGAGGGGTGGGTCGCGATGCAGTGCTCGCTCCAGCCCAGCACCGCGTGGATGCGCGTCGCCCCGCCGATCGCCTGGCAGCCGGCGCCGGGCTCGCGCTTGTTGCAGGGGGAGGCCGGGTCGTAGAAATACGCGCAGCGGGTCCGCTGCAGCAGGTTGCCCGCCGTGGTGGCGGCGTTGCGCAGCTGCGCCGAGGCCCCGGCCAGCAGCGCCTCCGCCACCATCGGATAGGTCTTTGCGACATGCGCGTTCCGGGCGAGGTCGCTGTTGCGCACCAGCGCGCCGATCCGCGTCGATCCGTCGGGCTGCGGCTCGACGGCGTCGAGGCCGGGCAGACGGGTGATGTCCACGAGCCGCGACGGCGTCGCGATCCCGCCCTTCATCAGGTCGAGGAGGTTGGTGCCGGCGGCGAGATAGGCGGCTCCGGGCTCGGCGGCGGCGGTGACCGCCTCGGCGATGCTGGCGGCGCGGGTATATGCGAACAGGTTCACGCGGCCTTCTCCCCCGCTTGCGCCTCGGCCCGGGCGGCGGCGACCACCGCCTCGGTGATGCCGGCATAGGCGCCGCACCGGCAGAGATTGCCGCTCATGCCCTCCCGCACCCGCTCCACGTCGGCCGCATCGCCGACCGACTCGCCGGCCTCGCGCATCTCCCGGATCAGGCCGACCGCGCTCATGATCTGGCCGGGGGTGCAGAAGCCGCACTGGAAGCCGTCATGGGCGATGAAGGCCGCCTGGACCGGGTGCAGCGCGTCGCCGTTGGCCAGCCCCTCGACGGTCTCGACCGAGGCGCCGTCGAGGCTCACCGCGAGGGCGAGGCAGGCATTGATCCGGCGCCCGTCGACGAGCACCGTGCAGGCGCCGCACTGGCCGCGGTCGCAGCCCTTCTTCGAGCCGGTGAGGTGGAGGCGCTCGCGCAGGGCGTCGAGCAGGGTGACGCGCGGATCCTCCAGGACGAGGTCGCGCCGCTCACCGTTGACGGTGAGCCGGAGGGGAATGCTCATACGGGCTCCCGGAAGCGCAGTCTGGAATAACTTCAGTTAGATCCGGCCCGGCAGGCGCCCAGGGGGGCTTGCGCCTCCGCATGTGCGCAACGGCACATCGTCATGCCCCTGTCAGAGAGGTGCGCTCTCTGTCGGCCGTCCGAGCGATCCGCGGAGCCCGTGCCCGATGACCCTGCTGACCCGCCGCCATCTCCTCGCGGGCGGAGCCGCCCTGGCCGTGGCCCGCCCCGGGATCAGCCGCGCCGCCGACCGGCCGGCCTTGAGCCACGGCCTGCAATCGGGCGACGTCTCGGGGGATTCCGCGGTGGTCTGGGCCCGGGCCGACCGGCCGGCCCGCGCGGTGATCGAGTGGGCGACCACCGAGCGCTTCCAGGACATCCAGGGTGGCGTCTTCATCGACGCCCTGCCCGAGAGCGACCTCACGGTGAAGGCGGCGCTTCCCGGCCTGCCGCCGGACCAGGAGATCTTCTACCGGGTCCGCCTGCAGAGCCTCGCCGAGCCGGCGCTCCTGGGCGAGCCGCTGGTCGGCCGCTTCCGCAGCGCGCCCGCCAGCCGCCGCGACGTCAGCTTCTGCTGGTCGGGCGACACGGTCGGCCAGGGCTGGGGCATCGACGAATCGCGCGGCGGCATGACGATCTACGCCGCGATCCAGCGCAACCGGCCGGACTTCTTCCTGCATTCCGGCGACACGATCTACGCGGACGGGCCGATCCAGGCCGAGGTCAGGCTTCCCGACGGCAGCCTCTGGCGCAACATCGTCACCGAGGAGAAGGCGGAGCCGGCCGAGACGCTGGCGGAGTTCCGCGGCGCCTACAAGTACAACCTCCTCGACCGCAACCTGCTGGCGATGAACCGCGCGGTGCCGATCCTGGCCCAGTGGGACGACCACGAGGTCACCAACAACTGGTGGCCGGGCGAGCCCCTCACCCGGCCCGAACACCTGCGCAAGCGGTACGAGGCCGGCAACAGCCTCGTGCTGGCCGCCCGCGCGGCCCGCGCCTTCCACGAATACATGCCGATGCGCTTCGCGCCGGCGGAGCCCGGCCGCGTCTACCGGACGATCTCCTACGGGCCGCTGCTCGACGTGTTCCTGCTCGACATGCGCAGCTATCGCGGGCCGAACGGGGCCAATGACGAGACCGAGGAGAGCGCGCGCACGCAGTTCCTCGGCCCGGCGCAGGTGGCGTGGCTGAAGCGCGAACTGAAGGCCTCGCGCGCCACCTGGAAGGCGATCGCCGCCGACATGCCGCTCGGCCTCGTCGTCACCTACGACACCGACCGGAATGTCGGCTCGGAGGCGGTGGCGCAGGGCGACGGGCCGCCGCTCGGCCGGGAACTGGAGATCGCCGGCCTGCTGCGCTTCATCCGCGACGAAGAGATCCGCAACACGGTCTGGTTCACGGCCGACGTGCATTACACGGCCGCCCATTACTATGACCCGAACAAGGCCCGCTTCCAGGATTTCGCGCCGTTCTGGGAGTTCGTCTCCGGGCCGCTGCACGCGGGCACCTTCGGCCCGAACCGGCTCGACGACACGTTCGGGCCCCAGCTGCGCTTCCAGAAGGCGCCCGAGGGCGGGCGCCAGAACCTCTCGCCGGCGGAGGGCTACCAGTTCTTCGGCCACGTCGCGATCGAGGGCGCGACGCGCCGCATGACCGTCACCCTGAAGGATGCCGCCGACACGGCTTTGTGGAGCACGGTGATCGATCCGGCGTGAGGGGCGGTCAGGCGTGAGGTTCTCCCTCCCCCCTCTGCGGGGGAGGGTGGCCCTCGCGTCAGCGAGGGTCGGGAGAGGGGAGCCCGGCTTCAGGCACAGGCGCAGCGTCGATGCCGAGCTCTCTCCTGCCGCGTCGCTCCCCTCTCCCGCCTCGCATCCGCTCGGCACCCTCCCCCGCAGAGGGGGGAGGGTTGAGCCGGTGCGCAATGCGATCCGTTCGGAATGCTCTCAGACCCAATCCGGTTGATCCCTTCGGGATGGCGGATTTGGGCTTCGCTCGGACGCCGCGCGGGCTTGGTGATACGGAGCCCGCTCTGATCAAGCGGAGTCCGTATCACAGATCCCCCGGCACGCCGTAGCTCGGGGCGGCGGCGGGATCGAGGGCGCGGGTGACGTAGGCGTCGAGCTGGGGCTTGTAGAGGTCCCAGAGCGCGGCGAGGGCGGCGATCGGACAGGATTCCGTCCAGTCGACGCGCAGATCCGCCACCGGCCAGGCGACCTCGCGCACCAGCATCAGCCCGGCCGAGTGCACGGGCCCCGCCTCGCCGCCCGCCGCGAGGGCCGCCCGCATCGCCGCGATCAGCCGATCGCCGAGATGGCCCGTCGCGGCGCCGAAGGCATCCACCATCGCCTGCGGCACGCCCGCATCGGCCAGCAGGTTGCCGCCGCAGGCGACGTTCTCGGCGCGCGCCTCCGCCCAGGTGCCGAGCGCCTTCGGGCCGGAATGGATCGCCGAGAGGCCGCCCGCATCCACCGCCAGCACCTGGCGGTACTCCATCGGGCCGCCCGTCTGCCGGAGCACGGCCACCGCCTCCGCCGCGCTCGCCCCCAGCGCCATCAGGTCGAGGGCGCGGCGGCCGAGCCGCGGATCGGTGACGTTCTGGCTCGCCACCGCGCCGACGCCGGCCCGCGCATGGGCGCAGCGCGCGGCCACCGCGGGCGAGGAGGAGGAGACGGCGACCCCGAACATGCCGGTCGACGCGCAGCGCGCCACGATCGAGAAGGTCATCTGCTCAATCCGGGCTCAATCCGGGATCACGGCGATGGCGTCGATCTCGACGAGCCATTCCGGCCGGGCGAGCGCGGAGACCACGATGCCGGTCGAGACCGGGTGCACGCCCTTCAGCCAGCGTCCGACCGTGCGGTAGACGGCCTCGCGGTAGCGCGGATCGACCAGGTAGATCGTGATCTTGCAGACGTGCTCGAGCTTGGCGCCCGCCTCCTCCAGCAGCATCGCGATATTGGCCATGGCCTTGTCGGCCTGGGCCCCGGCATCGCCGATGGCGACGCTCTCGGAGGTGTCGAGGTCCTGGCCGATCTGGCCGCGCACGAACACCATCTGCCCGCGCGCCACCACCGTCTGGCAGAGGTCGTTGTCGAGCGCCTGCTCGGGATAGGTGTCGCGGGTGTTGAAGGGGCGGATGCGCTTGTGCACGGTCATCGGGTCGTGTCTGCCTCAGGGCGTGGGTTCAAGGGTGGGCATCTCGGCGGGCGCGTCCGCGAAGCGGGCGGCGCAGGCCCGGCGGAAGGCCTCCGCGGCCGGGCCGAGCCGTCCCTCGGCCCGGCGGGCGAGGACGAGGCGGCTCGGCGCGACGGCGCGGTCGAGGGGGCGGCTCACCAGCGGGCGCCCGTCATAGGAGAGGCCGGAGGCCGGCCGCGTCGCGAGCAGCGCGTAGCCGAAGCCGTGGGCGACGAGGCCGCGGGCCATCTCGAAGGAGAGGGTCCGCACCCGCACCGTGGGGGCGAGCCCCGCCGCCTCGAACAGCGACAGGAAGTAGCGTCCGCTCGGCGGCGCATCGAGCAGGATCATCGGCTCGGCCGCGAGATCCTCGAGCGCGAGCGCGTCGCGCGCGGCGAGCGGGTGGCCCTCGGCCAGCAGCACGTAGGGCTGCAAGGCGGCGAGCGGATCGGTGGCGAGCCCCTCGCCGAGGTCGAGATCGTAGACCAGGGCGAGGTCGACCTCGCCGGCCTTCAGCCCCTCCACCACCCGGCGCTGGTCGCCCTCGAGGAGCTTCAGGTCGAGCGCGTGGCCGTCCTCGGACAGGCGCCCGAGCAGGCCGGGCAGGAGATGCGGGCCGAAGGTGTGGAAGGCGCCGACCCGCAGGGCCTCGGTGGCGGGGGGCGCCTCGGCGGCGCGGTCGGCGTGGCGGGTCGGGGTGCCGTAGGCGCGGGTGGCGTAGATCAGCGGCGAGCCGGGCTCGGCCCGGTAGAGGTCGGCCACCGCGCCGAAGAAGACGTAATGCGTGCCGATCTCGACCTGGCTCACCAGGCGGCAGTCGAAGGCCACCAGCGGATCGACCACCCGCGGCGCGCCGGTGATCTGGGTGGTCCAGCGCGCGCAGGAGAACTTGTCGCCGTCGGGCGTCCGGTAGCGTCCGGCGAAGCAGTCCGAGATGTAGGATTGATCGTCGCGCAGCACGTTCACGCAGAACACGCCGTTCTCGCGGATCGCCTCCGCCGCCCGGCTCTGGCGGTGCACGCAGACGAGGAGGGTCGGCCGCTCGGTATCGGCCGAGACCGAGGCCATGGCCGAGACGGTGACCCCGAAGCGGCCGGCCGCCCCGTCCGTGGTGACGACGTTCACCGTACAGGCGGCGGCGGCCATGCCGCCGAGGAAGCGGGCGCGCAGATCCGGATCGGGCGGCGTCGGCTGGAGCATGCGGTCCTCCTGGGGATTCGTCCCCGGGTTGGCGCGGTGAGCGCAACCCTAGCGCAGGCGGCGCGGGGACCAAGAAGGCATTTCCGCGGCTCTGGTTCGGAAGATGCGAAGCGGGCCCCCCCTCCCGCACGCGGCGGATGGGAGGGCCCGGACGCGGGGCTCATCCGACATCCGGCTGATCCCGTCGGGATCGCGGATGTCGCTGTCGCTCACGCGCCGCGCGGGCTTGCCGATCCGGGTTCCGCTTGGATCGACCGGACACCGGATCAGTTCCAGGTGTGCAGCACGGAGCGCCACGCGCCGTCGCGGCGCTCCAGCACGTTGACCCAGTTGCCCTCGAAGGTCTTGCGCGCACCCCCCTCCCCGGGGCCGGACATCGCCCAGCGGCCGGTGGCGATGAGCAGGTCGCCCTTCGGCTGGGCCGACTTCACCGTGACCTTGTGGTCGTCCCAGCCCTTGGCCTTGAGGCCGGAGAAGAAGGTCGCGATGCCCGTGCCGCTCTGCGGCTGCCCCTTGGTCACGACGATCGCGTCGGCGGCGTAGAGCTTGGACAGGCGGTCCATGTCGCCGGCATTGTAGACTTCGTCCCATGCATTCGCCGCGGCCTGGGCCTCGTTCAGGGGCTGGTCCGCGGCGGCGGCGTCCGGCCGCAGGACTGCGGCAGCCAGGAACAGGAGAGCGGCGGCTCCGGCGCGTGTCATTGTTTCCTCCGGTCTGATGTGGTTCGCGGTCTCCTCCGCGAACATTGATTCTAGCGCATCCTTGATCGTGCGAAATCCTGCGGGCGTTGCGCGCGGATACAGGTCCGGTCCGATCGAAAGCATCGGGCGCATCCGGTCCGAGGCCGGGGCCGGGTCGCGCCGGGCGGGGCCCGAGGAAACTTGCGGCCGTCTCGCGGCTTTGTGAGCAGGGATCGAGCGGGAAAGGATCGGTGTGGGCAACGGGATCTGGCGCGCGGGCGCCTTGCGCGACGGGCTGGTGGTGGCCGCGGCCGCCGCCGCGACGGTGGCGATCTGGTCTCTCCTGCCGGTCGATGCGTGGCTGCGCGGCTTCGGGGCCTGGGCCACGGGGCTCGGCGTCTACGGGCCGCTCGCCTTCGGGGCGATCTTCCTCGTCGCCACCCTCCTCGTCATCCCCTGCACGCCGCTCACCATCGCGGGCGCCGTCGCCTTCGGCTGGTGGTCGATGCCGATCGTCCTGGCCGCGGCGACGCTCGGCTCGCTGATGGCCTTCCTGGCGGCCCGCTCCCTGCTCCAGGACCGGGTGCGCCGGATCATCGACCGGCGGCCCGGCTGGAAGGCCACTGCGGACGCGGTCGGCGACGGCGACTGGCGTCTGCTCCTGCTGATGCGCCTGAGCCCCTTCGTGCCCTTCAACGCCCAGAACTACGCCCTCGGCCTCACCGATGTCGGCCTCGGCGCCTTCCTGCTCTCGACGGTGCTCGGCATGCTGCCGGGCACGGTGCTCTGCGTCTATCTCGGGGTGATCGGCCGCGCGGCCGGGCAGGAGGGCCCGGTGCACTGGCTCTCCCTCGGCCTCGGCCTCGCCGCCACCTTCGGCCTCGTCGTCCTCACCCGGCGCCGGGTGCGGGCCAAGCTCAGGGCGCGGGGGGAATCCCGCACCCCAACGGAAATCTGCGCCGGGACATGACCATCGCCGTGAACCCAAGGGATGCCCGCGCCCTGGCCTTCCCTGCCGGCCCCGACCCGGTCTGGCGCCGGGAGCGGGCGGAGCGCGTCGCCCTGCTGCATGACGGAGCAGCCTACTTCGCCGCCGCCCGCGCCGCACTCGTCGCGGCGCGCCGCTCGATCCTGCTGATCGGCTGGAGCTTCGATCCGCGCACGCGGCTCTGCCCGGGCGGTGCGGAGAGCGGCGCGGCGGGCGACGAGAGCCTCGGCGACCTGCTCCGGCGCCTCAAGGCCGAGCGGCCCGACCTCGCGATCCGCCTCCTGGTCTGGACCATGCCCTGGCCGCTCTCGGCGCAGTCCGACATGACGCCCGAGCGGATCCGCGCGGCGCTCGGACCCGGCATCGACTACCGGGTCGACGCCACCCTGCCCTACGGCGCCTGCCAGCATCAGAAGATCCTGGTGGTGGACGACCGGGTCGCCTTCAGCGGCGGCAGCGACTTCGAGGCGAACCGCTGGGACACCCCCGCCCACCGCGACCGCGAGACCCGCCGCCGCCTGCCCTCGGGCGAGCCCTACCCGCCCCGCCACGACGTGATGATGCTGGTCGACGGCCCGGCGGCGCGCGCGCTCGGCGACCTCGCGCGGGAGCGCTGGCAGGCCGCGACCGGCGAGACCCTGGCGCCCGTGGCGACGGACGGTCCCGGCGGCCGCGATCCCTGGCCCGGCGCGCTCGCCCCCGATTTCGCGCCGGCCACCGTCGCGATCGCCCGCACCGTGCCGGCCGCGGCGGGCCGGCCGGCCGTGCGCGAATGCGAGGCGCTCTATCTCGCGCAGATCCGCGCCGCCCGCCGCACGATCTACCTGGAGAACCAGTACTTCACCGCGCCGCTGATCGCCCGGGCGCTCGCCGCGCGGCTCGCCGAGCCGGACGGGCCCGAGATCGTCGTGGTGGTGGCCGAGTGCAGCCCCAACGGCTTCGACCGCCTCACCATGGACAGCGCCCGCCGCGGCCTGATCCGCTGGCTCAAACGCCAGGACCGCCACGGCCGCTTCCGCATCCGCGCGCCGCATACCGAGCGCGGCCTGCCGATCCTCGTCCATTCCAAGGTCGCGATCTTCGACGACCGTGTGCTGCGGGTCGGCTCCAGCAACCTGAACAACCGCTCCTTCGGCTACGACAGCGAGTGCGACCTCGTGGTGGAGGCAGGCCCGCAGGATGCGGACACCCGCGCCGCCATCGCCGGCTTGCGCGACCGGCTCATCGCCCACCACGCCGCCTGCCCGGCCGGCGCCTTCGCGGCGGCGGCGGCCGAGCGCGGCCTGTGCGCGGCGCTCGACGATCCGGGCCTCGCCCCGCCGCGCCGGCTCTGCACCGTGGTGCCCTCGCACCGCTCGGCGCTGGCCCGCCTGATCGAGGCCTGGCACATCGGCGACCCGGTCGGGATGGGCGACGCCTGGCGTCCCTGGCGCCGCCCCCGCCTGCTGCGCCGGGCCGCACGGCACCTCCTCCTGGGCTGAATCCGGGGATCCCAAAGGGCCTCAGGCCCTTTGGCGGGGCTGTCGGGGCAGGGCCCTGACATTCCCAGGGCTCCGCCCTGGACCCGCGAAGGGGATGATCCCCTTCGAACCCCGGGATCAGCTCAGGGCGAGGGCGGGCTCGCGTGCCGTCTGCTCCGCCGCGGTCCCGGCGCCGATCTCGATCTCGGCCAGGAGCGGCAGGTGGTCGGAGGCGATCCCCGTGAGGCCGCCGCGGATCACCGCGAGCCGGCCGACGCCGACGCCCGCGCCGACGAAGACATGGTCGAGGCGCAGGACCGGCCAGCGGGTCGGGAAGGTGGCGCGGCCCGCCGTCTCGGCGGCGAGGTGGTGCGCGTCGGTGAGCCGGGCGGCGAGCCGCCGGTAGGCCCGCGACCAGGGTGTGGCGTTGAGGTCGCCGAGCAGGATCAGGGGCGCCCGGCAGGCCGGATGGCCGAGCCAGTCCGGCCCGAGCAGCGCCTCGGCCTGGACGATCCGCTCGCGGCCGGAGAGGCCGAGATGGGTGTTGATCACCTGGAGCCGCTGCACCCCTGCCTCGACCTCGACCCAGAGCGCGCCGCGCGCCTCGAGATGGGGCCGGCGCGGATGGCCCGGCAGCGGCCCGGCCTTCACGAGCCGCGAGGGCAGGCGCGTGAGGATCGCGTCGCCGTAGAGTTCGCCCGCCATCTCCAGCGCCGGGTGGAAATGGTGGCGCATGCCCAGGATCCGGGCGATCTCGGCGGCCTGGTCGAGGCCGCCGGTGCGCACCCGTCCGCAATCGACCTCCTGCAGGGCGACGATGTCCGGCGCGCAGGCCGCCACCACGGCGGCGATGCGCTCGGGCGCGATGCGGCCGTCGAGGCCGCGGGCATGGCGGATGTTGTAGGTGAGGCAGCGGATCACGGGCGAGGGGCTTTGCGGCTCCGGCAGGGTCCGCCGGAAGATAGGGCGCGGCGACAGGAAGCGATCCGCGCCACCGCCCGGTTCGGCCGGCCGGATGCGGGATCAACCAGAACGGGACGTGCCGATCACCAGCAAAAAGCCCGTCCGGCACGGGCCGGACGGGCAGTATCTCGCGTCTTGGGAGCCCCTTGATACCCGGTGGCCCGGCGCCCGCGCATCCCCCGGATGAGGTACGCGGGGCCATCGCTGCCGGATCGGGCCCGCGCCCGGGCGCGGCGGCAGCTATGACAGGTTGTATCGGGCAAGGGCGCTCGGGGCGCGGCGGCTCCCGGAAGGGCGTGTCAGGCCAGATCCGGGCGATCCCTTCGGGATGGCGGAGGTCGACGTCGCGCAGGCGCCGTGCGGGCTTGCCGAGACGGTCGCCGCTTCGAGCATGCGGAGCCCGGATCAGATCCCCTCGTAGAGCGAGACCTCGTCCATGGCCGCTTCCGCGTCGGGGGCCGTGACCGCCGCGGCGCCGAGGAGGACCAGCAGGGCGGCCAGCACCGCCAGGACGGAGAGCAGGGCGGTGAGGGCCGCGGCATGGCGGCGTCCGGCATGGATCAGGGCGCAGCCGAGGGCGAAGGCGCAGATCTGGGCCGCCGGTGCGGACAGGGGGCTCACGGCTGGACCTCCATGGCCAGGTCTCCGGTGCACGCGCTTGCGCCCGCGGCGGGCAGGGGGAACAGGGATGCGCCGCACCGGCGCTGTCGAGGGCCGCGCGCGGATCGCCCGGCCTCTCCGGGATAACGCCTCCCCCGTCCCGGCAACATCCGGATGTCTCGATCGTGATCGCGTCGGGATCCGCCTCGGTGACGGCGTCCCGCGCGCCTGGTCTCCCCTGTCCGGGAACGTCTCCCGGAGGCCCGTCCTACCGGAAGACCGGAAGCCCGAGGCCGATCATCAGCAGGCCGCTGGCCAGCAGCAGCCCGGCGACGCCCTCGTAGCGCTGTCGCGCCCGCTCGCGCCGCTGCGCGTGGAGCGCCATGGCGACCCCGGAGGCGATCCCCGCCACGCTGAGGAACGGCAAGCTCGATACGACGGCCACGATCCCGAATCCTTCCGGTGCCCACGCCGCTCCGGCGCGGGCCCTGTCCCGGATGGTATTCAATACCATGAATGCCTCCGCATGCCCCAACTGGGGTAGGCGACGGCGCGGGAGCGGGTCCGGCCGGCGGGACGACTACGCAGGGCCGCCGCTCAGCCCTGCGGCGGCGCCGTGCCCTGCATCGAGGGGCGCTGGCCGAATTCCGCGTACCAGGCGGCCGCGCCGGGCCGGCCCGCGCGCCAGCCGAGATCGGGGAAGCGGAAATCGAGATAGCCGAGGGCGCAGGCGGTGGCGACCGTGCCGATGTCGAGCCGGTCCCGGACCCGGGGCAGGTCCGCCTCGATCCGGTCGAGGGCGCCCGCGATCTTGGCGAGCTGGCCGGCCTCCCAGGCCTCCCAGCGCAGGGCCTCCGGCCGCATCACGCGCTCGTAGCGGGTGAGCAGCGCCGCATCGAGCAGACCGTCGGCGAGCGCCTGCCGGGCGAGCGCGTCCCAGCGTGCCTCGCCCGCGGGGAACAGGCGCGGACCGGCCGAGCGCGCGTCGAGGTACTCGCAGATCACCCGGCTGTCGAACAGGGCGGCGCCCTCCGCGGTGATCAGGGTCGGGATCTTGCCGAGCGGGTTGTGCGCGACCGTCTCGGGATTGCGCTCGGTCGGGAGCGCGGCCGCCGGCACCCGCTCGATGGCATCGGCCTGGCCGGTCTCGTGGGCGACCACCAGCACCTTGCGGACGTACGGGGAGGTCTGCGCGTAGAGGAGCTTCATGTCGGGATCTCCGTCAGGCGTCGGGCAGGTCCGCGCCGATGGCTTCGAGGCCCGCCCGCGCGCAGGCGATGTCCTGCTTGCCGGTGCCCGAGCCGACGCCGATGCCGCCGACGCAGAGGCCGCCGAACAGGATCGGCAACCCGCCCTCGAGGTTGGTGAGCCGGCCGCCCGCGGCGATGGCGAGCTTCAATTCCAGCTCGGGATCGAGGCGCGCGGTCGGCTGGCGGTGCGAGGCGGCGCTGATCGCCTTCGACAGCGCGGTCTCGCGCGAGAGCAGCCTGGCCCCGTCCATGCGCAGGAAGGCGAGGAGATTGCCGCCCTCGTCCACCACCGCGATGTTCTGGCCGATCCCGAGGGATCCGGCATGGGCGGCGGCGGCCGCGACGGCCTTCAGCGCCGCCTCATGGGTGAGGCGCAAGGCGGGACGGGTCGATTCCATGATGTCCTACTCGGGTTCGATCGATCGGGATGGAGGCTGCCCGGACCCGCCTCACCCCTCCGGCGGGAAGGCGACGAGGCCGGCCTGGGGCACGAGGAGGCCGATCTCGGTGCCCGGGGCGTGGGTGGCGAGCGCCCCCTGCCCCGGCATCCGCACCACCACGCGCCCGTCCGCTCCCGAACCCTCCGCGAGGCCCGGGTCGAGGTCGGCGTGCAGGTCGATATGCGAGCCCTGATAGACGAGGGCGGCGACCCGGGCCGGCAGGGTGCCGGGCTCGCCCGCGGGGCGTACGGTGAGATGATCCGGCCGCACGAACACGTCGACCGCCGCGCCCGGCGCGCAGTCGCGCAGGGTGCCGGCCTCGACCTCGCGGCGCAGGTCGCGGATCGCCACGGTGGCGCGCTCGGCCGTGCAGGATTCGAGGCGCGCGGGCAGCCGGTTCACGTCGCCGATGAAGCCCGCCACGAAGCGGTCCTGCGGGTGGCGGTAGACCTGATCCGGCGTGCCGATCTGGCGGATGCGGCCGGCCGACATCACCACGATGCGGTCGGACATGCTGAGCGCCTCGCCCTGGTCGTGGGTGACGAAGACCGTGGTGACCCCGAGCCGGCGCTGGATCTCCTTCAGTTCCACCTGCATCGCGCCGCGCAGGTTCTTGTCCAGCGCCGAGAAGGGCTCGTCGAGGAGCAGCACCTTCGGCCGGATGACCAGCGCCCGGGCCAGCGCCACGCGCTGCTGCTGGCCGCCGGAGAGCTGGCGGGGCGAGCGGTCGGCGAAGCCGGACAGCTTCACGAGGTCGAGGGCCTGCCCCACCCGCTCGGCGATCTCGCGCTTCCCCACGCCCCGCATGCGCAGGCCGTAGCCGACGTTCTTGGCCACGCTCATATGCGGGAACAGGGCGTAGTTTTGGAAGACGATGCCGATCTGGCGCTCGTAGGGGGGCGTGGCCGTGACGAGGTCGCCGCCGATGAAGATCTCGCCCTCATCCGCCTCCAGGAAGCCCGCCATCAGGTTGAGCAGGGTGGTCTTGCCGCAGCCGGACGGCCCGAGCAGCGTCAGGAACTCGCCCTGCTGCACCTGCAGCCAGGTCTCCTCCAGCGCCGTGACCGTGCCGAAGCGCTTCACGACCCCGTCGAGGCGCACCGCCGGCGCGGGCCGGGGGCTCGGGGAGGCGCCGGGCAGGTTCGCCGGCGGGGAGAGATCAACGGCCTTGCTCAACATTCAGCACCTTGCCGAGCCCGAGGAACGTATTGGCGACGGTGAGCAGGGCGGCCGTCACCGCGATGTAGATCACCGAGACCGCCGCCAGCGTCGGATCCGCGAATTCGCGGACATAGCCGTACATCGCCACCGGCAGGGTCTGGGTCGCCTGCCCCGTCACGAAGAGCGAGGCGGTGAACTCGTTGAAGGAGAGGATCGCCGCGAACAGCCAGCCGCTGACGAGGCCGGGCGCCAGCAGCGGCAGGGTGATGGTGGTGAGCACCCGGCCCGGCCGCGCCCCGAGGCTCGCGGCGGCGAGCTCCAGCCGCTCGTCGATGTTCTGCAGCGAGATGTAGACGCTGCGGATCACGAAGGGCAGCACCACGATGACGTGGGTGACCACCACCACCGCGAAGCCCCGCGCCGCGCCGAGCCCCGTCGCCAGGACCAGGAGCCCGAGGCCGATGGTGAAGTGGGGCACGATGAGCGGCGAGAGCAGCACGCCCTCGAGCGTGTCCTTGAGGCGGAAGGCGTAGCGCTTCAGCGCGATGGCGAAGCCGGTGCCCACGGCGAGCGCGATGGAGGAGGCCCAGGCCGTGACCACGAGGCTGTTCCACAGCCCCGTCTGGAAGTCGCGGTAGGTCAGGGCCCGGGTGAACCAGCGCGTGGAATATTTCGCCGGCGGGAAGCTGAGGATCGCCCGGTCGTTGAAGGCGGCGAGCGTCACCACGAAGGCCGGCAGCACGATGAAGGCCAGGATCAGGGCGACGAGCAGTGTGCCGGAGATCCCGAGGATCCGGGTGCGGAGGCCGCGGCGCATCAATGGCCTCCCATCGCTTCGAGCGGCCGGGCGGCCCGGCGCACCGCCCACATCGTGCCGAGCGCCAGCACGAGCCCGGCGAGGCTCAGGGAGGCGGCGACCGGGAAATTGAAGGAGGACAGGCCGAGCTGGTAGACCAGCGTCGAGACCACGCCGACCTTGCCGCCGCCGATCACCTGCGGCGTCGCGAAGGCGCTGAAGGTCCAGGCGAAGGCGGTGGTGAAGCCCGCCACCACGCCGGGCATGGAGAGCGGCAGGGTCACGGTGAGGAAGGCCCGCACCGGCCCGGCCCCGAGGCTCTGGGCGGCGCGCTCGTAGTCGCGGTCGATATGGGCGAGCGCCGCGGCCAGCATGATCACCATCACCGGCAGCGTCACGTGGACGAGGGCGATGATCACGCCGAGTTCGGTGAACATGAACTGGATCGGCCGCTCGATCAGCCCGAGCTGGCGCAAGCTCGCGTTGACGAAGCCGGTATTGCCGAGCACCACCGTCCAGGCATAGGTCCGCACCACCTCGCCCAGGAAGAGCGGCGTCACCGCCGTGACCAGGATGACGGATTTGAGCGCGACCGAGCGGGTCCGCACCAGCGCGTAGGCGACGGGATAGCCGACGACGAGGGTGATCAGCGCCGTCTCGAAGCAGATCAGCACCGTGTCGCGCAGCGCCCGCAGCACGATCGGGCGGCCGAGATCGGTGAAATTCTCCAGCGTGAGCCCGCCGACGTCGAGGGAGCCCGGCACGTAGGCGTGCAGGCTGTAGCGCAGGATCGCGGCCATGGCGGCGACGATCGCGGCGGCGACTAGCACGGCGGGGGTCACGAACAGGGGCAGGAAGGGCCTGCGGCGGATCGCGGGTCTCATGACTCTTCCGGTTGATCGACACGGGTGGAGCGAAACCCCTCTCCCCGCTTGCGGGGAGAGGCCCGCAGGCACCGCGTCGTGCCTGCGGGAAGCGGAGGCGAAGCCGCAGCGGCGGTGAGGGGGCGGCTCCGGAGGAGGCTCTGTCGTTCAAGCCCCCTCAACCCCCGGCTGCCGCCTCGCCACGCGCCCCGGCGAGGGGGAGCGTGGGCCCACTCCCCGCGAGCGGGGAGTGGGAAGCCTGCCCGAGCCTCAGCGCGCCATGATGTTCTCGGCGAACCACTTGCGCCAGAGCGCCGTCTTCTCGGCCCGGAGCTTCGGGTCGATGTTGATGGCTTGGCTCTTCCACTGCTCGGCCGTGGTGAACACGCCGGGCAACTTGGCGGTCTCCGGGTCGACCTTGGCGTTGGTGACGGTGGGGCTGCCCTTCTTGAGCTGGGCGATCTTGGCCTGCACCTCGGGGTCGAGGGCGATGTTGATGAACTTGTAGGCGAGCTCGGCCTTCTTCGAGCCCTTGTTGATCGCCACCGTGTCGATGCCGAGAACGCCGCCCTCCTTCGGGATCACCACGGTGATCGGCACGTCCTGGCCCTTCATGTAGTAGGCGTTCATGGTCAGCACGACCTGGACCGGGGTCTCGCCGGTGGCGATGAGCTGCTGGCTGTTGGCGTCGTTGGTGTAGAAGGCCCGGAAATTGGGCTTCAGCGCCTCGAGCTTGGCCTGGCCCTTCTCCCAGGTGGCGGGATCGGCGCCCGACAGGATCGCCGAGACGGCGATGATGTGGCTCGGGTCGAAATCCGGCGCGGCGATGCTGTTCTTCAGCTTCGGATCCCAGAGATCGGCCCAGGAGCCGAAGGTCATCCCCTTGGGCGCCAGGTCGGCGCGGTAGCCGATCGTGTAGACGTAGCCCCAGGTGCCGAGATGGGCGGGGCTGACCTTCGCCGGCTCGACGAGGTTCTTCGCATTCGGGATCTTCGACAGGTCGAGGGTCTCGAACAGCCCGTCATTGACGTAGAGCCAGCCGACATGGGCGGTGGTGAAGGTGACGTCGCTCTCCGGCGCGTCCTTGGCGAGCTTGGCCTTGTTCAGCCGGTCGATGGTGCCGCCGGTGATGTACTCGACCTCGGCGCCGGTCTCGGCCTTGAATTTCGAGGCGATGGCCTCGTCGATCAGGTCGCGGAAACTGCCGCCCCAGGTGCTGACGACGAGCTTTTCCGCCGCCTGCCCCGGCGCGACCGAGGCGACCAGGGCCGTGAGGGCAAGGATGGGGGCCAGGTAGCGCTTCACGCTGTCAACTCCTTCGCGAGTGTTTCGCCGCAATGCCCTAGCAAACGCCGTGCCGATTTCTTGAAGTGTCGCGTAGAAATCGGAATCCATTCGGTGCTTGCAGTATGGATATCCTTGTCCTGTTCATGCAATACGGATCGCAGGCCGGATCCCGACCTGCGATCGACTTGCGCACCGGAACCGGCGCGCCGTTTCCCACCGCGGCTCCGCGGAGCCGCGGCGCCTATCGCTCCGCCCCGCCGAGGATCCGGTCGGACAGGCCGGCGGATTTGCGCACGAAGTCGAGCGGCCCCGCGAAGTCGAAGCTGTTGTAGACCGCCGCCAGGTGGTTGAAGTGCGGGGCCTGGGCGAACTGCACGAAGGTCAGCCGGTGGCCGGCATAGTCCGAGTTCAGGAGATCGCGGGCGAAGGCCAGCAGCTTGCGCCGGTCGTCGGCCTGCCACTGGTCGTTGAGGCTGTAGAACTTGTTCAGCCATTGGCCCGAGCCCTCCGCCGCGAAGGCGTCGGCGTTCGGGGTGATGCAGATCTGGCCGCCGCACAATTCGCGGGCGATGTGCATCATCGCGGGCAATTGCGAGCAGGCGAAGACGCGGCCGGCATAGAGCATCGATTGCTGCGGCATCAGCAGGCCGCCGGGGCTGGTCTCCGCCATGGCGATCGAGGCGGTGAGGTGGGCGTTGATGCCCTCGCGGTAGCAGGCCAGATCCGCGAGCTTCTCCCGGACCGATTGCAGCTTGTCGAGGCCGGTCTGCTTGGCGTTCCACATCGCCGCGCCGATCATCATGTCGGCGTTGTAGAGGAGGCGCAGGACGTAGGGAAAGGCGGAGTAGCGGTGCAGCGTCGCCCGCACGTGCTGGGCGGCGCGGGTGTGCCGGTAGAAGAACACGTCCTCCCAGGGGATCAGCACGTCGTCGAACACCACCAGCGCCTCGACCTCGTCGAAGCGGTTGGCGAGCGGATAGTCCGCCGGGCTCGACTTGCCGGCAAAGCCTGAGCGGCAGATGTGCTTCACGCCGGGCGCGCCCATCTTCACGATGCAGCCGACCGCGTAGTCGGACAGCTTCTCGCTGCTCCAGGCGCCGACGGTGGGCTTCAGGAAGGCCTGGTCGGCATAGGCCGAGGCGGTCTCGTACTTGGCGCCGCGGACGATGATGCCGGCATCGGTCTCGCGGGTGACGCGGACCATCATGTCCGGGTCCTGCTCCTGCGGGGGCCGCGAGCGGTCGCCCTTCGGGTCGGTGTTGGCGGAGACGTGGAACACGTCCGTCTCGATCACGGCGCGCACGTGCCGGTCGATGTTGTCGGCAAAGCGCGGGTCGATCTCGGCGAGCACGTCGCGCCCGTCCATCAGCGACCACATCTCGCCGATGGTCTCGTCGCCGACGCGGGTGACGACGCCGCCGATATCCTTCAGGACGAGGTCGATGGCCTTCGTCTTGTCGTGCCAATCCTTCTGCTCGCGGGGCGGGCGGTAGAAGATCGGCTTGCGCTGGTTGTCCTCGACGTAGGTGAGCCGGTCCTGATAGGCCGCCTCGTGCTGCATGTCGTACATGCGCGCCTTGACGTCGATGATCGGCTTGAGCGCCGGGTGCCGCGTGATGTCCCGGACCCGTTCGCCGTCGATCCAGACCTCGCGCCCGTCGCGCAGGCCTGCGCGGTACTCGTCCCCGGTGCGGATCATCTCGAAGCTCCGTGCTGGTCTGATCCGAAATCTGGACCGGCCGGGCGACGCGATAAAATACGATTTCAGGAGGGCTCTGGATCGGGTTTCTTGATGCAGGAGGGCCGATCCACCTGTGCGGGCGCGGACTGGACGAGAAGGCGCGGGTCCCCTCTCCCGTTCGGGAGAGGGACAGGGTGAGGGTCGAGAATTGTCCGGATTGATCGGAACGGCTGCTCGCGGATCCCCTCCCCGCAAGGAGGAGGAGAGGCAGCGCTGACTGACGCGACCTCTCCGTAGAGTTCTCGTCCCTCACCCCAACCCTCTCCCGAACGGGAGAGGGGGCCTATCGCGGATCTGGTGAAGAGTCGGAAACCGGGATCCCGCTTCTGGACCTTCTCCGCGGTGGCCGGGAAGTCCCGCCCCTCAATAGCCCCGCGTCAGGTCCACCTGCTGCTCCGGCGGCTCGCCCCGGCGCACCCGGCGGATGTTCTCGGCCACCTGCCGGGCGGCGGACGCGGGGATCGCCACCGAGGCGAGGTGGGGCGTGACGAGCACGCTCTCCATGCCCCAGAGGGCGTGGCCCTCGGGCAGCGGCTCGGTCTCGAACACGTCGAGCGTCGCGCCGCCGAGACGGCCGGAGGCCAGGGCCGCCACGAGCGCCGGCTCGTCGATGATGGCGCCGCGCGAGACGTTGACGAGCTTGGCGCCCGCGGGCAGCGCCGCGATCTCGGCCGCCCCGAGCAGGCGCCGGGTCTGGGGGGTCAGCGGCAGCATCACCACCAGGATCTCGGTCTCGCGCAGGAACGGGATCAGCGCCTCCTGTCCCGCATGGCAGGCGATGCCGGGCAGGTCCTTCGGCGTGCGCGACCAGCCGGACACCGTGAAGCCCTGGCGCGCCAGCTCCAGGGCGGCGGTGCCGCCGAGCTCGCCGAGGCCGAGCACGCCGACCCGGATCTCGCGGGCCTCGCGCGGGTGGACGTAGTGCCAGCGGCCCTGCCGCTGGGCCGCCTCGAAGGCCGGGATGTCGCGGGCGTAGCGCAGCACCGCGAACAGCACGTACTGCGCCATCATCCGCGCCATCTCGGGATCGGAGAGGCGGGTGACGGGCACGTCCGGCAGGTCGTCGCGGCCGGCCAGCGCATCGGCCCCGGCGCCGAGGATGGTGACGAGCCGAAGGCCCGGATGGCGCGCGAAGAAGCCCGCGGGCGGCTTCCAGACCAGGGCGTAGCGGACGTCGTCCTCCGGCCCGATCGCCTCGGGGGTGCGGACGGCGAGATCCGGCAATTCCGCCTCCAGCGCCGCGCGCCAGGGCTCGACCGGATCGACCGCGCTCGCGAAGACCAGGGTCTCGCTCACTTCGCCCCCTCCCGCACCAGCGTGGCGACCGCCGTGATGGCGAGCTCGTAGCCGAGGCCGCCGAGGCCGGCGATCACGCCGGTGGCCGCCCGCGACACGTAGGAATGGTGGCGGAAGGGCTCGCGCTTCCAGATGTTGCTCATATGGGTCTCGATGATCGGGCCGGGAAAGGCGAGCAGCGCGTCGAGGATCGGCACCGAGCTGTAGGTGAGCCCGGCGGCGTTGATGACGAGGCCGGCCTTCGTCCCCCGCCCCTCCTGGATCCAGTCCACCAGCACGCCCTCGTGGTTCGACTGCCGGAAGTCGAGGGCGACGCCGATCGACGCGGCGTGGCGCTCGCAGCGGGCCTGGAGCGCGGGGAAGCTCTCGCTGCCGTAGGTGCCGCTCGGGTCGAGCCCGTAGAGGTTGGCGTTCGGGCCGTTGAGGAAGAGGATCGGGATGGGGGCGCTCATCGGGGGCTCTCCAGGGGCGGAATCGGTCGAGGCAGGCGCATGCTTCCCTGCCCCCGCGGCCTACGGGGCGCGGGGATGGTCCTCATCCCCGCTTCACCCGCCTGTCGGTGGCGGGGGCGACCATGCCGGGGATGTAGGCATCCGAGATGAAGGCCCGGCAATGGCTCTCGAAGGCCTCGACGAGGCGCGAGCGGTTGAGCTGCTTCAGCCGGGCGAGGCCGATGCGCATCGGGCGGTGCGTGCCGGCCAGCCGCACGCGCACGAGCCGCTTGCCGTCGAGGGCGAGGTCGGAGCGGGGCCGCACGTTGAACAGGGTGTAGCCGTAGCCGTTCGCCACCATGGTGCGCACCACCTCCTGATGGGCGGAGCGCGCGGCGATCACCGGCTGCAGCCCCTCGGCCATGAACAGGGCGAGGAAGTATTCGCGGCTGAGCGGCAGGTCGAGCAGGATCATCGGCTCGCCGACGAGGTCGGCGATGGCGACCGCGGCGCGGCCCGCGAAGGGGTGCCCCTCCCCCACCAGAACGTGCGGCGGCAGGTCGGCGAGCGGCGTGAAGTGGATGTCGTCGGGCACCTGCAGGTCGTAGGTGAGGGCCACCTCGGTCTCGGAGCGGCGAAGACCGGTGATGAGCTGCTCCTGGTCGCCCTCGACGTAGCGGATCCGGGTCGCGGGATAGGCCGTGGTGAAGGCGTGGCTGAGTTCCGGCACCAGCATCGGCGCGAGCGTCACCATGCAGCCGAGCGAGAGCGGGCCGCGCACCTGGCTGCCCGATTCCGAGGCCAGGGTGTAGAGCCCCTCGGCCTGGGCCACGAGCACCTTGGCCTCGCGCAGGATCTCGCGTCCCGCCGGCGTCAGCGACAGCCCCTGCGCGTGGTGGCGGACGAAGAGCTGCACCGAGAGTTCCCGCTCCAGATGCGCGATCGCGGTCGAGATCGAGGGCTGCGAGATGTGGATGCGCTCGGAGGCCAGGGTGATGCTGCCCGTCTCGCCCGCGGCGATGAAGTATTCGAGCTGGCGCAGGGTGAACCGCATCAGCGGTTCTTAGCCGCCCGCCGCGCATCCGGAAACGCGCCGCCGCGTTCTGCACAGGCTTCCACCGGGCCGCCGCTCATGCGCGCGGGGTCTATGGGCGAAGGCAGCTCCAGCCCCGCTCCTGAAGCTCGGCGAGGTGGACCACGCCCGCGGGCACGTCGCGCGCCTCCGGCAGTTGCGGGATCGCGGAAGGCTCCCGGCCCGCCTCGCGGGCGAGCGCCGCCCGCGTATGCTGGCAGGCGGAGAAGGCCACGAAGGGGTGGCGCGCGCCGATCTCGGCGATGCGCGCCCGCACCGGCGAGGTGTCGGCCCGCAGCATCCGGTAGCCCGGACCGAGGGCGGTGAGGTCGATGGCGACGCTCTCGCCCGCGGCGGCGTAGTGGGCCGCGAGGGTCTCGATATGGGTGAGGGCGAGGTTCATCAGCGCCGGATCGTTGACGCCGACCTGGAGCGCGATGCGGTGGCGCGGGACGGCGGTCTCCGCGGCGCGCGCGCTCGTCAGGCCGACGAGGGCGAGCAGGCCGGCGCGGCCGAACAGGCGACGGTTCATCGGCGGATCCTCCCGGCGGTGTCCCGCGAGCATGGACGGGCCGCGGGCCCGCGGGAAGCCCGCCGGCTTCACCCGCGCCCGCCGCGCCCTATCTTCCGCGGCCAAGCCCCGCATCCGGGGCAGCAGCGGGAGGGACGCGGCGGCATGGCCAGGGGTATGGGCAGGGGCGCGGGAAAAGGCGGACTGATCGGTGTCGGTCTGGTGGCTGCGGCGCTGTCGGGCGGCGTCGCGCAGGCGGAGCCGCCGATCCGCAGCCTCCAGGACGCCGCCTGCCGCAACGAGGCCCGCGCCAGGGTGTTCTCGGCCCCCAATCCGCGCGGCCTCGAACCCGAGGCGATCGGCCGGCAGATCTACCATGCCTGCATGCGCCGGGCGAAGGGCCGCCGCCGCTGAGAGGCGATTGGGCGAATCGGTATGCACCTCCTGCAGATCTGTCCAGCGGTCTGCGGGAAGCCCGGCAAGCCGATACGACGAAGCCGGCCCGCTCGCGCGGAACCGGCTCGAATCGCTCGATCCGTGGGTTCGATCAGGCCTGGAGCGGGGCGCCGATCCGGGCGCGCAGCTGAGCCCGCAGGCCCTCGTTGGCGCCGCCTTCCGCATTGACCCGCCCCATCAGCCGCAGGAGCTGGCTGATCGGGGTCGCATGGCTCTGCACCGCCTCAGCGACGAGCTGATGAAGCGGTTTCTCCGGCACGGACCGGCCCTGCACGCCGTCGAACGACTGGGGCATGGTATTTCGCTCTCGAACGATTCCGAACTGAGGGCGGCCCGATACGCCTTTCGCGCGGCGATGGCCAGCCCCTCGCGCAAAATTCGGTAGCCGGCGTGTGAATGCGTCCACACCTCTCCGGTTCCGGCGTTCCGGTCCCGGATCCGGCCGATTCGGACAAGCGCGCGGAGCGGTGATCGCTCAGGCCGGGGGCGTTCGGTCCGGGCCCGGGAGCGGCGACGGCGCCAGCGGCGAGGCATCGAAGCCGTCGAGCAGGTCCTGCGGATCGCGGTAGATCGCGATGCAGCCGGCCGCCGAGAGATCCGCCTCGGGGAAGCCGCCGCAGAGGACGCCGACCGTGGCGAGCCCCGCCTTGCCGGCGGCCTCGGCATCGTAGGGCGTGTCGCCGACCACCACGACCGTGTCGGGCGGCGGATTCCCGAGCTTCTCCAGCACCGCCGCGAAGATGTCGGGATGCGGCTTCGAGCGCTCGGCGTCGTCCGAGCTGGTGGCGACCGCGACGAGATCGGCGATCCCGAGGATCTCCTGATAGTGCTCGACCTCGTCGCGCTTGCCCGAGGAGGCGAGCGCGGGGGTGAGCCCTTCGGCGCGGATCCGCTCGAACAGGGCCCGCACCCCGGGGAACGGCTTCACCCGGGCCAGATAGGCGCGCTTGAACAGGTCGGAGCGGTAGGCCTCGATCTCGGCCCCCTGCCGGGCGAGCCGGTCGGCGGGGACGAAGACCGGCATCAGCTCGTCGCCGCCCTTGCCGATCTGGCTCCGCACCGCCCGCGCCTCGGCCTCGATGCCGAAATGGGCGAAGGCCTCCACCCAGGCCGCCGCGTGCAGGTCGACGCTGTCGAGCAGGGTGCCGTCGATGTCGAAGACGACCGCGCGCATCGCCATGGCGGAGGGGGCTCAGCGCGGGACGAGGTGCAGCCCGTCATCGGGCAGCAGGTTGCGGGCCGGGCCGCCGGTCTGCTGGCCGCGGCCCTGCTGGTAGTAGGGCAACTCCGGCCGGCGGTCGTTGTCGCTGCCGGAATCGTAGGCCCAGGGCGGGTTCCAGGGCACCCGGCCGCCGACCGTGACCGGCACCGGGGCGCCGAGCGGGCCGGCCTGCGCGGGCAGCGGCAGCAGGGCCAGGGCGAGAAGGCAGGCGGGGATCTTCATCGGGGTCTCGCGGCGGGGCCGGCCGGGCGGGTGTCTCGGCGGGAGGGCTGGGGCGGGTCTGCGGTGTCAACGGCCGAGGTTCGGCTCCGTTCCGGGGCCGGAACAGGACAGGGCCCGTCCCCTCTCCGGAGACGGGCCCTGTGCGGCGCGCGGGATGCGCGGTCGTTCAGTGCAGGGCGGCGGCCCGGGCCGGCGTGCGCGCCGCCTTGGCGGCGAGGCTCGCCGCGACCTTCGCCGTGCCCTTCGCGGCCCCCTTGGCGGCCCCCGTGGCGGCACCCTTGGCAGGCGCCTTGGCGGCCTTCGCGGCGATCTCGGCCGCGGGCTTCGGGGCAGCGGCCTTTGTCGCCGCGCTCTTGGTCGCCGCGCTCTTGCTGGTCACGGTCTTGGCAGAACCGGCCTTCGGCGCGGCCTTGGCCTTGGGCGCTGCCTTGGTCGCCACCTTGGGCGCGTCCGTCTCGGCGAGCGTCGCCGCGACCGCGGCGGTCTCGGCCTTCACGCGCGGCGCCGCCTTGCGGGCGTGCTTCGGCAGCGCCGTCTCGGCGGGCCCGACGCGCAATTCGGCCTCGGCGCGCAGCCAGTGCAGGTCGGCGCGGCCGTGAACCCGGCCCTCGCCCTCCCAGATGTAGTAGGCGCGCTCGCGCACCTGATGCTCGGTGATTGCCATGCCGTACCTCCTGGAACCGTCCCCGGGCACGACGATGGGAGGGTAGGGTTAAGCGTGGGTTAATGCCTTGCCGCGCCGCAACAGCGGGCTGGCTTCCGGAGTGCTCTCCGCCGAAGTGGGTACCGGTTCGGCGAAAGAGAGCGCGTCACGACGGAGGCACCGGAGCGCTCCCCGCCGAAGGGGAGCGGTTCGACGGACGCGAGCGCGTCAAAACAACGGCGCTAGCGCCGCGACAGCCGCCGCGCGTTCGCCCGCACCTTGCTGCGGTAGCCGGCCACCACGCCCGCGGCGGTGCCGCCGGTGGCCACCAACAGGGCGGCCTCGCCCGCGGCCGCGATCTTCTCGGTGACCATGCGCTCCATCTCGGCCTGCGCGGCGGTGCCGCCGGTCGCGAGCATGGCGAGCCGCATCCCGATCACCTGCTGGCTCTCGAGGGCGAGCATCGCCGTGTCCATCGTGAGCGTCCACCAGCCGAACATGCACTCTCCCCTTGTGTCGGAAGGCCCGCGCGGGGTCCTCCTCCCCGCGCGTGGCCCGTCCCGCCCGGTCAGTCGAAGTCGAAGCTGCGCTTCGAGCCCGGGCCGCCGAGGCTGATCTTCTTCGGCGCGCCGGCGAGGCTGACCTTCTTCTGGCCGGGCTTCGGCTTCGGCGCCGGCATCGCGGCGGCCTCCGGCGCCGGGCGGGCCGGCTTCAGATGCGCCTGTCCGTGAATCACCGAGCCGATCTCGCCGGCGACCCGGATCAGGTCCTCGCGGCTGCAGGCCCGGGCCACCTTCAGGCCGAGCTGGTGCATGTGGCTCTTGCCGTAGAGATAGGCGGCGAGCTGCGCCCGCTTCAGCGGCGGGATCGCCTCCAGGATCTCGGGCAGGTCGTAGTCGTCGGCCCGGTAGACGGAGCCGAGCAGCTCCATGGAGACCGGGCAGTTGACGTCGGGCTCGGCACCGCTCGTCGGGTGGGACTGGGTCATCGGGTCACCTCGGGCTCGTCGTGAGGCGCCCCCTCGGCGCGGGGGGCGGGGTCTGTCGTGTCGTCCTGCCGCGGCGCCTGGGCCGCGAACGGTCCGGCGGGGGCGGCCGGCGTCTCTATCGCCTTGGCCTCCGTCGCCTTGGGCGCCGGAGGCAGGGGCTTCATGCAGCCGGTGCAGACCGAGGCGATCACGATGCGGGCGCGGGCATTCGCGCGCTCCCACACCGCCTCGCGCGCCGCCCGGGCGCGCCGCGCGGCCTCGGCCTCGGACAGGCCCTCGGCCGCGCCGCCCGCGCCGATCTCGGCCGGACTCGCGCCCTGCGGCCGGATGCGCAGGAACAGCGGTTCCTCCGCCATCGCGGGGCCGAGCGCAAGCAGGGCGAGGAATCCGGCCATCAGGCCGGCCGAGACGGGGGCGGCCCCGCCATCCGGTCGGGGCGCCCTGCGGCGCGGGTCGCGTCTCATGCCCTGGCGGCTCCTCCCTGCCCCTTGCCGGCCCCTTGCCGGCCGTGTCGCCGGCCTGTGCCCAGCCCCTGTGGCGGCCTCTTGCCAAGCCCTTGCCAGCTTCTTGCCAGGCCCCTGCATCCGTCCGGTCCCGCAGATTCCGGGCCCAGGGTGAATCGGAACTTAACGGCCAGCGTGGCCGCCCGCCATTTACCGCTCGTTAACCCTCCGGGTTCAGCCTCGCTCCCATCGACTTTCGGCGGAGGGCGGTTCCATGGCGATCCTCGTGTCCCCGGAGGCGCAGGGCGCGCTGCCGCTCCTCCTCGCCGCCCTCGCCGCGGCGCTCGCCAGCGCCCTGCGCACGCGCCGCGCGGCACTCCGCCCGGTCCCGGCCCGTCCGCGTCAGCGGCCCCCTGCCTGACGGGCGCGGATCCCGTCCGCGCCGATCCCGGCCCAGGATCGGGAATCCTGCCCTGGATCGGGCATCCCGGCCCTCGATCGGCACGGGCATCCGGGCCGAGGCGCAGGCGGCAGCCGCCGCGGCGTCCGGCCCGACGATGGGCCCTCAGATCCCCTCGGCGTAGCCCGTCCCGGCCCGCTCGGCTTCGGCGGCCCGGTCCCGCTTCGCCTGGGCACGGCCGAGCCAGAGGCTGTTGACGAGCCAGGCGGCCGAGAGCGGCACCGCGACGAGGGCCGCCGCGGTGGAGCCGAGCCCGAGCGCCCCGATCCCCGCGAAGGACCAGGCGCCGACCTGATCCCCCAAGCGGTACACCACCGTGTCGATGAAGCTCTTGGCCTTGTAGCGGTCCTCCCGCGGGACCACCGTGAACAGCACCTCGCGCACGGGCCGGCTGATCGCGAAGTTGCCCGCCCGGCGCAGCACCTGGAAGGCGACGATCGCCCAGATCGTCGGGCTCGCGGCAAGCGCTGCGAAGCCGAGCATGCTCACCGCCGGCAGGATGGCGAGCGTCGCCCCGACGCCGATGGCCTGGGTGAGCCGTCCGGTGAGGAAGAGCTGCACGCCGAGCGTCAGCACGTTCACCGCGAGATCGACGCTCGCGAAGAACGCCGTCTGCGCCGCCCGGTCCGGGAAGCTGCGCTTGGCGATGCCCGCCTGCTCGAAATACAGGAAGGTCGAGGTCACCGAGAACAGCAGCAGGAACAGGGCGATGTTGAGGAGGTAGGGCGAGGCCAGCGTGCGCGTGATGCCGGCATACATGCTGCCGCCGATGGCGCCCGCCTGCGCCTCGGCCTCGGCCGGCACCCGGTGCAGCCGCTCCGACAGGCGGGCGAGCCCGCGCATGCTGAACACGGCGGCTTCCAGGAGCACCACGGCGCCGAGCATCAGCCCCCAGCTCGGCACCGAGCGGGCGAGGCCCGCGGTGAGGCTCGACCCCGCGATGGCGCCGACCGTCGCGCCCGCGGCGATGAAGCCGAACAGGCGCTTGCCCTGGCTCGTGGAGAACACGTCGACGATGGTGGCCCAGAAGATCGACACCACGAACAGGTTGAAGATCGACAGCCAGACGAAGAACACCCGCCCGATCCAGACGTCCCAGTCCGGCGGCGCCCCGTAGAGGGCCAGGGCGAAGAGCAGGATGTGGCTCGCGAAGAACCGGTAGGTCAGCGGCACGAAGCGGGCCCGCGGCAGGCTCTTCACCAGCCAGGCGAAGGGCAGGTTCAGCGCCAGCATGCCGACCAGCGTCGCCGTGAACAGCCAGGGCAGGTTCTCGATGCCGCCGGCGACCCCCATCTGGTCGCGGATCGGGCGCAGCACGTAATAGGCGGCCAGCAGCGAGAAGATGTAGGCCCAGGCCCAGGCGAGCACCGGCCCCTCCCCCGGGCGCAATCCGACCAGCCGGGCGAGGACGGAGCGGGGGGCGGGGTCAGGCATGGGGGCAGGCGCGGCCGACACGGGCACCCCCTCGCCCCGCTTGCGGGGAGAGGGCCGCATGCACCCTGTCGTGCATGCGGCGAGCGGTAGCGATGGTGAGGGGGCGGCTCCGGCAGGGGCTCTTCCGTCGAAGCCCCCTCACCCTCGGCTGCCGCCTCGCCGTGCTCCCCGACGAGGGGGAGACACGGCCCTCTCCCCGCAGGCGGGGCGAGGGGCGCACAGCTTGCGAGCGCGCGCTCGGCCGAGCGGCGGCGCCTCTCACTGCGTCAGGCCGAGCTTCTGGCGCAGCTCCGGCGCGGTGACGTCGTGGCCGAAGCCGGGGGCGCCGATCGCGAAACGGTCGGCCTCCTTGAGGCCGCCGGCCACCACCGGGTCGAAGCCGGCATCGCGCACCAGCCCCTCGGCCACCGTCAGCGCGGCGGGATCGTCGCCCAGGATCGGGATCGCCATGCGGCCGCCGGGGCGGTCGGCCCCGCCATTGGCACCGTTCTTGGCGAAGATCCGGTAGTTCGCCGTGCTGAAGGCGCGCACCACCTTGGCGCCGGGGAAGTACTTCGCCGTGGTGGCGCCGAGGCCGCCGGCCTGGACCTCGTCGTAGAGGGCGCCGTCGCGGGCCTTGGTGGCATTGCCGGCATCGAGCACGACCTTGCCGGCCAAAGCGGGGCCGATCGCCTTCGCCAGGTCCGGATAGGCCTTGTAGGGCACCGCCAGGAACACGACGTCGCCGAACCGCGCCGCCTCCTCGGGCGTGCCGGTCCGCGCGTTCGGGCCGGCGGCTTCGGCGACCGCCTTCAGGTCCTCCGGATGGCGCGAGGCGAACATCACCGGGTGCCCGGCCTTGGCCCAGAGCGGGCCGATGGTGCCGCCGATATTGCCGCCGCCGATGACGCCGATCTTGAGCGGCTCGGCCGCGGCCGGGCCGGCCAGGGCAAAGCCGAGGGCGAGCGCGCCGAGCGCGCGGCGGGAGATCTCAGAGCGCATCGATGAAGGTCTCCATCTGGCGGCGCTCGGCCGCGTCGGGCAGGCGCCCGCGGGCGGCGCCGAGATTGTCCTCGACATAGGCCACCTTGGCCATGCCGGGGATCGGGCAGGTCACGGCCGGGTGGCCGAGGACGTATTTCAGGAAGAACTGGGGCCAGGTCTCGCAGCCGAAGGCACGCGCGAAATCCGGCACCGGCTTGCCCTGCACGGCCTTGAACAGCCGGTCGCGCCCGAAGGGCACGTTGACCATCACGGCGACGCCCCTGTCGGCCGCGAGCGGCAGCACGCGCTCGGCCGCCGCGCGGTTGTCGACGGCGTAGTTCACCTGCACGCAGTCGAGGGGCTCGGCCTTCAGCACCGGCTCGAGATCGGCGAACTGCCCGTCGCGCCAGACCGTGACGCCGACATAGCGGATCCGCTTCCTGTCCTTCAGGTCGCGGAGCGTGGCGAGGTTGGTCTTCGTGTCGATCAGGTTGTGGACCGCGATCAGGTCGATCACCGCGACGCCCATCCGCTTGAACGAGCGCTCGATCTCGGCCCGGCCGCCCTCGGCCCCGGAGGCGCTGACCTTGCTCGCCAGGAAGACCTTGGAGCGCAGGTCGCCCGTCGCGAGGATCCTGCCCAGAACGTCCTCGGCGGTGCCGTAGCTCGGGGCGGTGTCGATCACCGAGCCGCCGAGGGCGACGAAGCGGCGCACGGCCGCGTCGAGGGGGGCGACGTTCTCGGGCGTCGGCTCGACCTCGTAGCGGCGCGAGGTGCCGATGCCCATGGCGGGCAGCATCTCCCCGCTCTTCGGGATCGGCCGGCGGATCAGCCCCTCCTCGGCGGCGAGAGGCCCGCGCGGCATCAGGGGCACGAGGCTGCCGGCGGCGAGGAGGGCGCGGCGGGACAGGGACATGCGGGTCCTCCCGGCTCGGGGTTCGGGAGCGCTGAACTAGAGCGCGCTCCGCCGAAGGGGATACCGGTTCGGCGAAGGAGCGCGCGTCATGACAGGAGCGTGCGGCCGAGGCGAAGGGGCTGCGCCGATCGGCGCGGGCGATTGACCCCGGGGCGGTCCCGCCGCAGACGGACGCCTTCGCCCGCGAGAGCCGCGTGTCCGAGAGCCGCGTGTCATGGATCCGAGAGAGGGCGGCGCCGTCGCCGTCGGCATCACCCTGTTCCGTCCGTCCCTCGAGCAGATCGCCCGGGTGGCGGCGCGCGCCCGCGGCGCGGCCGGTCCGGTCCTCGCCTTCGAGAACGGCGGCGTCTCGGCTGAGGCCGCCGCCACGCTCGCCGCTTCGGGCGTGCGCCTGCTCTCGGGGGGCGCCAATCTCGGCATCGCCGCCGCCCTCAACGGTCTGGCCGCCGCCGCGCGGGAGATGGGCGCGCGCCACCTCCTCCTCCTCGACCAGGACGCCCTCCCCGCCCCCGGCATGGTGGAGGCGCTGGCCGCCGCCCGGGCCCGCCTCGCCGCGGACGGGCTCGCCGCCGCCGTGATCGGGCCCCGGCCGCTCGCGGGGCCGGGCCACAAGGTCCCGGGCTTCCCCGCCCATCCCGGCGTGGCGCGGCGGGGCAGCCTCGTCCCGGTCGGGTTCCTGGCGACCTCCGGCTCCCTCGTCGACCTCGCCGCCTTCGCGGCGGTCGGACCGTTCCGGACGGATTACTTCATCGACGGGGTCGATCTCGAATGGTGCTACCGCGCCTGGGCGCGCGGCTACGGCTGCTGGCTGGAGGAGGCGACGGGCCTGCACCACCATGTCGGCTCCGGCACCATCCGCGGCCCGTTCGGTCTCGCCATGGCGCGCCAGCCCCTGTTCCGGATGGCGACCTACCTGCGCAACGCCGTCTACGGCCTGCGCCTGCCCCACCTCCCCGCCCGCTGGAAGCTGCGCCAGGCGGCCTATCTGCCGGTCCAGATCGGGCTCTACTGGGCCGATTCCGGCTTCCGCCCGCGGGTCCTGCTGCGCCTCCTCGAGGCGCTCCGCGACGGGCTCGCCGGGCGCCTCGGGCCGCCGCGCGACCTGCCTAAGACCTTGCCCGGGACCTCGCCCGCGCCCGCGACCCCGCCTTCGGAGACGCGCCCGTGAGCGACCTCGACATCGTGATCGTCAACTGGAACGGCGGCGGCCTCGTGCGGGCCTGCCTCGCGAGCCTCGCGGCGGCGGAGGCCGCGCTCGGCGATGCCCTCGCGCTCCGGGTCGTGGTGGTCGATAACGGCTCGACGGACGGCTCGGCGGATGGGCTTCCGGCCCTGGCGCACGGGCCTTCGGTGGTCCGCGCCGGGGCGAATCTCGGCTTCGCCCGGGCCTGCAACCGCGGCGCGGCGGAGGGCCGGGCCGGGGCGATCCTGTTCCTCAACCCCGATACCCGCGTCTCGGCCGACAGCCTGCGCATCGCCCACACGGCGCTCATGACCGAGCCGGCCACCGGCATCGTCGGGGCGCGGCAGGTCGCGGGCGACGGCGCGGTCGAGCGCAGCTGCGCCCGGGCGCCCACCGCGTCGAGCCTCATCGGCCAGGCGCTCCGCCTCGACCGGCTCGGTCTCGTGCCGAGCCATTTCATGACCGAGTGGGACCACGGGGAGGACCGCGCCGTCGATCAGGTGATGGGCGCCTTCCTGATGATCCGGCGCGACCTGTTCGCCCGGCTCGGCGGCTTCGATCCGCGCTTCTTCGTCTATTACGAGGATGTCGATCTCTGCCTGCGGGCGCGGGCCGCGGGGTTCGCGGTCCGCCACGTCGCGGGGGCGCTGATCCGCCACGAGGGCCAGGGCACCACCCGGCAGGCGAAGGCGCACCGGCTGTTCTACATCCTGCGCAGCGGCGTCCTCTACGCGGGCAAGCATCACGGCCGCGCCACGGCGCTCGCGCTCCTCGCCCTCGCGTTTCTGGCGCAGCTGCCGATGCGCCTCGCCTACGCCGCCCTGCGGCGCAGCCCGGGCGAGGCGGCCGAGGTGCTGAGGGCCGGCGTCCTGCTGCTCGGCGCCGCGCCCGGGCTGCTGGTCGCGATCGCGGGGCGGTGAGGCGAACGGCGCGGGCGCGCGTTGACCCCCCGAGACAGGGGGGACGGACATGACGGTGCAGCGCCTGATCCATGCGAGCTCGAACGGCGACCGCTGGTCGCTGGCGCGCGACGCGGGAGCGGACCGGGATGCGGTCCACATCCTGCACGAGCCCGCCGCCGCCTCCGGCGGGCGGCCCGCGCGGATCGGGCTCGCTTCCTTCCTCGCGGGCAACCCGGACGCGCCGGAGCGGCGGGCGCTCGTCGACCTGGTCGGCACGCTGGTCGAGGCGGCTCCGGTGACGGCCGCCGCCCCGGAGGCCGGCGCCGCGGCGGCCGAGCCCTCGCCGGGGGAGGAGGCGGTGTAGCTACAGCACCGCCTCGATCAGCCCGAGTTCGCGCGCCCGCTCGGCCTCGATGTACCAGTTCTCGGGCGCGCGCCGCAGCACCTCCTCCAGCGTCACCTGCGAGCCGCGGATCAGGTTGGCGAAGCCCTCGTTCTGGATGGCGATCGAGCACTCGATCTCGTGGAGCGTGGCCTTCAGGCCGGCGATGCAGGTGGTGAGCGGGCCGTTGACCGTGAGCTGCTTGTTCATCTTGCGCTCGTGGATCATCAGCCGCGTGCCGCGGGTGAGGTAGCGGTTGGGCTTCGCGAAGAAGCTCAGGAAGGTGGTGCCGGCCGAGTAGATCGCCGCCTTGCCGAGGAAGACGAAGCGCCGCCGCGGCTCGGCCTCGCTGTGGAAGCGGATGTCCTCGCCCATCATGCGCGCCACCTCCGGGTCGCCGCCGAGGGTCGACAGCTCCACCACCACGAGGTCCTGCCCCTCCGCCCCGTCGAGCTGGCGGCGGAAGTCCCGGTACATGTCGTGGTCGACGGGGCCCGAGAGCAGGATGGCGGGGGTGCGGAAGGCGGCGGGGGCCAGGGGGGTGGCGGTCGGGTCGGCGGAGGTCGTGGCGGCGGAGGTCGTGGCGGTCATGGGGCGCGCATCGTCCGGTTGGGGCTCGCCCGGCAGAATCCCTCCGCGCCCCTCCGGTTCCCGCCCGGGGGCATCGCCGCGCCTCAGGACGCTCGCGGCCCGGCCAGGATCAGGGCGGCGCCCGCCAGCGCCACGGCGCCGCCCGCGAGGTCCCAGCGGTCCGGCCGCTGCCCCTCCGCCGCCCAGAGCCAGAGGAGCGAGGCCGCGATGTAGACGCCGCCATAGGCCGCGTAGGCGCGGCCCGCCGCCTCCGCCTCGACGCGGGTCAGCAGCCAGGCGAACAGGGCGAGGCTCGCCAGTCCCGGCAGCAGCCACAGGGCGGAGCGCCCGTGGCGGAGCACGGCCCAGAAGGCGAAGCAGCCGGCGATCTCGGCGAGCGCGGCGGCGCCGTAGGCGGCGAGCGTGAGCACGGATTGGGGCATGGCGGGAGGCATGCGGTGGGGATAGCCCATCCCGCCGCGGTTTGCGCGGCCCGCCCCCTGGCCGCTGGCGACGCTTGCCGCTAGAACCGCACGGACCGGTGATGGAGACGACGATTCCCGACGACGTGTGGGCGACGGCCCTGGGCCTGTTCGCCGTGCTCGCCCTGGTCTTCGCCAACGGCTTCTTCGTGGCGGCGGAGTTCGCTCTCGTCGCGGTGCGCCGCAGCCGCGTCAGCGAGCTGGTCTCGGAGGGGCGCACCAACGCCCGGGCGCTGATGCGTGCCACCGACCATCTCGACGCGCATCTCGCCGCGACGCAGCTCGGCATCACCATCTCGTCCCTGGCGCTGGGCTGGGTCGGCGAGCCGGCGCTCGCCCATCTCGTCGAGCCGGCGCTCGCCTGGCTGCCGGGCAGCCTGCCGCAGGCCGGCGCCCACACCCTCGCGGTGGCGGTCTCCTTCATCGTGATCACCGCGCTCCACATCGTGCTGGGCGAGCTCGCTCCGAAGAGCCTCGCCCTCCAGCGCAGCGAGCGCACGGCGCTCGCCATCGTGCGGCCGCTCGGCCTGTTCCTGCTGGTGTTCCGGCCGGCCATCGTGGTGCTGAACGGCCTCGGCAACGGCGTGCTGCGCCTGTGCGGGCTGCAGCCCGGCCACGGCGAGGGCGCCCAGCACTCCACCGCCGAGCTGAACCTCCTCGTCGAGGCGAGCCGCCAGGCGGGCCTTCTGGAGGAATCGCAGCAGGAGGCGGTGGAGCGCATCTTCGCCCTGGGCGACCGCCGCATCCGCGAGGTGATGACGCCCCGCCCCGACATCGAGTGGGTCGATTCGGAGGAGGAGCGCGAGCGGATGCTCAAGGCGGTGCGCGACTGCAACCACGCCCAGATCGTGGTGAGCCGCGGCACCGTGGACGAGGTGGTGGGCGTGCTGCGCAAGCAGGACCTGCTCGACCAAGTGCTCGACGGGCGCCCCATCGACATCGCCGCGGTGACGCGCGAGCCCATCGTGGTGCACGAGGCGATGTCGGTGCTCGCCGTGCTGGAGACCTTCCGCAAGAAGCCCGTGCAGATGGCGATCGTGGTGGACGAGTACGGCAGCCTCGAGGGCATCGTCACGCCGACCGACCTTCTCGAGGCGATCGCGGGCGACATCCCCGAGCCCGGCGACGAGCCGGCCGTGGTCGAGCGCGAGGACGGCTCGCTCCTCATCGACGGCATGATGCCGGCGGAGGAGGCCTTCGACCGGCTCGGCTTCGGCGAGCGGCCGGAGATGGACGACTTCACCACGCTCGCGGGCTTCGTCATCGTCCGCCTCGGCCACATCCCGTCCGAGGGCGATTCCGTCGAGGCGCAGGGCTGGCGCCTGGAGGTGATCGACATGGACGGGCGGCGGATCGACAAGATCCTGGCGACGCCCGTCGCGTGAGCGCGCCCCGCCCCGGTGACCCTGGCCGAGGCGCTGCCGGTCTGGGCCCGCATCGCCGCGCTGTCCTTCGGCGGGCCGGCCGGGCAGATCGCGGTGATGCACCGCATCCTCGTGGAGGAGCGGCGCTGGATCTCCGAGGCGCGCTTCCTGCACGCGCTCAACGTCTGCACCCTGCGGCCCGGCCCCGAGGCCCAACAGCTCGCCAGCTATATCGGCCGGCTGCTGCACGGCACCCGCGGCGGCCCTCGTCGCGGTGTGCGGCCTGCGCCTCGGCACGGTCCCCGTGCTCGCCGGCCTCGCCTGATATGCGTTTCCCGAACGCCGCGGCCGGTATAGGCTCGCGGCCATGAGCCTGCTTCCGGCCGCGACGCGCCTCCTGGCCGCTGCGATCCTCGCGCTCCTCGTGGCCGCCCTTCCGGGGGCCGCCGAGGCGCATGGGGGGCACGCCCATTCCGCCGGCCCCGCACCCCACGCCGCGGCGGCGCCGGCCCAGGCGGCCGGACGCGTCCATCAGGCTGAGGCTCCGCCGCCCGCACGCCTGCGGCTCTCGCTCGGCGGCACGGAGCGCGGCTGCTGCCCCGCACCCTGCGCCCGCACCTGCTGCGGCGTGCCGGCCTGCTGCGCCGCCGGCCTGATCGCCGGGATGGACGGCCTGCCACCCCCCTCCGGCCGCCCCGAACGCCTCCGGCCGACCGACCGGCCCGCACCGCCCGCGCGGGCGCCCGAGGCCCTGCCCGAGCCGCCGCGACCGGCGGCCTGATCCGGACTCCGCTCGATCGGAGCGGGCTCCGTATCACCGAGCCCGCGCGGCGTCCGAGCGAAGCCCAGATCCGCCATCCCGGAGGGATCAACCGGATTGGGTCTGAGACGTCGTCCGTCCGTTCCGGCTCCGGCACGCCTCTCTGCGCAGGGGCCTGACCGACCCGCTTCACGGCCGCGACCGTTCCGGATCCGTCCCGTCCCTCCCCCGAGCGGGAGAGGCGGCGCATCGCGCCTGAGCGGGCGCGATCTCCTGCCCCGTTCCGTCGCGGCCCCGCATCGGCCGCGGCTTCCCCCCTCACGGCCGATGCGGCGCGCGCCCTAGCGCGCGGCCGGCCCTGTCCGCACGGATTCCCTCCCCGATGATCCCGAGATGTGTCCTGGCCGGCCTGCTCGCCGGCTCCGTCATCGCCACCCCCCTCCAGGCCCACGAGGTCGCCGGCAGCCGCGGCGGCCGGGTCGCCGATGTCGGCCGCTACCACGCCGAGCTCGTCGCCGCGGGCGAGGCGGTGGAGGTGTTCCTGTCCGAGGGCGACCGGGCGCTGCCCGCCGCCGGCTTCAAGGGCACCGCGATCCTGGTCGTGGACGGCAAGCCCGCCCGCGTTCCGCTCAGCCCGGCGGGGGACCGCCTCGCCGGACGCGCCCCCGCAATCCTCGGGCCCCATCCGAAGGGCGCCGTTCAGATCACCGCGCCGGACGGCAGCACCGCGAGCGGCCGCCTGCCCTGAAGTCCTCGCCCTGATCCCTCGCCCCGATCCCTTCGCAGCACCGATTCCCTCACCCCAGGACCGACCGATGAAGACCCTGACCCGAACCCTCTGCGCCCTCGCCCTCCTCGCCGGCCCGGCTCGGGCCGAGACCGCCCCGATGCACGATCACGCCGGCCACGGACACGGCCATGCCGGGCATGACGCTGCCGCGCCGGGCACCGCGGACAGCCCGGCGACCCGCGACTTCCGGGACGCCGCCGCGGCCATGCACAAGCAGATGGACATCCGCTACACGAACGACGTCGATGTCGATTTCGTGCGCGGCATGATCCCCCATCACCGGGGCGCCGTCGCCATGGCCCGGATCGCCCTGCGCCACACGAAGGACCCGGAGGTCCGGGCGCTGGCCGAGGGCATCGTGGCGGCCCAGGAGCGCGAGATCGCGCAGATGCAGGCCATCCTGAAGCGCAAGGGCGCGACGGAGTAAGTCCCGGGGATCCCGAAGGGACGAGTCCCTTCGGCGGGGTGCCGGGGCAGCGCCCCGGCCTCCCGGGCTCCGCCCGGACCCGCGAAAGGGATGATCCCTTTCGAAACCCGGACTCAGGCGGCGCGGTCCGTCGCGTCGGCGGCGAGCCAGCTGCGCAGCAGCGTCACGTCGGCCTGGCCGAGGCCGTGCCCGGCAGGCAGGGTGCGGTGCTCGACCCGGGCACCGGCCCGGGCGAGCTGGCCGGCGAGCGCCTGCGCGTTCGCGGCCGGCACGATCGGATCCAGGGCGCCGGACAGGATCAGCACCGGCTTAGCCCCGAGATCCGTCTCCGGCGGCTCGGCCAGCGGCACCATCGCCCGCACCAGGGCGGCGCCGGCCAGCGCCTCCGGCCGCAGCAGCAGGGTCGCGGCGGCGATGTTGGCGCCGTTCGAGAAGCCGAGCGCCACCGGGGCCGGCAGGCCGTAGGCGGCGCGCGCCTCGGCGACGAACCGGGCGAGGTCGTCCACGCGGGCGCGCAGGTCCGCCTCGTCGAACACGCCCTCGGCGAGGCGCCGGAAGAAGCGCGGCTGGCCGTGCTCCAGCACCTGCCCCCGCGGCGCGAGCAGGCTCGCCCCCGGTGCCACCGCACGCCCGAGCGGCAGCAGGTCGGTCTCGTCGCCCCCGGTGCCGTGCAGCAGGAGCAGGGGCGCCCGGGCCCGGTCGGTGCCGGGCTCGAAGCGGTGGATGAAGGACAGGGTGGCGGACATGGCGGAGCACTCCGTGCGAAAGGGGCCCGCCCCCGTGACGGGGGCGGGGATGCAGGGTCAGGCGACGGCGGGCAGGACCTCTTCGATCTGCCGGCGGTGCGGCTCGAGGAAGGCCGGCAGCTTGAGGGCGCCGCCCAGCGCCTCCACCGGCTCGTCCACGGCGAAGCCGGGCACGTCGGTGGCGATCTCGAACAGCACGCCGCCGGGCTCGCGGAAGTAGACCGAGCGGAAGTAGTTGCGGTCGCGCTGCTCGGTGACGTGGAGGCCGTGCTCCCGCGTCAGCGCCTCGGCCATCGCGCCCTGCGCCGCGTCGTCGGCGGCGCGGAAGGCGATGTGGTGCACCGAGCCCGCGCCGGGCCGCCCGGCGAGGAAGCCCCCCACCGCCCGGATCGTCACGAAGCCGCCCGGCACCGCGCCGCTGGCGAAGCGCGTCGCCGCCCCCTCGCGGCCCTCCTCGCGGAAGCCGAGGACGCCCGTGAGGATCGCGGCGGTCCGCTCCGCCTCGGCGACGAGCAGCGTGACCCCGTGGAAGCCGCGGATTGCGTGCTCGGCCGGGACCTCATGGGTCCAGGCAGGGGCTTGACCGGAATCCTCCACGCCGACGAGGGCGAGCATCATCCCGTCGGGGTCGCGGAAGCGCAGGGTCGGCGCGCCGAAGACCGGGACGGGCGCCTCGTGGCGCACGCCCTGGGCGACGAGGCGGTGCGTCCACCAGCCGATCGAGGCGCGCGGCACCCGGAAGGCCGTCTCCGAGGTTTCGCCGATGCCGACCCGGCCCGGGGCGGCGTGGGCGATGGGGAAGAAGGTCAGGATGGTGCCGGGCGTGCCGGTCTCGTCGCCGTAATAGAGGTGGTAGGTGCCCGGATCGTCGAAATTGACGGTCTTCTTCACGAGCCGCAGGCCGAGCACGCGGGTGTAGAAGTCGAGATTGCGCGCGGCGTCCCCGGCGAAGGCGGTGACGTGGTGCAGGCCATGGGCGGTCATGAGGGGCCTCCGTTGCTCGCCCGGCGCTGCGATCGGCCGGGCCTCGTGCGATGACCGCAATCTGGCCCTTGCCTTGTCGTCACGAAATAGAAACGATGGAAAATCATCGTTTCTGAGAATGACCATGCGACTGCCGGATTTCGAGGCCTGGGCCGTGTTCGCGAAGGTGGCCGAGACCGGCTCCTTCGCCCGCGCCGCCAGCGATCTCGGCACCTCCAAGGCCACGGTGTCGAAGGCGGTGAGCCGGCTGGAGGCCCGCATCGGCGCGCGGCTGTTCAACCGCACCTCGCGCCGCCTCGCCCTGACCGAGGCCGGCCGCGCCGCCAAGCTCTCGGCCGCGCGCATCCTGGCCGAGGGCGAGGCGGCGGAGGCCGAGGCCACGGAATCGGCCGCCCTGCCCCGCGGCCGGGTGCGGCTCGCCGCGCCGATGTCCTTCGGCGTCGCCCATGTGGCGCCGCACCTGCCCGCGTTCCTGGCGGAGCACCCGGAGGTCTCGGTGGACCTGCACCTGTCCGACGCGGTGGTCGATCTCGTGGGCGAGGGCTTCGACTTGGGGCTCCGCATCGCCGACCTGCCCGATTCCTCCCTGCGGGCGCGCCGCCTCTGCCCGATCCGCCGCTCGGTGGTGGCGGCGCCCGCCTATCTCGACCGGCACGGGCGGCCGCGGCATCCGGCCGACCTCGCCGGCCAGGCCTGCCTTGGCTACGCCTACTTGCCGAGCGCCGACCGCTGGCGCTTCCAGGGGCCGGACGGGGCGGAGACCGCCGTGACGGTGACGGGGCCCCTGCGGGCCAACAACGCCGACGCCCTGAGCGCGGCCCTGCGCGCCGGGCTCGGCCTCGCCGTGCAGCCGGACTTCCTGATCTGGGACGACCTGCAGGCGGGCCGGCTGGAGCGGGTGCTGACCGATTGGGCCCTGCCCCCCATCGCGCTCCACCTCGTCACGCCGCCCGGCGAGCCGCGCCCCGCCCGCACCACGGCGCTCGCCGGCTTCCTCACCCGGGTGCTCGGCGCGGCGCCCTGGGCCCACGGCGATTGAGGGCCGGGGCTCTGCCCCGGCGCCCCGCCAAAGGGATGATCCCTTTGGGATCCCGGACCTGGGTCAGGCGACGCGGACGCGCGGCGGGCCGGCTTCCGCGCGCCCGATCAATGCGGCCTGCGCGAAGCCGGCCGCCCGGATCCGCGCCAGGACGGCCTCGGCCGCCTCCGGGGCGCAGGCGACGAGGAGGCCGCCCGAGGTCTGCGGGTCGGTCAGCAGGTGGCGGCGCCAGTCGGGGACGCCCTCCGCGAGGTCCACCGCCTCGCCGAAGGCGGCCCAGTTCCGGTGCGAGGCGCCGGTGACGTAGCCGTCCTTGGCCAGGGCCTCGGCCGCGGGCAGGAATGGCAGGGCGTCGGCCTCGATCGCCAGCGTCAGTCCGGCGCCGCGGGCGATCTCCAGCCCGTGGCCGAGGATGCCGAAGCCGGTCACGTCGGTCATCGCGTGCACCGCCGGGTCCTGCGCGAGCTCGGGCCCGACGCGGTTGAGCCGGGTCGTCGTGGCGATGAAGTCGGCGTAGCCGCCCTCGGGCAGGCTCTCGCGCCGGATCGCCGCCGAGTAGATCCCGACGCCGAGCGGCTTCGTCAGGATCAGCGCGTCGCCGGGCCGCGCGTCGGCGTTGCGGCGCACCTCCTCGCGGCGGCAGGTGCCGATCACGGCGAGCCCGTAGATCGGCTCGGGCGCGTCGATCGAGTGGCCCCCCGCCACCGGGATGCCGGCCTCGGCGCAGAGGCTCGCGCCGCCCTTGAGGATCGCGGCGACCATCTCGGGCGGGATCTTGCCCACCGGCATGCCGAGGATGGCGAGCGCCAGGATCGGGCGGCCCCCCATGGCGTAGACGTCCGAGATCGCGTTGGTCGCGGCGATGCGCCCGAAATCGTGCGGGTCGTCCACCATCGGCATGAAGAAGTCGGTGGTGGCGATCACGCAGGTGCCGTCGTCGAGCGCCCAGACGGCGGCGTCGTCCGCGGTCTCGTTGCCGACGAGGAGCCGCTCGAACGGGCCCGCCGCCGGCTGCTCCGCCAGCAGGCGGCGCAGCACCGCCGGGTCGAGCTTGCAGCCGCAGCCGCCGCCATGGGCGAGCGTGCTGAGACGGACGGGCGCGTCGGGCATGAAGATTCCTCGCGGAGGGCGTGGTCGTTCGCCGGCACCTGTGATGTAACGGACCGCGCCGCGGAGGCCATCCTGCCCGGCGCGTCCTGTGAAGGATTGCCGCGCCCCGGCACGAAGGCGGTGCGGCCGAGCCGTCCGACGGCTAGAGCACGCGCCGATTGGATTGCCCCGCAATCCAATCGGATCACGCGTTCTCTATCAATGGGTAGAGACGGATTCACCGATCAGGTCGGAGCAACCTGATCGGATCCGGCTCTAGAGCGCTCTCCGCCGAAGTGGATGCCGGTTCGGCGCAAGAGAGCGCGTTACAACAAGGGCTTAGAGCCGTTCCCGATTGCAGCGCGATCGGGAACGGCTCTAGGAAGGTTCAGCCGCCGGTCGGGCGGAGCGCGTCGGAGGGATGACATGCGCAGGCGGATCCGGGGTCTCGCGGGGGCGAGCATCCTCTTGGGCACCCTTTTGGGGCTCTCCGGGCCGCAGGGGGCCGCGGCCCAGGGGGCCAAGCCCTTCGTCTTCACCGGCATCCCCGACCAGGACGAGAGCCGCCTCGTCGAGCGCTTCGGCAAGGTCGCGACCTATCTCGAGGGCAAGCTCGGCGTGCCGGTGCGCTATATCCCAGTGAAGAATTATCCCGCAGCGGTGACCGCCTTCACCAACGGCCAGGTCCAGCTCGCATGGTTCGGCGGCTTCACCGGCGTCCAGGCCCGCAAGGCGGTGCCGGGCAGCCAGGCCATCGCCCAGGGCGCCGAGGACGCGGCCTTCAAGACCTACCTCATCGCCAACGCCGCCACCGGCCTGGCCAAGGGCGCTGACTTCCCCAAGGACGCCGACTTGCCCAAGAGCGCCGACTTGCCCAAGGGGATCGCGGGCAAGACCTTCACCTTCGGCTCGCGCGCCTCGACCTCGGGCCGGCTGATGCCGGAATACTTCATCCGGCAGGCCTATCCCGGCAAGACGCCCGAGCAGGTCTTCGAGCGGGTCGGCTTCTCGGGCGACCACAGCCGCACCATCCAGCTCGTCCAGTCCGGCGCCTTCGCGGTGGGCGCGGTCGACTATTCCGTGTGGGATCTGGATACCAAGGCCGGCAAGGTCGATCCCAAGGCGGTGTCGGTGATCTGGGAGAGCCCGACCTTCCCCGACTACCAGTGGACCGTGCGCGGCGATGTGGACGCCGCCTACGGCGCCGGCTTCACCGAGCGGCTGAAGGCGGCCCTCGTCGGGATCACCGATCCGGCGATCCTCGAGCCCTTCGGGCGGACGAAGTTCATCCCCGTGACGAACGCGGCCTACGCGCCGCTGATCGAGGTCGGCCAGTCCACCGGCCTGCTCGACTGAGACCGTGCGCGCGCCCGTCATCCGCCTCGCCGACGCCGCGGCCGCCTATGACGGGCGCCCGGTGCTGCGGGGCATCGACCTGACGATCCGGGCGGGCGAGCGCGTCGCGCTGATGGGCCGCTCGGGCGCGGGCAAGTCGACGCTGATCGGGCTGATCCACGCCGAGGCGGCCGAGCGCGTCGCGCTGGTGCCGCAGGCCGCCGCCCTGGTGCGGACCCTGTCGGTCTTCCACAACGTCTATATGGGCCGGCTCGACCGGAACCGGACCGCGCACAACCTGCGCAACCTCGTCTGGCCGGCCCGGGCCGATCTCGACGCGGTGCAGGCCGTGCTCGCCCGCGTCGGCCTGGCCGACCGGCTGCGCGAGAAGGCCGGCGCGCTCTCGGGCGGGCAGCAGCAGCGCGTCTCGGTGGCCCGCGCCCTCTACAACGGCCGCCCGATCCTGCTCGCCGACGAGCCGGTCTCGGCTCTCGACCGGGTGCAGGGCGGCCTCGTCCTCGCCGAGCTGGCCCGCACCCACGAGACCCTGGTGATGGCGCTGCACGACGTCGCGCTCGCGCTGGCCCATGCCAGCCGCATCGTGGTGATCGAGGCGGGCCGGATCGTCCTCGACGCGCCCGCCGCCGCTGTCGATGCGGCGGGCCTGCGCCGCTACTATCGGGACGAGCCCGCGGGCGCGGACGACCCGGCGTGAGGGGGCTCGCCCTTCCCCGGCCCGGCTATGCCGCGGTCAGCCGCTGGTTCCTGGGCCTCGGCCTCGCCGCCCTGCTGCTGGCCGACCTCCACGTCACCAGCCTCGACCCCTATGCCGACCTGATGCGCCTGCTCGGCGGCCTCGTGCGGCCGGACGTGCTCGCGGTGGAGGGGACGAGCATCCTCTACACGGTGGCCTTCGCGGTGCTCGGCGTCGGGCTCGGGGCGGGCGCCGGCTTCCTCCTCGCGATCCCCTTCGCGCGCTCCCGCACGGTGCGGATCGCCTGCGCCTTCCTCCGCGCGGTGCACGAGCTGTTCTGGGCGCTCCTGCTGATGCAGGTCTTCGGCCTCTCGGCGACGACCGGGATCCTCGCCATCGCCCTGCCCTATGCCGGCATCTGCGCCAAGGTCTATGCCGAGATCATCGAGGAGGCCGACCTCGCGGCCCTGCGGGCGCTGCCCCCGGGCACGGGGGCGGTCTCGGCCTTCGCCTATGCCCGCCTGCCGGAGGTGGCGGAGGCTTTGCGCGCCTACACCCTCTACCGCTTCGAATGCGGGATGCGCTCGACCCTGGTGCTCGGCTTCATCGGCCTGCCGACCATGGGCTTCTACCTCGAATCGGCCTTCCGCCAGGGGCGCTACGGCGAGGCCGGGGCGCTGCTCCTCGCCTTCTACGCGCTGATCGGCACAAGGCGGCTCTGGGTGCGGGCGCGGACCCTGCCGCTCCTCGCCCTCGGCGCCGTCCTCGCCCTGCCCGCGACCGTCGGCACGACCGCGATCGGGGCGAACCTCGCCCGCTTCCTCGGCCACGACATCGTGCCGGCACCGGTGCGCGGCGCCTCGCTCCTCGTTCCCGAGAGCTGGGCGGCCCTGTGGGCGTGGCTCCGTCCGATCCTCTGGACCCAGATCCTGCCGGGGGCCGCGCAGACCCTGGTGCTCGCGCAGGTGGCGCTGGTGGCGACCGCGCTCGGGGCGCTCGTGCTGTTCCCCCTGACCGCGCGCCACTTCGCCGGGCCGCTGGCCCGCCCCTTCGGCCGGCTGCTCCTGGTGACCCTGCGCTCGACGCCGGAATACATGCTGGCCTACGTGGCCTTGCAGCTGCTCGGGCCCTCGATGCTGCCGGCGATCCTGGCCCTGTCGATCCACAATGCCGGCATCGTCGGCTACCTGCTCGGGCGCCACGCCGACGCCCTGCGCTACCGCCCCGACGCGCCGCGGGGCCTCGACCTCTACGCCTACGAGACGGTGCCGCGGCTCTACGGCCAGTTCCTGGCCTACCTGCTCTACCGCTGGGAGATCATCCTGCGCGAGAGCGCGATCTTCGGCATCCTCGGGGTGGCGACGCTCGGCTTCTACGTGGACGCGGCCATCGCGGAGCTGCGCCTCGACGTCGCCGCCGTGCTGATCCTCGCCACCGCGCTGCTCGCCATCGCCGTCGACACCCTGTCGCGGGCCCTGCGCCGCAGCCTGCGCATCGCCGACCTGCCGGTGCGCCTCTCGGCCGCGCCACCCGCCACCCCGGCCGCCTGAGCGGGCCCCTCGCGGGCTTTCCGGAACCGCGTCTCCCTCCCCGAGGATCCCGGGCCTGCCCGAGAGCCGTCGGGAGAGGGACAGGGTGAGGATCGAGATTTTTCAGGAAAGGGCGGAGCCGCCTCGCCGTTGCGACCCCTCCGGATCGTTCTCAGCCCTCACCCCAACCCTCTCCCGAACGGGAGAGGGGGCCCACGCCTGATCTGGACACCGGTGAACCGCTGGAACCGCGCCCTCCCTCCCCCCTCTGCGGGGGAGGGTGGCCCCTGCGTCAGCAGGAGTCGGGTGAGGGGTGCGACGGTGCAGAGCGAGGCGGTGGCCGTCACGTCTGCGCAGCCTCCTCCGGCGGCCGGGGTCCCCTCTCCCGCCTCACTCCATTCGGCACCCTCTCCCGCAGAGGGGAGAGGGAGAGCGCGTCGCGGCAGGGCGAAAAGACCTGCCATAAGACAAAAAGCTTG